>Ga0209707_1000073_pt1 | contig 64259 bp, 56 predicted proteins | sample EN4Hudsemesocosm_FD_184630 | JGI IMG/M metagenome (GOLD analysis project Ga0209707, IMG submission 184630) | Methane-oxidizing microbial communities from mesocosms in the Hudson Canyon - EN4B Hudson Canyon (SPAdes) (version 2) | ecosystem: Environmental > Aquatic > Marine > Cold seeps | place... | reverse complement strand
TGGCGACCATCGCTCTCCAACGGTTTCTTTAGAACCTGAGGGTTATCGGTCTGCCACATCATTTTTTTAATAGAAATCCTATTCTAATAAAAAACGGGTATTAACAGTTACTTTGATCATACAAGGGTTGGGAGAGGAGGCTTAAAATAGATTCCTCTTTTCATATTCGCTTTGTTTTTAAATGATAGAGATCAAAAAATGTTGAAAAAAGACTTATTCTATATCTCCTCACCCCAGCCCTCTCCAGCAGGAGAGGGAGCTAGAGATGTACTAACCTATTGTTATTTAAGTACAATAAACTTGTGTAGATACCTATGTCTTGAGGGAGAAGGTTGGGTTGAGGGTGAAATTAACCGCAAGAACTTTTGCAATGGTTAATATATTCAATTTTGGCTGGATACCTTGTGTAGTTAGATAATAATTTTTTGGAGAACAAAACCTTGACAGAGAAAGATTTTGCCACAGGACAATGTTTATGTGGACAGGTTAAATATACCTGTTCTGCTAAACCATTAAAAATGATCCAGTGTCACTGTGATGACTGTAGAAAAACCTCAGGAACAGGACATGTCTCTTTTGCTTTTTTTAAGGAGAGCGATGTTGAAATAACAGGTGAGACTAGCAGTTATGGTTCGTCTACTGATAGTGGTTCGATAATTACCCGTTATTTTTGCCCAACATGTGGCAGCCGACTTTTTGGTAAAAACAGTCGCTCAGAAAGCGTTATTGGGGTAGCCGCTGGGACACTAGAGGATAGTTCATGGTTCAAACCTGATTTGATTGTCTATAACAAAAGAAAACAAGATTGGGATTTTATGGATGAGAGTATCCCTATTTTTGAAGAAATGCCGCCCTTATGATTAGTAAGTTAAGTGAGGGTAGTTAGATCGGTTAATGGAAAAGCTGGGTTGCCAAAAAAGGTGGCCGCCCAACCTTGTAAGACATTGTTTAGAATCAGCTTAATTGTTCTGCTGAAAAATCATCCACACTGATTGCAATTGCTCTGGCTTTTTCTGCCTGGGTAATTAAATTAAATTCAGCTTCAGTAATCATGTTTTCTTGTAATGCCTGTTGTATGCTTTCTAGTAAATTAACTTTCTCCAGTAAGCCTTGTTTTTGAGCAACTTTGATTTTTGATGTAGCTTCGGCTGCTTTTAAAACAGCTTTAAAGGCGATTTCTATTTTGCCTGTTGCATCTTCTGGTGATTCATTAATATAAATCCCTGACGTTAATCTGTCTCGACTTGGACTGTCTTGTAAAAGAATGTTGGCAAGTTGACCGACCAGGTGATCTTTTGGAGGGGCGTAGGGTTTTCCAAATGGAAATAATACAGTTCTCAATAAAATTGCAGGTATTTTAGTTGGCAGAAGATGGAAAACGGCTAACAAAGATTGTTGTGCTCTGTGCAGACTATATTGGCAGGCCCAATGCAAAAGTGGCTGGTCATCAACTTGTGAGCCTTGGTTTTCAAAATGTTTGAGTACGCAGGAGCATAAATACAAATGACTCAGCACATCAGCGTAACGCCCCGAAATTCTTTCTTTGCGCTTTAGGTTTCCACCCAATGTCAGTAAAGCAAAATCGGCAGCAAGAGAGAAAGCAGTGCTTAAACGTGAAAGTTGCTGGTAATAACGTTGGGTCGTGCTATCACCTGGGACATTTAAAAACCGTGCATTTGTTAGTCCCTGACCAAGACCTAGAACCAGATTACCCAGAAAAAACCGAATATGTTTCCATATGACTTGATCAAATGCTATTAAGGCTTTAGTTTGATCAACCTCATTTAAAGCCTGCATTTCAGTTTGAATATAGGGATGGCAACGCACTGCACCTTGACCAAAAATCATCATGGTTCGGGTCAGTATATTGGCACCTTCAACGGTGATGGCGACAGGAATAACCTGATATAGACGACCAATAAAATTGCTGGGTCCCAAACAAATACCAGAACCTCCCTGTATATCCATGCCATCATTAATGATACGCCGCATGCCTTCTGTTAACTGGTATTTAACAATGGCTGATATAACGGCTGGTTTTTGACCTTGGTCTAATGCCGCACAGGTGACTTGTCTTGCAGCATCCATTAAATAAGTGGTTCCTGCCATTCGAGCCAGCACTTCTTCTATACCCTCAAAAGCACCGATGGGTAAGTTAAATTGAGTGCGGATACGCGCATAAGCCCCGGTGTTTCGACAGATACATTTGCTGGCTCCCACACTTAATGCGGGTAAAGAAATGGCGCGACCGGTAGCCAGACTTTGCATTAACATTTTCCAACCTTGGCCCACCTGTTCAACACCTCCAATGATCCAATCAATAGGAATAAAAACATCTTTACCCCAGTTTGGCCCGTTTTGGAATCCTGAATCAAGCGGAAAATGGCGTCTACCTATGGATATACCTGCTGTGTCAGTGGGAATTAATGCAACGGTAATACCTATATCTTCTTTATTGCCTAATAAATGATCAGGGTCGTAGAGTTTAAAAGCTAGTCCAAGGACAGTAGCAATAGGTCCAAGGGTAATATAACGTTTTTCCCAATTTAGACGAATACCTAGTACTTGTTCTTTACCTTCGAATGAGTCATAACAGAGTATGCCTGTATCGGGCATTGCGCCAGCGTCACTCCCTGCAGTAGGCCCCGTTAATGCGAAGGCTGGAATTTCCAGACCATCAGCCAAACGAGGCAAATAATGATTTTTTTGTTGTTCACTTCCATAGGCTAACAGTAACTTGGCAGGTCCTAATGAATTTGGCACCATCACCGTCACAGCGGCTGAGGCACAGCGACTGGAAATTTTCATCACGACTTGAGAGTGTGCAAATTCGGAAAATTCAAGTCCACCGTATTGCTTGGGAATGATCATGCCGCAAAATTTTTGTTGTTTTATATAATCCCAGGCTTCAGTCGGCAAATCATGACGGGTATGGGTAATATCCCAGTCATCTAGCATTGCACATAAGGTTTCAACAGGGCCATCAATAAAGCCTTGCTCAGCTTCCGTTAATTTAGCCGCGGGGAGTTGTTTGAGTTTATTCCAATCGGGTTTGCCGGTAAATAATTCAGCATCCCACCAGGTGTTACCCGCTTCCAGTGCTTCACGTTCAGTTTGCGACATGGATGGCAGAGCCTTTTTTAATTTATTGAATAATGGGCGAGACAGGAAATTTCGCCGTATAGCAGGTGTCAGTAAAATAACGGCCGCAAATAGGATAATAATCAATATAATTTCTGACATGATAGGCTCCTTCTTAATTTCGTAGTGGTTTGCCAGTTTTTAGCATATGTTGTAGGCGTGCCAAGGTATTTTGTTGTTGGATTAGGTGTACAAAGGCTTGCAGTTCCAGATCAAATAGTTGTTGCTCATTTAAAGAGCGGTTAATGTCGGCATCACCCCCTGTTAATACATTGGCTAAGTGACGTGAAATTTCAACATCATAATCGGATGCTTTGCCAGACAAGTGTTGCGTGTTTATGGCAAGGTCGAGCGCTGCAGCGGCTGTTTTTCCAGGTAAAGTGTAAGTAGTTTCTTGAGGTATTTGATAATTTTTGGCTAATGCCAGTGCCCGAGCTTTAGCATCTGCAAGTAAGCGGTCTTTATTCATGCTGATAGCATCATCTTTTGCTAAAAATAGTAAGTCTTTCGCTTCCTGAGCCGATTTTGAGACTTTGGCAAGAGCGATGGTTTCAAAACATTTTGCTATGGGAGGCATAGGGCCTCCTGCTTGTTTAGGCAAGTTTATACAACGCCTTAAAAGCTCTTTACAGCCGCCCCAACCGGGGATTATGCCTACGCCTACTTCTACCAACCCCATATACAATTCAGCATGTGCCTGAATAGCATCACAATGCAGTAATATCTCACACCCACCGCCTAAAGCCAATCCAGAGGGTGCACCCACCACAGGAAAATGAGCATATTTAAGTGCTTGATAGCTATTTTGTCCTAAACGAATAATTGATGTTATTGTTTCCTGATCTTTTTCAATAATGGCTGGCATCAATAAGGCCAGATTTGCTCCCGCTGAAAAATGTTCAGCTTCGTTATAAATGACCAGTCCTTTATAGTGAGTTTTTATTAATTCAATACTGCTTTGAATTAATCCTAAACTATCTGGGTCCAGGGTATTCATTTTGCTGTGAAATTCGAGACACACAATACTATCACCAATATCCCATAGGCTAGCTGAAGGGTTATGTAACAAGGGTGGAGACTGTAATTTAATATCGGCTAGCAATATCACACCTTTAGCACGATGAACTGGGAAATATTGAGCTGTTTTATCCAGATATTGCAATGAACCTGCTTCGGTGTGATATAGACTTTTACCTTGGTTTAATAAAGTAGGTATTGGCCGTTGTTGCAGGGTTAGTTTATTGGTAAACCATTTAGTGCCTAACCTATCTAACAACTCAAATGGGCCGTATCGCCAGTTGTAACCTAGTTTCATTGCATTATCAATGGATACGATATTGTTTGCAATTTCAGGAATTAATTCTGCGCAATAAGTTAATGTATCGGACCATACTTTCCAGACATAATGATTTAACTTGTCATCACCCTCTAGGAAAGTACGTAAGTCTTCAGGTTTATGGGAAATACCTGGAATTTTAAAATGTTCACTGGCTGAATACTCACCATTTAGCAAATTAACCGATTCTTTGCTCTTTTTATTACCCGTCGATTGTAATCGATAAAAGCCACCTTTACCTTTACGACCAGTATAACCCTCTGTAATCATTGATTCAATTTGAGGGGGAAGCTCGGCAATGTCATACAACGGATCATCTGATGATAAAGACTGTTTAAAGTTACTTAAGATATGTGGCATTAAATCCAAGCCAATCAAATCAAGCAAACCAAATACACCCGTTTTGGGAATCCCAAACAACTGCATGGCTGCATCACATTGTTCAATGCTTAGTTTATGGTTAAAAGCTTCTAGTACGGCAGTCTGCATCCAGAATGTACCAATGCGGTTGGCGATGAATCCTGGTGTGTCGTTGCACTGAACGCAACCTTTTCCTAATTTAATATCTGCAAATTCAGTGATTGCCTTCAGTAGGTTTGGGTCAAGTTCTGCTGGTGCTACCCATTCTAATAGGCGCATATAGCGAGGGGGGTTAAAGAAATGGGTAATCATAAAGCGTCGCTTAAAGCTGTCTGATTGTTTTTCTGTCAATATGCTTAGCGGCAATGTGGATGTGTTGGATGAAATTAAGGTGTCGGCTCGACAGATACTATCTAATTGTTGATACAGGGATTGTTTTATTGCAGGGTTTTCAATCACCGCTTCTATGACCCAATCAGCGTCAGTCAGTTTTGCCAAATCATCATCAATATTACCGCAAGTGATTAATTTAGCATTTTTGGGATGCATAAAAGGGGAGGGCTGTACTTTCAGCATCTTAGTGATTGCACCTTCTGCGATGGCATTGCGATTGTTATTTTCTGTCGCGAGCACATCCAGCAAATCAACGGCAATCCCCGCATTGGCAATATGAGCCGCAATACCACTTCCCATAACTCCTGCACCGATAACAGCTACTTTTTTAATGTTCATTAGATAGCCTCCAGAATAGTTGCAATACCTTGCCCACCACCAATACATTGAGTTGCTAGGGCAAATTGTTTATTTTCGCGTTGTAATAAACTAGCGGCTTTACCTGTAATTCTAGCTCCTGTAGCACCTAAGGGGTGACCCAGAGCAATAGCACCACCATCAATATTTAGTTTTTCAGCTGCAATGGGTAATTCCTGTAGTACTGCTAATGATTGGGAAGCAAAAGCTTCATTAAGTTCAACTATATCAATATCGGTTAATGATAAACCTGACCTTTGTAAGGCTTTTTGACTAGCAATAACGGGACCTATTCCCATAATTTCAGGCTGGCAGGCTGAGACAGCCACTGCCTTGATGTGCGCTAATTTGTCCAGACCATTGGCATCGGCATAGTCCTCACTGCATATTAATACCGCTGCTGTGCCATCAGTTAAAGGGGATGAGGTCGCGGCAGTGACACTACCATTTTTGATAAAGGCGGGATTAAGATCAGCCATGCCTTGTGCTGTGGATTCTGGGCGTAGACAACCATCCTGAGTGATATTTTGGCCTTTATCAGTCGTAATGGGAACAATCTCATTCACTAGTAAGCTTTTTTGCTGAGCAGTATGCGTTTTTTGTTGGCTTAACAGCGAAAACCTTTCTTGTTCTACTCGTGATATATGATATTTTTGTGCTAGGTTTTCAGCAGTTTCCCCCATGCTCATGTAAGCTTGAGGATAGCGCTGATACAGTGTAGGGTTAGGCATATAATTAAACCCTCCCATAGGAACACGACTCATAGATTCAACGCCTGCACAAATAAATGCTTCTCCAGCATTCATTTTAATAGCACCTGCAGCAATATGAATGGCCTGCATGGATGATCCACAAAAGCGATTAACAGTCATCCCTGCAATAGAGATGGGTAACTCCGCTAAATGCACAACCAACCTTGCCAGATTCATCCCTTGCTCACCTTCTGGAAAGGCACAACCCAAAATTAAATCTTCAATATCATTAGGGTTAATATCACTTTCTGAAATTAATCTTTTTACCACTTGCGCAGTCATATCATCTGCTCTGATACCCGCTAATTCTCCTTTGTAAGCAGGGGTGAAAGGTGATCTTGCATAGGCTGCTATGATTACGTTTTTCATGACCTTATCTCCTGTTTAGTTTGATTATTTAGAAGTTTGTTTGCATTGATTTGTTGATTTAAAAAACTGTCAATAACTGACCAGGTGTTATTTTGATTGTCCATTAAAATACCGTGATGCTCAGATTCTATAATGTGTAACTGTTTATGTTCAGAGCCTAGTTTTTTAAAGACAGTCTTGGCACTTTGCACCGATACTATGGGATCTTGTTTGGCATGAAGGACTAAAGTCGCTGTTTTAATATCAGCTAATAAGGTTTCCATGTGCTGTATTAATCGGCGTAATTCATATAAAGCGCGTACAGCCACATTATGGTAATTAATCTCAGGGTGTTCAGAGGTATTTTCGATAAAAGGTTTGAAACCTTCTAACGAGGATACCCATTGCACCAAAGCATTAGTATTATGTAATAAGGAAACCAGCATAAAGCTAGGGTTTACGAATTTTATAGGAACTGAAACGGCCACTAAGCCTGTTATTTCCTTATGGTTTTCTGCAACCAGTTTAATGGCTAAAGCACCGCCCGTTGAAAAACCGATAATAAATAATTTGGGGCAATGCATTTTAAGGATATTAAACCCTCTTTTTACTGTTTGAAACCATTGTTCAAAACTTAGGTCACGCAAAGCATAGGGCGAGGTACCATGACCCTTGAGTCTTATACCTAATACTGTATAGCCTTGTTTAGCAAGATAATGACCGTAATCACGCATTTCAGCAGGGCTGGCGAGTAAACCATGGATTAATAAGACACCAAAACCATTGGTTTTTTTTGGTTGAATAAGAAAAGGTCTAGGATTAGCCGTGGTTATTTCTTGTTGATTTATATCATCGTTCTGAAGGGTATTGAAGCTTTGCCGCTCAAAAGTGAAATCCATCAATTCATCTTCAAAATACCAGGCGGCTAATTGTTTGGGATTAATTTTTTGATAGTTATAATTTTCTGCCAGTAAAGTATCGCGGATGATAGTTAAAGGTGCAGCTTCATTGTTATACACTGCAATAGGGTTTTCTAAACGAACTTGGTCAAAATCATGATCTTCACAAAGTTTATCTAAAAAATGATAACAATCATCCTGTTCTATAATTAGCTTAGCGTCTTTAGCAACACAAATAAAATGATCGAACTGGCTATTAATACCGTGGATTAGGTCTCCATAATCATCGGGATTTAAAAGACTACTGTGCAGGTGTATATCTGGATTTTTTTGTAGTTTTTTAATGGCTATATACAATATCGTATAAAACCGAGTTTTTTCAATATGTTGTTTATTGGAGCTGATAAGACTCATAATAAGCGTAGAAGCCAAGTGACTAAGATTGATAGTCACATTGGCGTAGATGCTTCTCATATATTGATTACGAGCACATTGAGCATTTTTGATGAAATAATGTCCTAGTAAACGTTGTTTCCAGTTTTTTGGCTTTAAACTGAAGTTGAATACATCATCCATATCAGTAATGTCGGGTGCAACTTTATCCATAACAAAATGGGTTCGCCAGCCCCATACGCAACAAGGGTCAATAGGGTTACCCATACGAATATCCATACTGGTGTCTTTCAGTATGATGTTACTTTCGATTAATAATTCTTCTGATTGGCGCAAGCTTAATTCATCTGCAAACAATTCCGCACTTTTGAATAATAGGTTTTCTGAACTACGAATAGGGTAAAAAGTAATATTGGATGGCACGATTAAGGTCGGTTTAAGCGCTGTAGCCATCAGTTCATCAAGACTGTCAAATTGCAGTAATTCTTTCCAGTTTTGCAGACGCTCAATTTGATTTTGTTTGAAGGCATATCGAATGGCTGTTTTTATAGCCTCAACCCCTTGGCCGAGAACGGCCGCTCCCGTATGTTGTTTACGTCGATTGCCTGCAATGCGAGAATAAATACTGTAGTGTCCTTTTTTATCAATAACACGATGGTCTTTGACCATCCCACCTTCGGGAAAGATAATCACTTTTCGACCGCGCAATATTTGTCCTGCCAACATGGTAAATAGGCGAGGGTGATCGTGGGGGAAAACACCGAGGTGTTTCAGGTAATTTGATAACACATTATCTTCAGTAAAAAATTCGCCTGATGCAATTGAAGTACAGTAAGCCCCTGTTTCCTCAAAAATTAAAAACTGTGGGATAAAGGTTTCGAAGCGGGAAAAATGATTGAACAGGAATATATCACCTTGTAATACTTGGGTATCGGCGTGCAGCTTAATATTGACACTGAGCAAGTTTTTAACTGCACTAAACAGTTGAATCGACCGGTTATAAATTGTCTGGTTTATATCGGGCCAGTCTTCGGAGTAATTATTATGTTTCATGATGGCTTCCTTTCAGTAAATTAATATTGAGATTTAGGCTTATCGAAACGAGTTAATGGCTATAATTAGGTAGTCGGTTTAATGCGCGTATTCCTTACAAAAGGCTTTTACGCGATAGTTTTTTCTGTTTTTATTCGACCTTCTAGTGTTTTAATAACAGATTTCATTTTTTCAGACTACCTTATTTCTGGTTATTTTAGATTTAATGTAAGGAATCTAGTTTTCGTACGACCCATCAATAAAGAAAAGGTGGATGTTATGAAAGTGATCAAATTTATTTATTAGTTTTAAATGCTTATTGGACTCTAAGTTTAGCCCAAAGTGCAAATGGATTTGATTTGGCAGAATCATTGATACCATCCAGTCAAATTTTAGGTGGAGGGCCGCCGAAAGATGGTATTCCTTCTATTGATCAACCAACATTTGTTTCAGTAAATGAAGTAGATTATTTACAGGATGAAGCGGTAGTACTCGGTATAAACTACCAAGGCATTCTCTGCTTCAATTAACGGCAAAGCAGATACCCTATGACAGAAAGCATTGAAGTGCAACAGTTTTGGATGAATAAAGTAAACTGTTGCCAGGTGTTAGAAGCTTTTGGTTTGTTTGGTATGCATTTTATCAAAAAGTAGAAGTTTACCAAGCACCGTAGCTTGGTAGGAGGGGCCTTTGGCCGCGACCGGAAAAAGATCAAGAGCGGTCGCGGCCAAAGGCCCCTCCTTGTAGTTTTTTAATAGACACTTTATATTTTATAGAGAGGCAAGCGTATTAAATTATATTCTTTAATAAAAGTGATGTTACTAAAGGTAACTAAAACACTTTATAGTATTCTTGGCGTTTTATCACTGTCTGTGTTGCTAATTGAATTGATAGGGTCTGGAGGTGTTTCTGATAAAGCTGTAGTGATTGTTGTTTTTTGGGCAGGAATACTGGCATTTGTATTTTGGGTGTTTCATACTTGGATAAAACACACAAAATTCGTTGGTTTTGCTTTATTTATAGCATCAATATTTTTGTCATTATGTAAATATTTTTCGATTATTTAAACTCAATTAATATGGGTAAAAAATAAAGGGACTAATACTGTATGGAATTAGAATAGCACTCGACAAATAGATAACTTCATTATGAGAAAAAAACAAATGTTGATTATAAAAAAAATAGTATTAGCAATAAACCTGTTGTTTTTAGTAACACAAGTGGTTGCGGAAGAGCCTGATTGGACAAGTTATCAGGTAGTATTAAAGCAGGTGAAACCAGGTAAGAAAAATGGGGTTTCATTAATACAGGTTGATTATCAAGCAATAAAAACCAATGGTAGTTTGAATAAAGCCTACCAACTACTTTCAAATTTTAAGATTGACCGCCTGTCCAATCGCAATGAAAAATTAGCCTTTTATATTAATGCTTATAATATTCTGGCTTTAAAAAAAGTGGTAGATCATTGGCCGACTGATAGTATTAAAGATTCAGGAAGTTTTTTTAGTCCTGTTTGGGATAAACCAGCAGGCTCTTTAAATGGTGAAATAATTACTTTGGGTCAAATTGAACACAAAATTCTACGACCTATGGGGGAGCCGCGCATTCATTTAGCTATTGTTTGTGCCTCGGTTAGCTGTCCTGATTTGAGAAATGAGCCATACACATCCATAAAAATAGAGTTTCAATTGGATGATCAAACAAGACAGTTTTTGAATAATTCGGGTAAAGGCTTAAAGATAGAAAAAAAGATAATTCGAGTATCTAAAATATTTGACTGGTTTGAAAAAGATTTTGAGAAAAGTGGAGGGGTTTCTACATTTGTTAATCGTTATAGAGCAGACTTACCCAATTTAAAAGTTAAGGCAAATATTCCATATGATTGGGCCACAAATGGAGTGAAATGACTTGACTGAATATAATAAAACCACAAGTTTATCGTTACAATCTGGTTCAGCTTGTTGTGAAAAAGTATGAATAGTTTTTCAGACCTTAGTATTATCATTCCTGTCGGCCCTAATGATCTTAGCTGGCATAGCTTATTAAATGAATTAACCCTCTTTGGTAATGAAATTGAAATCATTATTTCCGCTTGTCAAAAGCAGCCTGTCGATTTTGAATTACCTAAAAATATAAAATGGATTCAAGCAACTCAGGGAAGGGCAAGGCAACTTAATGCTGGTGCAGAAAAATCGACTCGAAAAACAGTTTGGTTTTTACATGCGGATACACAATTGACCGTGGGTGTAGGCCGTGCTATTCATTCATATTTAGATAGAAATGATCAAGGACTGGGGTATTTTAAATTGAAATTTGCCAATGATGGACCAAGGCAAATGCAACTGAATGCTTGGGCGGCAAATATTAGATCACGACATTTTGGACTGCCTTTTGGTGATCAGGGATTTGTTATGAATAAATCTGTTTTTGATCAATTAAAGGGTTTTGATGAATCCCTAAAGCTAGGTGAAGATCTTGATTTTGTCGTGCGTGCAAAATTTGTTGGAATCGGATTGCATGAGTTAGCGAGTGAACTTGTGACAAGTTCGAGACGTTATAAGCAGTATGGGTGGCTCTCGACAACTATGAGATATGTTTGGTTAACGTGGTTTTTAACTTGTCAAGCTAAGCAGCGGGTTCGTCATACTTGAAAAGATGAGCACGAAAGAACCTTTGTCTACAGTTTTATGCTATTTCATGCGCAGTCCTAATCAGCGATTAGTATTGGGTTCAAGTAGCGCTGGTGAGTTAGTAGATCGTAGTGTTTAGTAAACTGAATTTTTACGGAAATGCTACGAAAAAAATAAAAGAAAAACCCTAAATAAACCTTGATTCCACTTTGTTTCAGCAAGGCTACAAAGGCTTAGTACACTATTAATTGTTCCATAAGTTTTGACACACTAGCTCCATCTCCCTTGAGGGATGAGGATAAAATAGAATGCCTGAACTTTTGGAACGATTAATATAAAGGAGGGTTCTAAAAACGGGCTATATTATTACATCACTTTGCCCTGGTTTATTGTCAGTTATATTACCTAACTCAATAATTTGTTTTTCATTTTCTGCTTGCGGTTCTTCAGTTTCAGGGTCTAAAATTTTTTCTCCATTCATCAATCGTTCAATTTGAAATTTATCTAATGTCTCCCACGCTAATAATGCATTTGCCATATTGTGTAAAATTTCTATATTTTCGCTTAAAATTTGATTGGCTCTTTTATAATTGCTATCTAAAAGTTTGTTAATTTCATCATCAATAGTTTGCGCAATTTTTTCTGATAATGATTTACTTTCTCCACCACCAAAAAAACCTTGATTACTATCAGAACTGTATTTACGGGGACCCATCTTTTCTGACAAGCCCCATTCAGTGACCATATTGGTAGCGATTTTTGTTGCCCGTTCTATATCGTTCGATGCACCCGTGGTAACTTTGTTTTTTCCATAAATCATTTCCTCAGCAATGCGCCCACCATAAAGACTAGCAATCTGGCTTTCCAGCTTGTCTTTGCTGGCGCTGTGTTGATCACGCTCAGGTAAAAACATGGTGATTCCTAAGGCACCTCCCCTAGGCATAATGCTGACTTTATAGACAGGGTCATGCTCTTCTACAATCTCGCCTACAATAGTATGTCCAGCTTCATGATAGGCCGTCATCAAAAGTTCTTTTTTGGTCATGATCATGGTGTGTCTTTCCACTCCCATGATCATTTTGTCTCGTGCTCTATCCAAGTCATCCATAGTTACTTTACTTTTATTTTGCCTGGCAGCAAATAAAGCCCCTTCATTAACCAAGTTTGCTATTTCAGCACCTGAAAAACCAGGTGTACCGCGAGCTAAATCATGAAGATTAACGTCATCTGCTTGTGGTACTTTTTTGATATGCACTTTAAGTATTTGTTCACGCCCCTTAATATCAGGTAACCCAATAGTGACTTCTCGGTCAAAACGACCCGGTCTAAGTAGCGCTTTATCTAAAACATCTGAACGGTTGGTCGCAGCAATGACAATGATGCCTTCATTACCAGAAAAACCATCCATTTCGACTAAAAGCTGATTGAGGGTTTGTTCACGCTCATCACTGCCTCCGCCCATGCCACTTCCACCACGCTGACGCCCGACAGCATCAATTTCGTCAATAAAAATAATGCAAGGGGCTTTTTTCTTAGCTTCTTCGAACATGTCTCTTACTCGAGATGCTCCGACACCGACAAACATTTCCACAAAATCTGAACCTGAAATAGAAAAGAAGGGGACAGCTGCTTCACCAGCAACGGCTCTTGCCAATAACGTTTTTCCAGTCCCTGGGGGACCTACCATTAAGACCCCGCGTGGCATTTGTCCACCCAATGCTTGGAATTTACTTGGGTCTCTTAAAAAATCAACCATTTCCATGACATCTTCTTTTGCTTCTTCACATCCTGCAACATCATCAAAACGAATTTTTATCTGGTCTTCTTCCATCAATTTAGCGCGGCTTTTACCAAAATTCATTTGATTGCCTGTACCTCCACCACCTTGTTGCCTGCGCATAAAAAAGATCCATACGGCTATCAATAGCAACATCGGCGCCCAAGAAATAAAAATTTGCATTAATAGGGATTGTTTCTTTGGTGGTTCAACCTTTATTTTGACATTGTATTCCAACAATTCATCCACCAACTTATCGTCGTTTGGATTATAAGTAATAAAGCGTTCACCATTAGTACGAAGACCGTCAATCGTTTCCCCACTGATGGTTACTTTAGAAACCTGGCCGTTTCGAATATCATCAATAAAATCTGAATACCTAACAGCATAATTACTTTCCTGATAGGTGTTGTCTCGGTTAAATATTGAAAAAATGATGAAGCCGATTGCGAATAATGCAATGACTCTAAAAACTATTATTTTCATGGATATACGCCTATGTAAAATCTAATGGGATTTACTTTTTACTGGAAAAGTATTTAAATAAATCTGATTTTGGTTCTAGAATTATGATGCCTAATAGGCTTTGAGACTACGGTAGAAAACATGAAATTTCAGGAGCTTCCGTTATTATATAAACAGCCTCTTAGATAGGTGTGAAGAGTTGTTGAGATGGACATTGGTTGCTATTGGATCCATTTCAATATGCTTAGGAATTCCTGATGCCGATTTTAACAAAAGTTGAGGATCTATGGCATTAAGGGCGGTTATCAATTGCCCAAGAGCACTTGTTATTTTAGATCCAAATTTATTTGTTGAAGAATTAATCACTGCACAAAAAGTAACCGCTCAAAAAATCGTTTGGCTATATAAACTGCCTCCCAAATCTAATACTTGAACGGTTTTTTGTTTCTCCTTTTTAATAATTAGGTTTTGACTATCTCCGCGGTTGATTATACAAAAATGATTTTTTTGTACAAGGTCATAAAAAGTTTATAAGGAACAAACTACAGGTTTATAAAGTGAATGAGTTTTAAGGAAAAATTAAATCACATGCAGGTTTTTTGTCGAAAAGTGGAATTAGGTCGGAGTTGAATTGAAAACCTTACAAAATCTTTTAAATGGCTGTTAAAAATGCACTGCTTAGTCATTGAAAGTTCAGCTTTTTATTCCCCTCCAGAAAAAATTATTTCTGACAAGCAGGACAAAAGTAGCTGGCTCTTTGTACAATTTTTAATTGTTGAATGGGAGTTGAACATCGAATACATTCTTTATTGGTTCGGCCATAAACAGCTAATGACTGTTGAAAATAGCCTGGTTTACCTTGTTCATTGACAAAGTCACGTAATGTGGTTCCTCCTTGTTCTATAGCTTGCTGTAAAACAGTTTTTATACAATCAGCTAGTTTTTGATAGCGCTTTAAAGATATTCTTCCTGCCTGTCTTGTCGGGAGTATACCTGCCATAAAAAGTGATTCACTTGCATAAATATTGCCTACGCCTACAACATTATGTCCATCCATAATGAATGATTTTATGGTCGATTTTTTGTTTTTTGATAATTGATGCAGGAGAGAGCCTGTGAATTGATCTGATAAAGGTTCTGGGCCTAATTGGCTAATGAGTTTGTGTTGATTAATGGGATCTGATGTCGCAAGAATGGCACCAAATCGGCGAGTATCGTTAAAGCGAAGTACGGTGTCATCACTAAAAATAAAATCAACGTGGTCATGTTTTTCTGCAGCAAGCTGAGCATTAACAATGCGTAAACTTCCAGACATGCCTAAATGAATAATAACGGTTTCAGTTTGGTTTGTTTTTAGTAAACAATATTTGGCTCTGCGGGTAACGGATTCAATACTTTGACCAATAAGTAATTCGCGTAGATTAGGAGTGATTGGCCAACGTAACTGTTTTTGTCTGATGATGACATCAGATACCGTTTTTCCAGTGATATGAGGACGTATACCACGACAGGTGGTTTCTACTTCGGGTAGTTCAGGCATGTGAATGTTATCAAGAGGTTAAATATGTTTTGAGTGCTATTTTGGTGGATAATTATTGTCGTTTACGTCTTCGCCAAATAATAATTCCCGTTCCAATCAGTAATAAGGGGAGTACCAGTAAAAAGCCAAAGCCTATAATGGCAATCGATATTTTTGATAATTGTAATGATTTCCCCATCGCTATTTTAGGTGGGATTTCAATAAACTGGTCATCATGCGTTAGCCAGTTTATGATTCTAAACCCCAGTTCAGCGTTGCCCACATTACCTAGATAAGCATTAGATAAAAAATCAGCATCACCCAGAACAACAATGCGTTGCTGGTTTTTATGTTTGATGTCTTGAGTTAATGCGTAGGCGAAAGTTAAGGGGCCTTGTTGCTCATCAGTATCAACATCAAAACGGATATTTCCAGATATATCAGATGTTTCTGTCCAAGAACGAGCCGCACTCGAAAATAGGGGGGTGTTTGTAAACTCACCTTCTTCATTAATGATAAAGGCTGAGGTAATCGGAAAAACAGTGATGCTATTAAAATTAATACTAATGGGATGACGAGGATAATCACTGACTAAAACAAAAGAGGGGTCATCAATACCATATAAGCTAGAACTACCATCAACAATAGTTCCTGGGAGCTTTATTATGCCTAGTTGTTGTTCTATTATTTTTAGGTGTGGATTATTCGGGTCAGTGAGTAATAGTAAGTTACCCCCTTGATTAATATAGTCTTTAATAATATTTAATTCACCTGACAATAAAGCGACAGCAGGTGTCGCGAGTACTAATAGCGATGAGTTATCTGGAATGGTGGAGAAGTTGGCTAAATTGAGGGTTTGAACTTTAAATTTATGACGTTCTAATTGCGTTCCAAATTGTCCCCAATCAAAATTAGCTTTGCCTATGGGAGAGCGTTCCCCATGGCCTGTTAAAAATGTAACCCAGCGTTCTTTGCTATGCGCTAGCTGTAACAAGGCATTTGATAAGGTTGACTCATCTAAGTAAACTAATTTTTCTGTACGGCCTTGGTATTCAACAATAATAGCGCCTTGAGGGCCTATATTAAGTTCACGTACTTTATCGGGAACCGTTGTTGGGTCAACAAAATGAATGGTAATATTTCTTTTAAAACGGTGATATTTATTAATAAATTGAGCAAGTTGCTGCTGTAATGTTGTTTCATTAATGTAAGCAGTTAGGGTGATAGGTTCAGGTAATGTAGTCAGTATTTTTTGTGAGGCTTTTGATAAGGTATTACCATTATTAGAGGATAAGTCTATTTCTGCTGTATAGAGCCTGCTCACTGATGCTAAGGCAATCAAAATTATTAAAATAATGAGAGTAATTAAGGTGTTTTTAATCGCAATACGTTGATGAATATGTTGGTTGATTTTCATTTTTGTATGCGGTCACTTTCAAGTCTACGGATACTTAATATTAGAAATGTACTAATAAATAATAAAAAATAGCTAATATCAACCGTGTTAAGTAAACCACTCTGGATGCTTTGGAAGTGCTTTAACATAGAAAGGTAATGGAATAACTCACTTCCTTGTCCTTTTAATCCTGCTGTCCAGTCAAGTACCCATAAAAGAAGTAATAAGCCAAAACTACAGATGGCTGCAATAGTTGGATGACTGGCAATACAAGACATATAGAGACCAAGAGATGTAAAAGCTGAAACGAGAAGCAATAAAGCAAAAATATTACAGGCAAATTTACCTAAATCAAGCTCTCCGCCAGTAAGTAGTGATAAAGGCATCAGGCTAGTAAGGCTAACAATAATGATAAGGAGGCCTAATATACCTAAGAACTTACCTAAAATTATTTCCATACTCGATAGTGGAGCAGAGAGTAAAAGAGCGAGGGTTTTATTGCGTCTTTCTTCACATACTAAACGCATGGTTAGTAGTGGTGTGACTAATAATAAGATAATAGATGCATTGCTAAATAAGGGTAAAACAATCACCTCGGTCATCCCAGGTGCATTATCAATATTTGCCAACTGTGCTTGAAAGGATGAAAAAGTCTCAATTTGAGTTAAAAATAAGTAAGCCAATATCAGTTGCAGAACAGCTAAAATTGACCAGGCAAGAGGGGATAAAAACAAGGTTTTTAGTTCTCGGGAGGCGATGGTTAAAATCATACCATCTCCTGTTCTTCTATTTTGCTGGTTAAATTAATAAACATATCTTCCATTGATTGCTTAACAGGGGATAGCTCCATTAATCCATTGCCTGAGTTAACAATAATTTCGGCAATTAATTCTATTGGACTTTGTTTGTTATCATGATGGAAAAGGTATTGTGTTTCTGCAATATTTTCAATGCGACTAATACTCGTTATATCAGAAAAACAGGCTAAATTAATGGCTGATCGCGTAGTTACTTTAATTATTCCCGTATTCATACGCTGATTTAAACGACTAATCGTTTCTTTTAAAACCAGTTGTCCTTGATTAATAATTTGTACGTGAGAACAGGATTCTTGCACTTCAGACAAAATATGGGTCGATAAAATAATTCCATGTTCATGGCCGAGTTCTTTAATTAAAGCTCTGATTTCTTTAATTTGAATAGGGTCTAAACCTACGGTGGGTTCATCAAGAATAATAATGTCAGGATTATGCAGAATAGCCTGTGCAATACCGACACGTTGTTGATAACCTTTAGATAAGTTGTTAATTAAGCGATTGGCAACCTGATTAAGTCCACAGCGTGATTTTGCCATTTCAACAGCGGGCTTTATTTGTTTAAAAGAAAGTCTATGTAATTGAGCGCAATAATTTAAAAACTCATTAACAGTGAGTTCTTTATACAGCGGGGGAGTGTCAGGCAAATAACCTAAGCATTGTTTTGCCTGTTTAGGCTGGTCTAATAAATCAAAGCCATTGATGTGGATTTCTCCAGCGCTGGGTGCTAAGTTTCCACAAAGCATTTGCATCGTGGTAGTTTTACCCGCACCATTTGGTCCCAAAAACCCTAAAACTTCGCCTTTGGCTAAAGTAAAACTTAAGTCATTTACTGCACAATGATCAGCATAATAACGACTCAGGTTTTTTGCTTCGATGAGTAGATTTGACATTTTGTCGGCTGTTTAGTCTACTTGACTCAGAAGAAACTGAATTTCGTCTTGAAGTTTTTTACGAAAAAATAAGAATTTCCAGCGAGCGCCACCGCATTGTCGCCATAACATGGTGGCACGAATACCTGAGAGTAATAAAGCACGTATTTTATTAACCGTATTAGGCTGAGACAAATACTCTTGCTCACCATTAACCATAATGCGGGGCTGTAAAGTACTTATGGTGCTGTGGTAAAGATCACCTAAATTAGCCAAAATATTTTCATGCAGAGAACCAAAGGTTTCAGACTGGGCTTGGGCAATTGAAATTCCTGTCCCTATTTTTGACTGCATTTCTGGGCGATTTGATAATTGTTTTTCTAGAAAAACTAAGGATGCTGCATAGCGGGCTTGCTCGGGGTCTGCAATTGTTTTGCTGAGTAACTGTTGTTCCAATTGCTTGAGCCCTGGTTTAAGGTTTTGCAGTCCTCCATAAATTTCAATAACGCCATCGGAATCAACTTTAAGAATACTATTGATATTGGTTTCTACAGCAGCATTGTCTGTTGTTCCTGTCGTAGCTAATTGTTGCACGAGCAAACACGCTTGAGACAAGCCAGCAAGAGCAATAGTTTGGTTGGTTATACTATTTAATGACATAGTTGATTATATTATTTACAAGCTAATTGAGTTGAGCAATCTTTGTTGATTTTATTTCCTGCTTTTATCCATGACATCATGCCGCCAGGTAAGTGATAAATATTTTTCAATCCTTTTTGTTTGGCCAGCATATTTCCAACTTTACCACTTCGACCGCCTGATCTACAAACCAGAATAACAGGTTGGTCTGCGGATGTTTTTAATTGGTTTACATCAGATAACCACTTTTCAGTATTAAACTTTCCTTCAGCTGAAAAAAATTGTAATTTATGACTTTCTGGAATAGTCCCTGTTGCAGCCCATTCTTTTTCTGTACGAATATCAATCACTAAAGCATTGTTATTTTGCTGTAATGAGACTAATTGTTCAGCTGTTAAATTGCTCAATTCTTCAGCAGAAATAAATGATGAATAAAAAGAGAATATAAGAAAAAAGACTAGATTAATTTTCATGTGCTTAATTTAGGTGATTTGCTTAAAAAGTTAAGGGTTAATTTGTTGTATAATCGAAGCATTATGCATTAAATTATAGCTGTGCATGTTTTTTTATAAATTATAGATAGGGAGAAAGAAATGTCAGAATCAATTTCATTAGATGTTACAGGTATGAAATGTGGTGGGTGCGAAACAAACGTTAAAAAGAAATTAACAGCAATGGCGGGCATTGTTTCTGTTGAAGCTTCGAGCAAAGAAAATAAAGTGGAAGTAGAGTTTGATGCAGAAGCAGTCAATGTCGACGCTATTTCTCAAGCGATAACTGAAGCTGGTTTTGTTGTTGCCTAAATCAGTTTGAAATTTTTACTGGGGGTGTTGCCATGAGTACAAAAAATCAAGAAAGTTCTGCAGAGGAAGGCTTAAGATTATCCATTTTAGGGATGAACTGTGCTGGTTGTGTGGGGGCTGTCGAAACAGCTTTAACCGATGTTAATGGTGTAACATTTGCCAGTGTTAATTTTGCAGATCATACTGCTTTGGTTAAAGGGGATGTCGATCCTGAGTTGTTAAAAAAGTCAGTACAAGATGCTGGCTTTGATGCTGCTGTTATGGAAGGGTTGGAAGATCCTGCAGAGCAAGAAGAACAAGAAATGCAGCGTTATCGTAGATTAATGCAAAAAGCTAAGGTTGCTGCTATTTTTGGTATTCCACTCATGGTGTTTAGTCATTTGGGCTGGACGCCTGTTATAAGTTCTCCTGCGGGCAGTTGGTTTTGGCCTATTGTGGCATTAATTACTTTAGGTATTTTACGATATTCAGGTGGACACTTTTTTGTTAGTGCGGTTAAGTTGTTGTCGAAAGGCCAAGCTAACATGGATACCTTAATTGCTTTAGGTACAGGGTCAGCTTGGATTTATTCTTGTGTTGTTATTGATTATTCTAGTCATTTAACTCAATTTGCTCCGCATGCCTATTTTGAAGCCTCGGTTATTATCCTGGCGTTTATTAATTTTGGATCTGCGTTAGAAACTAAAGCGAGAGGGCAAACATCATCTGCTATTAGAGAGCTTATAGGATTACAGCCGCGTACAGCACGAGTCGTGCGTGATGGTGTAGATCAAGATATTGCTATTGAAGAAGTAGGGTTGGCTGAAACCTTAAGAGTCAGACCTGGAGAGAAAATTGCAGTTGATGGTGTGTTGATAGAAGGCCATTCGACAGTTGATGAGTCAATGTTGACAGGTGAACCTATCCCCATAGAAAAAACAGAAGGTTCAGAAGTCGTTGCTGGCACCATGAATCAAAAAGGCAGTTTTCTATTTACAGCAACGCGGATTGGGCGTGATACTGCACTGGCTCAAATTATTAAGAGTGTCCGTAATGCTCAAGGCAGTAAGCCAGAAATTGCTAAGTTAGCGGATAAAATATCGAGTGTATTTGTGCCTGTTGTTGTTTGTATTTCTATCTTTACATTTTGTATTTGGTATCTATTTGGGCCAGATCCATCAATGGGCTATGCTTTTGTTACATCAATGACAGTTTTGGTTATTGCTTGTCCTTGTGCCTTAGGTTTGGCAACACCTATTTCAGTGATGGTTTCAGTAGGAAGAGCTGCGCAAATGGGGGTGTTAATTCGAAATGGTGATGCCTTGCAAAGTGCAGGAAAAATCACTACGTTAATTTTAGATAAAACAGGGACAGTAACAGAGGGTAAACCTATTGTTTCAACGATTGAAGTGATGGGAAATTACGATGAAATGGCTGTTTTAAAATTAGCTGCAAGTATTGAATCAGGTTCTGAGCATCCTTTAGCCGCTGCTATTTTGGCCGCAGCTGATGATAAGCAAATTGATTTAGAAAAAGTGACTGGTTTTGAAGCAATTGCAGGACATGGGATTGCTGCCACTATTTCAGATCAACAAGTCCTTTTTGGTAATCAGGCTTTAATGCAAGAAAAAGGTGTGGAATATACCCAGTGTATAGATAAAATTGAGCAATTATCGTCTTTAGGTCAAACGGCAATGATGTTGGCTGTTGATAATAAAGTAGCAGGGATTATTGCTGTTTCTGATCCGATCAAAAAAGATTCAGCTAAAGCTGTTCAGCAATTAAGAGAACAGGGTGTTCGGGTTATTATGGTAACAGGTGATAATGAAATTACTGCTAAAGCTATTGCGATGCAAGCGGGTATTAATGAAGTAAGAGCACAAGTGTTACCTGAAGATAAGGCTGCAGTTGCTAAACAATTGCAACAGGTTGGCGAAGTGGTGGGTATGGTGGGTGATGGTATTAATGATGCACCAGCATTAGCTCAAGCCAATGTTGGGTTTGCAATTGGAACAGGAACTGATGTAGCGATTGAAAGTGCAGATATTGTGATACTTCAAGGTTCGTTATTAAAAGTGCCTGAAGCGATGGCCTTATCAAGAGAAACAGTGATTAATATCAAACAAAATTTATTGGGTGCTTTTTTCTACAATACCATTGGTATTCCGGTTGCAGCAGGAATGCTTTACCCTATATTTGGCATATTGTTAAGCCCTATGGTTGCTGGAGCAGCTATGGCAATGTCGTCACTTACTGTTGTGACTAATGCAAGTCGATTACGGTGGGTTAAGTTAAGTTAATCGCATATTTTATAAAATGTCCTGTCGCAAAAACAGGACATTTTAGATGTTAAAATATTCAGACCAATCTATAGTATTTAACTTTGCTGTTCTATGAATATCGGACTTAAGATGATTTTATTGTGCAATTCCTGTTGTTAGCGTCAAAAGCTATTCTTAAACAAAAAAGCATAGTCTCTATTATTTTTCTATGGAGCATCTTTATATCTGTTGGAAATACAACGGAAATTGTCGTTAATCAATCGGTTCCTATACAACAATTATCACTTAATAAAACAAGAGCCATCTTTACCATGCGGCAACAATATTGGCCTAATGGAGAAAAAATAAAAGTATTTACTTTGGCGGATAATCATCCTGTCCATCACCTTTTTACCAAGTCACAATTAAATATGTTGCCTCATCAGCTTAGACGAGTGTGGGATCGGATTATATTTTCTGGTATGGGTGGTGTGCCAGTAAAAGTAAACAGTGAAGAAGAAATGCTAGACAAAATCGCAAATACGCCCAATGCAATTGGTTATTTAAGCCGTGAGCCTAAGAATGAAAAAATTAGATTATTTATTGTTCAATAAGGTATTAGTCATTATTTGTGGGCTGATAATCTCTCCACAAGGGAGGGCTGTGAATTGGGGGGATGAAATACAAATTCACGGTTTTGCAACTCAAGATTTTTTTCATACTTCAGATAATAATGTTTATGGGCAAAGTGATGATGGAATAAGTCCTGGATTAACAGAAATTGGATTGAATATTTTATATCAACCGTTTGATCGGTTGACACTCTCTGCACAGGGTTTATATAGACGCGCTGGGAAGGTTGATGGTGGTATTGTTAGGTTGGACTATGGTGTTGCTGATTTAAATATCTTTAATACTGAAAATGGACAAATTGGCATAAGGGGAGGGCGGATAAAAATTCCCTTTGGACTCTATAATGAAACAAGAGATGTAGCATTTACTAATCCAACGATTATATTGCCTCAAGGTATTTACTTTGACAGATCTCGTTCACTATTAGTCTCAGCTGATGGCGGTGCAATGTATGCTGATTACAATACTGAATATGGCGACTTTGCATTTAAGTTTAATGTTGGAATGCCATTAGGAGATAATGAAGAAATCAGGTCGACAATCCTAGGGCCACAAGCTAATGGAGAATTTGAAGCCTCTCCTGCATTTGCTACTCAGCTAAGTTATGCATTGAATGGTGGGGAATATGTTTTTGCTGTGAGTTATATGAACTTGGAGTTAAATTACCAACCAGCAGTTAATGATAATATTTCTGCAGGTAGGACTTTTATCAGACCTTTACTTTTTTCTGCTCAGTATAATGGTGAAAAAGTTGGTTTAACGGCTGAGTATTTATATCGTTGGAATGACTATCAAGATTATAGTACTAGCCCCGATTTCAAGTTTGTGACCGAGAGCTGGTATGTTCAAGGAAGCTACCGTTTTTTACCTTGGTTGCAAGGTATCGTGCGTTATGATTCTTTTGTTTCTGATATGGATGATAAAGGAGGGCAAAAGGCTGTTGCCAATGGCTTACCTAATCATTTAATGTTTGCCAAAGATTGGATGGCAGGTTTACGGTGGGATATCAACTCATACTGGATGCTGAGATTCGAATATCACCGGGTTCATGGGACTGCATGGCTTGCTCAGGCAGATAATCAGGATAGATCAAAGACTAAGCAAGATTGGGATTTATATGCTTTACAGCTTTCTTTTCGGTTTTAAATAGGACATGAAAACAGGCGTTTTTTTTAGTTTAAAGTGGAAAATTGCTGTTTTAATTGCGAGCGTGTTTTTATTGTCTTACAGTTTTTTTTCCTATTTATTTTATCTGGATGCAAATGATGATTTTCTACGTAGTCGTCAAAATATACAAAAGCAATATAAAAAGATTGCAAGTGCATTAACTAAAGACTCTTTTTCAGTGTTAGAGCAATTTGCTGAAGTATTATCTGCTGTTGAAATTTCCAAACAAGTTGATAGTCAGTATATTGCTGAAGTTAATTCTGTTTTAGATAAAAATTGGCAACAGTGGCAATTTATATGGGGTCTGGAAAACGCTGTTTTTTTTAATAAAAAAGCCGAACCGCTTAAACAGTGGGGAGTAGAGTTGGATTCAAGTCTGCTCTTAGTCAAGCAAGTTTTAACGACTGAACTACCTGTTTATCAAACCATTTGTTTAGATACATGTTTTCAGTTTGTGGTGATCCCAGTGATGGATCAATCAAAAGTAATCGGTGCTTTTGGCATAAGCCGTTCTTTTGCTGACTTGGTGATTGAGTATAAGATGGCAACAGGTTCGGATCTTGGTCTTTTTGTGAAAGATGAAGCGCTCCAAGCTAATCGCTGGCCTTACAAAATATCTGTTCTGACAAATGCAGAATATAACTTGGCGCTTTTATCTTCTATTACTCAAGAAAATTCGCTTGACCCATTTTCTGAAACACGGGTTGTTTCTTACAAGAAACGTTTTTTAGAAATTTCAACTTTTCCTGTTCACTCTAGTGTGGAAGATAATCCTCCTTTCTTTATTAGCATTGATGAAATTACAGCTGAAAAAAATGCTGTGTTCACCAACCTAAAAACAATATGGTTATATGGTATTTTGAGTTTTCTTTTTTCCTTAGCTTTATTAACTTTAACCTTATTTTTCTCATTTCGTAGAGTAGATAAATTTACTACTGCCTTACCTTTATTGGCAGAAAAAAAGTATAGGGAATTCAGAACTGAGCTGAAATATAACACCGATGCAATGCTGGGATATGATGAGCTAGATTTATTAAATTTCACGGCACTGGAATTAACAGACCAATTAGAAGGATTAGAGCAAGAGGTTAAACAAAATATATTTCAACTGGTTGAACAAGGCGAAAATTTAAGAAATGAAAGAAACTTTATTCAACAATTGATTAATGTAGCTCCAATATTAATTTTTACACAAGATGATAATGGTAGTATTTTATCAATTAATCAAGCTGGGATCAGTGAACTAGAGAGAGAGAGAAGTTTAATTTTGGGTGATATTTTTGATAACTTTATTCCTGAAACAGAAGTTAAACATTTATCTCAACTTAAACAATTGCGAGCAGGAAAGGTTTTAAATAATATAAAAATAGATGGTGTTTTAATTACTCCCTCAATAGAAGAACATACTGTATCTTGGATTCATTCAATTGTTAAGTCTGATAATGATAATAAACCATTAGTTATTTTAAGTTTGGCGGTGGATATCAGTGAACGCAAGAAAATAGAGAACCAGATGGTTCAGATAGCAACGCATGATCAATTGACAGGTTTAAGTAATAGGCATGATTTTCAGATTGAATATAGTCGAGCTATTGCAACAGCAAAACGCTATGGAAGTGAACTGGCTTTGTTTTATCTTGATTTGGATAACTTTAAGATAGTTAACGATACTCAAGGGCATGAGGCTGGAGATAAACTATTAAAGTGGGTCGCAAAGACATTACTAGGTGTTATTCGAGAAACAGATATATTAAGTCGAATAGGAGGAGATGAGTTTACTTTAATTATGCCTAACTCTGATTTACAAGGGATTATGAATGTAGCGATAAAGATAAATGAAAATCTGAAGGCTTTGGATTTTTCCGCAGGAGGGCAGCATTTTAAAATCAGCTGCAGTATTGGAATTGCTATTTATCCGAAACATGGTGGAGATGAACAAATTCTACTATCAAATGCAGATTCAGCCATGTATCAGGCAAAAAAATTGGGTAAAGGCCGGTATTGTATTTTTGGTCAAAAAGTATAATTTGAATAAAACCCAAACCTAGATCTAGAGGGTTGACTCTAGACGCCATACCTTGACTGCTAGGTCTTGCAAGAAATACTTGCTTAGCCATGGGGGAAGCTAAGGTTTTCCTCATTTTTGTCATTATCTCATGTACAATAAGGCCATTTATGCCCATTAGGCTGCTTTGCTATTGGGGGGATGGAATTAGTTGTGGGTGAACTATGAGTAAACTGAAGTGCGCGGTTATTGGTACTGGCTATTTAGGCAAGTTTCATGCGGAAAAATATGCATCTTTAGATGATTGTGAATTAGTGGCTGTTGTTGATATAAATGAACAAGCAGCAAAAGAGGTAGCTGATAAGCACGGTGCAAAAGCCTTAACTGATTACACGTCTTTATTAGGTAATGTAGATGCAGTAAGTATTGTTGTTCCGACGAGTTTACATCACTCTGTTTCCTGTGATTTTTTAAATGCAGGGGCTCATGTTTTAGTTGAAAAGCCCATTACAGTGACAGTTGAAGAAGCTGATGAGCTCATTGCTATTGCTAAAGACAAAAATGTTATTTTACAGGTTGGGCATCTAGAGCGATTTAATCCCGCAGTTATGGGTTTGGATAAAGAAGAAAAACCCTTGTTTATTGAGGCGCATCGTCTTGCACCTTTTAATCCTCGTGCTAATGATGTCAGTGTGGTATTGGATTTAATGATCCATGATATCGACATTATATTGGCTTTGATTGATTCGGATATAGAACGTATTGATGCCAGTGGAACAGCTGTTTTAACACAGGGAACTGATATAGCAAATGCTAGGTTAACGTTTAAAAATGGTTGCGTTGCGAATGTTACAGCCAGTCGTATCAGCATGAAGATGGAACGTAAAATGAGAATGTTCAGGCCTTGTTCTTATATTAGCGTCGATTTTCAGAATAAAGTTTTAACAAAACATAAAACAGGGGATAAGGAAATGTTCCCTGGCGTGCCAGAAATAGTGAGTGAAGAATCTACCTTTGATGGAGGAGATGCTTTGTTAGAAGAGATAAAGCATTTTGTTGATTGCATAAAAACAGGAGCAAATCCATTGGTTTCTGGTGAAGCAGGTAGGCGCGCATTAAAAACAGCTATTCAAATTACAGACTTATTAGATGAAAAATTAGTAGAGGAAAAAGCATGATACCTATGGTCAACCTTAAAGCTCAATATGTCGATATTAAAGATGAAATTGAGCAAGGTATTGCAGAAACAATAGCAAATTGTTCGTTTATTTTAGGTCCTAATGTTCAAGCATTTGAAAAAGAGGCGGCAGAGTATTTAGGTGTAAAACATGCTGTTGGTTGTGCATCCGGTACAGATGCTTTACATTTAGCTTTACAAGCAGAAGGTATCACTGATGGAGATGAAGTCATTACCAGTGCTTTTACTTTTATTGCCACTGCTGAAGCCATTAAATATGTAGGGGCAACGCCTGTATTTGTCGATATTGATCCTAAGACTTTCAATATTACCGTTGAAAATATTGAAAAAGCGATTACGCCAAAAACCAAAGCTGTGATGCCTGTTCACCTTTTTGGGCAACCCGTTGATTTAACAAAAATTAAAGCTTTGTGTGATAAACACAATCTAAAGTTGATTGAAGATTGTGCTCAATCTTTCGGTGCAAGGATTAACGGGCAGCAAACAGGCGCTATTGGGAATGCTTCTGGTTTTAGTTTTTTTCCAAGTAAGAATTTAGGCGCATTTGGCGATGGTGGGTTAGTGGTTACTAATTCAGATGAGACTGCCAAAATGTTAAAAATGTTGCGTAATCACGGTTCTGATGTCCGTTATTACCATGATGTGATCGGCTATAACAGTCGTTTAGATGATATACAGGCCGTTGTATTGCGCGCTAAATTAAAGCGTATTGATAAATATAATCAGGCGCGTAGACATGCGGCCCATTTATATTCTGAGTTAATGGCTGATTTACCGTTACAAACGCCTTATGAAGATGACCTTGGTGAACATGTTTATCATCAGTACACATTATTATGTGATCGACGTGATGAAGTACTTCAAGCTCTACAAGATAAACAGATCGGTTGTGCAGTTTATTACCCCGTGCCATTACATCAACAAAATGTATTTAAGGAAGAATGTGCAGGCTTATCTTTACCTGTGACGGAGTCTGTTGCTGCTAATTGTTTATCTTTGCCTATTTGCCCTTCTTTATCAGATGAGACAGTTAAAGATATTGTTGCTGTTATTCGGGATGTGTTAACGAAGTAAGTTTCGTTTCGTCAAATAGACATATACAAGCCTTTTTTAGATAAAAGGGCGAGTAAATGTCTATTTGATAATATAACCTGAAAAAATTTCATTATTTATAGTTTCATCAAGGCCGTTGTCTAATCTACTGCTCTTAGAAAGATGTTTTTTTTCGTTTTCTAGTTGAAAGAAAGGGCTCGTTTCTTTTGAGTTTTTCCAATGTTTCAATGATATTATTTTATCGCTTAGTGGTTTACTTTCCATGTTTCTTCATTTGTAAATGAATAAGAGGATTTGATTCTACTTAAAGGAAACTGAATAAGGTGTGAACTATTACCCTTTTCTTTCAATATTGTGTGATTCAATTATCATTATAAAATAAATTATGGCAAAGAGAGTCTTCTTTTGAATAAAAACCATGCCTTTAAAATTATGTTTAGTGCTGGAGAATCCTCTGGTGACCAGCATGCTGCCAATATGTTTAATGAATTGAAAAAGCAGCTGCCCAATATTCAAGGGTTAGGGATGGGAGGAACAAAAATGCGACAAGCGGGTATGGATATTTGCTTTGATTCCTCCAGTATTGCCGTTATTGGTTTGGTCGAAGTGCTGAAACATTATGGAGAAATTAAGGGCGCTTTAAATTTGATGAAAAAATTAGTGAGCTCAGAAAAACCAGATTTATTGGTTTGTGTTGATTATAAAGAGTTTAATTTAAAGTTGGCGCGTTTTGCCAAGCAAGCAGGGGTGAAAGTATTGTTTTATGTCAGTCCTCAAGTATGGGCTTGGCGACCTGGACGCGTTGTTACTTATGGCAAAGCTATTGATATGATGGCTGTCATTTTTCCCTTTGAAACAGCATATTATGAAGCTGAAAATGTGCCAGTAACTTATGTGGGACACCCTTCTGTTGATAAGGTACATGCTTTAAATAGTAAGCAGGAAAATTTGGATAAATTTTCTTTGCAAGCTGACAAATCAGTTGTTGGCCTGCTACCAGGAAGTCGTATCAGTGAGATTAATCGGATGTTACCCGTGATGCTACTTGCAGCTGAAAAATTACAAAAAAGGGATAAAGATATTCAATTTGTGCTGCCTCAGGCTGATTCAATCACTGATGATTTACTTCAACCCTATTTACAAGCATCATCAGCAAACATAACGATGATTAAACACCGGCCTTATGATGTTATCCAATGTTGTGATGCAATTATGACAACTTCAGGCACAGCATCATTAGAAATTGCATTAATGCAGGTCCCTATGGTGATCGCTTATCGTTTATCTTCAATAACGTTCTTCTTTGCGAAATATTTGGTAAATACTAAATTTATTGGTTTACCTAATATAATTGCAGGTAATGGAATAATTAAAGAATTGATACAACAGGATGCGACTGCTGATAACTTGGTCGATGAAATAAATAAAATTTTACATGATAAAAGCTATAGGCAGAATATGTTGGATCAATTGGCTATTGTTAAAGAAAAATTAGGCCAAGGCGGGGGGTCTAAAAATATGGCTGATTTAGCAGTCAAAATGCTAAAGACTGAAGAGTGATTATTTACTTTTTATAATGTACAGTCTTGGCGCAGTTTCTTTCTCTGAGCTATAAATCGTTTGCATAGAATATTGATCCGTATTTAATTGGGTATGCCATTGTTGAATAGCATCCGTTTCTGATTTTCCACCCGGGTGCCCAGGGTAAGCAGCAATAGTGATTATGCCTGTTTTAGCCAGTATGTTTAGAGAATATTTTAGTGCTTTGAGTGTGGATTCAGCTTGAGTAATAATTGATTTGTCACTCCCAGGAAGATAACCAAGGTTAAACATAATAACTTTTACCCTTCCTTGAGCTTCTTGAGGAATAAAATGTTCCATTTGGTCATGGCTACAATGAAATAGTTGAATGTTAATGATTGTGGCTTCATTGTTTAATTTATCTTGGGTTGACTCTATGGCTTGTTGTTGAATATCAAAACCAAAGACTAAGCCATTCGAGCCCACTTGTTGCGTAAGAAACAAAGTGTCATGTCCATTACCCACGGTGGCATCAATAGCTATATCGCCAGTCTTTAAATGTTTTTTTATAATCGAATGAGCTTGTTCAGTGAGAGAAATACGTTGAGTCATTATTAAAATAAGGCGTGGTAGCGTTGAATATCGCTAGATGAGTGGAGTGGTGTTTTTATTAATAAATTGTCAGCAAACCTTTGGCAATGCCATGGGATTTGCAAACTTCCTTTCGAACCAAAACCATTAAAAATAGTAAGTTCTGGGTGATTAGGGTGTTGACCTACAAAGGGCATTTTATCAAGGGTTGTAGGCCTGATTCCTGCTTGTTGATTAATTATTTGTTCAATTTGTAGTCTAGGGTAAACTTGTTTTAGTGAATCCAATAGTTGCTTTTTAGCGGATAAAGTCACGTTAATATTTATATTTTCTCTATCAAAAGTAGCACCAGTACGAAATTTTTTTTCATTCAGTGGGATAAACCAATTTCCATAATTTAAAATAGATGGCTGTATTTTTTCTTTTGCAGTTGCGGTAATAATTTCCCCTTTAACTAGCTGGAAAGGTAGGGGTGAAAACCAAGGGTTCTTTGTAGCAAAATGACCTTCACAAAAAATAATACCTTTAGGCTGAAATTTTTTCCATTGTAAAACAGGCGACAGTTTAATTGAGTCGTATTGAAAATGGGTGTTTATGTAAATATCAAGATTGATAAAGTAATCTTTTAAAGCGGCTAATAAAGGTACTGTTAATAAATAAGCTGTTTTATTTTGCTTTAAAAGTCCAAGGCTACTATTAATATCAGGATGTAAAGGTATTATATTCTCTAAATAAGGATTATAAGCTTTATCTTTAAATCGTTTTTCACAAGCAGAAAGTTCTTTAATATTGCGTATTAGACGTAACATTGGCTTTTCTACATAGAAAGTTTGTTTAAAGTATTGTGCAAGCTTTTGGTAGAAATCTATTGCTGTGGGGAGTAATTGGTCGACATCAGTTGATTTAACAAAGCGCATACCCGTTACAGGGTTGATTAACCCTGCAGCAACAGAAGAAGCATTGACTTGGTTATTATCAATAACGATAACTTTTTGTTGTCTTTGAATCAACTCCCAAGCTAATAAGCTACCTGCCAGTCCCTGACCAATGATGAGGTAGTCAATTTTTATCATTAGAAAATGATGACCTATTTGGCGCTTAAAGCTTGACCTGAAAACTGAATACCATCCCAACCAAATAGCATAAAATTTCTGATGTTTTGATGCCCATTCCCAGACAGATCCTCTAAGACATCTTTGCGGTAAAAGTCACCAAATAAATTAAGTGTTTGTTGTTGGTTTAATTGATTAATTTGAGCAAATGCAAAGATTTTGCAAGAACCTTCGTTTGAGCCAGCTTCATTGACTAGTTTTTCATCGGCTAAGCCATTGCTAAATTCAGTTGCTGTGTAATTATAATTGCTGGTAATGATCTCAATAGTTTGGTCAAAACTGATATTTTCATTGTTTTTAATTTGTTCGATAAAACGAGATAAAGACATATTTTTTACAGGAATTAGTTATTAATATGACCAGTGTACAATATGGCTTGGGGATTTAATAATCTAGATTATTGTTTTAAGGAAGCTCTGATCAAGTCCAATTAGTTTTAGCTTGCTAAAGTTGCCGATATTTTCCACGAAGATCGCCGCAATAGGGTGATTATTACGCCTTATTTCGTGAAAAATAGCGACAGTTTTCTCTGTGCAAAATTTTAACCAACTTAATCAGAGGTTTCTTAAGGTTGAACGGGGTAAATTTAATGATAATTAAATTCTTATGACAACCTAGAATTATCACTAAATATGATCTACTCTAAATGACAAGAACTTTTAAAATTGATACTTTAGAGCTAATAAATGAAAGTAGGTCAAACAAAATCACAATTTGTTGCTGTTGCATCAATAGCTGCTGAGCTAAGTGCTGTTATGGATGTTGCAAAAGAAATTTCGTTGGCAGCAGCTAATGCAAAAGCGATTGCTTTTAGAGCGGGTGAAAAAGCAAAAGGTTTTCAACCGATTACAGATTTTATTAATGAGTTGGCTAAAGAAACAATCGATTTAGTTGAAACGATTAATGAACATGCACTTTCTTTATACCAATTGACTGTTAATGAACATAGGATGTCAGATGCGTATAAAAAATTTGAATTAGTTTCTGTTCTATCTAAAGGTGCTGTATATGAAGCTTCTCTTGAGAAACCTATGGTTATCGCTCAGCAAAAAATGATTGATTGTAGACGCCGCTTTAAATCAAATGTGACCCAGCTTTTAGATCAGTTAGCTGAAGTAATGCATCCAGCAAGGGCTGCTCGAGTGATTGCTGCAAACTCTAGAATAGAGGCTTCTCAGGCAGGAGAGTATTTACAAAGTTTACAGGCCGTTGCCGAAAGTGTCGATAATGCTGCACAAGTGATTCATGATAATGTTCAAAGATGTAGAACAGCCTTGTCAATAGTTGATATTGCTGAATAATTAACCTACTACCTATATTTAATAAAGGGGCTGTTTTAAAATGAAAATGACCAATATATACGATGGATCGTATCAGTGGATTATGTTTGGGCGGGATGAAAATAAGCCTGATAAAATTATTGATACAAACCAGTATATGGTAAGGACTGCGAATCGATGTTTATTGATCGACCCAGGAGGGGTTGAGCTCTTCGCGCCTATGCTAGCAGCCGTTTTACATCATGCACCTGTTGATCAGATTACAGATTTATTTGCATCGCATCAGGATCCCGATATTATTTCATCTTTAGGATTGTGGGATCAGGCCTTACCTAATGCAAGGCTACATGCTTCAGCATTATGGGAAGGTTTTTTGAGGCACTTTGGTTGTGAAAGTATTGAGTATGTTCCTATTGCTGATAATGGCGGGGTCATTAATTTAGATGGGGTTGAATTGCAGGTTATTCCTGCACATTATATGCATTCCTCTGCTAATTTTAATATTTATGACCCTAAAGCAAAAATTTTAATGTCTGGGGATATAGGGGCTGCATTAGAAGAACCAGGTGCTCCAATGTTTGTCGATGATTTTAATGGGCATGTGGAAAAAATGAGATTTTTTCATCAACGTTGGATGCCGTCTAATCAAGCTAAAAGAGCATGGATTGAACGAGTCAGAAAGTTGGATATTGATATTCTAGCACCTCAACATGGTCGAATGTTTAAAGGCGATGATGTGAAACGTTTTCTAGATTGGTTTGAAGCATTACAAGTAGGTATTGCTGTATAGAGCTGTCACGTCATTAAGAAAAATAGAAACTGTTTAGAAAAAGCCACAGAAATATTAAGAAATAAAAATTCTGCTTAGTGTTTCTGTGGCTTTTGTGTAAAAAATTAATACCTCAAAATTAACTCATTTCCTTTTTGAGTCATTTCTAAGTGTTTCATAAAACTCATTCCCAATAATATTTCATTTCCATGCATATGAGGATTGATTGATGCGCGGACATTATTTAGCTCAATAGAGCCAATACTGACACTTTTTAGGCGTGTACCATAGACTGTAATTGTACCGTTAGCCGTTTTACTTTGGGATGGGTAGCCTCTTTCTAATTGTAGTTGAAGGGCAATTTTTTCAGGAATGCTAATCAGTGTTGCACCGGTATCCAGTAAAAAAGTAACAGGGTGATGGTTGATCTGACCATTAACAACATAATGTCCATAACGATTTTGTTTAAGCTTTACTTCTGCTAGATTATTGTTCCACTCAGCAGAAATGTTTTGGTTAGGGTTGTTTTGTTGCTCAAGGTAATTATTAAAACCATAGGTGAGCAATCCTAGCAGTAACATCCAGGCAAGATAAATCATGCCTTGACCTATTTTGGATGAGCTATCAGCTTTTTTCATCAGACCTATCTTGTACTAAAACCCAAGGTTTAATAACAACCGCCCAAACCGAAGATTCTTCTTCAAACCACTGTAAGGCTTGTTGATCAGAAACAGGTACAACTTTTTCTTCTGCTATCCACTGTTCGACTTGAGCTTTATTATCCAAAGAAAATTGATAAGCAACGTCAACTAAATCAATGCTGGAATTGACCGAGATAGCTAAGCCACTGGCAAAAAAACGTTGTAATTCATGCCAAGGTATTAGGGAAGTTTCTAAATTTATTTCTTTTTTGCTCATTGGATGATGATGTATTGATATTGAATTAGTATTCTATAATAATGACTTTCGCATGTCTTCTATGTTTCAAGGGCGATAAGAATATTTATCATATCCATAGATATTGCAGAACTGATGAAAGCAAGGTTTAATGAGGTGTAACGCGATAAATCAATTTTTATATTTTCCGAATAAGTAAGCTAATCGATAAAAAATTGAAATGTATTTTTAGGTTTTTTTTCAAAAAAATACTAATTCTTATCTGTCAATTCTTCTAATAATTGACCGCATACTACTAATTCCTTCAAGATTTGGTCTAATTCTTCCATATTATTTAGGGCTGCAATCCGCTGCTAATGGATTTTCTTCTTTAAGGATATTCTGATTAAGTAGTTTGTAGTTTGCTATGCTGGAACAATAGGTAAAATGGGAAAATTGCCAGACAAACAAGCGTCAAAAAGTTAATTTTAGCGCTTAGAAGGAATCGTACTTTAGGTCGTGAAAAATAAACAATACGATTAGTTACAAAAAATTATCATGCCCCTATTTTATTTGCAGATGATCTGGATATTTTTATCCCCATTAGGCCTTAATAAACACAAGTGAAAAATATAATAAATTTGTTGCGGATTGCCTTATTTACAAATAAGGTTCGTCTCAGTCAGACAGAGAACGAAAAGTTTCTCGCTCAGCAGGCATTAGCCAGAATTCTAGCTGATACTAAAGGGCTAGCGATGAAAATAGGACAGTTATATGCAGATACAGAGGGCGAAAATGCATTTAATCAGCTGACTAAAGGTGTAGAGCCTTTACCTTTAAGGCAAATGTTACCAGTACTGAATGAACAGTTAGGTTTTTCTTCAAAGGAGGTCTTTACAAAGATTGATGAAGCCGTTGCTGCCGCTTCTTTGGGGCAAGTTCATTTTGCTGAACTTAAAACTGGTGAAAAAGTAGCGCTTAAAATTCGTTATTCTAATATTACTTTAGCGATTGAGACAGAGTTACGTTTAGCAGGACTACTTCCAGAAATTGGACCTGCAAAACAATGGGGATTTGATGTTAAATCCTACAAAATTAACTTAAGAAAGAATATGCTTCGAGAGCTGGATTATTTATCAGAAGGGAATAGGCAAAATGAATTTGCAAAAAGAGTGCAGGTTGATGGGCTTTATACGCCAGTAATTCACCATGATTTGTGTCGAGAAGGGGTTTTAGTCCAATCCAGAGCATCAGGGGTAATGATTGACCGGATTAAGGGCTGGCCAGAGCCTGATAAGAAAATAATCGGAAAAATACTACTCACTACTTTGTTTAAAAGTTTATTTATTGCTGGGGAAGTACATGGTGACCCACATGCTGGTAATATCTTTTATGATTATGATCAAGCAGGTCGACCAATTGTTAGCCTACTTGATTATGGCTGTACCATTCCTGTAGCTGAGTATAGACGAATGGCTTTACTTAAATTAATTATTGCCTGTCGATTAAAATTAGCGATAAACCCATTGGACTGTTTTGTTGCTCTAGGGTTTGATGCAGATAAATTATCCCATATCAGCGGATCATTACCGCTTTTATGCCAGTCTTTATTTGAACCCTTTTTGTTGGATCATCCGTGTAATTTGGCTAACTGGGAATTAGAAAAAAATATATCTCATTTACTGGGGGAGAAACGCTGGTGGTTTCGATCAGCAGGGCCTGCAGATTTATTATTGTTAATGCGGGCTTTTCAGGGTTTGGTTCAACAGTTAAGGTTTTTACAAGTGAGCCTTAACTGGTGGGAAGTTCTACAACAGGCGGTTGGGGAAAATAATATAAAACAAGCAATGATATATGAGATTCCAGTTGTTAAGGTAAAAACAACTGAGCTATCGACTTGTTTTTCTGAGCAGGCAACAAAACTAAAAGTTGAAGTTTTTGAGAATGGAAAAAAGTGTGTTTCGGTAAGTTTACCTGCTGAAGCTGTATTAGAATTAGAGCAAATTATGCCTAACGATGTTGCTGAGTTATTAAGGGAGAATGATGAAATTGATCTTGATACAATGGTGAAAAATATTAAGCAGTTTGGACTTAATCCGCAAACATTATTTGAGCTTTCAAATAATGAAAAAAACTATAAGGTTTGGTTGGAATAATGATTAAAAAATTAACACATTTGGCTGTTCTATTTGGGGTGGTTATTACAACGATCCCTGCATGTTATCAAAGAGGGAAGAATGAAAGCTTGCAAACTCTTTCTATCGCCACTCAAGAGGAACAATACTTACAGGATATAAAAATCATCTCCGAAATGCCTAGGGTTTCAGGAGAAGTGCATCATAAAAAGGTACAACAGATGTGCGAAAATCGATTTAAGGAATTAGGCTTTCAAGTAGAACTTCATGACTATGGAACAGGCATTAATGTTATTGGTACTTTATTGGGTAAACATAAACCCATGGAGAAAGTTTTTGTATCGGCGCATTACGATACCGTGCCAAATTGTCGGGGTGCTGATGATAATGCCAGTGGTGTTGCAGGTGTTTTTGCAACTGCAAAGATATTAGCAGAGAAACAGCATAATCGTACTTTAGTTGTTGCTTGTTGGGATGAAGAAGAAAAGAAAACTGTTGGGTCGAAAGCTTATATTTCTCGTGAAAACAACAATAATGCAGATATTAAAATAAGTTATGTGTACGAAATGATTGGCTATAAAAGTGATAAACCCAATTTTCAACTACTTCCTAAGGGATTTGAATTTCTTTATCCTCATCAAGTAAAAGCCATTAAAAACAATCAAAATCGTGGTAACTTTATTGCTCTGGTTTATGATGAATATGCAGCTACTTATATATCTAGTATTCAACAAGTAGCAAAAAACAATAATCTTCCTATTTTTCAATTTGAGGTGAGTACGAAAATGAAAACATCGCCTGTTGCTAAAGATTTAAGGCGATCAGACCACTCTGTATTTTGGGATACCGATTATCCTGCAGTAATGATTACAGATACGGCTAATTTTAGAAACCAAAATTATCATTGTTTAAATGGAGATGATAATGCAGGCAGTATAAATGTTGATTTTGCACTGAAAACAGTTAATACGATCACATCAATAATTGAAGAGAATTTACAATAATAGGGCAGAGATAGATAAATGAAATATGACTATATTGAGGTTTTAAATCAGTTAAAACAGGGTGAATGGGATACAGCGCATCAGTTGGTTCAACAGCATTCAGATAAAATCTCATGTTTAATACATGCTTATTTACATAGGGTAGAAGGGGATTTGTCTAATGCGAATTACTGGTACACGCGTGCGGAAATAACGATGCCAGAGAATACACTTGAAGAAGAGTTAAATCGACTTTATCAGCTTGTTAATACTGACAGTGATTGAAAGTGTTAAAGATGAATTCAGTTATTAAGCCATTCCAAAGCTCTTTTATCGGCGGCAGAAGGTAATGAAGAAGATAAGGAATTTATCCAGACATTAATATCATTCCATAATACAGAAGCTTGAAGGTCACGTAATAACATATGGTAACCGTTTTCATAAAAAGCAATAAGTTTACGGTTTGATTCGGTCGCTAATAGCGTTTTTAAAAATTGATGGGTTGGTTCTTTGGGAATAATCTCATCTTTTTCACCATAAAGAAGCAGAGTGTTTACTGAAATACGGTTTGCACTGGCAAAAGCATGATCCATTAAATCAGTTAAGCCATTAATTGTTTCAATACGAGTTTCTTTTATAACTAACGGGTCTTTACCTAAAGCAATCAACATATCAATATTGTCAGAAGGTTTAATCCCTAAATCACTCCCTGTTAAAGTCATCCAGGGAACGGTATGAGATAAAGTCCATAATAATGCATTCTGATACCACGGCATGGTTTCTCTTGACCATACAGCTGGCGCGACTAAAATAATACCCTCAACCGTTAATGCGGTAGACTGAGTAACCATTGAAATAACAATAGCTCCTCCCATGCTTTCACCTAGTAAAAAAATAGGGACTGTTGGGTGCTTATTTTTGACTAATTGGATAAAACTGCTTAAATCAGAGCTATAGGTATCAATACCTGCCCATAGACCTCGTGTCGCTGTTTCCCCAAAACCGCGTTGATCATAGGCATAAGAGAGTGTTTGATGCTGGCTAAAATAACTGCCAGCTTGCTGGAAAAAATTGCTGTAATCATTAAAACCATGAATGGCAATAATAATAGATTTAACGTTATCTTCAGCGGGTTGCCACGATTTTAAGGGTAATTTTGATCCATCGGGAGTTACAAATTCATTCGATAATAATAAACCTGAAGAAACGGTTACGCCTGCTGGATGAATATTGGGTGTACAGGCTGTTATTAGCTGAATAATTAGAACAAGTAAAAGGCTATTTGTTTTTTTTAATAAAGGGACGTTCATTTCGTTTATTGTAATCCATTAATTAATCTATTTTATACTCAAATGCCAATAAATGAATCAGCACTATTTAGTTGCGAATGGTTAAAACAAAATCTTGATGCTAAGAATCAGGTTATTTTGGATGCTACATTCTTTTTACCAAGACAACAGCGTTGTGCCAAAGAGGAATATCAACAACAGCATATTCCCAATGCCCAGTTTTTTGATATTGATAAGGTGGCAGATTTATCGCACTCATTATCACATATGCTACCAAAGCCTGATGGTTTTGCAGCGGCTGTTGGAAAAATGGGGATTACTAACGATACACAGGTAGTCATTTACGATAATAATCACTTCTTTGCTGCCGCTCGTGTTTGGTGGATGTTCCGAGTATTTGGGCATGAGCAGGTTTATATTATTGATGGCGGAATGGCTCGTTGGAAGCAGTTAAATTTTTCTGTTAATTCTGAACAACCGAATTCTCTCTCTTTTCAAAAAAGGCAACAAAATTTTGTGGTTCAATATCGCCCAGAACTGGTTTTTGATTTAAAACAAATGATTTGGGCACAACAAAATCAATCAGCACAAATCATAGATGCACGTTCTGCTGATAGTTTTTTAGGTCAGAGAAAGCTTGTTGACAGCTCACTTCAGGCGGGTCATATTCCAGACAGTAGCAATATTCCTTATATCGGTTTAACGGACAGTTCGACTCAAACCTTATTAGAAAATCAAGAATTACAAACATTATTTGAACAGGCTAATATTAACTTTTCCAGAGCTATTGTTACCACTTGCGGATCAGGTGTTTCAGCCGCTGTTTTATCCCTCGCTTTATATCAATTGGGATTAAAGAATATCCCCCTTTATGATGGCTCTTGGTCTGAATGGGGGCGATGCATTGATACGGCTAAACAAACTCATGAATGAAAAACTAGTAAGCGATTATTGGCGGGCATTTTAAAATCATCACTAAGCAATAGCCCCGCTTTATTAGCCAAACTTTCAATCATTTCAAAATCACGAATGCCACTTTCAGGGTCACGATCTTTTAACCAGTGATCAAATTGTTCATTACTTGGGCTGGTATATTGCCCTTGATAATTAAAAGGGCCATAAATACAAACGCTTGTATTATTTGTTAAATATCTTCCCAAACGATTAAAAAATGATTCAACTTCATGAAAATGCATAATATGTAAAGTATTGGCTGTAAATAAAGCTTCAATATGCTGACAGGGCCATTCTTGATCTGTGACATTAAGTACTAAGCTTGTCGGTAAATTCGGCAATTCAGTTTCTGTTATCCAACTATTAATACCCATCAGGTTTTCTGCTCTATCGGTTGTTTGCCAAATAATGTGAGGTAAGTTTTTAGCAAAATGACAGGCATGTTGCCCTGTACCACTCCCTATTTCCCATACCGTTTGTGGCGCATGAAAAATAGATTCAATTCGCTGTAAAATAGGCTGTTTATTATTCTCGCAAGATTGTGAAAAAGGTTTGTTCATGATGATTAAGCATATCAAAAGTATGACGGAAGTTAATGCTAACTGTTGGAACAGGCTAATACAATCTAAAGATCCTTTTGTTCGTCATGAGTTTTTATGGGCTTTGGAACAAAGTGAATCTGTTTGTGAGCAAACGGGCTGGTTACCTCATCATTTACTGGTGTTTCAGAAAGAAGAATTGATTGCAGTCATGCCCCTCTATTTAAAAACACATTCGCGGGGGGAATATATTTTTGATCAGCAGTGGGCAGATGCATATTCTCAATCAGGTATGGAATATTATCCTAAATGGGTTAACGCCATTCCTTTTACACCTTGCCAAGGCCAGCGACTATTAATTAAACAAGGCATTGATGAGCAAAAAATTATTCAATCTTGTATTAACTATATTACTCAGCTTTCAGAAAAAAATAATATTTCAAGTTTACATATTTTATTCCCCAACGAGCAGCAGACTGGCTTGCTCAAACAGCAATTGATGCTAAGGGAAGGAGTCCAGTTTCATTGGTTTAACAAAGGGTATGTTGATTTTAATGATTACCTACAAAGTTTTACCTCAAGGCAACGCAAAAAAATCAATAAAGAACGACGCAATGTAAAAGACTTGGGTATTCAATTTCAAAGGCTTGAGGGGAGAAATATTTCAGAACAACAATGGCAAGTGTTCTTTATGTTTTATGAAATGACCTATCAAAAAAGAGGTCAGAAAGCTTATTTAAGCATTAATTTTTTTAAGCAACTTGCTCAAACGATGCCTGAACAGATAATAATAGTTTTTGCGATCAAAGAAAATTTATATGTGGGTGCGGCATTAAGTTTTGTCGGTGAAGATACCTTGTATGGTCGATACTGGGGTTGTTATCAAGAGTTTAATAATTTACATTTTGAAACCTGTTATTACCAAGGCTTAGAATATTGCTTTGAAAAGAAATTAAAGCGGTTTGACTCAGGGGCACAAGGGGAGCATAAAATTGCTAGAGGGTTTGAACCTATCACCACATATTCTGCACACTGGATTTTAAATCCCCATTTTTCAACATTAATTGATAATTTTTTAGAGCGTGAAAAAATATTAATCAATCAGTATAAACAAGATTGTTTTCAGCAATTACCATTTAAAAAAATCTAAAAAATAGATAATTAACTATTATTCTATAATGGTCGATACATAAGCTAAAGGTTAGTTTTATTAACCTTTAGGCTTAATAAATTTTATTTCTCAGACTTTAAAATATGCAAGATATTATTTGGATTATTATTGCTTCGGCATTTGTTTTACTTATGCAAGCAGGTTTTACTTGTTTAGAAACAGGTATGGTGAGAAGCAAGAATAGTATTAATGTCGCTATAAAAAATTTAATGGACTTATGTCTATGTAGTGCCATTTTTTGGGCGATAGGTTATGGCATTATGTTTGGTTCCTCAATTAATGGTGTGTTGGGGGGTGATAATTTTTTCTTTGATGGAAAAGCCTCTCCAAAAACACTCGCTTTTTTTGTTTTTCAGATGATGTTTTGTGGCACAGCCATTACTATTATTTCTGGTGCTGTTGCAGAACGTATGAGTTTTAGTGGGTATATGTTAGTTTCAGCACTCACTTCGATAGTCATTTATCCCGTTATTGGACATTGGGCTTGGGCAGGTGTGTTAGAGGGTAAGTTAGTAGGTTGGCTTGGTCAGGCTGGATTTATTGATTTTGCTGGTTCAACAGTCGTACATTCTGTGGGTGGCTGGGTCGCCTTGGCCGCCGTTATTGTGATTGGTTCACGAACAGGACGGTTCGAAAGTGGTGAACGAAAAATACAAGGTAGTAATCTAACTTTTTCTGTTTTAGGTGTTATTTTACTTTGGTTTGGCTGGTTCGGTTTTAATGCCGGAAGTACCTTAGCTGTCAGTGACAATATTCCTCTTATTGTGGTTAACACTTGTTTGGCAGCTGTCTTTGGCGGCTTAAGTGCAATCGTCGTTCAATACAGGTTTTCTCATACAGTTGATGTTTTATTTGCAATTAATGGTGTATTAGGTGGTTTGGTTGCTGTTACCGCAGGATGTCATTTAATCTCACCACCTGCTGCGGTTGGGATAGCCGTGGTTGCAGGTATTTTTGTAGTATTGGGAGAACAATTACTAGAAAAATTTCAAATTGACGATGCCATTAATGTTATTCCAGTCCATTTATTTTGTGGTGTATGGGGAACACTTGCCCTGGTGTTTTTTTCTGATGTAGAAAGCTGGAAAACAGGGTTAGATTTTTATCAGCAGTTATCCATTCAACTTATAGGTATTGTTGTTGTTGGATTATATTCATTTTTCATGAGTTATTTTTGCTTAAGATTAATTAATACTTATTATCCATTAAGAGTGAGCTTGGAAGATGAATTGATGGGGTTAAATGTATCTGAACATGGAGCAACAACAGAAACTTTGGAGCTGTTTAATGAAATGTCCAACCACAGCCAGAAAGGTGATTTTTCTAAACAAGTGTATGTTGAACCCTTCACGGAAGCGGGACAAATTGCAACGCAATATAATCATGTACTTTCCCGTGTTAAAGAAGAAATTTCTCAAAGAGAAGAGGCTATTGATTCCTTTAAAACCAGTGAATCGAGAAGAGATGCTATTTTATCAACTGCACTAGACTGTATTATTAGTATTGATAAACAAGGCATTATTCATGAGTTTAACCCTGCGGCAGAAAAATGTTTTGGTTATAGTCAACAACGGGTTAAAGGACGAAATTTTATTGATTATTTTGTCCCAGAAAAGCAGAAAGAAGACTTTAAAAATAATTTAGATAAAAACTTTTCTGTCGATAATCGTTTGTCACTTGATCGTCATAATAAAATTATTTTACTAAGAATGCATGGGATTGAGTTTAATGCTGAATTGAGTATTACTAAAGTAGTTATAAACAATGAGCAGATAAAAGAATTTAACCTTCATATTAGGGATATTACCCAGCAAATCAAAATACAGAAAAAAATGTCAAAGCTGGCCTATCATGATTCGCTGACAGATTTATATAACCGTAGTTATTTTGTTAAAAGATTACAGCAAGAGATTGACTACTCTAATCGACATGAAACTGCACTTACTTTAATGTTTTTAGACCTGGATCAGTTTAAGAGTATTAATGATAATTTAGGCCATAAAGCAGGGGATGCTGTTTTACAGGAAGTAGCTAAGCGCTTGAATGGTGTCATAAGAGAAGGGGATATTATTTGTCGCTGGGGAGGTGATGAATTTATTATGCTTTTTTCTGGTTTATCAAAACAATCAAGCATATCTCAAAAAGCCGAAGATATTTTATCAAATATTAGCGCACCTTATAACTACCAGGGAACTGAACTAGCCATTCGTACTAGTATTGGCATTACACAACGTTCAGATCATAATACTCAGCAAGTCCAGTTAGTACAGCAAGCTGATATGGCTTTGTATGAAGCAAAAAGGGAAGGCCGAAATACCTTTTGTTTTTTTATGCCAGAAATGGAAGAAAAGGCAAATAAGAAATTCTTTTATGAAGCTGAATTACGATTAGCACTTGAGCAAGAGCAGTTTTTTATGGTTTATCAACCTAAAGTGTCATGCCAAGATAATAGTATTCAAAGTATGGAAGCTTTATTACGCTGGGATCATCCTAAAGAAGGTTTAATTTCCCCCGCTATTTTTATTCCTATTCTCGAAGAATCAACTTTGATGGAAGATGTCACTCAGTGGGTATTAGCATCCGTATGTAAACAAATTGAAAAGTGGAAACAGCAAAGTATTTGCAATTTTTATGTGGCGGTTAATATATCTGGGCGTGATTTCTTAGTTAATAATTTTGATCAACATGTTGATCAAATATTACAGCAGTACCAAGTTGAAGGGCAATATTTAGAATTTGAAATGACAGAAACAGTGCTCGCTGATAATACCGAGCAGTGTATAAAAGTGATGAAAAAAATAAAAAAATTGGGTATACGATTTGCCATTGATGATTTTGGAACAGGATATTCCTCTATGAGTTACTTGAAAAAGTTTCCTATTGATACCTTAAAAATTGATAAAGCCTTTATAGACTATTGTGATACCAATACAGAAGATGCTGCTATTTGTATTGCAATAATTTCTCTTGCTAAAAGTCTTCATTTGAAGTTGGTTGCGGAAGGCGTGGAAACAGAGTCTCAATTACATTTCTTAAAAGAAATGAAATGTGATTTATATCAGGGCTATTTATTTAGTCGGCCCTTGTCTGCATTGGAAATTTCTTCACTTCTGAGAGAGTCTCCAATTAATGCTATATGAAGGATGTTCAAGGGATATAATTATGCAAACTGTTAGATTAAGAAATATATAGTGCCGAAAATGAGTATAAAAACCAAAGAGGAACTTCTAGACGAGAATCAGGCATTACGTGCGACAGTTAAACAACTTAATAACATTGTTAGCAAGCAGGAGCTTACTACAAATCTAATACAACATGCAGAGGAGAATAATCGTGCATGGTTAGAGCATTCCCCTGTTTGTACAAAAATATTATCAACAGATTTCAACTTAAACTATATGAGTGCTGCGGGGATTAATGCTCTTAGGATTGATGATATTACCCCCTATTATGGAAAGCCGTACCCTTTTAGTTTCTACCCCGACTCATTTAAAGACGAAATGTTAAACAGTTTACATCGAGTTAAAGAGAAGGGGAAAGTTGTTACTCAAGAGGCAGCCGTGGTTGATGTTGATGGAGAGGAATTATGGTTTCATTCAACGCTTGTGCCTATTTATGATGATAATGATCAGCTAGATTATATCATTGTCGTATCTATTGATGTGACAGACCGAAAGCAAGCAGAAAATGACTTGGTTCAACTTAATAGTTATCTTGAAACAGAAGTGGCTGATAGAACGCTTGAACTAGAGAAAATCAATAAAAAGTTAAAGTCATTGAGTGAAACAGACCCCTTAACTAAAATAGCTAATCGTCGCGCGTATACACAGAGATTGAACATAGAAATTCCTTATGCAAGGCGTGCAGAAACACCTCTTTCTCTATTAATGATTGATATAGATCATTTTAAGCAATATAACGATCATTATGGGCACAATGCCGGTGATTTAGCGCTTACGCGAGTAGCTAAAATAATACAAAATACTTTACCCAGAGCGACTGATATGGCTGTTAGATTTGGGGGCGAAGAGTTTTTAGCTTTGCTTCCCTCTACATATGCAGCGGGTGCAGTAAAGGTTGCCGAAAAAATTAGATGTAATATTCAAACTGCAGGTATAGAGCATTTGTACTCAGATATTGATAAAGTATTAACTGTCAGTATTGGTGTTTCAACCGTTACAAATGAAGACATTATTGACGATGAAATACTTAGGCGAGCTGATGAAGCTTTGTATATAGCTAAGAATAACGGTCGAAATCAAATAAAACAGTTTCAGTAATAAAAGGTTATGAACCCTACGTCATTTATTATTTGTTTAGGGTAAATTTGAGATTACTTTAATCTTTCTATTTAATGCTAGAGGTTTAAATATGATTAACCAACAATGAATATTACCAAGAAAATCAGGCGTTTTTGGTGTTTTTTGAGTTTATTATTGTGCATTATTTATGTGGATATTTCTTTAGCCAATATTGGATCCCCCGTAAAACTTGTAAAGGTAAATCTTCAATTAAAATGGTTCCACCAATTCCAATTCGCAGGCTATTATGCAGCTAAAGAAAAAGGCTTTTATTCAGATGTAGGCCTTGATGTAAACTTTATTGAGCGCTCCTCTGAAATTAATGTAGTTGATGAAGTGGTTTCGGGTAGAGCTCAATATGGTATTGAAGATTCAGGTATTTTAGTACGCTATGCAAATGGTGAACCTATCAGATCATTAGCGGCCATCTTTCAGCATAATCCTTTTATATTCATTAGTAAGCAATCCTCTGGCATCGTTAGCCCTTATGAAATGATTGGTAAGCGGGTGATGTATGATTTAAAGGATGGTGTTGGTGCTGATGAAGTGCCTCTTAGGGCGCTATTGACTGAAACAGGAGTCACTGAAGATCAATTTACCCATGTAGCAACGAGTTTTAATAAAAGTGATTTAATAAATGATAATGTTGATGTTATGTCTGGATATATCACTGATACTTATTCTTTTGAAGAACAAGGTATTAAAATCAATATTATTAATCCACTAAACTATGGGATTGATTTTTATGGAGACTTATTATTTACCAGTGAAAAAGAGTTATTGCAACACTCGGAACGTGCAAAATTATTCAGGCAAGCCAGTTTAAAAGGCTGGCAATATGCATTAGCGCATTCTGAAGAAATTATTCAATTAATTCATCAAAAATATCATTCTAAAATAAGTTTAGAGGCGCTTCGCCATGAGGCAAAAATAACCCATAAACTTATTTTGCCAGAGAGTATTCCTATAGGGGAGATAAAAGTAACTCGATTAAGACAAGTGAGTAATATTTATACACATTTAAAACTGGCGCCTGCATTAACAGATCAACTTTTAAAAGATTTTATTAATCTACATCCTGAGAAACTGAGTTTAACTGAAGAAGACAAAGCATGGATACTTGCACATCCTAGTATTTCTTTCACGGGAGACCCCGATTGGCTTCCTTATGAGGCTTTTGATGATAAAGGGAATTATATTGGTATTGTTTCAGATTATTTAGCTGAAATTGAAAAAATTTTAGGGATTCAATTCACTATTATTCCTACAAACAGCTGGATCGAATCTGTTAATAAAGTTTCGCAGGGTGAAGTTGATATTATTTCAGAAACGGTAGATTCAGCTTTAAAAGCTAAGATGGTTTTTACTAAACCTTACTTATCTAGCCCTATTGTTATTATTATGCATAAAGATACGCCATACGTTGATAATATTAAGCAAATAGCTAAGGGAAAAATAGCGCTTATAAAGGATTATGGTTATGTGCATGAAATTACAAAAACACACCCTAATCTTGATATTCTCTGGGTCCAAACCATTGATGAAGGTCTTACTGCTGTATCCACAGGAAAGGTTGATACCTTGTTATCCACTTTAGCCCATTCAATTTATAAAATATCAAAAAATAATTTAACTAATATCAGAATTGTAGGGAAAACAGAGTTCACGAATGATTTGGGCTTTGCTATACAGAAAGATTTATTACCCTTAGTCTCTTTATTCAATCGTGCCATTGATTCTATTAGTGAAGCTGAAAAACATAAAATTTCCAGTGCCTGGGGCGAGGCGAAATATACAGAGAAACTGGATTATGAATTAGTGATTAAAATTGCAATTATTTTAGTGTTATTAATTATGTTCATTTTTTTCTGGAATAGAAAGCTAGCGATGGAAATTCTTGGGCGTAAGGAAATTGAGGCAAAGTTAAAACTGGCATCATCGGTGTATCAAAATACTAATCAAGCCATTATGGTGACTGATCAATTTAATTTAATTGAGGCAATAAACCCATCCTTTACAGAATTGACTGGATATACAGCTGATGAGGTGATGGGTAAAAGTCCACGTATTCTAAAATCTGATCAGCAAGATAAGCTATTTTATGAACAGATGTGGGAGAGGCTTAAATTGAATGGGTATTGGCAAGGGGAAATTTGGAATGTTAAAAAAAATGGGGATGAATATGCCGAGTTACTGACTATTAATACTATTTATGATGATAAAAAGAATGTCTTGCAAAGAGTCGCCTTATTTTCAGATATAACCGATAGAAAACGTGCTGAAGAAAAAATTTGGAAACAGGCAAATTTTGATCAGTTAACACAATTACCTAATCGCGGTATGTTTGTTGATCGGCTAGCTCATGAAATTATAATTTCTAATCGTACAGCTAAACCCTTAGCTTTGTTGTTTCTCGATTTGGATCATTTTAAAGAAGTTAATGATGCATTAGGCCATGATAAAGGTGATATTTTATTGATTGATGCTGCAAAAAGGATACAAGATTGTGTAAGAGAATCTGATACGGTTTCTAGGTTAGGGGGAGATGAATTTACTGTTATCTTGACTGAAATTAAGAATACGCATCATGTTGAACGAATTGCAAACAATATTGTTCAGCAGTTAGGCAGACCTTTTTCACTCGGTATGGAAGAAGCTTATGTTTCTGTAAGTATTGGGGTTGCGTTTTACCCAAATGATGCCAAAAATAGTGACACGTTAATAAAGTATGCAGATCAGGCGATGTATTTAGCTAAAGAAAAGGGCCGAAACCAGTATAGTTTTTTTACTGAATCAATGCAGATAAGCGCACAATATCGTCATCAATTAATTTATGATTTACGTTCTGCATTAAAGGAAAACCAGTTTCAGCTTTATTATCAGCCTATTATTAATTTGGAATCAGGCGAAATTGTTAAAGCAGAAGCTTTATTACGGTGGATACATCCTACTCGAGGTATGGTCAGTCCAGTAGAGTTTATTCCTTTAGCAGAAGAATCGGGGTTGATTATTCAAATAGGCCGTTGGGTTTTTGAACAGGCTGTCAAACAACTTAAAATCTGGCAGCAAAATTATGATTCAAAAATACAGATAAGTATCAATAAATCACCGATTCAATTCAGATCAGCATCAGACCATCTTGATTGTATGAGTTATTTAAATAAAATGAATGTTCATGGAAGGAACATTGTTATTGAAATAACAGAAAGTTTGTTGATAGAAAAATCAGAAAATGTAAAAAAACAGTTGTTAGACTTTGCTGAAAAAGAAGTACAAGTGGCTATCGATGATTTTGGAACGGGATATTCATCACTCTCTTATCTGAATAGGTTCGATATTGATTATTTAAAAATAGATCGATCTTTTATTAGCAGTTTAAAACCAAACTCAAATGAATTGATTTTGTGTGAAGCCATTATCGCTATGGCGCATAAATTGGGTATAGAGGTTATTGCGGAAGGCATTGAAACTGAACAACAGAAACTATTATTGCTTGATGCAGGGTGTGATTATGGGCAAGGTTATTTATTTTCAAAACCTATTACAGGAGAGAGTTTTGAAAACTTTTTAAAGGACTCTCTTTAACAGAGAATCCTTTAAAAGGAACCTAGAATTAGAGATACTGCTAATCAACATTTTCTGCTTTAAGCAGTTCAGAGATAAATTCAATATAAGGCGCCATTTGAGGTATATTTGGAATTTTCCATGTTTTATTTACAATACGGGAAAATATATTATCTAACCAGAGTCGGTTTGAACTGGCTTGTTCTATAATAAATTTGTATGTGCCTTGGTCAGGAATAATAGCAAATCCATCAATGGTAATGTCTATCGTTTCAGATTCCCCAGCAAGTTGAACTTGTATATATGCTGTGCGCGCTTCAAGGTCAAAACTTAAGCTATTAAGTTCTGCAATATCTTTAAGGACAATGTTGGCAACCCATGAAATCAATTTTCTGGGGGTCCATTTTATAACTAATTTAGTTAGACTTATCGCTATGCTCATTCTTTAACTCTCATACGTTAGTGGAATACTATTATTTTTTTTAAACTCTTTTGAAGTATTGTATTTAGCTAATACTTAGTTGTTGCTTGTACTTTTTCTGTGCGTACAAATACACTGTAAAAAGTCGACTGTCTATAGACTATAATACTCCAATTTATATCAATTAACGGATCTTATAAAATTACAAATGAGTAATGAAGTCATAAATCAAACACCGTCCATAGAAAGAGCCAAAGATTTAGAGCAACAAGCAAAAGAGGGGCTTAATCAGATGACATTAGGGCAGAATAAAGTCATTAATGCTTGTCATAAAATGCGAGATACCAAAGCCTATACAACGCTTGGTTTTGACTCTTATTATACTTGGGGGGAAAGCTCTCTTAACCTGAAAAAATCCAGACTAAATGAGTTAGCAGTTGCGGGTGAAGTTCAACAAGAGCTATTGATTGGTGTGGAAAAGCAAGTCAAGCCTGTTGAAACAGTTGCTGTTATGGAAAAAGATGATAGTGTTGAAAATGAAGTAGCAAATATACATGATAATTCTGATCATGAAGCTATCATCACAGACAGATCAACTGTGACAGTTTCTGATTTATCTGAAATAAGTACGCCTCAGTTAGTTGCTTTAGCCAAAGCACCAAAAGGAGCGCGCTTAGCAATACTCGATGGTGTTGTTGATGAAGCAAAACAAGAAGATAAACCGATTACGACCCTTATTATTAAAGAGGCAGTAAAAGCCTCAGCTGAATCGACTCAATCGATTGAACTCACCGAAAATGAGAAGGCGCAAGCAATAAAAAAGCAGCATAAATCTGCGATGGGAAAAGTAAGTATATTAACTGGGGTATTGAATGGGCTTGATACAGCTAAAGTTGATAGTGAAGAGATAGAAAATTGGAAGCTATATTTAGATGAAGTTAAATTATCAATCTCAACACTCGAAAAACAGCTAGGGTATGAATAATTGAGATACTCTATTTTGGCAACTCTTTAGCGCGTTGAATCCATGAATCACCGATGACAGAAGTCCATTTAGAGTTTAATTCAAAATAAGCCAGAGCCGCTGTTGGCATAAGGTTTCCATTGCTAGCAGCGGGTATGTGAGAATTTAATTGATCCACAAAATAGTCAAAACTGGGGTTGTGTCCCACCAATAAAAGGCACTGCGCTGAATTTGGAACCTGTGATAAAACCTGACGTAAATCAGACACACTTGCTTCGTATATTGATTTATCCGTTTGAATTGAGTTGGTAGCGAGTCCCATTGCTTTACAGACTATTTCAGCTGTTGATAAGGCGCGAGTGGCAGGCGAGCTTATAATTAAATCAGGAATAAGTTTTTTCTCGCTTAACCATTGCCCCATTTGTAATGTGTTTCGATTACCACGTTTATTTAATGGACGATAGAAATCTGTTGTGTCAGTATTCCAATCAGATTTTCCGTGTCTAAGCAGGAGCAGTTGTTTATGCATTGTCTTCATCATTTAAAATACGTTCTACTAATTTAACCCAATAACTGGCACCGATCGTTAAAATATTATCATTAAAATCATAATGCGGGTTATGCAATAAACAATCACCATCAGATGAACCATTACCTAGCCAAACATAACAGCCTGGTTTTTCTTGTAACATAAAAGAAAAATCTTCAGACCCCATGCTAGGGACAGGGTGTAAATTAACATGATCAATACCGACTAATTCTTGCGCAACAGAAATAGCTATCTCTGTTTCAGTTTTAGAATTGGAAGTCACAGGGTAGCCAGCATTTTCAGGGTTAATGGTAATCTGAGATGTAAGATCAAAGCCTTTTGCGATTGATTCAGTTATTTGAATCAATTTAGATTTGATTAGCTCTTGTACATCAGGGTTAAAACAACGGTAGGTCCCTCTTAAAACCACAGAATCGGGGATGGCATTCCAAGTATTTCCACCATGGACCTGAGTGATGCTCAATACTGCCGAATCAGCAGGGTTAACATGACGACTAACAATAGACTGTAAAGCGGTAATAATTTGGGCTGCCGCAAGTAAAACATCATCACCTAAATGAGGCATAGCAGCATGTGTGGCATTCCCTGATAGAGTCATTTCAAAACAATCAAAGGATGCCATCATTGCACCTGATTTAATGGCAAAATGGCCTTGTGGAATATCAGGGAAATTATGTAAGCCAAAAACACAGTCTGCTGGAAATAGATCAAATAAACCATCATCAATCATTTGTTTTGCACCTGCACGGCCTTCTTCAGCAGGTTGAAATATAAAATAAACAGTGCCATTAAAATCAGCATGCTTCGCTAAATATTTAGCCGCCCCTAACAACATGGCAGAATGTCCATCATGTCCACAGGCATGCATTTTTCCACTATTTTTTGATTTATAGGGTAGGGTGTTTTTCTCCTCTATAAAAAGTGCATCCATATCAGCCCGAAGAGCCATGCTTTTTGAACTGTTGCCAGAGGATAAACTGGCAACGACTCCCGTTATAGCCAAGCCTTCATGTACTTTTAAACCAAAACTTTTCAATTTTGAACTGATAAATTCTGCTGTATTAATTTCCTCGAAAGCTGTTTCAGGGAATTGATGGAAATGTTGTCGCCAATCACGCATTTCTGAATGCATTGATTCAATTTCTTGGGAAAGAGTCATAAATGAAAAAGTAAAAAAATATTAAAAAAAACTTGTTCTCTTTTTGTTCTTGTTTTATTATTACTAAAAACGAGAACAAAAAGAGAACGATATGCAAGGTGACTATCATTTAACCAGAAAGCAGCAAGAAGTTTTAGATTATCTTATTGCTAATCATGAAGACTTTATCCAGCCACCCACTCTGGATGAATTATGCTTTGCTATGGGGCTTAAATCCAGAGGTTCCTTACATAAACATATTCAAAGTTTAATCAGTGCCGGATTGGTAGAAGCGCCAAACCGCAAACAGAGGGGGGTTCGTTTAACTCAACAGGCTCTTGCACTTAAAGCAGCTGTTGAAACAATACCTTCTAGTCATGAGCAACACTTTACACCGTTTGTTGGAAAAATTGCAGCGGGGTCTCCTATAGAGGCATTAGAAAATATCAGTTACATGACTATTCCTGATGAAATTAAAACTGAAAAAACCTGTTACATACTCCAGGTAAAAGGGGATTCAATGATTGATGATGGCATATTTGATGGTGATTGGGTCATTATTGAGCAGCGAAGTTATGCAAGAAATGGAGAAATTGTTGTTGCCTTGGTTGATAAGGCCGATGCAACACTAAAATATATAGAACAATATCCACACGAAACATTATTAATCCCTGCTAATAAAAGCATGAAAGCTATGCGTTTTTTGCCTGAACAGGTGGAAATTCAAGGTGTATTAGTAGGACAAATGAGAAGCTATAAATAATAAAAGAGGAAAATATCATGATCACAAATATTCATATGCAAGATCAAATTCATAACAGAATTGAAGAATTAATGAATGAACAAGATAATAGTGCCAATCAATCTGATATTGACTGGGATGAAGTCTTTCAAAATGCAGCGACATTTTCTTTAATTGTTATCTTTATGACATTAGGTTTAAGTTGGTAATGGATAGAATAATCGATAATTGCCTGTTTGTAATCGTTCCAAAAGTTTTGACAGTTTAGTTCCTTCTCCCTCGAGGGAGAAGGTTAGGATGAAGGGGAATAGAGCAACAAAACTTATGGAACGGTTAATAATTAATCTATAACGGGCATAATTGTCCACTTTATAAACCAGTGATTTGTTTCATCTTGATCAAGACAGATAATACCTGCATTTTGAAATTGAATAACTGACTTATCTTGATCTCCTGTAATCAGCAAAGATGTTAGATGATTCATAAAGGGTAGGTGTCCAATAATCATCGATTTATCAGCAAAGTGAAATGTGTCTACAAAGCTTTTAGCATCATCTAAAGGAGATAAGCCATTAAGCTCTTCAATATTATCTACTTTAAGGTTTTCAGAAAAAAGCTCCGCTGTCTGAGAGGCGCGTAACTTTCCACTGTGATAAATATTAGAAATCTTTATACCTTCATTTGAAGCAAACTTTGCAACTTTAACTATTTCTTTACGGCCTTCAGAAGATAAAGCTCGGTTAGGATCGATTTCTTTAGCTAGAGATTGGCCATGTTGTACAAGATAAAGTGTCATAAGGTTTACTCCGTTATTTCGCCAGCAATAAGTATATGTCGGTCGCTGATAGTTTCTAGTTTTAGCTCGGTAAGCCCTGCATCCTGTAATTGTTGCTTAATTTCAATGGGGGTAAAAGCAGCTAATAATGAATTATAAAAATCGTGTTGTAAAATTTCAGGTTCATTAAAGGCATATTGTTTAACAATAGTTAACGCTTTTTCTTTACTAGGTGGCCTAAAAAGATCCACTATGAATATTTTAGTGTTTATTGATGCATGCTGCTTAATGGTATTCCATAACACTGCGGGTTGATGTAAATGGTGCAGAAGACTATTACTGACTATGGCATCAAAATTTTCTGCATTTTCTATTGGCAAAACAATATTTGGAATAAGTCCTTCAATAAAGGAAACGCGATTAAGCAGTTGTGGGGAATGTGATTTTATATCATTTGCTAAGCGAATCATTTCAACAGAACCATCTATACCCATAATTTTCGTGTTAGGGAAGCGAGTGGCAAATTTAAATGTGATATTGCCAGGTCCACATCCTAAATCAAGAATATTGCCTGGTTTTTCTATAGATGGGAAATGAGAATCAAAGCTATCAATGATGAATTGATCTGATTTTTCAAAATCAGCATTAGCATAGGCTTCAGCTTGTATTTTGTCAGACATTAATTCGGGTTCAAGGATTCTTTCCATGTTGATTAAGCTCCACTACTGCTATTATTAGCATATTTGGGTTTGAGGTTAATAGCTTGTTCAATTAAATCAACAGCATTATTTACGCCGTGTTGAGGCCTAATGCTTGTACCTATTTCTTTAGCATTTGTTCGATAACTATTATCAGAAAGTACTGTTTTTATCCGATCAGCTAATTGTTTTTCGTTAGCGTGTCTAGCAGCCAATGGGGTAGGTGCAATGCCCTGTTTTTTTAGAGCGTAAGCCCAAAATAATTGTTCGTCCATAAAAGGAATAACGATAGAAGGCTTTCCACAAAAGGAGGCTGAGTGAGTTGTTCCCGCTCCTCCGTGATGAACAACAGCGGCACAATGAATAAATAATGATTGGTGTGGATGCTTACCTATAAAGAAGATATTGTCTTGCTGTGTATTTTCTGGATATTGTTTGGAACTGGTTTGAATGATGGCTCGGCAATTTGCTAAATGTGTCGCTTTGATAAATAAATCCATACTCCAATCAGGTACTGCTTGTTGCAAACTTCCAAAGGTCATATAGACAGGGGCAGAACCTGAATCTAGAAATTGTTGTAAATCTGTATCGATATGCCAATTATCTTTTTCTGTCGGTAAGTTAAGAAAACCACTGGCATGATGTTGTGATGGCCATTCTCTAAGGGATGGACAAAAAACAGGATCGACAGCGACTAAATTTAGTAAATGAGAGCAAAGCAACTCTGATAATACATGTTTAATTTTTGGCAAGCCCTCATGGTTCCAAAGTCTGGTTAGTTTCTTTTTTAAAATATAGTCAAAACCATATTCCATTAATTTCCATTGTAATGAGTTGAGCACTTTTCCTAGATTGGGAAATCGTAATGGAGGCGTTGTTTTTGAAGCTATCACAGCATGACAGAAAGTGACGCTATAAAAAGGTTTATTCTGTTTAAGAGCGGCTATTTTTAAAGGGTATAGAAAGTGATGACCAATGACTAAATCATTCTCAGCAACTAATTGTTTAGATGCTTGATAAATTTCTGATTCATATGGAAAGAATGCAGTATCCAGTAAAGCCACTAGCCATTGAGCTGAATTCATTCGAAATGTTTGTTGAGCAAATGCTTCCATATCAAAATCAATTCTCTCTGGAATGTGTTGATAAGGCACATCAAAAACTGAGCATTCATCAGCATAGTTCCGATTATCAAGGCTTGTCACGACTAATGTTACCGTATGCCCCGCTTTTTGCAGTCCATCAGCTAATGCAATCATTGGCCGAATATCACCATTAGAGCCCCATGTTTGAATACCAATTTTCATTTTAGTTACTGTTCTGATTTATTAAGAAACCTTATATCTGTCATAGTACAACAAGGGGCTTGGATTGCCCGAAGAAAAATATCACTTTATCTTTGTTATCGATTTGTACAGATAAGGTTTTATCTGCTAATCTTCCTATTTTTTAAAAGCATTCGCTTGAATTATGAAGACTAGTACCGTTCAAATTATTGCCAAGCAGAGCAGTCATGCAGCCCAGCAGTTATCGTCAATTCCTGAGTCAGTACGAAATCTTGCGCTTGCAAAAATGGCTGACTCTCTTGAATCAGTGAAACAACAGGTTCTAGAGGTTAATGCTGAAGAAGTTTTAAGCGCTCAACAGCAGGGGCAGTCAGCAGCAATGGTTAAAAGGCTAACGATCAATGATAAAGTATTTAATTATATGCTTTCTCGGTTAAGAGAGGTAGCTCAACGCCCTGACCCTATTAATCGTGTGCTAGAAGGCCATACTAACCCAGCAGGTTTAAAAGTATATAAAAAGTCAGTGCCACTGGGTGTTATTGGGATTATTTATGAATCACGCCCCAATGTCACTACGGATGCCGCAGGTGTCTGCATCAAAAGTGGAAATGCTCTTATTTTGAGAGGCGGCTCCGAAGCACTTCAAACCAATATGCTATTAACGGATGCCATGATTAAAGGGACTATTGAAGCAGGACTTCCGCAACATGCTATACAAATTATCCGTACACCAGGCCATGACGCAGTAGGCGAACTACTTAAAATGGATGAATATATAGATGTATTGATTCCTCGTGGAGGTAAAGGATTGATTAAGCGGATCGCAGAAGGGACTCGAATCCCTGTCATCAAGCATTATGATGGTATTTGCCATCTTTATATCGCAGAAGATGCTAATCCCACGCAAGCAGTTGAGTTAGCCATTAATTCAAAATGTCAAAGTGTTCAGGTTTGTAATGCACTTGAAACATTATTGATTGATCAAAACTGTGCTGAACAAATGCTGCCAATATTACAGTCGGTATTTGATTCAAATAATATTGAACTCCGAGGATGTGAACAGGCACAAAAAGTCTTAAAAAATATTACTTTAGCAACAGAAGAAGATTGGAATACTGAATATTTAGCCGCTATTCTTTCTATAAAAGTAGTTAATGGCATTGATCAGGCTATTGATCATATTAATAATTATGGCTCAGGGCATACCGATAGCATTGTTACTCAAAGCCTGAAATTGGCTGAACAATTTGAGTTACAGGTTGATTCTGCATCGGTATTGATCAATGCTTCAACCCGATTATCGGGTGGGGGTGATTATGGTTTAGGATCAGTGGTTGGCATTAGTACGGATAAGCTGCATGCTCGTGGCCCTGTGGGACCTGATGAATTGACAACCTATAAGTGGGTGGCTTATGGCAATGGCCATTTGAGAAACTAATTATTAATCGTTCCAAAATTTTTTGCATGTAGCTCCTTCTCCCTCGTGGGAGAAGGCTGGGATGAGGGTGAAATAGACTGCCAGAACTTATGGAACGATTAATATTATGTATAAAAAGTGTAAGGAATAGCTTATACACACATAATATTAAAAAATTATAGAATGCTAGGGCGTTAACAATAAAAATAAGTAAAGCTAATTTTATTTGTTGTAAGTTATTGAAATATATTTTGTTATACTGAGTTGGTTAATATTTGTACAACTCAGCATAAGGGTTTTATTTACATGGAGTTAGTAGCACTTGGAACATTTAATACACAGAGTTATCCACAGACAAAGGGGATAACTTTTGGTACCGCTTAACTCGCGCGATTTCACGGGGTTATAAATATCAACCTCATAGAAACCACGCAACCTGCGCCGACTAACCTCTATCAATATTCTATCACCGCTTATCATAAAAGATAATTTCGCTGTTAGATGTTTTTAGGTGAGTTGAAAATGATTACAAAACGACACTATGAACCACACCCACGGGTATTCATACGTTGAAGAATTGTTATCGACCCTAAAGAGACATAGGACTTTTTATAACACAATGTATTATCTATCACTAGAGTATACCAGTATTCAAACAACAAAAAATTATATAGATGAAAAACCTGTGATGTCAGCTAATATTATGAAACAAGCATAAAAATTAGTGTTGATTTAATTATGTGAGTAGTACAATCAGTATACGTCTCTCATTCAGTCAGTGGACATTCAAATAATTAGGAAAAGTTAGATTTTGGTCTACACGTGTACGTGCTGAATCTTATTCAGGCCTACCTATCTTGTATTAATGCATGTTAACTTGTTTAGAATTATTGGTTATAACTAAGCCATTAAATAGTGTGTTTTTTCAGCTATAAGATAAGCATATTCAGTATATTAAAGTGTAATTATAAAATTAAGGATTATCAGTGAAAGCGAGCGATTTACAAAAGGAAGGAAGTGAATTACAGCATAAAGTAAGGTCGGTTTCTGATTTAATACGTCATATAAATACAAGAGAAAGTGATAGTGAAACACCAAACTATAACTTGTTTTTTGGTGCTGGTTGTTCGGTATCGTCTGGAATCAGGCCAGCTAGTCAATTAATAGAAGAATGGGTAGGTGATTTATACGAAAGGTTTAATTATAAATTACCTCTTTCCATTGAAGAAGCAGTACATTATTTTGAGAGCAAACAATCAAGTTGGTATAACAAGGATAATGCATATTCATCTTTATTTGAAAAGACATACGAATTTGCAAGCCAAAGAAGACGATTTGTTGAGAGAGAAGTTGACAAAGCACTACCATCAATCGGTTATGCATACTTAACGTCCTTAACCAATAAAAAGTACTTTAATACTATATTTACAACAAATTTTGACGATTTGATAAATGAAGCTTTTTACCAATTTTCTAATGATAGGCCTTTACTTTGTGCTCATGACTCGTCAATCAAGTCAATTTCAATTACTTCGAAGAGACCAAAAATAATTAAGTTACATGGTGATTATCTATTTGATGATATAAAAAGTACTCTTAGAGAAACTGAGTCCCTTGAGCAAAATACAAAAGAAAAGTTAATAGAGTTTTGTAAGGAATTTGGTTTGATTGTTGTCGGTTATGCTGGAAATGACAGGTCAATTATGGATGTTCTAGACTTTTTAACAAAACAAGATAACTACTTAAAGAATGGAGTTTATTGGTGCTTAAGAAAAGATGACAACATCAATCCTACGTTACAGAACCTTTTTTGGAAAGAAAAGGTTTATCCAGTAATTATTGATGGGTATGATGAGTTATTTGCACATATTCATTCAAAGCTTATAAGTACTGGCTTGGACTTTGAAAGTAATTTAAAAAATTCAAAACTCCAGCAAATAAAGAAAAAAATTCTTTATGAAGGTAATCCCTTAAATACTAATGAGTATATTCAACGTGACATTAAAAATATTAAAGAAGCGAACAGTAAACAAGAAATGTCCGACTTTTTTAGTAAAATAAGTAGTAATGGAGACTCTAAAGGGTTATCAGCAAGTAATTTACGAAACTTACTAGAAATTGAAGATTTATTAAAAAGGTCAGAATATGATAAAGCTTATAAGCTAGCAGAAGATTTTTATTATCAATCTATAGATATTAAAGATAAAGCTAGATACACATCTATGCTTATTTCTATATCTGATAATAACGATGACCAAAGGAGCTGTTTAAGTTGGTGTGATAAGTTGATTGAGCTAGATTCAAATAATATTTCTTACATCATCAAGAAATCTAGATATATAAATAATTTATCAAAAAAGTATTCCTATCTTTTTAACAAATCAAAAGAGTTTGAACATAGGTATGATTTATATAATGAATCTGCTAAAGCAGGATACAGTTTAATTAAAAACGATCCATTAAATACAAATGTAGACCTGGATAAAGTTCTATCTCACCTAACTAAAAGTCTTAAACTTAACCCATCCTTATCAAACTTAGCATGGCTTACTAAGCTTGATGTCCTTATTTTTTTAAAACAAAAAAATAATACTCATAAAAATGAGATAACGCGAATTAAGGATGAAATTTCTAATCATATTAAATTAGCAAACAGCATCAATGATAAAAGCCTTGTAACAATTCAGTTAGAAATAAAAAAAGCTGAATTAGAAGAAGATTTTGAGTACTCTAAGAACATTATTACTAGGCTATATGACTTATATGAACAAGAAGATATTTCAAATAAAACATATGTAAATGAAAGTTTAGATGATTTATTGGTAAGCTTTATTAATTATACTAAAAAAGTAGACTCTAAAAATTTATTAACGACTTTTTATGAATCACACTTAAAAGATGAAAATATAAATAGTAATTCTGAGCTTCTTTTGAGTAAGAGTAAATATTTCTTAGTTAAAGATAAGTCTTCAAAAGAAAAATCAAAGGAATATTTTTTATTAGCTTTAAAATGCACGGATATTGTTGAATCATTAAAAGGTGCAATGTTTATTAATCACTGTCACGATGGGGAATATACAGAAAAATTACTTGCTATTCTTGAGGAAAGAAAATCAAATATATTTGAAAAGTATTATTATGAGTGTAAATATGAGCTTTTAATTATTCAAGAGAATTATGAGCTTTCCCTTGAATGTTTAGAAAAAGCATTTTCATTGGGTTTATGTATAGATTCATATTTCTCTGATCTATCATATATTTTAATATTAACTAAAGATTTTCAGAAGCTTATTGATTTAAAAAGAATCAATGAAGAAAAAATAGAAAAAATTCAATGCAATGCATTTATGATTAATTATCAATATGCAGCTAAACAGTTGAGTAGTAAAGGGTATGATGCTACTTGTCTTAGAAATATTATTGCAAATACTGATGATTCTTCATTGAAGTTAGGTGCATTCGCTGTTTTAGGTCAAAACAAAGATGTTAAAAGAATTCTTACTGAGCAAATAGACATTTCTTATATAAATTATTACACTTATAGGAGATGGCCAATTATTGCAAATGAGGTTCTTGAAGTGATAGACAATATTGGATAGTTCTAATAACCAAGGTCCCCTAAAATATGTAAGTCTTATTGTTGCTCCATCAAGGAACAGAGACAGATTACTTTTTTGGAGCAGTTTTCAGTTTTCAGTATTGAGTTTTGCAGGCATAGGTTCGCTTATGGCTGTTTTGAGTCAGTACATATTTGTTGAGTAGGCTTTCTATTCTCGGATAGCTATCTAAATAGCTTCTCTTTTAAAACCTTCTGGAGTCCAGCGTAATAATTCTGCTGAGTCTTTTTTCCATTCAGCGAGAACAAAACGTTGTGCTGGTTTATTGTCAATATTAAAGTCATGTAGAGCTGGGCGGTGAGTATGACCATGAATAAGGCGTAAACAGTTATATTTCTGCATGGTTAGGATGATGGTTTGCTGATTAACATCCATGATGTCTTGAGTTTTTTTTCGTTTATGAAAAAAGCTACGAAAGCGATACCAGCGAGCAACCAGTAGACGAAGTAATAATGGTTTTGTTAAAACATTCTGCTTCCATTCTGTAGTACGAGATTTTTGTCGAAACTCTTGATAGGGAATGTCATCTGTACAAAGCAAATCACCATGCGTAAGCAGTGTTTTTACGCCAAATAAATCAATAACGGTATATTCATCAAGTAAAGTAATACCTGATTCATTACAAAACTGCTGCCCAAGCAAAAAATCCCTGTTACCTTGCTGTAGATAAACCTGTGTTCCAGTGTCAGTTAATTGTTTTAACTGCTGTTTGATTTTTTTATTAGGCGGGGTATTGTCATCATCACCCACCCAAGTATCAAAAAAATCACCAAGAATATAAACAGCTGAGACGTTAACCGCCTGGTTTTGAAGAAAAGAAATAAAGCGACGGGTAATTTCTGTTTTTTCGATAGAAATATGGAGGTCTGAGATAAAGATGATATCTGGTTTCAAAGTTTTTCTGCGGTGAGGGTGGGGGGGATAAATAAGGCTAAAGGCTAAAGGCTAAAGGCTAAAGGCTAAAGGCTAAAGGCTAAAGGCTAAAGGCTAAAGGCTAAAGGCTAAAGGCTAAAGGCTAAAGGAAGAGCGTTCCGAGTTTCTCTTGATCTTGCTCTTTTAGCCTTTTGCCTTGAACCTTTCGCCTGCTCTTACATCATTTCAGCTTTTTCAATAACGATATCTTCTTTTGGTACATCTTGATGGCCGCCACGGTTGCCTGTTGCCGCATCAGCCATTTTATCAACAATATCCATGCCTTCAATTACTTCAGCAAATACAGCATAGCCCCAGCCTTGTGAGTTAGGTGCTGTGTGATCAAGAAATGAATTGTCTTTATAGTTAATGAAGAATTGTGCTGTAGCAGAGTGTGGGTCGCCTGTACGGGCCATTGCTAAAGTTCCACGGTTGTTTTTCAAGCCGTTGTCAGCTTCATTTTCAATAGGTGCATGAACTGGTTTTTGGTTAAAATCTGTATCAAAACCACCACCTTGAGCCATAAAACCTGGAATAATACGGTGGAAAATTGTACCTGTAAAAAAACCTTCTTTAACGTATGTAATAAAATTTTCAGACGTATTAGGCGCTTTTTCTGAATTAAGTTGAATGATGATTTCGCCTAAAGAGGTGGTTAGTTTTACTTTGTTTTGTGTGTCTGACATTTTATTTTCCGAAGCAAATGAAAGGGTTGTAGTTAAAAATAGCACCAAGCTAAGAATAATGTTACGCATAGTTTATCTCTAAGATAGATGCAAAGAATGAATTTTATGCGTTTTTTCCTTGAAAGAGAAGCCTTAATCTTGGTAAATTGGACGGTTTTTTACCAAAGTGCGTAATTGATCTAACCAACCTTAATATAAAAGATGCTCAAAATATATAACACTTTAACGCGAAGCAAAGAAACTTTTAAACCACGAGTGGAGGGTAAAGTTGGGCTCTATGTCTGTGGAATGACTGTTTATGATTACTGTCATATTGGTCACGCGCGAGTCATGGTGGTATTTGATACGGTCGCAAGATATTTTAGATATTCTGGTTATGATTTAACCTATGTGCGTAATATTACCGATATTGATGACAAAATCATCAAGCGAGCTAATGAAAACGGAGAAGATTTCCTAGCACTGACAGAACGTTTTATTGATGCAATGCATGAAGATGAGCGAGCATTATCAGTATTGCCGCCAGATATAGAACCGAAAGCAACACAATCAATGGATGATATTATCAAAATGATTGCTACATTGGTTGAAAAAGGATTAGCTTATGTGGGGGGGAATGGTGATGTTTTTTATTCTGTTAGTAAATTTGAGAACTACGGAAAGTTATCAGGTAAAAATATAGAAGATTTACAAGCGGGTGAAAGAGTTGATGTTGATAAAGCAAAAAATGATCCGATGGATTTTGTATTATGGAAAATGGCAAAACCTGACGAGCCATCTTGGGATTCACTTTGGGGTAAGGGGCGACCAGGTTGGCATATAGAATGTTCGGCTATGTCTACGTGTTGCTTAGGAAATCATTTTGATATTCATGGAGGAGGGATGGATTTGCAATTCCCGCATCATGAAAATGAAATTGCCCAATCAGAAGGTGCGACAGGTGAAAAGTTTGTAAATCTATGGATGCACAATGGCTTTGTCAGAGTTGATGAAGAAAAAATGTCAAAATCTTTAGATAACTTTTTCACTGTTAGAGAAGTTCTAAAAAAATATAGGCCAGAAATAATTCGTTTCTTTGTGTTATCAAGCCAGTATCGTAGTCCGTTAAATTATTCTGATGAGCAATTAGAAGATGCCGGTGCGGCTTTAACCCGCCTTTATACTGCACTAAGAGGGGTGGAAGTTAATAATGATGCTTGCGACCCTGAATATAAAGCCCGTTTTGAAGAGGCAATGGATGATGATTTTAATACAGCGGTAGCTCTCGCGGTATTGTTTGATTTAGCAAGAGAGCTAAATAAAGGTAAATCTGATATTGCTAGAGCAGGTGTGCTAGCGACTACTTTAAAAACATTGGCTGCTGTCTTGGGTCTTTTACAAGATGAGCCAGATAACTTTCTGAAAGGTGGTGATACTGAAGATGGTTTATCAGAAGAAGACATAAATCAGCAAATTCAAGCCAGAATAGATGCGAAAAATAATAAAGATTGGGCAAAAGCCGATGAAATAAGAGACCAGCTAAAAGCGCAAGGTATTATTGTTGAAGATGTTGCTGGTGGAAGTAGTTGGCGTAGAGAAAACGTATAAAGATATTTGTAACTAAAAATGTTAATTAAGTGAAAAGATATCTTGATCATAAGCCCTCTCTTGCTGGAGAGCAACTGTGTTAAAAATCAAGCTAATATTCCATGATTAGGGTTCCAATCAACATTATTTTTAATCATGGAATTAGCAATTATTATTAA
>Ga0209707_1000072_pt1 | contig 66376 bp, 58 predicted proteins | sample EN4Hudsemesocosm_FD_184630 | JGI IMG/M metagenome (GOLD analysis project Ga0209707, IMG submission 184630) | Methane-oxidizing microbial communities from mesocosms in the Hudson Canyon - EN4B Hudson Canyon (SPAdes) (version 2) | ecosystem: Environmental > Aquatic > Marine > Cold seeps | place... | reverse complement strand
TGCGTCAACGAGTGATGATCGCGATGGCCCTTTCATGCAAGCCAGAATTAATCATTGCAGATGAACCGACAACAGCCCTGGATGTAAACATCCAAGCCCAAATATTAGCGCTATTACAATCATTACAAAAAAAATACCAGACAAGTTTATTATTCATAAGCCACGACTTGGCGGTCATCGCACAAATATGTGAACAGGCACTAGTGATGTATGGAGGAAGAATAATTGAACGCGCCAGTATCCAGCAATTATTTAACCAGCCTCAACACCCTTATAGCCAAGCCTTAATCCTTTGCAGCCCATCAAGAAACCACCCCTGTCGACAACCGTTACCCTGCATTCCTCAAGCACAATTTGAATATGAATCTGAGGAACAACAAATTGAGCGCTTTCAAGGGGTATTAGACGAATATCAACGTACTGAAAAAGATTTCTCGCTCATAGAGAGCAAAGCTCAAACAGAAACGGTTTTGCAGTTAAAAGATATCTTTAAAAGCTTTGAGCTCAATAGCTCTATCTTTAATTTCCGCAAGCACCCTTTTTATGCAGTGAAGAATGCAAGCTTAAAGCTACATAGAGGTAAAACTCTCGGTATCGTCGGCACTTCCGGTAGCGGCAAAACGACTTTGGCAAAAATGATAGCGGGATTCCTGACTCCCGATAGTGGCGACATCCTGTATCAAGGGAAGCCACTGAATCGGAGTAACCGTCTAATACTCGCTAAAGAACTTCAATACATTTTTCAAGACCCGCAAGAATCATTAAACAGCCGGCATACGATTCAACAGCTCTTGATTGAGCCATTAATTATTCACGGCATAGGTACTGCAGCAGATCGCATCGATAAAGCGAAAGAGATGCTTGCTCTGGTTGGATTGCCAGACCATGTTTTATCACGCTACCCTCATGAATTTTCAGGAGGGCAGAAACAACGTATCGGTATTGCACGGGGTTTAATTTTACAGCCTAAGCTATTGATCTGCGATGAACCCGTGTCTGCCCTAGACGTTTCAGTTCAAGCTCAAATCCTGAATTTATTAGTCGATCTACAACAAAAGCTTAACTTAACCATGATATTCATTACCCACGACTTAGCCGTAGTGCGTCATATTGCCGATGACATTGCCGTTATGCATGATGGTGAAATTATCGAATACGGAGCGGCAGTAAGAATCTGTGATCAACCACAAGAGAATTATACGCAACAGTTAATTGCCTCAACCCCTACTTGGCCTATTTCGGATAACAGGTTAGCCTAGGGCATAATTAAAATTTTCAGATACATTAGAATAACAAGGAATAACTTATGGGCTTATTAGCCGGTAAAAAAGTATTGATTGTCGGAGTTGCTAGTAAACTTTCCATCGCATCCGGTATTGCGGAAGCCTTTTATCAGCAAGGCGCTGAATTAGCCTTTACTTACCAAGGTGAGAAGTTAAAAGGCCGCGTTGAAAAAATGGCTGCTCAATGGGGCTCCGACATTGTATTACCCTGCGATGTATCGAGTGATGAAGAAATTAATCAAGTCTTTGAACAGCTTGGGCAACAATGGGATGGTCTAGACATACTGGTTCATTCCGTCGGTTTTGCTCCTGGACATGAGCTCGATGGCGATTATCTCGCGGCAACCACTCGTGAAGGTTTTGCAATCGCCCATGATATTAGTGCTTACAGCTTTGTAGCGCTCGCCAAAGCCGCTCGCCCTATGCTGCAAGGAAGAAATGGTAGCTTATTAACCCTAACCTATCATGGTTCTCAACAGACCCTGCCTAACTATAATGTTATGGGTCTAGCCAAAGCGAGCCTAGAAGCCTCTGTGCGCTATTTAGCAGGTAGCCTTGGACCAGAAGGCATTCGTGTAAATGCAATCTCAGCAGGCCCAATTAGAACCCTTGCTGCATCCGGTATTAAGAACTTTCGCAAGATGCTAAAGCGCAATGCTGAGCGTTCTCCTTTAAAGCGAAACGTTACCATTGATGAAGTAGGAAATAGTGCGATGTTTTTATGCTCTGACCTAGCCTCAGGTATTACCGCCCAAACTGTTTATGTTGATGCCGGGTTTAATAGCTGCGCCATGAGTTTAGAAGAAATGGAAGATAACGTAGAAAGTTAGAATAAAACTAGACGTTATATTACAGACATAAAAAAAGGGGCTAAGCCCCTTTTTTTATGTCTCAAAATCTAGCCATCTAATACAAAGGTTTATTAAGAACCGCTGCGTTCGATTTCAGAGTTTGATTTAGCCCACTGACGGTAAACATAAAAGCTTTCATTCGCCTTTGCTTGGCTAATGCGTGCGTTATCTTCAGTTGCAGCTTCAACAGCAATCTGAACTACTGAGATCAAACGAGCAACGGCTTGACCTGATGCCGTTTTGACCGATGTAACTTCACCAGCATCTTTAGCCAAACCAAAGACCGCTTTATTTAACTCTGCTGGTGCATCACCGGCATTATCAAACGTTGCGTCCATCGCTTTTTGCCAAGTTACCGTAGATACTCCAGAAGTTAGCTCTGAAGTTAACGAAGCCGCTTTTTCCGCCGCTAACTCTGCAGCTTTATCATTGGTAAGTTGAGCTTCGATTACTGCTTTAACATCTGCTAATGCTTTAACCGTAGGCTCGACATGCTTACTTAAACCAATGACCACAACCTGATCAGCAGAAATTTCAATAACATCACTCAATTCACGATCAGCCAATACTTTCTCTTCAAAGGCCGCATTACGAATTTGAGCATTTAACGCAATACCAGCACCATTTGAACGACTGAATAAGACCGTTGATTGTAGCTTAAGACCCAACTCACTCATTTCAACTAAATCTGCGATAGATTCATTTTCAAAAGCGGCTGCGGCTAACATTTCTGTTTGCTCTGCAAATAATTCAGTCAACTGAGATGATTTAATCTCGGCAACGAATTCAATTTCCTTAGCTTCTTTAGTTGCGACTTCAGCTTTACGAATTCCTTCAAGCTTGATTACGTGATAGCCAAATTCAGTTTTAATCGCTTCTGAAACCTGACCTTCAGTCATTGCGAACAATGCATCGTCAAACTCAGTGACGAAACCACCACGAGTATTGAAGCCAAGGTCACCACCTACATTCTTTGAACCAATATCATCTGAGTGCTGCTTGGCTAAATCAGCAAAGTCTTCACCTGATTTCGCTTTTGCGGATAACTGCTGTGCTAATGCACTGGCTGCATCATCATTTCGATCATCATTGATTTCAATTAAGATGTGACTTGCTTTACGCTCTTCACTTTCATTGAGCTTAGATAAATATTCTTCATAAGCTTGGTCGATTTGCTCGTCATCAACTTGAATGTCAGCATCAAGATCTGATTTGTTTAATACGACGTAATCAACAGCAACTTGTTCATCGGTCATGTAACGCTGTTTATTAGACTCATAATAAGCTTGCGTATCTTCACTGCTAAGCTGAATATCTTTCTTTAAATCAGCAGTATTAAATACCACATATTCGTAGCTACGCTGTTCGTTTTGCAACGCTTGCTGACGCTCAATCTCAAATGGTAGAGCGGTATCACTTAAGCCTGTACCCAATTGAATCTGTGCAACTAAAGCCTGCTCTTCAAGAACGGCACGATAAGCTAACGGGCTTAAAGCACTGCGACGAAGAACCATTTTGAAACGTTCACTGGAGAACTTTCCATCCTGCTGAAATTCAGGCGCTGCTAAAATAGCTTTATCAATTGATTGTGTAGAAACATAGCCACCCAATTCACGTGCTTGAGTCACTGCAACTTTCTGATCAATTAATTGTTCAAGCGCTGATTGACGTAAAAAGCCGTCATTAAACAAACTTTCGTCGTAATTATCACCAAACTGTTGGCGGAAACGATTTTTTTGCATTTCGACCAAACGCAAAATTTCAACTTCTTCGATATCGGTGCCATTGACGGTAGCAGGAGCAGATTCACTACTTCCTAAGGCAACAATTGATTCAATACCAAATAACGCGAAGGTTACAATAATAAAACCAACAATAATTTTTGCGATAGTCCCTTGAGAATTATCGCGAATATTCTGCAACATGAGATCTCCAAATCTTTCTTTTCAGCAGCAAGCAAAAAAAAACGCATCCGTTGGATGCGTTTCATGACGGTATTAACTGAATTAGTTAACGGCGTCTTTAAGAGCTTTACCAGGCTTGAAGCTAGGTACTTTAGCCGCTTTAATTTGAATCGGCTCACCCGTTTGTGGGTTACGGCCAGTACGAGCAGCACGTTCTTTAACTAAGAAAGTACCAAAACCAACAAGAGCAACTTGATCGCCTTCTTTCAAAGCACCACCAATGCTTTCAATCATTGCGTCCAATGCACGGCCTGCAGCTGCTTTTGGAATGTCCGCTTGTGCAGCGATAGAATCTACTAATTCTGATTTGTTCACACTAAATCCCCTTTTTATTTATATGCGCTTAATAATTTTTTATATCTTTGCGAGCTGAGTCCGCAATGCAATCTTTATTGAGCAAAGATTTATACCAACCCAACTCTCACTCGTCAAGCAACCTTAGTGGGTGCTAGGACGACTTTTGCCATCTTTCTTGATTTGGGCCTCATCTTTGGTCACTATTTCACCAACTAAAGGCTCAGGCTTACTTTCTAAGGCCACATCCAAAACTTCGTCAATCCATTCAACAGGAATGATTTCTAAGTTCTCTTGAATGTTTTCAGGTATTTCACGCAAGTCTTTTTCATTCTCTTTAGGAATGATTACTGTGCGAATACCACCGCGATGGGCAGCCAATAACTTCTCTTTTAGACCGCCGATAGCGAGCACTTTACCTCGAAGAGTAATCTCCCCCGTCATCGCAACATCAGCCCGCACAGGAATTCCTGTCATAGACGAAACTAATGCCGTTGCCATACCAACACCTGCGCTCGGTCCATCTTTAGGTGTAGCGCCTTCAGGGACGTGTATATGAAGATCATGTTTTTCAATAAAGTCTTCCGCCACTCCAAGTCCTTGAGCACGGCTACGAACAACCGTTAAAGCCGCTTGAATGGATTCTTGCATAACATCGCCAAGAGAACCGGTCTTAGTGATTCGACCTTTACCCGATGTTACAGCGGACTCTAAGGTTAATAATTCACCACCAACTGACGTCCAAGCTAAACCTGTCACCTGACCTACTTGGTTTTCAATGCCGGCTAAACCAAAGCTGCATTTGTGAACACCTAAATATTCTTCTAACAATTCTTCGGTAATATCAATTTTACTCGCTTTATCCGCCAGCATATTTGCTTTTACAACACGACGGCAAAGTTTCGCCAGTTCACGCTCTAATGAACGAACACCCGCTTCACGAGTATAATAACGAATGACATCGCGAATTCGATCATCTGAAACTGTAATCTCTTCCGCTTTCAAGCCATTCACTTTTATCTGTTTAGGCAATAAATAACGAATAGCAATATTGAGTTTTTCGTCCTCTGTATAACCAGGGATGCGAATAACTTCCATTCGATCCAATAAAGGACCCGGAATATTCATGCTATTAGACGTACAAATAAACATGGTATCAGAAAGATCGTAGTCAACTTCTAGATAGTGATCATTGAAGCTGTCATTCTGCTCTGGATCCAATACTTCAAGCAAGGCAGACGCAGGGTCACCTCGCTGATCCATCCCCATCTTGTCGATTTCATCCAATAAGAACAGTGGGTTTTTAACCCCGACCTTCGAAATTTTCTGAATCAACTTACCCGGCATAGAACCAATATAGGTACGTCGGTGACCTCGAATTTCTGCTTCATCACGTACGCCACCCAAGGCCATACGGACAAACTTACGATTGGTAGCTCGAGCAATTGACTGACCTAGAGACGTTTTACCCACCCCTGGTGGCCCTACAAGGCACAAAATTGCCCCGCGAACTTTCTTGACCCGATTCTGCACCGCAAGATATTCAAGCACACGCTCTTTTACTTCTTCCAGCCCATAATGTTCGGCATCAAGAATTTCTTTAGCTTTCTTGAGATCATGGCTAACGCGGCTGCGCTTTTTCCAAGGGATACCAATCATCCAATCGATATAACCGCGCACAACAGAAGCTTCTGCCGACATCGGTGACATCATCTTTAATTTTTTCAATTCAGCTTCAGTTTTGTCCTGAGCTTCTTTGGTCATGCCAGAATCAGTGATTTTCTGCTGCAGCTCTTCCATTTCATTAGGGGCATCTTCCATATCCCCTAACTCTTTCTGAATGGCCTTCATTTGCTCATTCAGATAGTACTCACGCTGACTCTTTTCCATTTGCTTCTTAACGCGACCACGGATACGTTTCTCAACCTTAAATAGGTCAATTTCCGACTCCATAACCCCCATCAAATGCTCAATACGCTCACGAATATTAATCATTTCTAGCACGGACTGCTTTTCATCCAGCTTTAAGGAGATATGAGCCGCAATGGTATCCGCTAAACGGCAAGCGTCTTCAATACCTGAAATGGTGGATAGAACTTCACTCGGTACTTTTTTAGACAGCTGAACATATTGCTCAAAATGACCTGTCAAAGATCGGACCAATACCTCGTTCTCACGCTCAGATAAATCTGGATCGACCAGACTTTCTGCATGACAACGAAACAATACGTCTTCATCAATCAGTTCAACCAACTTGGCTCTATAATCCCCTTCTACCAATACTTTGACAGTACCATCGGGTAATTTTAATAACTGAAGAATATTGGCGACCGTACCGACCTGATTCAGGTCGTCCGCGTCCGGGTTATCATGGCTAGCATCTTTCTGCGCAACCAACATAACACGCTTATCTTGGGCCATCGCTTCTTCTAAAGCAGCAATGGATTTAGCTCTCCCCACGAACAAAGGGATCACCATACTTGGAAATACGACGACGTCACGCAAAGGCAACAACGGCAGGTAATCTTGACTCATAACAAACCTTAATTCTCTATTGGAACTGCCACATTTAATTCAGATTACTTCTAGAGTTGCGGCCATCAGGAAAAAATACAAGGACTAATTATGAAAAGACCAAAAAAAGACGAAAAAAAAGGGCCAAATGGCCCTTTCTTCAGTAAAACGTGCGATATCAGCTTAAAAGTTAAGCATCATCCGGAGCGACTTTACCCACATCGTTTGACTCATAAATGAACAAGGGTTCAGACTCCCCATTGATCACGCCTTCGTCAATAACGACTTTCGTTACATTCTCTTCAGATGGAATCTTATACATACTGTTTAATAAGATACCTTCAAGAATCGATCGCAGACCACGAGCACCAATTTTGCGCTCCATTGCCTTATTAGCAACCGCTTTTAAAGCTGATTCACGGAACTCTAATTCGGCATCTTCCATATCAAACAATTTTTGATATTGCTTAACCAAAGAGTTTTTAGGCTCAGTCAAAATCTGAATCAGAGCCGCTTCATCCAACTCATCGAGCGTAGCAACAACCGGAAGTCGTCCAATAAACTCTGGGATTAGGCCATATTTAACCAAATCACCAGGCTCAACTGTACGCAGAACTTCACCAACCGCCTTCTCGTCTTCTTTACCTTTAACGGTAGCCGAGAAACCAATACTGCTCTTCTCTGAACGATCTCGAATCAATTGATCTAAACCCGCAAATGCACCACCACAAATAAACAACATATTTGAAGTGTCGACTTGCAAGAATTCTTGCTGCGGATGCTTACGCCCACCTTGCGGAGGAACTGAAGCAACTGTACCTTCAATCAACTTCAACAAGGCTTGCTGCACACCTTCACCGGATACATCACGAGTAATCGATGGATTATCAGATTTGCGAGAAATCTTATCAATCTCATCAATATACACGATGCCGCGTTGAGCCTTATCTACATCATAATCACATTTCTGTAATAGTTTCTGAATGATATTCTCAACATCTTCACCCACATAACCCGCTTCCGTTAAGGTCGTCGCGTCAGCAATAGTGAAAGGCACATTCAATAAACGAGCAAGCGTTTCTGCTAAAAGTGTTTTACCACTCCCCGTAGGGCCAATTAATAAGATGTTACTCTTGGAAAGCTCAACATCACCCTTACGTTCACCAAACTGTAAACGCTTATAGTGATTGTAAACGGCCACCGATAAAACAACTTTTGCTTTATCTTGGCCGATTACATACTCATCCAAGGTGGATTTAACTTCTTTAGGCGTTGGCAAGCTATCTGAAGCGCCTTTATTTTCAGCTTCTTGTACTTCTTCGCGAATAATGTCGTTGCATAGATCAACACACTCATCACAGATAAATACAGAAGGACCCGCAATCAGCTTACGCACTTCATGCTGGCTTTTGCCACAAAAGGAGCAGTACAGCAATTTGCCGTTATCTTCGCCTTTGCCTTTAGTGTCGTCGGTCATTCGACTGCCTCATTAACTATCATTTACATCGTCCAACTTATTCAGCGGTACGACTATCTAATACTTTATCGATTAAACCATATGCAAGCGCTTCGTCAGCACTCATAAAGTTATCACGCTCTGTATCCTGAGCAACCTGCTCAAATGTTTGACCAGAATGTTTGGCCATAATTCGATTCAGTCGATCTTTTGTTTCTTGAATATTGTTCGCTTGGATCTGAATGTCCGTCGCCTGACCCTGTGCACCGCCGCTCGGCTGATGAATCATGACGCGAGAATTAGGCAAACAAAAACGCTTACCTTCAGCGCCTGCATTCAATAAAAATGCCCCCATACTGCAAGCTTGACCAATACACATAGTGCTTACATTAGGCTTAATAAACTGCATGGTATCGTAAATCGACATACCCGCAGTGACTGAGCCGCCTGGGGAGTTAATATACAAATGAATATCTTTATCTGGGTTTTCAGATTCCAGAAACAGCATCTGAGCAACCACTAGATTGGCCATGTGGTCTTCTACTTGACCCACTAAAAAAATGACACGCTCTTTCAATAGGCGAGAATAAATATCGTATGAACGCTCACCACGAGCTGTCTGTTCTACAACCATAGGGACTAATGCACCCATGATGTCACTACCTTTATCCGAATCAAACATCGATTCAAGCACTCCCTGACTCATTATTATCAGCAAAAAAACAGCTACCCCAAAGGAGCAACTGTTTCTAGTTTAGTCGGTGTTCTGAAAGTTGTCAGTCACTCGAAGGATGTATTATTGAGGTGCGTTAGCAGCCTTAATAACTTCTTCGTAGTTCGCTTCAGTTTCAGTCACTTTTGCACTTTCTAGAATCTTTTCAACAACCTGCTCTTCTAACGCAAGCGCCTCAACCTGAGACTTCTGCTCTGGAGTATTCTTGTAATACTCACGAACCTGCTCTGGTTCTTGATAAGTAGAAGCAACTTCTTCAATTAAAGCATCTACTTTTTCTTCAGAAGCGGTCAATTCGAAAGACTCGATTGCAGCATTCATCAATAAACCAACACGAACACGACGATCAGCCTGCTCTTTGAATAACTCAGCAGGCAACATGCTTGCATCGATACCCTGACCACCACCAAACTGCTGAACAGCTTGTTGACGTAGACGATCAATTTCCTGATCAGCCAAAGCGCCTGGTACGGCGATTTCGTTAGCTGCAACCAAACCTTCAATTACTTGATTTTTAACATCGTTGCGAACAGCACGCTCAAGTTCACGATCCATATTGCCACGAATGTCTACTTTGAAGCTTGCCAAGTCTTTAGATTCAACACCAAAGCCTTTGAAAAATTCTTCATTCAATTCAGCCAGCTCAGGCTTCTTAACTTCTTTAACAGCTACTTTAAACTCAACCGCTTTACCTTGAAGATCTTCTTTGTGGTAATCCGCAGGGAAAGAAAGCTCTAGAGTCTTCTCGTCACCGGCTTTAAGGCCTTCAATTCCAGCTTCAAAACCAGGGATCATAGAGTTAGAACCTAAAGTTAGGTTATAACCTTCAGCTTTGCCACCTTCAAATACTTCACCATCGATGAAGCCTTCAAAATCAACAACAGCCTGGTCGCCATCAGCAGCGGCTTCTTCAGAAGCTTCCCATTTAGCCTGCTGCTTCTGTAGCGTTTCAACCATAGTTTCAACATCAGCATCCGTTACTACTGACTTCTTCTTGTTTACTTCGATGCTCGCCAAATCACCTAGAGTGATTTCTGGGTAAACTTCAAAAGTAGCAACAAATTCAAGGTCTTTACCAGATTCGTTAACAGTTGCTTCGAAATTCGTTGGCATACCCGCCATTTTAACGCCTTCTTTTGAAATCGCTTCAAAGAAAGAACGCTGCATTACTTGCTGCACAGCTTCTTGACGCGCTGGCTTACCAAACATTTTATTAGCAACATTTGGCGGAATCTTGCCTTGACGGAAACCATCAATTTTACGGCCTTTAACCATACTTTTCAGAGCCACAACAACCTGACCATCTACGTCAGCGGCAGGAACGCCAATTGTCATCTTACGCTCTAGGCCTTGAGTAGTTTCGATAGAAATTTGCATGTTTGTCTCTCAGTTAATATTAACGTTTTGTCCGGCGATGCAGGTGCCCATTTAAATTATTAATAGGCGTACAAGTTTACTGTCAATGCACCTGACATCATAAAAGTCGCGCATTATATCCCATGCTCAGTTACAGAACCATAGCTATCAATAAACACTATGCGTTCAAATACAAGGGCCTACGCGAGTTGCCAAGCAATAGATAATGGGATTAAAGAATAGTATTTCAAGAGATAAATTGAAAAACAATTAAAAAATTAGCAATAATTAGATGAGAATCAAATAGATGTACAGTTTGCTGGAGATAGAAAAGGTATTCAGAGTAAAAATAGAGATAACAAGAGAAATACAAAGAAGTAAAAAAGAGTGGGGTGGCTGAAGGGGATCGAACCCTCGACCACAGGAATCACAATCCTGCGCTCTACCAACTGAGCTACAGCCACCACATATTTTCTAACTAACCACTAACCCGAAGACCATCCAATAAATTGGTACGCCCAGCAGGACTCGAACCTGCAACCCTCGCCTTAGAAGGGCGATGCTCTATCCAGTTGAGCTATAGGCGCTTGGCCATCTAACTCACGTTAGACTTAGTGGTCGGGATAGAGAGATTCGAACTCCCGACATCCTGCTCCCAAAGCAGGCGCGCTACCAGACTGCGCTATATCCCGATACAACCTCGAGTCGCGAATCAATTCGCTGTCTCGTTGAAGTGGTGCGCATATTACCCACGACTTCACATTCCGTCAACACCTTTTTTAAATTTATTTAATAAAAACAAAGGACTTACCGATTTTTCAGTTAAGAATGAAGACATTAATAGCACTCCCCTACTTTGCTTTAACTGTCAGTCGTGAGAAAATCCCCAGTACAATTTACTCCAGATTTCTTCTGATCTACTGCAAGGTTAAAGATTTACATGAGCGCTCAAATCATTGATGGCAAAGCCACCGCCGAATCTATCCGTAAAACCGTTGCCGAACGCGTACAGCAGCGTTTAGATAAAGGACTAAGAGCCCCTGGCTTAGCCGTCATTCTAGTGGGTAAAGACCCAGCTTCTGAAGTTTACGTTAAACATAAGCGGAAAGACTGCGAAGAAGTCGGTATTAATAGCCAAGCATACGACTTACCGGCTTCTGCATCTCAAGGCGAATTATTATCCTTGATAGACGATCTAAATAATGACGATACCATTGACGGTATCTTAGTTCAGCTTCCACTACCGGCACAATTGAAGTCTGATGAGATCTTAGAGCGCATCGCTCCCGATAAAGATGTTGATGGCTTCCACCCATTCAATATCGGTCGCCTAGCTCAGCGCATGCCTTTATTACGCCCTTGCACTCCGGCGGGCATCGTAACCTTATTGGAAAACACCAAAGAACCGATTCGCGGCAAGCATGCTGTAATAGTAGGCTCTTCTAATATTGTCGGTCGCCCAATGGGTCTAGAGCTGCTATTAAAAGGCTGCACCGTAACCACCTGCCACCGCTTTACTGAAGACCTTGAAAGCCATGTTCGCCTAGGTGACATTGTTGTTGTGGCCGTAGGCCGACCTGACATTGTTAAAGGCGAATGGATTAAGAAAGGCGCACTTGTTATCGATGTGGGCATTAACCGCCTAGATAACGGCAAACTGGTTGGTGACGTAGAATTTGAAGCGGCGGCTAAAAATGCTAGCCACATCACCCCCGTACCAGGCGGCGTTGGCCCAATGACTCGCGCCAAGCTTTTAGAAAATACTTTGCAAGCGTGTGAAGAGCTGCATACTAAAATCTAAGTATTAATCGCTTAATATTTAGAAAGCAAAAGGCCGCTAACTGGATTTCAGTTAGCGGCCTTTTGCTGGACTCTAAACTCACAAGATCAAGAGCATTTCACCACGGAGCTCACGGAGCCGCTACGCTACACGGAGAAGAGCAAAAAAAGAAAGTTAGCTATAGCACCTCCTAACCCTCCAATGCTTACGTTTTTCCTCAGTGTAGCGCAGCGCCTCCGTGGTTAATTAGCTTTTATCTTTATTGCTGAGTCCAAGTCGTACCTTCTGGGCCATCGCGCAAAACAATACCTTGCGCCAATAGCTCATCACGCACACCATCTGCCGTCGCGAAGTCTTTCGCTTTTTTCGCATCGATACGCTTTTGAATCATACCTTCAACATACTCAGCATCTACATCACCTGATTGTAAAAAGTCCTTTGCATCCAACTGCAAGCAACCCAGAACCCCACCAAGCTCCCGAAGCTGAGCGCCTAAAGCAAACTTTTTATATCCTTCGGCCTTATTTACTTCTCGCACTAGATCGAACAATACACCAATTGCCTCAGCGGTATTGAAGTCATCATCCATCGCATCATAAAAACGCTGACTAAAGTCATTATCTGTCGCAGGAGCAATATAAGCATCGACCTCAGCCAATGCATTATAAAAACGATCCAACTTAACCTGAGCTTCTTTTAAGCTGTCTTCGCTGTAGTTAATGGAACTACGATACTGACTAGATAATAAGAAAAAGCGCACAGTTTCAGGATGATATTTTTCTAAGATTTCGCGAATAGTAAAAAAGTTGCCCAGTGACTTAGACATTTTCTCGCCATCAATGCGAACTGCACCTGCATGCATCCAGCTATTGGCATACTGAGTACCCGTGGCCGCTTCACTTTGCGCAATTTCGTTTTCATGATGAGGGAATTTTAAATCCGGACCACCGCCATGAATATCGAAGTTATTACCTAAGCAGCAAGTCGACATCACAGAACACTCAATGTGCCAACCTGGTCGGCCAATACCCCAAGGGGAATCCCAATGCGGCTCATCCGCTTTTGCATGCTTCCATAAAACAAAATCCAATGGATCTTGCTTTACTTCACCCACTTCAATACGGGCACCGGCTTCCAACTCATCTAGGACTTTACCGGATAATTTGCCGTAACCTTCAAACTTACGCACCGAATAATACACATCACCATTACTAGCGGCGTAGGCATAGCCTTTTTCAATCAAGGTTTGCACCATCTCGATAATGCCATCGATATGTGCCGTTGCACGCGGCTCGGAATCTGGTTTTTGAATGCCCAAAGCTTCTGCATCAACATTCATTTCAGTAATGAAACGCTCAGTTAACACATCAAACGCTTCACCATTTTCATTAGCGCGATTAATAATTTTATCGTCGATATCGGTAATATTACGCACATAATTAACGTCATAACCCTTATGACGCAAATAACGAGCGATCACATCAAACGCCGTCAATACCCGAGCATGACCCAAATGACAAAGGTCATAGACCGTCATACCACAAACGTACATGCCAACCTTACCTTCAACGATTGGCTTAAACTCTTCTTTCTGACGCGTTAACGTATTATAAATTTTCATCTAAATTCCTATTTTAACTTATTGCTGTGTCAGCGATTTATCTTCACGCAAACCGATGGTTAAGTTAAATACTGGCTTAGCCGCCGTATGATCACGACGATCCGCGACATAATAACCCTCGCGCTCAAACTGGAATACCGTTTCAGGCGCCGCCGCGGCCAAGCTAGGCTCAATAATCGCCGTAGTCACCGATAATGAATCAGGATTCACATGAGTCATAAAGTCTTCGCCACCACGATCGGGCGCTTCATGATTCAACAAACGACTATAAACACGCAACTCTGCTTCAATACCATGAGAGGCAGATACCCAGTGCAGCACACCTTTTGGTTTTACCTCATCCGCAGGATCTTCACCCAATACTGTCGTAACCTGAATTGCGTTAACCTGAATTATTTCCCCCGCATCATTTTTAATGAAGTCGGTGGCTTCAAGCACATAACCGTTACGCAAACGAATGCGCTTACCTGGGCAGAACTTTTTCTTAAACTTCTTACTGTACTCTTCTTTAAAGTCATCTTGATCGATAAAGATTTCTTTAGTGAACGGCATTTTTCTTTCACCCAGATCTAAATCAGGATGAGAAGCGGCGGTAATCTCTTCGTAGTGATCATCAGCCATGCTAGTAATCACAACTTTCAGCGGCTTTATCACGGCCATGGCGCGCGGGGCATTGGTATTTAAATCACTGCGCAAAGCGTGTTCAAGCATGGCAATATCAACGACCCCATCACCACGAGAAACACCAATCATTTCGCAGAAATTACGAATAGAGGCCGGAGTAAAGCCACGACGACGCATACCCGAAATCGTCGGCATACGTGGATCATCCCAACCAGAAACCACATTTTCGTCAACCAGCTTCTTAAGCTTACGCTTTGAAGTCACCGTATAGTTCAGATTCAAGCGTCCAAATTCATACTGAGTCGGCTTTGCCGGTACTGGCAGATTATCGATATACCAATCGTATAATGGACGGTGATCTTCAAACTCAAGAGTACAAACGGAATGAGTTACTTTTTCTAACGCATCAGACTGGCCGTGAGTGAAATCGTAAATCGGATAGATACACCACTTATCACCGGTCTGATGATGCTCAACATGGCGAATACGATACATGATCGGATCACGCAGATTCATATTGCCAGACGCCATATCAATCTTAGCGCGCAACGCATGCTCGCCATCCTTAAATTCACCGGCTTTCATGCGAGCGAACATATCTAGGTTCTCTTCAACACTGCGATCACGATAAGGACTGTTCTTACCTGGGCGATTAAAGTCACCCTTATACTCTTCCGATTCTTCAGGCTTCAAGCTACATACGTAGGCATTGCCCGACTTAATGAGTTCCAGGGCGTATTCATACAAGGTATCAAAGTAGTCAGAAGAGAAACGTACATCCCCTGCCCACTTGAAGCCCAGCCAAGAAACGTCTTCTTTGATTGCATCAATGTATTCTTGGCTTTCTTTTTCTGGGTTCGTATCATCAAAACGCAAGTTACATTCGCCGTTAAATTGCTCTGCCAAACCAAAGTTCAAACAGATGGATTTAGCGTGGCCAACGTGTAAATAGCCATTAGGCTCAGGGGGAAAACGAGTAATGACTTTGTCGACCTTGCCACTGGCTAGATCTTCTTCTACGATTTTGGCAACAAAGTTATTGACGTTATTAGTCTCTGACATGCGTTTTGTATCTCGATAGTTCTAATAGACAGTACGATTAAATAGCTCGAATTAATTTGCACTGTTTAAGCTGATAATCATGGAAAAAACGGCTATTATACGCGTCATACGGCCTAGAGCCATACGTAGATTCAATATTAGTCATAATAACGCTAGGAAACAGCATGATTCTTTTAAAGACCAACTTTGGCGACATCAAAATCAACCTTTTCAACGAAGAAGCGCCAAAAACTGCCGCGAACTTCCAGCAGTATGTAGAAGACGGTTTTTACGATGGTATTATCTTCCACCGTGTAATCGACGGCTTCATGGTTCAAGGTGGCGGCATGCTTCCTGGTATGGAAGAAAAGCGCACTAACGATACGATCGATAACGAAGCAGACAACGGCCTTTCCAACAAGACAGGCACACTAGCTATGGCTCGCACTATGGATCCTCATTCTGCTAGCGCTCAGTTCTTCATCAACGTTTCCGACAATACATTCTTGAACCACACAGCCAAAAACGCTGAAGGTTGGGGATACTGCGTATTCGGTGAAGTAGTAGAAGGTATGGACGTCGTCAACAAGATTAAAGGCACACCAACCACCACTCGTCGCGGCCACCAAGACGTTCCAGTTGACGATGTCATCATCGAATCAGCGACCGTTATTGAAGGCTAAGAAGATTCCAGATATGGCGATTTATTTTATTTCTGACCTGCATCTGGAGCCTGCACAAAAAGCCATCACTGATGGCTTTTTGTCGTTTATAGACTCCTTAAATGATGCCGAAGCACTGTATATCCTAGGTGATTTTTTTGAAGTCTGGATGGGGGATGATTATAGCAATGACTATATAGAACTCATCAACCAAACATTAAGAAAGTGCGCAGCTAAAGGCACAAAGATTTACTTTATGCACGGTAATCGGGATTTCTTAATAGGACAGGCTTGGTGCAAAAATACCAATTGCGAACTACTTGAAGAGTCCAAGCTCATCACTTTAGGTGACGAAAGCATCTTACTCATGCACGGTGATAGTCTTTGCACCGATGATATTGATTATATGAAAGCTCGCATCATGCTGCGTAATCCTCAATGGCAACAACAATTCCTAGCGCAATCAATTCCTGAGCGAATTGAATTTGCCAAACAAGCTCGTAGCGAAAGTAAAGAAAGCCAACAAGGCAAAAGCTACGACATCATGGACGTCAACCAAACTGCCGTTGATGAGGCACTCTCATCTGCCAACTGCTCCACCTTAATACATGGCCATACTCATAGACCCAATATTCACAATTGGAACTTTGAAGGTCAAGAACGTATTCGTTATGTTTTAGGGGATTGGGGAGATAAAGGCTGGTACATCAAGTGGCAAGAGAATAAAGACCTAATTCTAGAGTCATTTGACCTATAAGCTGCCATCATTTTAACGGAAAGGCTGAGGCTCAGGGCGTAATTGAATACCAAATTTAGCCATGACATCAGCCTGAACCGCTTGCTGAATGGATACTAAATCTTGCTGGCAAGCTCCTGGCTTTAACGTCAAAACCAATGCTTGCTGATCATGCATCTTCGCTAGACCTAAAGAGCGCCCCTTCCAACCACACTGATCAATCAACCAACCCGCGGCAATCTTAACCCGCGCACCCAAAGAATCGACCAAAGGGTAAACAGGGAGATCTGGAAAGAGCTTCAGCAACTCGTCCGCTTGTGATTTAGTAATAATCGGATTGGTAAAAAAGGAACCGGCATTAGGAGTTTCTGCTGGATTAGGTAATTTGCTATTTCGAACACCAATAACCCAATCAGTAACGCGCTGAGCATTAATATCTAGCTTGTTTACTAAGGCCTGTTCAGCCATTTTGTTCAGCGGCGCATAAGAAACTTGCGGTTCAAAAACTTTAGCTAATTTGAATACAACCTGAGTTATTAAAAAGTCATTATTAAATTGCTGCTTAAAAACTGAATCACGATAAGAAAAACTGCACTGCTGCTGAGAAAATGACATCCATTGCTGTGTTGATAGTTGAACCCCTCGAACGGCAACAATCGCCTGCCCCACCTCAACCCCATAAGCGCCAATATTCTGCACCGGAGACGCACCCACAGAACCTGGAATTAAGGCAAGATTTTCTAACCCATAAGCTCCCAATTCAATAGATCGCAATACCCACTGATGCCAATTCAGCCCCGCATCCACACAATAGGTGACTGAGCTTTCATCTTCAGATAGTTTAACAACACCATCCATTGCACTTTGAATAACCAAGCCCGATACCTGTGGCTGTAGAATAAGATTACTACCTCCGCCAAGCACTTTGACTTTAAGCTGACGCTCATCAGCTTCACGCAACAGACATAACAAATCAGAAGTCGTATTAAAACGACAGAAGTATTCCGCGCGACCAGGTAGGGATAAGGTATTTAACGCTGAAAGATCATACTGCGGAAAAATCTTCATTATAATTTTTTTCTAATATCCATGATGAGCTGATCACAGGCATCCTCAACCATATCAAGCACCGCTTCGAAGCCTTCGTCGCCACCATAATAAGGATCAGGTACCTGAGTTAATCCTTGACTAGAAAATGTTGCTAAAAATAATTCGGGCTGTGATTTTACCCTACTCAACTCAGCACTATTATCAGCACGACCAGCAGGAACGATACCCTGCAAATTTTCTAAATTTTGATTATCCATTGCCAACACATAATCAAACTCGAAAAAATCATCCGCGATCGCCTGACGAGCTCGCAAGTGAGACAAATCATAATCACGCTTTCTAGCAGCTTGCTGTGAACGCAAATCAGGCTGTTTGCCAATATGCCATGGGGCAGTACCCGCACTATCGACTTCAACTAAATTTGCTAACCCTGCCATCGCCAATTTACGCTCCAATACCCCATGAGCGGTTGGCGAGCGACAAATATTACCCAAGCAAACAAATAAAACTTTAATCATTAGCTATTAGCTTTATCTAACTTTTCTTCTTCGCTCATCTTACGCGCTTCTTGTTCAAGCATTACCGGCACACCATCACGCACAGGAAAAGCCAAACCATCAAAGGTGCATAATAACTCTTGCGCTTCGTTATCCAGTTTTAATTGACCCTTACAGTTAGGGCAAACCAACATGGCAGCTAATTGCTTATCCATTTTTAATATCCTCTATTAATAACCTAGCTTGCATGCACAAGCGAGGTTAAATCATTCATTAACTTTGTTTCAAGCTTAGTATTTAAGCGTGCATTTATCTCTAAGTACCACATAGACTCATCAGCAAAATCAGAGCACTTCACCCAATCTTTTTCCGTCATGACTACTTGCGATGAATATTGATCAGCAAGATTCAAGTCCGATACTACAAATGCATGATGATCAGCAAACACATGATCTTGATGATTAACGTTTAGCGCATCCAAAGTCGAAAAGAAGCGCTGTGGGTTTCCTATACCTGCCAAGGCATGCAAGTTCTTTCCGGCAAAATAATCCAGTGATTTACGCTCACCAGTTTTAGCATTAACCCAAGCGCTTGGGACTATTTCCATGCTCAGACCATCAAGATCTTCAGCACCATCATTATCAGAGCCATTATAAATAATGCAATCTACTTCACTTAATCTCCAGGCCCCTTCGCGCAAAGGTCCCGCAGGCAATAGCCAACGATTACCCAGCTGACGTGTCGAATCTAAAACCACAACCTCATAATCCCTTGCCATTTTATAGTGCTGTAATCCATCATCAGAGAGTATTAAATCCACCCCCTGCTTCGATAGCAGTTCTATAGCCGCATTGCGATCAGAGTCGATCACTACCGGGCAACCCAAACGATCACGCAATAGCTTAGGTTCATCACCGACAATATCAGCGCCCTCGCCTTTAGCAAGACGATAAGGGTAATAAGGCGCATCACTGCCGTACCCTCGACTAATAATACCGACCTGCATATCTTTCTGTCCAAGCAGCTCAACCAAACGACAAGTTAAAGGTGTTTTCCCTGTCCCCCCAACATTAATATTACCAATCACAACAACGGGTATTGAGTTATTCTTATTCGCTTTTTTGATTCTTGTTAACCATAAACGTCGGCCATGGCTTAACAGAAAAAACAGGCCACTAAACGGTAATAACCAAGCATTCCACCACTTACCCTGATACCAACTCTTCTCGATACGAGCAACTAGAAGATTCATCATCTACGACTCATCATATTAGTTTTCGTGAAACTGCATAGCATGCAAATTAGCGTAAGTACCTTGAGAATTTAATAGCTCAGCATGAGTTCCACGCTCAATAATCTCGCCTTTGTCCATCACCCAAATTTGGTCTGCATTTTCAATGGTACTCAAGCGGTGAGCAATAACAAAGGTTGTGCGCCCCTTCATCACTTCTTCCATTGCACCTTGAATATGGCGCTCTGACTCGGTATCCAAAGCAGATGTCGCCTCATCCAAAATAAGAATAGGAGAATCCTTTAAAATAGCTCTCGCTATTGCGATTCGCTGCCTTTGACCTCCTGATAATAAGACCCCATTATCACCAATCACCGTATCATAACCATTACTCATCTGAGTAATGAATTCATCAGCATGTGCCGCTTTAGCCGCAGATATAACCTCCTCACGAGATTTACTCTGTAACTCACCATAAGCAATATTTTCTAGAATTGAGCTGTTAAAAAGCATTACTTGCTGACTAACGATGGAAACATTTCGACGCAGGCTCGAAAGCGTAAGATCTTCGATATTATGACCATCAATATAAATCCTCCCCTGCTGAGCCTTATAAAACCGTGGGAACAAGCTCATCAAGGTTGTTTTACCACTCCCTGAGCGGCCAACGAGAGCGTATGTTTTTCCTGCTTCCGCTTTCGCCGTTAATGATTTAATCACCCAGTCATCCGAAGTAGGGTACTTGAAAGATAATTCATTAATTTCAACGTTTCCAATTACTACTTCTAACTCTATCTTGCCTTTATCTTCTTCTCCTTCACTATCTAAAACCGTAAAAATTGACTCAGCCCCAACAACCCCTTTTTGGATGACAGAATTTATATCTGTTAATGCACGTAATGGCTTTGCTATTAATGAAGCTGCGGTAATAAAGGTCATGAATTCGCCTGCTCCCATCGTTTGATTTAGTACACGGTCAAACATTAGATAAACCATGAGACCTAAACCCAATGCAATAATTTGCTGATTTAATGGAACATTAATGGCATTTGTTAATTCAAACTTTAACGCCTGCTTACGATTCTCTTCGCTGGCTCCACAAAAGCGCTTATCTTCAAAGTCCTGACCACCAAATGTTCGCACTTCACGAAAAGCATTAATAGATTCATTGGTAACTTGAGTAACATCACCTACAGATTTCTGAATTCGCTTACTGTATTTACGAAAGAACTTACTAGCAAATGCTACTAAACCACCAATAATTGGAGCTAGTGCTAAAAAGATTAACGTTAAGGTCCAATCTAAATAAATTAAATATGCCATTAAAAAAATGACTGTTAATCCATCCTGAACTAGAGTCGTTAATGCACGAGTAGACGCACCTGTAACTTGGCTAACATCAAAAATAACTCGTGAAATCAGGCGCCCTGAAGACTCGCCATCATAGTAATTGCTCGGCAATGTCAACATATGCTTAAACAATACCGTGCGCAACGAATGAACAACACCACGACCAACACGTGCAATAAAGTATTTACCCAAAAAGGTACCGACTCCACGATAAGCAAAAATAGCAATTAAGGCAAAAACGACAAAATTGGCATCTGCGGGCTTAGGGTCCGCAAGCACATCAACAATTTCACCCATCATTTTAGATAATAATGGCGCTGCAGATGCAAAGATAATAAAACCAAGAATGGCTAGTAAAAATGAACCGATGAAGGGTTTAACATAGGTCAGTAAGCGCCCATACAGGCGCCTTACTGATACTTTCTCAGACATGCTTTTATTCCGCGTTTACTTGACGAGTAGTGATACTTAGATTTACAAAACCAGATTGTCCGGCCGCATCCATCGCACGCACAACCGCTTGATGAGGTGTATTGGCGTCTGCCGTAATCGTTACCGGTAAACCTTTCTCGCCGTTTGCCGCTTTGACCAACCCACGCTTTAAAGTGTCTAACTGATTATTTACCAAGCTTTTATCATTAATTGAATAACTGCCTGCAGCGGTAATAATAATCTCTAATCGATTAGTCGCTACCGGTTGCTGCTCTGCGCTAGCTTCCGGTAGATCAATACTTAAATGATTCTCTTTAGTGAAGGTTGTTGAGACCATAAAGAAAATCAAAAGCAAGAATACGACGTCAATCAAAGGAGTTAGGTTTACTTCCACCATTTCTTTATTTTGACGTTTAAAATTCACGATTAAACTCCAACCGGCTGCTTGCTCTCAGGAGCATCGGCAACTTCACGTTCACCGTGCAGCACATCCACTAACTTTAGTGATTCCTGTTCCATGAAAACAACGACTTCATCAACGCGACGCTGTAGCATGCGATGACAAATCAATGCTGGAATTGCAATTGCAAGACCACCCGCAGTCGTCACAAGCGCTTCGGAGATACCGCCCGCTAACATGCCTGCTTGGCCAGTCCCGGCCAGCATGATCTCAGAAAAAACTTTAATCATGCCAATAACGGTGCCTAATAAGCCCATCAAAGGCGCAACGGCCGCAATGGTGCCCAATGCATTCAGGTATCGCTCCATCTCATGAATTTCATGGCTGGCGACTTCTTGAATACTTTCTTTCATAATTTCACGGCCATGCTTTGAATTCATTAATCCAGAAGCCAGTACACGACCCAAAGGTGAATTTTCACGCAACTCTTTAATACGAGCCGCATCAAGCTGGTTGTTTTTCATCCAACCCCAAACCTGACCTAAAAGGTTCGCAGGAGCAATTTGACTGGTACGCAATGTCCAAAAACGCTCACCGGCAATTGCCGCCGCCAATACTGAACAAATGATGATCGGAATCATCATCCAACCGCCACTCTGGATGATCTCAAACACAGGCAAATCTCCTAACAACTTGAACTTTTTATGATTTATGGCCGCTACTTTAGCACATGCAACAACTACAGCTCCATACTCAGATGTAATTCAATACGTAGACCCAATCACATTTGCCGCCAGATTGGTGGATTTTCTTTACGCCACTCTATAATAGAAGCTTGATTACTCCACCGAACCTCTATTGCTCCTGAGCTCGCTGAATTGAATATCGGTATCCCTAAGCGTTGATATCTAGCAACAACATCCGGATGTGGGTGATTAAATCGATTTTTGAAGCCACTTGAAACTACTGCCACACTAGGGTCAACTTGGGTTATAAAAGCCTCTGTCGAACTAGTACTACTGCCATGATGGGGAACTATCAAAATATCGGATTTTAATTCACTGCCAAATAGATCAACTAGCCTTCTCTCCACTCGCTTCTCTATATCTCCAGGAATTAATATAAGCTTACCCTCCATTTCTATTTGAACTACGCAAGATAAATTATTATCAGTCGCCTTTAACAGCTCGGCATCAAAAACTCGCCAACGCATGCCCGCCTCACCTACCCACTGATTATCTAATCCATGACAATCTTTATGCTTGGCTATCTCTGGCTGCCCAGCATAAGCAGTCACAACGTCAACCTTCCGTCTCAAGCCTTCTTCTCCGCCAGCATGGTCATTATCAGAATGGCTCACAAATAAAAGATCCAATGTGTTATTCGTAAGCGCTAAAATATTCTTAGAGACAACCGCCTCACCTAGACTAAATCCTGAACGATATTTAGCACCCGTATCGTATAGCCAAGAAAAATCACCCTCCTCTTTATTCTGTTGCACTCCCAGCACCGAGAGACCTTGACCCACATCCAATATCAATAATCGGCTTTGATTATTTTCAGTTGGAAGGAAAAACACAACGACCAGCACAATAAGACTCAATCGACGAAACGGAAAACCCTTAAATAACAAACTAACCAATACCAAAGGCAGTAAACATATCAACCACATTCCACTGGGTTTATGGACCATTAACGATGATTGCTGGGCCATTTGCTGAATGAACAACAACCCCCACTCAAGCAAAAGATTCAAAACTTCAACAGGCCAACCAAGAGGAAATATTAAACTGAGAATCGACAATGGCAGAATGAGCAATCCCAACAACGGAATTGCAATTATATTGGCGAGCAAAGAAAGCAGCGAGGTTGACTGCTGAAATATCCAAAGTAGAGGCATTAAAGCAATAAATACAATCCACTGAGGCTTTATTAGCAATTCAAACCGAGAGCCTAGTGCATTTTTATTTTGTTTCGCCTGACCTGAAAATCCTAGCAATAAAGCACCCACTGCGACAAAGGAAAACCAAAAGCCAACAAATAAAGAAGACAGCGGATTAATTAGCAGTACAAGACAAGCTACCCATAACCAAGTATCAAATAATGACCAGTGCGCTTTGTAGTAGCTCACCAATACAGCCACCATAAACATTAAGCTCGCCCGCTGAACAGCAAGGCCGACTCCCGCCATAAAACTATACATTAGACAGGCCGACAGTAAGATCACGGGGGTTAAACGTAAAACATAAGAAAGTACAGGAGTATGTGCAAACATCTCAATTCGCACTAATAGTCTCAGCGCTAGTGATATAATCATCACAATAAAGCCAACATGCAGACCACTAACAACCAATAAATGAATCGTGCCGGTCATTTGAAGATCTCGCCAAACAGATCGATCTAAATAATTGGCCTCTCCAAAGAGCAGCGCCGGAACTATTTGCCCCGCCAGTCCCGACAGTTGAACTGCACGCTCAATTCCTAACTGCCTAAATGCCGCTATATTTGTCGTAAGAGAGTTGTCATTGCTAATTACCTGATAAGACAATAAATAACCTGTCGCATCCAGCCCCCGACTAAGCTGCCAGGCCTCATAATCAAAACCATGAGGATTTAAAAAAGTATAAGGTGCCCGTAGCTTTGCCTTGAATTTAATTTCCTGACCACAGCCAATCGGCTTATTTATTGTCTTTGCTTTCCTATCATTGAGGTAATGACTTAATTCCAAATTTTCTAATGCAGGTACTTCATTTAATTGAACAGACTTTAATTGCGCCAGATTTGATGGCTTATTTTTAACCTGTGCGGAGTCGATGGAGATTACTTTCACCCTCAACTTTTCGACTTCTGAGCTGGAGGCATCACAGGCTAGAGTGACTCCTACCCCCTCGACAAAGATCCCACTATATTGCGCAGGCAAACGACTCTGTAATCGCGACTCTAACCCTACCAGTACAAAAACATGCACAAATAAAGTTGTGGTGACTATGATTAACCATGATTTAAAACCTTGTTGAAAAATCCAATGCAGCACTGGCCATACAACCAATATCTCAGGTTGAGATTGGAAGTGAATGGATACGATAAGCGCTATAATTGAACTAACTAAGCACAGCCTCATTGCTACCTCTGCGGTAAATAGGCATAATCCAGCCCATAATCAGCATGGCAGATATGGCTGAAACCACAAAAGAATCGATAAAATGCCAAAGAAAAAGCTACAAAAACTATTTCCGACACCGGAGCAAGTACGCCAGAACAAATCCCTTGCGTTCCTAGCACCACTGATGGGCAAACCAAACCTCTGGCATCTAAACCGCCGCTCTGTTGCTCAAGCCTTTTTTATCGGTATATTCTGCGCCTTTATACCCATGCCTTTTCAAATGGCATTAGCTGCTATTCTCGCTTTTTACTTCAATTCAAACTTACCTATATCCGTAGGGCTCGTTTGGTTAAGCAACCCGATCACCATGCCGCCTATGTTCTATGCGACATACAGCTTTGGTGCTTATATTCTGGACATACCTGCCAGAGAATTTAATAGTGATATGAGCTTAGATTCTTTATTCGCTCAATTAAACGAAATATGGCTTCCTCTATACCTAGGATCATTACTTGCGGGTTTAATTTTTGCTTGCTTAGGCTATGTTGGCATGAGAATTTTGTGGCGCATGCACGTGATTTCCCACTGGCAGAAACGTAAAGCAGAGCGCCTTGCTCGCCAGAAAGATCGCTAATACATTAATAAGCGGCAATAAAAAAGAGAGCGTATAGCTCCCTTTTTTATTTCATTTTCTTCTCAATCAAGCTCAATCAAGGTTCGATCCGATAACTTATAACGGCGATTAGCCCTGCCCGCCAATGCTTCATCATGGGTCACAATAACAAAGGCCATGCCTACGGTATCCGCCAAATCCAATAACACGTCTTCAACCTGCTGTGCAGTTTGCTGATCTAAATTCCCCGTAGGCTCATCCAGTAATACAACCTTCGGTTTACCAACTAAAGCTCGAGCAATTGCTACTCGCTGACGCTCACCACCCGATAACTCTGCGGGCTTATGCTCAGCGCGATCCTTTAAACCTACCTGAGTTAAACAAGCCAAAGCCGATTGCCTTGCTAACTTAGACTTTTCACCACGAATCAATAACGGCATCATCACATTTTCTAGAGCACTGAACTCAGGAAGCAAATGATGAAACTGGTAAACAAAACCCAAATCACGATTTCGTAGCTGAGTACGCTCTATCTCTGGCAAGCCATGAATAAGGTGCCCTGCAAGATTAACCTCCCCCGAATCAATGGCATCAAGACCACCTAGAGCGTTGAGCAAAGTACTTTTACCTGAGCCCGAAGCACCAATAATAGAAATGGTTTCGCCACTCATAACCTGTAAATTCACATTGGCCCAAACAACAACTTCATCAGGCCCAGTACGATACGTTTTACTTAAATTCTCAGCATTTAAAATTACATCATTCATAACGTAATGCCTCCGCGGGTTGAATTCTAGATGCCCGTACGGCGGGGTAAATCGTCGCTAAAAAGCTTAATAATAATGCACTTGAAGTAATCACAGCAACATCCGACCACAAAAGCTGGGAAGGTAAATAACTAATAAAGTACACATCGCCACTAAGAAACTGCATGCCAGATATTTTTTCTATCCAAGCAATAATATCCGAGATGGTTAACGCAGAAATAATCCCTAGCACAGTTCCTAATGCAACCCCGACAACACCAATAGCCAGACCTTGCACCATGAAGATTTGCAATATTGTTTGCGGCGTCGCTCCCATCGTTCTTAAAATTGCGATATCCGCTTGCTTATCCGTCACGACCATTACGAGAGTCGAAATAATATTAAAAGCCGCCACAGCAACAATGATTAATAACAACAGACCTATCATTGTTTTTTCCATTTTAATCGCTTGGAATAAATTGCCATGAGTGCGCGTCCAATCACTGCCTGAATAAACACCCTCTACCTGACTTACCAATTTCCAAACCAATTTAGGCGCTGTAAATAAATCTTCTGTCTTAATTCTTAAAGATTGTGCTTCCCCCGCCAATCGAGCCAGCTTACGAGCATCCTCGATATGAATAACGGCAAGGTTCGCATCCAACTCTGCCCCCACGGAGAATACCCCCGTAACGGTTAGACGCTTAATTCTGGGCAAGATACCTGCTGGTGATAACGTCGCTTCCGGTAACATCAAGGTGACCTTATCGCCGATGACCAAATTCATTCTACGAGCCAGAATTTCCCCCATAACAACATTAAAGCCACCCGAGGTTAAAGAGGATAACTCACCATCAACTAGGTGATTGGGCAAGATCGAAACTCGCTCTTCAGCAATCGGGTCTATGCCCGTCACCATCGCGCCCTGAACACGCCCTTGATAAGCCATCATGCCCTGCAATCGAGTCAACGGCGCGGCCGCAACAACACCTGGGTATTGTTCAACTTCTTTTGCCAATGAGCGCCAATCTTGAACACCACCGCGCTCATAGATAATACCGTGAGGAATCATACCTAGAATGCGCTCACGTAATTCACGGTCAAAACCGTTCATTACCGACAAGACTAAAATGAGTACTGCGACACCTAAGGTCATACCGACCATAGAAGAAGCTGAAATAAAGGAAATAAAATGATTTCGACGTTTCGCTGCTAAATAGCGGAAGCCGATTAATAAGGGTAATGATTTTTTCATGGGCGGATTAAAACACAGCTACTTTAGAAGCGCTATCGCAGTTAACCACGGATTTTCTTGATTTTTGTTATAAAAAAATTGATCCTATAAATAGAACCCTGTTATTTCACTGTACAGGTGTCAAGTTGACGTAAACTGCCTTGCTTCTTACCTCCTCTTGGCTAGGATAAAAATAATGACTAAACGCCTTCTAGGTATGGAAATATTATGAGAATCAGCACAATCTTATTATTGCTCGCCAGTTCTTTAACTTGGGCTGAAATTAGCTCTCTGACTTCCGAAGAACTAACCGATACCTATATAAAGGATACAACTGTTATTGTTCGCCAACAAAAACAAGAAGCACAGAACACTGCAATTCCAGTAAAGCTGAAAGTCACTCCTCTAGAGCAAGCGACTCAGGTTCTTCCTCAAGATCAGACCCATAAAGTATCTTCCATCAGCAATGAATTAAGCACATATGACGATCTGAATAATTTACTTGCTCTGGACAATGACATTCTAGCCCCATTGCCGGTCTCCACTACTGAATTTTTAAAAGCCCCCGCCTCTGAAGATGCTATTCAAGCAATCAGAAACAGTTATGGCGAAGCTCAAGGAGTTATAGAGGGTAAACCTATTGATTTAACGAGCCTCCCATTTTTAACTAATCTAAGACCGTCTGATATATCAGTACCAACTGACGATTACCATATTACAGAGAACTCCTTCACTATAAACATTCCTAACCTAGGTAATTTCAACTCTCAGCAGATTCAAAGCCCAAATGGGGAAATTGAGGTAAACGTTACCCCTTCGCAAATTCAATACACCATAAACCTGCCAAAATAAGAGCTACCAATCAATTTTTAATGCATCAAAATCGGCCAATGGATTGGCCTAACACAACACTTTATCGTTTTCCTCTTTAATTTCAACAACTTACAAAAATTTCAACTTTCCTATTAATTTCGTAAAGATATGCTACACCTGTAGATATCTGTCTATAAATGGCGCATAATCATCCAACAATAAGAAAAAATGAAGTTGGAATTGCCCATGCAGTTTTCTACATTCGAACCAAACAGTCTAAAGCAAGCCCCATGCATCCAAATGATTGGACGCTACAAGCTTGAATTCCAATTTTTCTCTCAGCCAGAAAATAGGGATAAAACACCCGTCGTCTTTTTAGGTGGCGCGTTTCAGAGTTTTACTTCGTTTAAATCGGAAGTTGAGCTCGTCTATCAAACTCATCCGGTAATTCTGCTTGATCTGCCCTCTCAAGGAAGTAATGATCAACTTGCCCCAGAATTGGATTTGAAGGATTTCTCATCATTACTAAAAGGCTTTTTTGAAGCCCAAGGTATCGAAGAAGTCATCATGGTAGGCATCAGCTATGGCTCCGCCATGGCGACCTTGTTTGCTTCTGAACACCCCAAATTTGTACAACGCTTACTCGCTTCAGGCATTACTTGCTTCCGTCGCGATACGCTTGTTTTATTATTAGAAGATTCATTGAACTTACTTGCCCAAGGTGAATTAAAAGCCTTTGCTGCAACCGCTGTTTCAAATCTAATAAATCATAACCGTATGCAAGAAACTGAAGTCGGAAAAACGTATCGTCGTCTTCTATATCGCCAAGTTGCTCGCCTAAATGAAAATGAGCAGCTGCGTTATGCGCAAAATACTCAACGCCTATTACGCTTTGATGGCTTCAACAAGTTCCCAACTTGCCCAACACTGGTCGCGACCGGGGAATACGATAACTTCACGCTGCCTGAAGAAAATGCCGCTTTTGCTGCCAATTGCGCTGATGCTCAGTTCGCGGTTATTGAAGATGCTGACCACTTATCACAATTTGAACGCCGTGAAGTGACTTCAGAACTCTTCTATCGCTTCATCAAAGAAGAAAGCATTGAAGGGATTGAAGGCACTCGCTTATACCAAGCTTCTAAATACTACTCTCAAGAACGCCGCCTACAGCCGCGCTTAAGCCTTGAGAATGATCAAGCAACTCTTCTTGATGAGACTACAGGTATTGAGCACAGCATTCGCCTTATTGACATCAACTTTTCAGGCTGCCAAATTAGCTTGAATCATGGTGACTTAACGATTTCTGAGAGCTCCAAAGGTTTACAACTTAAGATTCCGGGAATGAAAAATACTTTTCACATCCGCATTATGGAACGCAACCAGAAAAACCTACGCTGCATATTAATTCAGCGCGATGTTAAAGCGGCTGATGAGCTTATCGACCTTCTTGAAAGCATTGATGAGTTTAATCCTCACTCGATGCCAATCATGTCGGAAAACTTACGCTTAGCGTAATGTTCTTTTACCCCAAAAAAAGCCCCGTATTTTACGGGGCTTTTTTTGATTCTGGTCATCAAGTTTTTATATAAGTCTTTCAGCTTCAATACAATTGACGCTTGAAAGGTGGCAAGGCATCCAATAATAAAGGCCCATAGCGACTCGCGACTATGCGCTTGTCAAGAATACTAATAACGCCCACATCCTCTTCCTTTCGTATTAAGCGCCCAGCCGCCTGTACTAAGCGTACGGAAGCCGCAGGCAAGGTGAGCTCCATAAAGGGGTTACGCCCCTGACTTTCCATCCATTCACTTGTCGCCGCTTGCAGTGGATCGTCTGGCACCGCGAATGGAATCTTAACGATCACTACATGGGTTAAATAATCCCCGGGTAAATCAATGCCTTCAGCAAAGCTCGCTAAACCAAAAATCACACCACCCTTACCTTCATCAATACGCGCTTGATGCTTGCGCACAATTTCGGCCTTAGGTAAAAAACCCTGTACCAATAGTTCATCTCGCCATTGAGGGTACAAAGCATCATTACAGGCTTTCATTTGTGCACGCGAGCTAAAAAGAACCAAGGTGCCTTCTTTAAGGTTTATATTATCTTGCAGCCAAGAATTAATTTCTTCCTGATAGCCCTCAGCTTTGGGGTCGTGCTTCAATTGCGGCACTCTAATCGTACCCAAATTAGGATAATCAAAAGGAGAAACAACCTGCTGGAAATTAGCCCACTTAGGCAACCCAGTTTCAATAGCCAATTGATTAAAGGTATTCAAAGCGGTCAACGTTGCCGAAGTAACCACTGCGCCATAACAGCGCCACCACAAACTCTTTCTCAACTGCTCTGCAACACGTATCGGCGATACGCATAATTGAATATCCCAGTCTTCGCCATACGGCGTTTTAGACATCCAGCGCGCATAAGGCGTGGCATCTGCCGCTTCTTCTGCCATAAGCCAGATCAAACCATCCCATAACATCTCAGAGCGAGAAAACAGTATGCCGATCGGCGCCTGGAAACTTTCAGCGACAGATCGTTCGAACTCGCCTTCCTCTTTTGCATCCAGGGATTTTTGCAAAGCTTCATTTAACTTATCTAAACACAAAAGCAACGGCTGCAATGGGGTTTTAAGATTTTGTAAAAGTGCTTTTAACTCATCAGGTATACGACCAAATTCAAAACGTAAGCGATCTTGCTCGCCAAGCATTTCTTGCACCATAGGCCAGATAAACGTTAACGCCTGTAAGCATTCGTTGATCTGATCTGGGGCCGATCGAATACTGTGCATCATTGAGTTGGGAATTCCACCTTGGCTCACTAGCTGCTCAATAGCTTTCTCTAGCTGCTTTAACCACTGGCGTTGCGCACGAATACCGATTTCAACTTTAAAATGATTTAACGCCTTATCCGCAAGGTGATGACCCTCATCAAATACATAAATGAGTTTCTCTGGCGGTGGTAATACCGCACCGCCTCCCAAAACCAAGTCTGACAGCACAAGGTCGTGGTTAGCGATAATAATATCTGCATTATCCAACTCCCCTCTGGCTTTATAAAAGGCACAATTTTGGAACTGCTCACAGCGACGATTAGAGCATTCACGGTGTGTTGCCGTTAAGTGCCGCCATTGAGCAGGTTCAATCTCATAACCCAGACGATCTTTATCACCATTCCAATCACCGCGACCATAAGAAGATAATAAATCTTCAAATAAAGCTTGATCAGCCGCTTCTGGGGCCTGATCAAACAAATCCACGGTTGAGAGCAACCCCGATATCTGCTGCAACGCCTTATCCAATTTAACCAGACACAAATATCGGCCTCGCCCCTTTGCTAGGGCGTATTTAAATGGAATACCTGAGTTTTTACGAAACGCCGGTATATCCTTATCAAGTATTTGCTCTTGCAAGGCAATGGTGGCCGTAGAGATTAATAACTTTTTCTCGGCAGCCATCGCCATCGGTAAGGTCGCAGTCAAATAAGCAAGAGTTTTCCCCGTACCAGTACCCGCTTCAACAACTGCAATGCCCGCGTCATTAGAACGCTCCTCTTTATCATCTTCAATAATTGCCCCTAAAGATTTAGCAATCTCGGCAATCATTACTCGCTGCCCCATGCGCGGGGTTAACTTCATTTTCTCAACCAGCTTTCGATAAAGAGCTTGGATTTCATCTTTTGATTTTTGCGATAACATGATTATTACTGACCCCAGCCACGGCTACGACTGACTACGAGAGACCAACCATTAACATCAACCACCATACCTTGATGGGTAATTTCTTTAACCTGCACACTGGCTGCGATGAAGCTACCTTCAATTAAACGCTCACCATTAACCACAATACTTCTGCGTTCCGGTTGCGTGCTATAAATATGACTGCTAATAGCCATCACCGGTAAATCGGCAAGAAGTTCAGAAGGCGCTAGCTCAATCGCGAGAGCCTCTTGGGGAAGTGAAGCTGGTTGCTTGCTGAGTTCTGGCTCGCCTTCGCTTTGAACTTCAGCCTTGCGTTCTTTAGTAACAGATGTGCTCGAGCTCACTTCTGAGACTAATTGTTTCTCCTGCGGTTCTCCGCCGGAAAATAATTTCAGTAAAATAAACACCAAAATAACCAATAAAAACCCATACACAGCATTAAGCACCCAACTTGCATTAGGCTTCTCTACTTCTTTCTTCTGAGCAACCCCCTCTACAAGCGCTTGCTCATTAGGTGATGAAGATTCGACTTGAATGGCTTGCTGGCGTTCTTGCTCAGATTTTTTCAACGCTTGTAATATATAAGACATTTATACTCCCTCATTCTGAGTGAGAGACTGCAAAGCCAATAAGGTCTTTAGACCAATCAACCTGTCTGTTTTTAATCCAACCTGTTGTTGAAAGGCGCCAATTTTCTCTGCCAATATGGGATCATAGAAAGTATTAAAGCCAAAGTTCTGCTGACCTGCTGGGGCAATAACCTGCCATTCAGCAGAAAAGTCCTCCAGCTGCGTTTGCTCTAACTGGCTTCGAACCCAAGCAATCAACTCATGAGATTCACCAGGCTTGAGCGCTTGCTCAAACCCTTTATCAAAACCTTGAACGGGTTGCCAAAGTATAAAACTCCTTATCGGAGTGGTCGTTAGCTGCTCAGCAGAAACTAACTGCCATTGCTCACCGTCGAAAACAGCCATTGGCATCTGCAGACGCCTTAAATCCTTTAATGGCCAGTCCAATGATAAGCAAGAAAACTCACTATTCATCTCAATCTGTTGGCAATTCTCAAGTTCGAATTGCTTAATATCTAAGCCATTGGCTTTGGCTAATTGCTGATATTGGTTATCAACCCATAATTTGGATATTTTGGAAAACGAAACCCCACGATCTTCAGACTGACTAATCCAACCAAAGCCAGCCACCAAAAGAGTCATTAAAATAACGCTGCTAGCCACATATTTCAGCAGAGAGTTTATTGAAACGGCTTCTTTGGTAGTTTGATCTCGTACAGGGAACTTTGTTTTTTCTCCCAGCACTTCAAAAACAGCCTGCTTTGCGATGCTCTTAGACACCTTCTGCTGATCTGTTGCATACGCCCCCAGAAGTGCTCTATCTGAAATACTATTAATTAATCTAGGAATGCCTTTAGCGGCCTGCCAGATATAACTTATCGCATCGTTATTGAATAACGATTGATCACAGCCTGCTTGCTGTAATCGGTGCTGCAAATAAGGTTTAAGTTGCTTTTGCTCCATCGCTTTTAAATGAAAACGTGCCGTAATACGCTGGTCTAACTGACGAATCGAGTGCTGAGCTAGTGTTTGCTGTAACTCGGGTTGGCCGACAAGAATTAATGTCAGCAGTTTATCTTTATGGGTTTCTAAATTGGTTAATAATCGAATTTGCTCCAATAACGGCGCAGGCATGCTTTGAGCTTCATCAATGATACAAATAACTTTGCGGCCAGAGGCATAACGTTCAATTAATGCCTGATACAAAGCATCAATTAACTGCTTATTACTTTGCATCAATTGACCATTTTCCAATGAACAAGGAACTTCCAATTCTTGGCAAATAGCTTGTAGCAACTCTGTGGCAGATAAGACAGGATTAAATATGTAGGCAATATCAACACTCGCAGGAGCTTGATCAATAAAGGCTCGACACAATGTGGTCTTTCCCATACCCACCTCACCCGTCAAACAAATTAAGCCGCCATGGCCCGTTAACGCATAATTAAGATGAGCCAACGCTTCATGATGTGCGGGGCTTAAATAGAGAAGTTCTGGATCTGGGGCGATAGAAAACGGTAAGCGATTTAAGCCAAAGTAATCTAAATACATGAGTTACCACTGCACTTGAATTACCAGTGCCAATTAACGCCCATATTGAGTTGAATATTACGCGCTTGAGAAAATTTGAGAGCATCCGCACCAAGTTGAAAATTAAAATACTCAGTTTGCCAAGAAGCTCCGATTAGACGTGGATAATACAAGAAAAATGCCAAACGCCCTAGACTTGTCTGCACTCCTTTTTCCAACCCTAGGCGATAATAGGCATCGTGACGCATCCCATGCAGACTAAGATCTAGCCCTGAATGTGTGAGCTGAGTCGTAAGCGTATAGGGTATCGACTCTGTGATTTTACCTTGCCCAGATTCCCCCGAGGCGGCTCCGGCAGCTTCACACCGTACTTGACTCCCTCCTCCAATATTAATACAGCCCTGAGTATAGGCTCCATTTTTCCACTCAAAGCGGTTAACCATATCTTTAAGCCTTAAAGATCCCCGCCACTGATCATAGGACAAAGCGATATTCATACTCAAACTAAAACCTAACCCCTTATCAACGTCCGCTTGATGATCGAGGATCTTATCATCGTCATAACGGTAATTAATCAACGCTGAAGCGGCAGTCGCATCGCCTTTCTCTGCAATCCCATCGATACGAGCAAATTGAAAGTGACCCGGCTGATAGAGCGCTAACTTCAATCCCGAAGCGATCCTTATACCCTCCAAGCCAATGCCTGACAGATTATAATCTGTGGAATTAAAAGCTACAGAGATACCAGGAGCCTCAAACTGCTTAATCACTAGATCGAGTTTTTTATCACTCTCAAGTTCAGCTCCTAACTCTAAAGCGCGATAATAATCAGACGTATCCTTGTCAAAATTCAGGTAATAATAGTGTCGATATTCGCGCTCTAACTGCATGCCGCCAATCAACTGCTCATTCAATTGAAGATCAATACCGTAACCCATTGACCACTCGGCATTAGCAAAAACGACTTCACCAGTTTGATAAGATCCATCCCAGCCCGAAACCATATCATTAATAGGAACAGATTCTGAAGTCGCGACGAGATCTACCCAGGAATATATTGATTGCTGGGCTTCAGATGAACTAGCAACTACTAATAGAAATATTAAATACCTAACCATTCTTATAATCATCCACAAACTTTCAACGCACTATAACTTATCAATTCGACCAAATAACAAAAACTATTGTGAAAAGTGTTCAAAGAATTAATTGAAAGCATAAAAAAACCCGACAAGTGCCGGGTTTCTTTTAAAATCACTCAAAGCTTGAGGATTCTACGCTCTTATTACTGAGCTTTATACTTCAAGCGGTAAGCGTGAAGTAGTGGTTCAGTATAGCCACTTGGCTGAGCCTTACCTTCAAAGATAAGATCGGTAGCTGCTTGGAAAGCGATACCGTCAAAACCTGGTGCCATAGCTGTGTAAGTTGGATCATTAGCATTTTGACCATCAACTACTGCGGCCATGCGCTTCAAGCTTTCTTCGATCTGCTCTTTCGTACAAATACCGTGCTCCCACCAGTTCGTTAGGTGCTGAGAAGAGATACGCAAGGTCGCGCGATCTTCCATCAAACCAACGTTATTGATGTCTGGCACTTTAGAACAACCCACACCCGCATCAACCCAGCGTACAACATAACCCAATAGGCCCTGACAGTTGTTATCAACTTCTGTCTGAATCTGCTCAGCAGTCAAAGCGGCTTTCTGCGCATCGTCCATTAGAGGAATGGTTAAGATATCGTCTACAGATGCGTGAGTACGAGACTTAAGACCTTCTTGAACCGCAAATACATCTACCTGATGGTAGTGCATAGCGTGCAAAGTTGCTGCTGTTGGTGATGGAACCCATGCGGTGTTTGCGCCAGACTTAGGATGAGCGATTTTCTGCTCCATCATCTGACCCATTTCATCCGGGATAGGCCACATGCCTTTACCGATTTGAGCGCGACCAGACAGGCTAGTTTCTAGACCAGTGTCTACGTTCCAATCTTCGTAAGCGCCAATCCAAGTTTGCTGCTTCATCACAGTCTTAGGTACAAAAGCACCAGCCAACATAGATGTATGAAGCTCATCACCAGTACGATCTAGGAAACCTGTGTTGATGAATACAACACGGTCCGCGGCAGCACGGATACACTCTTTCAAGTTAACCGTAGTACGACGTTCTTCATCCATAATACCCATTTTAACGGTAAAACGAGGAAGACCTAATGCATCTTCAACCGCTGCAAAGATGTCATTTGCAAACGCCACTTCTTCTGGGCCGTGCATTTTAGGCTTAACAATGTTTACAGAACCTGTAGTCGAGTTCTGGAACGGTGCATTACCCTTAAGGTCGTGCATCGCAATCATCACTGTCATCATAGCGTCCATGATGCCTTCCGGTACTTCAGCACCGTCAGCCAATAGGATCGCTGGGTTAGTCATCAAGTGACCTACGTTACGTACGAACAACATAGAACGGCCTTTCACAGAGAAAGTCTCGCCATTCAAGCCAGTGTATTCGCGATCTGGGTTCATCTTACGAGTGAAAGAGCTAGCGCCCTTCTTCACTTCAACAGCAAGATCACCTTTCATAAGGCCTAACCAGTTGCCATAAGCAACCACTTTATCTTCACCATCAACACAGGCAACCGAGTCTTCACAATCCATAATGGTTGTAAGCGCTGATTCCATCGCGATGTCTTTCATGCCAGCGGCATCGGTAGAGCCGATTGGGCTAGAAGCATCAAATTGAAGCTCAAAACGAAGGCCGTTGTTCTTCAAAAGAATACCAGTAGGAGCGGCTGCATCGCCTACAAAACCTTGAAGCTTATCAGCGTCTTTAAGACCTACTGTAGAACCGTCTTTTAATGTTACCGCAAGTGCACCATCAACAATTGCGTACTTTGTGCTGTCCGCGTGATCGCCAGATGCCAAAGGTGCAGAATCGTTTAAGAAGTTGCGAGCATAAGCAATAACTTTATCGCCACGAACCTGGTTATAACCTGGGCCTTTAGTCGCGCCATCTTCTTCAGAGATCGCTTTAGTACCATAAAGAGCATCGTACAAAGAACCCCAACGTGCGTTGGAAGCGTTCAATGCGAAACGTGCATTCATGATTGGCACAACTAGCTGTGGACCGGCCATTTGAGCGATTTCTGGCTCAACGTTTACAGTTGTTGCAGCGAAGTCTTCGCCCGTCGGTACTAGGTAGCCGATTTCTTGCAAGAAAGCTTTATATTCAACAGCGTTATGAGGCTGACCAGCGCGTTCAGTATGGTAAGCGTCGATCTTAGCTTGTAGATCTTCACGCTTAGCAAGTAAGGCGCGGTTTTTAGGTGCTAGTTCGTTAGCAATTTTATCGAACTTAGCCCAAAAATCTTGTGCTTCGATGCCTGTACCAGGAATCGCGCTGTCATTGATAAAATCGTATAGCTCTTTGGCAACTTGAATGCCACCGCTCTGAACGTATTCAGTCATTTTATAGCCTCAAAAACTCAATTAAGTCAGTCCCCAAAACCATTTGGGGAACAAGGATAAAACTGCGCCATCACAGTTAGATGATGACACATTGAAAATTGTGGCGCGGATTATATAGCAAAATCCCCTCTCCTTCTATTATTCAGTATTGTTTCCCGAAACCAAATTAAAATGCACATAAATAAAGCACTCATTTGTATTAACCAAATTCTTGACTAAGGTTGAAATATAGACAACCAAAGAGTGAAGACTATGCGAACAACCAAATACTGGGCACCCTCATTGCTAGCACTGGCTATTGCTTCTCCAGCCATGGCTAATGATTTAAACGTAAATGGCTTCCTAAGCGTCGGCGCCACCATGTTGGATGATAATAAAGCCTCTATCGCTAGCGCTGATAATCAAGGCGGTTTCAAACAAGACACCGTTTTAGGCTTACAAGTTCAAAAACAAGTTAATGACTCAACCTCTGCTACTGGCCAATTGGTTTCTCGCGGATCTAGCGACTACAACACGGAAGCAGCTTGGGCCTTTGTCACTTATGCTGCTAGTGACGATCTTGATTTAAGAATGGGTCGGTTACGTATTCCGTTCTTCCAATATTCAGATTTTCTTGAAGTAGGCTATGCCTTTAACTGGATTCGCCCACCAAGTGAGGTTTACCGAGTTCCCTTCTCTTCTTTAGATGGTGTAGATCTTACTAAACGCTTCAGTTCAGGCAGTATTGATGGCAGCGTTCAAGTTTATTACGGCAGATTTCAAGGAGTATTCGACACTGGTGTCGATAAATATGATTCTGACTATAGAAACTTCACTGGCTTAGCGATTACAGCAAATATGGGCAATTTCGGTACTCGATTAAGCTACCACCAAGCCGAAATCATTATGGATACATCTGATGCAACTACTCAATTAGGTGGAGCCAAAGCAGCAGCAGGAGCAATTGCCGCAGTACCAGAAGGCGTTGATGTTGGAACAGCAACAGGAAATCCTGCTTTAGCAGGTCTTACCGGGGTTGGTGATGCAAGCGCAAGTGAAGATTTTGACTTCGCTGGACAAACAAGTCAGTTCGTTGAAGCCGCTTTTACTTATGACGATGGCACTTATAGCGCAGTAGCTGAGTGGACAGCCTTAGATCATGAGTCATCATTATTTCTTGATGACCAAGCATGGTTATTGGGTATTGCCGCTCGTTTTGGCGATTTCACTCCACACCTGACCTACACAACTGAAAAAGATAGTTTTGATTCAGGCACCGAAGGCGAAATTCAAAAGCAACTCCCCCTTGAATCTGAGCAAAGCAGCATCATAGTTGGTTTACGCTACGACTACGATTCAAGCACCGCACTGAAGTTTGAAATTCAAAATAATGATGAGACTACAGCTTCGGGTGCCGATGGCGATTCTGCAACTCTATACAGCGTTGCTGTAGACGTGGTCTTTTAAGGAGAATGATAATGAAAACATTTAAACATTCATGTTCAGTGCTCCTTATAGGATTGGCATCAAGCTTAGCATCAGCAGAAATCTCTGTAATTGTCAGCACGAATAACCCTAATGAAAGTATTGATCAAAATACCGTCAGTAAGATTTTCCTAGGTAAAGCTAAAAGTTTTCCTGACGGCAGCCAAGCAGTTCCCATTGATCAAGATGATGGCGCCGCTGCGCGAGTCGCCTTCAACTCAACAGTTCTTGGGAAATCCGCTAGCCAACTAAAATCCTACTGGTCCCGCTTGATTTTCACAGGTAAAGGTACACCGCCGAAACAGTCGGGCAACGACGCTGCTGTCAAAGAATTGGTCGCAAACAACCCAAATATTATCGGTTACGTTGACTCTTCAGTCGTTGATTCATCGGTTAAAGTTGTCCATAAATTTTAATGAGGGAGTCAATAGAAATGAAAAATATTGCTAAAAACCTACTATTGGCATCCATAGGCATTGCTTCTTCATCACAAGCGAATGACCTCAACATCAATGGATTTCTCAGCGTTGGCGCATCAATGCTAGACAACGACAAGGTTGAAATCTCAGGCTACGATACAAACGGAGGTTTCAAACAAGATACAATTCTTGGCCTACAATTAAGCAAACAAGTGAATGATTCTACGACGGTTACCGGGCAGTTAGTATCGCGCGGTAGCGAGGACTATAATACTGAGTCTGCTTGGGCATATATTAATTTTGCTGCCAATGATGATTTAGACCTGCGCATGGGGCGCTTGCGTGTTCCATTCTATTATTACTCAGACTTTTTAGAGGTAGGGTTCGCTTACGACTGGATTAGACCTCCAGCTGAAGTTTATTCTGTACCTTTCTCTTCTGTCGACGGCGTTGATGCTACCTACCGTTTCTCTATCGGCAACTGGGATAACAGCGCACAAGCTTACTACGGGCGCTATACACCTGAAGGAGCCGGAGTCGACCTAAGAAACTTTACGGGTTTAGCACTGTCTGGGCAAACTGGAGACTTTTCATTGCGCGCCTCCTATCACCGACTCGAAATTATTAGTGATGGAACTGGTAGCTTTGGAGCCGTCAACCAAGGAGCCGCTGCCCTTATAGGCACCACTGGCTCAGCTTTAAATACTGGCTTACTTGCTGCTGGTTATAGCAACCAAGATATTGCTGGGGCTGTTGATGACTTTACTCTAACGGGACAGGAAATAGGCTTTTATGGTATAGCCGCAGGGTATGACAATGGCGATTACAGCGCCATCGCGGAATACACACAAAGTTTTGGAGACGCTCCATTTATTCCTATCGTTAATACCTATTTAGTTAAAGCAGCTAAACGCTTTTCCGATATCACAGCACATTTAACTTTTACCAGTTCGGAAACAGAACTGGATTCAGGAATAAATGAGACAATTCAAAAATCTCTAATGTTAGAAGATAAACAGTCAAGCATTATACTTGGAGCTCGTTACGACTACGACTCGAGCTCTGCGCTTAAATTTGAAATTCAGCAACTAACTGAAGACATGCGTAGCGGAGCTGGTGAAATTGATGAAACCGGCATGCTTTATAGTATTGCTATTGACTTGGTCTTTTAAGGGGAATACTTATGACGACAATTAAACAGTTATTTTGTACATGCATAATTAGCTTTTTCACAATTACTGCTGCTGCAGAGACGTCAGTTATTGTGAGTGCTAGCAATGGCAATGCGAGCATTGATAAAAACACGATCAGCAAAATTTTCTTAGGAAAAAGCAAGAGTTTCCCTGATGGTTCACAAGCCTTACCTATCGATCAAAATGATGGTACCGCCGCAAGGGATGCTTTCAATAGTAATGTATTAGGGAAATCTGCAAGCCAATTAAAGTCATATTGGTCTCGTTTGATTTTTACTGGGAAAGGCACCCCACCAAAACAATCAGGTAATGATAGTGATGTCAAAGCGCTTATATCCAATAATCCAAACATGATTGGGTATATCGATTCTTCTGCTGTTGATGCCAGCGTAAAAGTTGTGCATAAATTTTGACCGAATAACTATAGATCTAGATCATGGGCAACGTTTATTTTTAAACGTTGCCTTTTTTGTATCAAGAATTACTACTACAATGGCTTTTTTATATTAATGAAAAAGGCTCTCCTGAGTGACAATTCCAAATCAAGATAACCTCCCCCAGAAGACCGCTGAGAAATCATCATTCGGAGTATTAATGGTAAACCTCGGCACCCCTGAAGAACCTACATCTAAAGCGGTTCGAGCCTACCTAAAAGAATTTCTATCAGATATTCGAGTTGTGGATGCCCCGCGTTTCATTTGGTGGTTTATTTTACGCGCCATTTTAATCATTCGCCCTAAGCCCGTCTCTAAAGCTTATAAGAGCATATGGACCAAAGATGGATCGCCTTTATTGGTAATATCCAAAAGACAAGCGAAAGCACTACAAATTCAATTAAACAAAGATTTCAAGAAAGATATTCCCGTCGCACTTGCCATGACTTATGGCAACCCAAGTATTGAAACTGCAGCGTTAGAGTTGCGGACTAAAGGTGTCGAGAAAATACTCATATTACCAATGTACCCTCAGTACTCCTCATCTACGACTGCTGCAATTTACGATAAGCTTTCTGACCTACTCAAACTATGCCCTCATCTACCAGAAATGCGCTGGATAAGAGACTTCCATAATGACGACCGCTATATTGATGCTTTAGCTCAGTCTGCAAAGCAACAATGGTCAAAAGAAGGTCAGAGCGAAAAACTATTAATGTCATTTCACGGCGTACCAGAACGCTATACAGCGAAGGGCGACCCGTATGAACACCAATGCCGAGAAACAGCTCGATTATTATCAGAAAAATTAGAATTGCAGCCAGAGCAATGGGCCTGCTGCTTTCAATCACGTTTTGGCCGTGAAGAATGGGTTAAACCTTATACTGACAAAACACTAGAGCAATGGGGTGCAGAAGGCATTAAGAGTGTTGATGTAATCTGTCCAGCATTCTCAGCAGATTGCTTGGAAACCTTAGAAGAAATACAAGTAGAAAATAGAGACATATTTTTAGAAGCTGGTGGTCAAGATTATCATTACATCCCCGCACTTAATGATAATAAAGATCATATTGAGATGCTAAGTGAACTTGTCCAGCAACATAGCCAAGGCTGGAACTAATATTTTTGACTAGCCTGAATTAAATGAGACTAATCCCCTGCATCAAACACGGGGTTAGTCTCCATGATTATTTTTAATTTTTCTTGAAATACTTAGCAATCCAATAATCTAAACTTACCACCTTACCTGCCCCTGTAAAGAACAGCGATAACAACATAATTAAGTAAGTTACACCAAACTCAATGCCGTTATTGAGAATAACGAAATTGCCCTTCTCGGTTAACCAATTATAATTTCCGTGCTCTTGCAATATTGATCGAGCAGCAGCCGTTCTTTCAGCGACCCCAGCATCAGCAGCGCCATCGGCGATAGCAGCCCAACCATTTCCCCAATGGACTGTAAAGATAGCCACTACCATAGTAATCATCAAAGGCACCGCAATATAGCGAGTAGCAAAACCAAGTAGTAAAAATATAGCCCCTAAAATTTCAGTCCAGGTGGCCAAAAATGCCAATAGCATAGGTGCCGGTAGACCTAGCCCCCAGTCCGCATTACCAAACCAGCTGGCCGTATCTTCAAAATGCGCCCACTTATTAGTCCCTGCCATCCAAAATGGAAAGAACAAATAAATTCTTAAGGCCAAAGGAGCGATAGCATCCAGCTTTCGCGTTAGGTTAAATTGCTCATGAGCCCAAAGCCCTATATTAGTGATCGACATGCTGTATCCTTTTCCCTTCCTGATAAGTGCTAATTTATAATCGTTAAATCATTTGAACATTCATAACAAGCATAGTTCCCTTCAAGCACTAATTTGTAGTTTTAGCTTCACAACCCCAAATAATGCCTAATTGCTGCCAGTGCCGCAAAGTATTAATCCCCCCCTCTAAGGCCGCCTTATTCTCAGCAAGACCACTTTGGGTTAATAGCAATAACAAAGCCTCTTCAGCGCTTCTACCTCCTTCTTTCAGTAGAGCCAATAACTGCAAGGTAAACGGATTGGTTTGTGCGAATCCCACTTCGTCATTACGATCACGATATACAACTAAGGCACTAGGCTCTGGGTCCGGAGCGGCATTAGTGATAGATATTTTATGCACGGGATATTGATATAAGAACCCTTCGACTACCGGTGACATAACAGGGATGGAGGCGAGAATATCCCCATCGACAAAATTCGCGTCATCACAGGCTTCGACATCAACAAACAGCTCAAGCCATTCGTAGTGTGCCAACTCCAACATATAGGCGGGATCATGCTCAGTTAATTTGTATTCATGCTCAAGAAAAGACAAAAACTCTCGTGAGATTTCAAGAAAATAAGGGGTTTTACTCTGATGCGAGGAAAAGAATTCTCGGCCGATACCTTGCCAGCGCTGCTCACCAATAATTTCCGCAAGAACAGGAAAACCACCGGATAAAAAACCCATGACATTCTTAAAAAACAAATCTCGATAGATCGCCATATGCCGATCATCCACATCAGCAGGACGGACCACTGTATCCGGGGTTTTAATATGATTAGCAAAGCCTTGCTGGATCACTCTAAAATCATGCTGTCCGTTGGACATGATCACCTCCGGCCAAGCGCTGAGCCTGTTTTATCAAACGAATTTCAGACATCAAGTCATCAACACTAGGAATATTAAAATCACGCTCCAATAACGTCGGAATGACTCCGTGATGCTGATAGGTAAAATCTAAAAGATCCCACACGTCTTGCTTCACACTTGCTCCATGAGTATCTACCAGTAAGTCAACCGCTTCTTCATAATGCCCTGCAATATGCAGGTAAGAAATTTTATCCGTAGGAATTTTCTGAAGGTAGTCTTTGGCGTCAAATCCGTGATTAATACTATTTACGTAGACATTGTTTACGTCGAGTAATAGGCGACAGTTCGCCTCTTCAACCACTGCATTAAGGAATTCAATCTCTTCCATTTGCTTGCCAGGCTGGGCATAGGCTGAGACATTTTCTATGATCAAAGGCTGCTCAATAATATCCTGCACAGTCTGAATCCGCTGAGCGACATATCTTACCGCTTCTTCGGTGAAAGGAATGGGCATAAGGTCGTACATATGCCCTTCACTACTACAATAACTTAAATGCTCACTATAGGCCTTAATATCGTGCTCTTTCATGAAGTCGCGCACTTGCTTAATGAACGCTATATCGAGCTCATCAGGGCTTCCAATTGATAAGGACAAGCCATGACACATAAAATCAAAACGCTCGGTATAGCTGCGGAATGCCTTACCCAATCGACCACCCACTCCGATCCAATTTTCAGGCGCTACTTCCATGAAATTAATTTGTTCAGGGTTCACAGACGACAACGGACCCAAAAGGGCCCGTCGTAATCCGAGACCTGTGCCACTAACTGGATAGTTAGGCATGTAGATCTCCTATTTTATAACGATATGGACAAACTAGCCGCCACACTTACCTTCGCTAGACGATTTTTTATCACCGCCACACTTGCCTTCACCACATTTACCTTCGCCAGCCGCTTTCTTTTCACCGCCACACTTACCTTCACCGCATTTGCCTTCGCCAGCCGCTTTTTTATCGCCGCCACACTTACCTTCGCCACATTTGCCTTCACCAGACGCTTTTTTATCACCACCGCACTTGCCTTCACCACACTTGCCTTCATGGTGAGCTGCTACTTTATAGCCGCCTTGCAGTTCAGTCGTTGCAAAAGGATTTTCTGCCGCTTGCGTAGCAGGACCATAAGCCATAGCTGTTACAAATGCAGCGCCTAGGGTTGCCGCTAAAGGTTTAGTAGTAGATTTAGTCATGATCAATTCCTTAAAGTTTTCTGTCTGTGCTTATAGTACGTTTATTATATGGAGCAAAAACTCCTTATGCTTTGTTAGTCCAGCTTGCCATTGAATAGTTCAATGGCAAAGGAAAAAAATCACAAAGATAGTTTTAGTTTGATTTCATTCCACTGCTGACGCAAGCGTTTACTCGATACTGGCTCACTGGTACCCAATGGTTGGGCAAATAACGACATACGAAGTTCCTGAATCAGCCAATAAAAGTGCAATAAGTCTTGATTGGCATAAAATGGCATTGAAAGCTGCTTAATCGCGCTATTATGCATTTGCTTTATTTCTTCAACCTCGGCTATACGAAGGCGGTCTCGCTGCAATTGCCCTTGCAACTTATCTAATCGATATAAAATCCCCTCAAGGTAGCGTGGATAATTTTTGAGGTAGTGCCAAGGCGTCTGGCTAATAAAATGATCAGAAAATAGCTCCCCAACCTGAGCTTTGATGTCGCTATAAGCAAACGCTCTATCGATTGTAGTCTGTCCCTTCATCTGCTTGAAAATCTTATGCCTTAAAGGTAATACACGTTTTAGCCAATCAATGATTTCAACTAACGTTGCATGAAGCTCAGATCTTTTTTCTAGGCAGTCTTTGAAGGCCTTATCTGTTCTGGGCAATTCATCCTCTGACAACATACACAAGTTATAGCAAGCATCAATCACATCATCATAAAGAGCCTGCTTAGCCACCATTCCTTGCGCATAGGGCATCACAGGATCCAATAAGCGTAATTGTTTGCGCAAGTCTTTATCTTGGCTCGCTAAAGATAAACGCAACAAGCGAATAATTCCCCGACGACTTGATAGCTCAGCGACATTCTCATCCGCATGCAGCGTCATATCGACATGACTCCCCTGATCAACAAGCATGGGGAACATTCTTACTTTCAATCCTTGTAACTCTCTTTCAGTCACATATGGAAGTTCAGAAAAATCCCATTGTGTAATATGAGTACGATCAAATTCTTTATCCGTTAAAACCGTCGCTTGAGCCTGGCCAATACCTTCATACTGCTCAATAAGCTTATTTAAACCTCTCCCTTGGCCAACCATCTTCTCATTATCAACAACCTGATAATTCATTTTAAAATAATCGTCGAGCTTGATTGCGCGTAATTCTTCTATATCAACGGTAATTCGATAATGAGCGTATAAGAAACGAATCAACTGAGGGAATAAGCCACCATCTTCCGGTGACGATTCACGTAAGAAGTCATCAACCGTATTTGGCACAGGAACCAATAATTTACGTATCGGCTTCGCTAAGCCTTTCAAAATAGCGATACACTTATCTTTGATAAACCCAGGGACCAACCAGTCCGCCTGATCTATAGATATCTGCCCTAATACAGAAGCAGGCACGGTCATCGAGACACCATCATCCTTAGCACCTGGCGAAAAAGCATACGCTAACGGAAAGCTTATACCTTGATAGCTAAAGTAACTTGGATATAGTGCATCGGTTACACTATCTTCACTTTGTTTTAACAAATATTCCTTAGTTAAATACAGGGCTTTCTCTTGAGCAGGCGACTTTTTAAGCCAAGCCCTTAAACTGATGACTGAAGCGACATCCGTTGGAATATGCTCGTCATAAAAATGACCTACAACCGCATCTTCAACCACATAACTTCGAGTACGGGTTTTTTCTTCAAGCTCAGCTAATTCGTTTATCAGTTCAATATTATGTCGATAAAAACTCGCTTTTAAATCAATATCATTCGTCACCAAACCTTGTTGAATAAATAGATTACGAGCCTCTGGTAAATTGATACGGCTAAAATCAATGGCCTTTTTAGGATTGATAATCAGGCCGTACAAACTGGTCTGCTCAAACGCAATTACCTGCCCACGCTTCTTACTCCAGTGAGGCTCAAAATAACTTTTCCGTAATAAAGGCTGAGCAAGCTGTTCTAACCATAACGGATCAATTTTTGCGACGGTACGCGCATACAAACGAGATGTTTCCATTAACTCAGCAGCAACAATCCATTTAGGGCGTTTTTTGTACAAGCCCGAGGCGGGAAAAATCTGCAACTTGCGTTGGCGCGCACCAAAATATTCAGCCCCTTCATCTTTTTGAGCAATATGGCTTAATAAACCGGCTAATAAAGATTTATGCACGTTCTCGTAACTAGCAGGCTCAGGATTTAAAACAAACTCCATTTCACGACATAGAATATGCAGCTGTTTATGAACATCTCGCCACTCTCGCATACGCATATAATTAACAAAGTGTTTTTGACACCATTTACGCAGCTGAGAATTTGTCAGCTCCTGGCGCTGTTCTTCAAAAGCATCCCACAAATTCACATAAGACAGAAAATCAGAATCTTCATGGGCTAGTTCTTTATGCTTTTGATCTGCCGCCTGCTTTTTTTCAGCTGGACGTTCTCTAGGGTCTTGAATACTTAAAGCCGAGGCAATAATCAGCACTTCCCGCAAAGCATTTTGCTTCTTGGCTTGCAGTAGCATTCTAGAAATCCTAGGTTCTACTGGCAGCTTCGACATCTGCCGACCAAGCTGGGTTAAATCAAAATGACCCGCTTTATTAGGGCGCACGGCTTCAAGTTCTTGCAAAAGATTAAAGCCATCTTTAATAAATCGAGAATCTGGCGCATCGACAAAAGGAAATTGATGAATATCCCCTAATTTAAGTGAAATCATCTGCAAAATGACAGCCGCTAGATTTGTTCGTTGAATCTCTGGTTCAGTGAATTCAGCTCGAGCTAAAAAATCCTCTTCCGAAAACAAGCGAATACAAATACCATCCGCGACTCGACCACATCGTCCCCGACGCTGATTCGCACTGGCTTGGGAGATCGCCTCGACGGGTAAGCGCTGTACTTTAGAGCGATAACTATAGCGACTGATACGGGCGACACCAGAATCAATCACATAACGAATGCCGGGTACCGTCAAAGACGTTTCTGCAACGTTTGTTGCAAGAATAATCCGTCGCCCTACTGATTCAGTAAAAATTTTACCTTGCTCACTGACACCCAAACGAGCATAAAGCGGCAGAATCTGACTATTTCTAAGATCCTTATCATGCACTGTCATCTTACGAAGAAATTCAGCGCATTCACGAATTTCACGCTCACCCGGCAAGAAAACTAAAACGTCTCCAGCCTGTTGCTTAATTCGATCTTGCTCGGCTAATTCTTGCAAGCCATGCAAGATGCCTTCTTGAATGGTTAGATCCGTATCATCTTCGCTTTCCCGAACTAGCGGCCTAAATCTATCTTCAACGGGAAAAGTACGACCAGAAACTTCGATCACTGGGGCATTCGAAAAATGATCACTAAAGCGTTTTAAATCAATAGTCGCAGAAGTAATTACAACTTTTAAATCGCGGCGCTTGGGTAACAGTTGCTTTAAAAAACCCAATAAGAAATCAATATTTAAACTGCGTTCGTGAGCCTCATCGATAATGATGCAATCATATTCAGATAGAAACCGATCATGCTGGGTCTGTGCTAACAAGATCCCATCCGTCATCAGCTTGACACGAGTTCGTTCACTGGTCTGATCACTAAAGCGAACCTGACAACCAACCTCCTGCCCCATTTCAACTTCTAATTCTTGCGCAATTCGATTCGCTACAGAGCGAGCGGCAAGACGTCTAGGTTGAGTATGCGCAATCGTACCTGATTGGCCTAAGCCCATTTCTAAACATAGCTTAGGTAGCTGAGTGGTCTTACCCGAGCCCGTTTCACCAGCGATAATTATCACTTGGTTGGATTTTAACGCCGCTAGAATTTCATCTCGTTTTTGACTGACTGGTAATAATTCAGGGTACTCTAGCTTTACCTTGCCTTGTCGAGCTAATACAGCTGCTTGACTACGCTCTATTCCCGCCAATAATTTTGCTAGTTTTTTATCGATGGGTTTTTGTTGCTTAAGCAAGGTGGTAATGGTCTGTAAATCTCGATTAAACCGAAATTTATCTTTCGCCAAGCATTGCTGCACAGCTTGCTTTAGCGCCTTATAATCAAGCTCGTTACTCTGACTCACATCAAACCCAATAATCTATTCATTAAAATACAGTCCGTTTTCTACGGCATGCTCATTCTACCTAAGCTTATCAGCCAGAAACGAAAACGCCCTGCATAAGCAGGGCGTCATTCTATCAAACTCTTAACTAAGCGTAAGCTTAGTCAAATTAAATATTAGTTTGATTTAGCCATTTCTTCATCACGAAGTTCACGACGCAGAATTTTACCCACATTCGTTTTAGGCAGTTCATCACGGAATTCGATGTGCTTAGGAATCTTGTATGCAGTTAAACGCTCACGAGCCCATTCTTTCACATCTGCAGCGGTCAGATTTTCATTGCTTGAAACAACAAATACTTTAACCGCTTCTGAACTCTTAGGATCAGGAATACCAATAGCCGCTGCTTCAACCACATCTGGGTGCGCGACAATTTCGTCTTCAACTTCGTTTGGATAAACATTAAAGCCAGAAACGATGATCATATCTTTCTTACGATCAACAATCTTCATGTAGCCATCTTCTGAAATAACCGCCACATCTCCTGTTTTTAACCAGCCTTCACTATCAATAGTTTCTGCTGTCGCTTCAGGACGCTGCCAATAGCCTTTCATTACCTGAGGGCCTTTAACGCACAACTCACCAGCTTCACCCAATGGCAGCTGATTGCCATTATCATCAATCACTTTACAGTTAGTACTCGCAACAGGAAGACCAATAGTGCCTAACTTAATGTGACCCGGAGGGTTGAAAGAAACAACGGGAGATGTCTCCGTCATACCAAAGCCTTCGGCGATATCACAATTAGTCACACTCTTCCATTGATCCGCAGCATCTTTGGTTAATGCCATACCACCAGAAATGGTTAGCTTAAGACCACTAAAATCTAGACCTTTGAAAATAGGTTGATTGCACAAGGCTACAAACAAGGTATTCAAACCAACAAAGCAAGAGAACTTAGTATTTTGTAAAACTTTAATGAAGCCAGGAATATCACGCGGATTTGGAATTAAGACACTGTGATTACCGGTTTCCAGCAGAACCATGCAGTGCACAGTAAACGCGTAAATATGGTAAAGCGGTAAAGGCGCAATGGCTGTTTCTTTACCCTCATCAAGGGCCATTGTGAAAAGACCATGACACTGCATCATGTTCGCAATCAGGTTGCCATGAGTTAGCATTGCACCTTTAGCAACACCGGTCGTTCCACCGGTATATTGAAGCACAGCAACATCTTCTTGCTTCATTTCTGGTGTCGTAAATGACTTCCCTTGACCCAAGCTTAAAGCTTTACGTAACGGCACGGCGCCAGCAATATTGTAAGCTTCTACTTCTTTCTTAACATATTTCAAAACGCTATTAATCAGTACACGTTTAACTGTATTGTGCATGTCACCTACTTCGGTAACGATGACAGTTTCAATCGATGTATTGGCAAGAACACGTTCCGCTTTGCCTGCCATATTGGCAAGAACAACCAAGGCTTTAGCGCCAGAGTCATTGAACTGATGCTCCATCTCACGTTCGGTATATAATGGATTGGTATTAACAACCGTCATACCAGCACGCATTGCGCCAAACACGACAATTGGATATTGCAGAACGTTAGGAAGTTGAACCGCAATACGATCCCCTGCCTTCAAGCTAGTTTCGTTTTGCAGGTAGGCAGCAAAAGCAGCACTTTGTGACTCAAGTTCAGCATACGTTATCGTCTGCCCAAGACAAGTAAAGGCAGGTTTTTCTGCGTACTTAGCGACAAAGCCATTAAATACTTCGATTACTGACTGATATTTGCTCGTATCAATTGTTTTAGTCAGGCCTGCAGGATAATTATCCTGAAAGAAAGCTTCGTTCATATCGACTCCCAATATAGTTTGTACAATAATTGCACTAAATAGGTTTTGCCGTTAATCACTTAAGTTTTTCTTAAGCGACAACGTCTAAATGCTTATTAAATATGGCGATGAGACTACCAGTTTTTAATAGTGCGAGCAAAAAACCTTAGTGAAAACATACAAAAAAGAACGAAATAGCAGTAATCTATGCCTTCTACGATAAAACCTATAATAAAGCCTATATAACAGGTCAAAACATGAACAAAAAATCAACGACTATAACCACCAGTGATGGTCGTAATATCAAGGTAACGACTTGGACCTCGCCCCAAGCAAAAGCCTACCTACACATTTGCCATGGAATGGCTGAACATATAGATAGATACCACGAATTCGCTGAATCGATGGTCTCTCAGGGTTTTAATGTTTTATACCATAATCATAGAGGGCACGGTGAAGGTGAAACATTAGGCCATTACGCCGATCAAGATGGTTGGTTAAAAACTATTCAAGACATTAAAGATGTTCAATTGAATACCATTAAAGATAATGCCCTCCCCATTTTCCTTTTTGCCCATAGCATGGGTTCCTTTATCGCTCAGGGATTCGCCATACGACACGGCAAAGAACTAGCGGGCCTCATTTTATCCGGCACGAACTACCAGCATCCCTTTATGTACCATGCGGGTCGCATGGTTGCCAAAGTTGAGAGCTTCCGTATCGGTTTAGGTGCACCATCGCAAACCATGGACAAATTATCCTTTGCTTCTTTCAATAGCCACTTCAAGCCCAGTCGTACTGATTTTGATTGGCTAAGCCGAGATCCAGAGCAAGTTGATCACTATATTAATGATCCGCTTTGTGGCTTTGCTTGTAGCGCTGAAACATGGCGACAACTACTATCCGGATTAATAGAAATCAGTAGCAATGAAAATCTTAAAAAGATTCCTTTTGACTTGCCCGTATATCTTTTTGGTGGCGACAAAGATCCCGTAGGCAGAATGGGGAAAGGCATTCCTGCCCTAGCAAAAAAATTACGACAAACAGGTCATGACAATGTCACATCAAAGTTATATAAAGATGGTCGCCATGAGATGCTAAACGAAACCTGTAAAACAGAAGTTTATCAAGATGTAGCTGACTGGATTAACCAACAGATAAAATAACTACGCACGACTACAAGGAAGTATTATGTCACTTATTAGCAACCGCCCATTTGATACCATTCAAATTGGTGATTTTTGCGATCGTAAACATACGGTATCGGAAGAAGATTTATTATTGTTCGCTCGCGCGAGCGGAGATTTGAACCCATTACACTTGGATGCAGAGTATGCGGCTACGACCCCATTTAAACAAAGAATTGCTCACGGCATGTTTACCGGCGGTTTAATCTCCGCGGCACTGGCGATGGACTTACCTGGACCTGGAACAATATATCTATCACAAGATCTTCAATTCAAACGCCCTGTATGCATAGGCGACCAACTATCGGTTGTTTTAACAGCGGTAGAAAAACATCTTGAAAAACCCATTGTCACATTATCCTGTGAAGTAACCAATCAAGATGGTAAAGCCGTTGTTGTCGGGACTGCAAAAGTCATGGCACCAACCAAGAGCATGACTGTGGAAGCGGCCGAGCTTGAAACCATTGAAGCCTAATTCAATGCTTAAAGCCTGAGTAATATTTCCCTTGCTTAGGCTTTTCACTTCCCTTTTTTGTTTTGAATTTAAAAGGGATTGAATAAGCACCTTTACCAGAGTTGTAACGCATTACAAAATGCAAATGAGGCCCGGTTGAAAAACCCGTATTACCAATCCGCCCTAAAACCTGCCCAACCTCAACTCTCTGTCCGATGTTAACCTTCATACTTCCATACAAAATATGAGCATAGATCGCATAACTGCCATCATCATGCATAACCGTCACATGATTCGCTTTATCTAAGAAATAATTTGCCGCGCCGCCAATCGAAAAACTGTCTTGGCCATCTGCCACGATACCACTCTTAACCGCGATAATAGACTCACCAATGGGCATAGCCACATCGATGGCATAACGATTCCCTCGTCCTTTATGACTGAATGCACCATTAAACCCCTGACTAATTAAAAATCGCTTACCAACCTTAAAAGGCGGAGATATAAGCTGAGTTGAGGGGCGCGCTATCGGCTCACCTAATAAATAGAAGTGCTCGATTTGCTGCTGCTTTTTTAGTTTAAATATTTCTGGCTCTATCATCAAATTCTCATACTGCTTGGCCAGAACCGAAGTTAAGAAACCATCCTCACCTTTAATGGCAAGCCAGTGTTGAACCGTTACCGGAAGAGGATTTTTCAAATGCCATTGCGTTCCGTGTCCTTGCTGTTCACGCTCAACTGCTTCAATCAACAACTCTGGCTTTGCTTTCTTAACTAAACTGTTTTTGATTGTTATTTTCTCGAGATTATTCTTCGAATTCTCTAAGCCACTGCGATCAGACATTGATTTTTTATCGCCAAATACCCAGCGACCATTTGAATCTTGATAACGGTATAAATCAGCAGATAATACTAGCGGACTTACCATTAAAGAAAAAAGCCATAAAAAAACCATTAATACGAATTTAGGCATAGCGGTTCCACATCAATTATTCAAAGAGTTTAATCTAATTTCTAATCAAAAAAAAGCCACCCGAAGGTGGCTTTAATCAATAAAGAAAACGGGTATTAAGGTATAAATCGAATTGGGAATTCGACAACCGTAATATCTAAGTTCGCTCTATCTTCAAAGGCAATTAAGCGACAACGAGATGCTAAACGCTTCTGCAATCTTGCATCTTTGATTTCACTATCTGATACCTTACAACTAGAAACCTTACCATTCGGCTGAATTTCAAGTTTTAAAGTCACGCTGCCTTCAAGAGCAGCATTTTTACGCAAGGCTTTACGATACAAGCGGTCGAAAGCAGACTTGTGCTGTTCGAATACTAGGCGTAATTCTTCTTGAGTTCGACTGCGACCAGTCTCTTCAATTTGAATTTCCTCACTACTCAACTCTACTGCAGTAACATCACGAGCGGATAAATCCTCTCCTACCGTTGTCGTTGTTAAAGCTGCAACACTCACACCACCAGATCCACGACCCACAGCATTTCGATCGATTACAGAACCCACTGTCGTGGCTTTATTACCTTTATTTGATAAGCCTTTGCTAGAAGTATTCAATGCTGCAATTGGCACCGAAGACTTAATGCTACTTAACGCTTTTAAGGCGTCATTACCGAAAGCTTTTTTCGCTTTTTCTTTCGCTTTAACCCGTTTCTCCTTAGGCACATCCTTTTTAGGTTTTGGCTTAGGCTTGGGTTTCGGCTTAGGTTTTGGCTTAGGCTTAGGTTTTTCCTCAACCTTTTTAGGTTCAGGTTTCTTCTCTTCCTTTACCTCTACCGGCTTCGGCTTAGGTTTTGGCTTTGGTTTTTCAAGCTTCTTGCGCTTTATTACCTTAGCTAACGCCGGTGGAACTTTCTCAAGTTCCTTACGATCAATCTCAGGCAAGGTAATTGTAGGAACAATGAAGCCTACAACGAGTACCAAGCTGAGAAAAATAACCAAAATAACTCGAAAGTTCTTTTGATCAGCGTCGTTCCACGGCAGTTCAGGAGGGCGTGTTCTTAGTGTTGTCATACTAACTCGCCTCCCCTTTCTGACTTACAGCAAGAGAGATGTTATTAAACTCTGCCTTCGCACAAGTATCCATTATTCGCTTGAGTATAGAGTACGGCGTATCCTTATCACCCATAATGGTAATTGGACGACCCTCTTCTTTTAACTCTAACGGCAGTGGTGAACGGCTTGCTAAATAGTCCAACTCCTTCTTCAACTCAGGAATTATTTCACCCTTAAGCTTTGAAAGCGCCTCCATTTTCACAATCGGTCGACCTTGCACAAGCACGTCGTCTTTCGTCACTAAGATACGCACAGTATCTTTTAATTCATTAGCCGCAATCGATTTGGGCAGTTGAATTGCATCACTACTTTGAACTTCAGCATCATTTTGATTCATCATTAAAAAGAAAACCAAGATGGTAAAAATATCCATCAAAGCGGTTAAATTTAACGTTGAACCTGCGGCGTTACGCTTATGGTTACGCTGCATTCTTTTTGCACGTCGTGACATTTTCATAATGCCACCTCAGTCGATGCTTTCTCGATAGCTGGCGCGTCTCCTAAAGAAACTTCAGGAAATAAAACTGCATCAACAACCGACGCAACAACAACCGTCTTATAAGTACGAGCCGTATCCATTATCGCGACCAAAGTTTGATAATCGATCTCAGGTGTTGATAGTAAAACGACGTCTTTTTTATCTGGAAATCCTTTCTTAACTTGCTGAAGGACTTCAGATAATTTCTTATAATTTTGTTTCTTTTCGATCACTGGAATATCTCCAATGATTCGAGATGCTCCGCCAGCGGCAACAACAACTTGCATACCGGTTTGACGAATAGTCACTTCGACAGATACATCTTCAGGATTGGCGCTCCCGACAGAATCCCCTAATGGCAATTTAAGATCAAGTACGGCGGTCTGTGCAAATACCATATTCAATAGCAGCACAGGAACCAAAATAATCATTAAATTCATGAAGGAAGTAATATCGAGATCCGCCTCTGATTTCATTCTCTTATGGCGTCTCATTACAACTACTCCATTAGCCTTCTTTATTAGGGGTCGGCTTGCGCTCAGTAACGATATTTAAGAACTTCACACCGGCCATTTCAATGCTATCAACAATTTCGTTTGTTTTAGCTTGTAGAAAGGTATGGCTAAGAATTAGAGGGATTGCCGCCATCAGACCGAAGGCTGTGGTATTCATCGCAACAGAGATAGACTGAGATAGTAATGTTGCTTTATCAGCAGGTGCCGCATTCGCTACAGCAGTAAATGCAGCAATAAGGCCCATAATAGTACCTAACAGCCCCATCAAGGTCGCAATATTAGCTAATGTCGCAACGTATTGAGTGCGTTTTTCTAATTGAGGAATCGCTTCCATTACGCCTTCTTCCATCGCTAGTTCAATATCTTCACGACGGCCAGAGGGAATACGACTAATACCTGCAGCAAAAATAGTAGATATTTTTGCATCAGAAGAATTGGTGTAATTTAGTGCCGCGCGAAAATCACGCTTTTGCAACATAGGTAAAACATCTTCGAAAGATTGGCGATTTGCAGACTTCTCACGAACCAAAAAAATAAAACGCTCTAATGTAACGGCTAAACCAATGGCTAAAACAATACCAATTGGGTACATGAAAGTGCCACCTTCTTGAAAAAAGCGAACGATAGTATCCATTTGTACTCCCCTAATTTATTTCTAGTTGTTATATTTTATATGTTGTATTTCAAGTATTTCACTCCCTAGTCGTTCAATTAACCACTAGGTGAAATTTTGTAATTCGATTCAGTATACTGATACCTGTGTACTAATTCTATAATGCAAAAGTTATTTATTTTTATACTCTGCAGGAGAGAAAGCATTTTTCTTTTGAAAGTAATTCAGATATTTGACTTCTCGCTGCATCATTTTCCGATTAATGGGTTTCAACCATTGTTCACGATAACTATTAACGGGAGAAAATAAACGCCCTGTTCCAGGTGCCGCTTGCCAGGGGGTAATATACAAGACATTGGGTTCTTCACTACTGCCTTGAATAGAAATGCCATCTAAACGAATGACTTCAGACGCTTGAGACGAAATTGAGATAATAAAGAAAAGAAATAGGAAAAAGCTCATTTTCATATTTCTTCTCCTGCCAGCTGAGGCTCTGAAGCTTCATGTTCAATCTCATTAGCCGGTTCTACTTCAGTTTTGGGAGCAACATCAGGTACACGACGCTTAATATCGACAACCCAAGACTTAATAGTTTCATCTTGCTGATCACCTTGGGTTTTCAAGTACGCTTGGTAGTAACCTAACGCGGCCACTTCATCGTGCAAATACAGATCTGATAAGACCCCTAAATTATAAATACTCAAGACATCACTCGGATCACAAATAAGCGCTGCCTGATACTGCTCTTTGGCTAATTGAAACTCACCAAGTTCACGCAAAATCACACCTTTCAAAGACATCGCTTGGCAAAACTTTTCATCCTGCTGCAGAGCTTTATCAACATTCAACAATGCATCGCTGTATTTTTTCTGCTTACTTTGCGCGATAGCTAAATTCGACCAAGGACCCGCGAAACCCGGAAATTTGGCCGTTAAGGTTAATAATGCGGCTTCAGCCTCAACAAATTCTTCATCTCTTAATAAAACCAATGCCTCACTAAAGCCTTGCTGCAGTGCAGGATCAATTGGCCCTAATACTTCCGCTTGAGTATCAACCACCTCAGGTTTTGGGGTCAATAGACTACACCCTCCCAAAATAGAGAGCAGTATAATCAATACTGAATGCTTAGCATTAACGAATGGCGTCAACATAGCTCACCTGTTTTTCAAATTTTGCATATTGAGCTGGCATTAAATCCGCTAATGAACCATAACTCTTTTTAACCCATTCATCATACAAACCATCATAGGTTCGACCCGCATTGGTCTGATGTACTTCAATTGCGGCCTCTTCTAAAGGAAATGCCTGGTCTTCTAATAAATATTCATATTCTTCAAGCTCTAGTTCATCCAAGCCCGGTGGACGTTCTGAGGCCATTAAGCCTTTACTGAATTGAGAGTATAACTCTGCAATACGGAAAGTTGCCGACGTTGTATATTCCAACACACCAATTTGTACTGATTGCGTATAACGCTCCAAGGCCGCTTTCATACGCTTATTCTTTTTGTCGATACTTTTCGCTAAAGGCAAAGTGATTTTAATTCTATCGTATTTAATGCGCTCATTTTCAGCCAGCTCGTAAGATGCCTTAGCAGCCAGATATTTTGAACGATCCGTCTTATCTTTCTTAGCACCAAGATGCAACCAAACAATCTTATTCATCCAAAATAGACGCTTGGTATCGTCACCCATTTCGAGATAAATTTGGTCTAATTTATGATGTGCTTCTACCGCAGGGTTAAAGGGTCGTTTATAGTCATGGGCGTAACGCTTATACATGGCTAAAGCATTATCTAAATCTTTGGCTTTTTCGAAATATTCTGCAGACTGGAATAACGCTATCCGCTGCTGATCCTTATCACCCTTTTGCTGCCAAATTTTTTGCAACTCAAAAGCCGCATCCCGCCAGTTTTCTTGGCTTTCGTAAGCGACAATTAATTTAGACGGAATATCTTTTAATAATCGATGCTTAGGATAGGTCTTCCTAAAAGCCAATAAGACCGGCACAGCTTGGTCATACTGACCGGAAGCCATCAATAATGTGGCAGCATCAAATTCTGCACTGACTTTAATATCACTCTCCGGGACTAGCTGAGCAATTCTCAACCAATTGCGAACAGCACCTTCATTATCACCTTGCTCTTTCGCCATTTCGCCTTGTTTATAGACAGATGCCGCTAATTTTTCGCGTAAATCCTTGCGGACTGAGCGCTTAATTTTTTTATATTTCAAAGCCTCCATAATAGCCAGCTCAGCTTCTTCATATTGATCTAATTGAAAGCTAGCATGACTGCGAACCAAGGAAGCGCCATAACGGTGTCGAGTCGATAAATTGCCCTCGCTTTGCCACGCAAGATTTGCCGTTGCCAGAGCTTGCTCATAATATTTATCAGTTAAAAGCATCTCAGACGTATTAACTAAAACCTGACCTCGGCGTTCATCTTCGGGGAACTCTTGTACGAAACGCATCGCACTGGCCACCGTTAACTGACGCCAAATGGCTTTTTCCGCTTTTTTAGCACGATGCTTACTGTAGGTTAAAATAGCCGCATACCCAGATTCACTGGCTTTTTCATATCCTGGATACTGATAAGCGACAATTTCATAATGATCTTTAGCAAGCGGGTACTGCTTAGTTTGATAGGCAACTTCGGCCAATAGAAAATGTGCTTTCGCAGTATCTTCAGCACTTGGAAAACTACGGATATACTCGCCGTACCATTGCATAGCTTCTTGTAAGCGCTCTTTCTTTTCTTTTTTATTCTTAATTCGCTGACCCCAGGCATGATTAAATCGTGCGAGATCCCAAATATACGTCGCTAAAGCAGGTTTGATTGTATTTTGAACAGCAAAACCATGTTGTTGCCAGTATTTACTTTCAACTCCAAAAGTTTTCACAAATATCTTTTTATGTTTGCGTAATAACGTTGGGTATCGTGCCTTGGTATACCCCTCGATTACGCGCTGATAAAACACAGGAGCTAAGACATCTTGCGGGTATCGCTTGATAAAAGCCCGCAAAGTAGAAGCCCCACTTTTGTAATACTTTTTATCATAATATTGATTTGACAACGTTTCATAAACTAGATGTTCATAGTGACGTCCACCCAGCTCAGCATAAAATTGACTGATATTCTCCCAATCTCCTTGGTAGTCAAAAGTAATTGCCATGATACGTAAAATATCTTTCATCATATCTTGCTGGCTAATGGAGGCAGATAAAATATCATCTTCGGTAGGAAATTCAGTATCAAGCACTTGAGTAAAAGACAATAAAGACTGGTCAAAACTACTTTGTTTAAATTGCGCCCAGCCGACAAGGTACATCGCACTTAGATGGTATTTATTTTCATCTGGTCCACGCTCCACAAGACGCCGGTAAGCATTTTCAGCCTGATCATAAACACCATTAGCGTAATAAATTTCACCCAAGCGAAAGAGAGATTCTAAAAAGTACTTAGAACGCGGATACAATTCAGCAAGTTGTTCTAATACGCGAATGGTTTCGAAAGGCTCACCCGCCAGAGAATAGGCTTTAGCCAATTGATAAAGGGCTAAATCATTATCGTTACGGTCGGGGTATTGAGCCAGCAAAGATTCATAGTCTGCGATCGATTCGCGCCCTAGTTCGGCTTCTGAGATTTTAAGCTTTGCCTCATCAGATTCATCGCCCCCTTCCCAAATAAATTCGTCTTTTTGCAAGCGTAAATTGGCGATACGGTGATGGGTTCTAACACGCATTTCTGCATCCGTTGATACCTCAAGATATCGCCGGTATTTATCCATCACTTCATCATGACTAATTTCAATATTTTCATTGGCTAACAAACGCAACTTAAGAGGTTTCATATTCGCTAAAGTCTGATCACTAAGCTCCACAGGCTCTGAAAAAGACTCAAATAAGCTACAGGCTGGTAGTAGCATTACCATTATTAGAATAAGAATTATATTTTTCATCTTATTCTCCTAATTCTTCAATGGCGCCAGTAGCGACATAGTGCTGCAGCGCATCATCATAAAGACGCGCTATCGACAAGCGCGACTGTGACAGATAATCATTTAATCGATGGGTCAAATCGTCAAGATATACCTTAGATTCTGCCACCAAGGCTTGCTTGCTTTCATTCCTTACCTGTAAAGACAGCTGCTTAATCTTACTTGTTTTCGCCAACATTTTAATGATGCGATCTTTCATCCCCACCCAGGCACTAGGAGCCCATTGGTGAGCCAAACGTACTTCTAATAATTGAGTATCTGCTTGTTTAATCAAACGATTCATCGCGACTAATTCTTTTTTGAGCTGCCATTGCTTTTGTGGTTTATCTTCATTCATTTGCCACAAAAACACCCCTTTGACCCGAGCCCAGCGCTGCTTATATTGTTCGACATTACGACTGGCTTTATTCTTTTTAATTAAGCGCTCAATACTTTTTGCCGAGTTAACTAATAGTGAAATGTTTGACTCTTCAACCTTGTTAGGTAATGCAAAGAGGTCGCCATCAGATTGCTGCAAGTAAGCTTCTAAATGCTTAAACTCATCTTTCGCAATATCTAATTCACGGCTTGCTTTCTCTATCAATGGCTTAGCCTGATCTGCCTTAGATTCACGCTCGCGCTTATCAACCAAGGTAATCCACAAACGTAAACTTTCTTCTTTCTCAATCAAGTAATCACTGAGAAGTACCAGATCACGATATTCTGTCATTTGATTAACAAAAGCATCTTCAACTAATAAATTTTTTAATACCGCACTGGTATCATCTAAAGGAAGTGTTTTTTCTATATTAGCTTGCCAACCCCAGCTTTGATCTTCTTGTTGAGATATCCAGCGTTCCAACCATGGATCTTCACCGAGACCATTATTAATACTTTCAACTAAAGACTTCATCGCGGTTAAGCGCTGTTCTGTTACTTCATAGGTTTTCAACGCCTGAGTATGGGCACGAATCAGCTCCAATACATGAGGTACACCGAGCATTGATTCCATGACTTCTGGGTCAAAGCGATTAAATCGAGTTTGCAAATCACGCCAAGGCTGAAGAGCTTGATCATATCGCCCTTGCTCCACCTGGCCCCAACCATATTGCAATAACGCCGCGGGGGTATATGGTCCATCTAAGCTGATGTTTTTTAAATGTTTATCCGCAGAGCGATTCTTTCCGCCTTGCAAATAATGCAAGCCAGCAATTAAATTAATCCGGTCCTTAAGATCTTTACCTTCTTGGGTTTGCGGCAAGTAATAAGTCGCATCTTCAATCAACAGGGCTAAACTTTGGCCGCTATTATTACCATCAAACATCGCTAAAATATAATTATGACGGGCATAACCTGTCCAAATGCCATCTCGAGCCATAGTGGAAATTTGTTTTTGTGCTTTTTTATGTTCGCCTAATTCAATGAAAGCACTTGCTTTCATAAATTGTGCTTCAGCAATGACAGAGTCTTTTAACCCCTCAATAGACATTTGACCAATACTGAATAACACCGATTCATAGTGACCTAGTTCATACCATCTTTGGGCAAGATAGAACCATGCCTGTGAAGACGCATCGCTACCCGTTTGTTGTATGCGCTCAAAAATATGTTGGGCTTGTTGATGCAGCCCCAGTGAGAGTAGCATTGCCGCTTCCATCACATCCGCTTCACCGGCAATAGCACCACCGGTATCGCGCCATTGAGCAAGTTGATTCATCGCACTAGGAAAGTCCCCAGTGAGATAATGGTAATAATACTCACCTTTCTTTAAGCGCAAGATTTCCTGCTCGCTATCCACCGCGAACACCTGACTTGTACTAATCATTAAAAGGATATACAGCAAAAATTTCATACAACTACCACTGACTAATCATCAGTTCTGCACTTTGAATTTCTTTATTATCTTGAATTTTTAACTCGATATACAAAGGTTTATCATGTTTCTCTACCGACTGTTCAAGTACTAATTCTCGGTTTTTGCCATTATTATCAACGCCTTTTGCGATTGCTTTAATCGTATGAACACCCGGACCTAAGTTCAAATTCTTTAACGGTTGCACAGCCCCTTGGCGTAGAGCATCCACTTGGCGCTTGGTATATAGATATTGAATTGGCTGTTTATCATCAATTGTAATATTGACTGAATAAGGCTCAAAGAACTCACCATACGACAAAGAAAAATAAACACCTGCTCGTGTTGTTGCAGGGCTTAATAAATCTTCTTCTAACTGATAAAGGTTACGATTCAATTCCAATACTGACTGTTTAATTGAAATTGTTTTTTGGCTAACTTGGCTTGCTTGCTCATTATCAGCAATCGTTTGAGCTAAAACCCAACTGGATACTAGGGAAAATAATAATATAGAGATCAAACGCATTATCTGTTGCCTTCTTGCTTAAACCATTCTTTATTTTTCAGCCAATGTTTTAGTTCATTGGCGACTTCTACTTTTCGCATGTTAACTTTATCGATAAATAGATAATCCAGCGTCCCATCCGGTGCAATAAACATCACCGCAGGGCTGGGTTCAAACCACCACGCCTGAGTATTACTGGCTTGGTATTCCAATACCGGCAGCCGCGACCATGGCGCTGTGTAATTCTCTTTTTTTCGCCATAAAAACCAGGTTGTTAAATTTTCAACAGCCCAGCTTTCAGCAAGGTATTGCCAGTCAATAAGCTTTTCCGCACAAGCGTTACAGTCATTCAGCCATACCAGCATGACAGGGTTACCGAGTTGCTCCGACAAACGCTGTGGAGCACCATTAGTACTTGGCATCACAAAATCAGGGACTTTATCCCCTGGCTCAAGTGCTTCTACTAAAGGTATCGAGCACGCTAAGATTAAAAATATTTGCCAAAGGTAATTGACCATTCGTATCCCTTATCAGAATTTAACTGTTTTAAGCGATCATCATTAATTTGGAAGTGACGCCATTCAAGTGCAGCATAGTTATTATCATTAGATAGCTGCCACCCCAAAGCACCACTAGCAAAAGTACTGCTTGCTTGTTTCAGCGATTGCTCACCGACATTCAATTGCGCATACATTTGCCAAGGCAAGGTTAAACCGTCTGTAATATACGCGGCCCCTTGCAACACACTATAACCTGCTCCTACCGACCAAGCTATGGCTGATTCGGTGGTATTTGGCGTTAATTGCCATTCATTCAGGTCAATTTGAGCCGTAGCGTACCATTGTTCCCAAATAAGATAATTGGCCGAAAAGCCAATTTTACTACTTGAGTCTGAGTTTTCTGGCAACATTTGTCCTAATTTAAGACCCAGTAGCCATTTATATTCAGCCACATCAAGATCACTCTTTAATTCTGGCGATAAAATTTTAGGCTGATAAATTAGCGTATCAACGTCAGCGTGAGCTGACATTGCCGAAAACAAACAGATCACTATAAATACATTTTTCATGTTAAATTCCAAACGACCAATACCAAGAAAGCACAGTTTCATCAGCATCGGCTGATGATGCGGCGAAGAGATACCTTACTGAAAGCCCAGTGTTCACTTGCTTTGTAGGCCGCAGTCCAAGAGCAAGCTCAATACCACCATAAACCGCTTGCTGGGCATCCCCATACTCACTGAATATCTGACTTTTTGAGTTCTCTTGAGCGACCCCTAAACCCATTCCAGCACTGTAATAACTGTGAGCGGTGATGTTATGCTGCGAAAGGTACCAAGAAGCAAGACTATGCCACTCCACCTGAGCATCACTGGCTTTTTCAATTTCAAACAACCAATGACCATAATCTGAAGGTAGCTTCCAACCTAAAGCTAAGCCATAACCCTGATTAAAATTAAACCAACGACCCACAACTTCACCGTTCGATTCTTTTTTTAATTCCGTTAGCCGCCAAGCTAAACGCTCTTTTAGGCCGCCTGATTCTCCCACTTCTGCAATTTTAGCCCAACCTCCCTCGTCTCGTTCGTCACGAATAAGCAACCAAGTATTACGACGCTGAGTAATGTCTATGTATGTACCAGAAGGAAGTTCAATGCTGACAGGATAGCCAATACCTGGGCCCAAGCGTAATGAAAGTGCCCCCGTTAATTGCTGGGACAAACTTAAAGATGAAAATAGTAGACAACCAATCATGACGAGCCAATGCGATATTCCTCGCCCTGCCTCATTCCCCAAGCTTCGCATAGTGCTAGCCTTTTATTATTAATTATATTTTTTTAGTTATTATCATCCTTAATAATTAGTACTAGTGTACACATCCAAAAATGGAATGCCAGTCCTTTGGCTTACCCAATGTTACAAAGTCAGTACCCTTTTACTTACTCAACTGTTTCATTGCCTTTTCTAAACCTTCTAACGTCAAAGGATACATTTCATCCTCAAAAATCTGACGAATCACACCTAAGGACCCCCCGTGCCCCCAATGACTTTCAGGTGCGGGATTAATCCAAACAATTTTGCTGAACTTGTCTTTCATACGCTGCAACCAAACCGCACCCGCTTCGTCATTCCAATGCTCAACGCTGCCACCAGTATGGGTCACCTCATAAGGCGCCATCATCGCATCACCAATAAAGATCACCTTATAATCACTGCCAAACTTATTCAGCAGATCCCAAGTCATGGTTTGTTCATTGGTACGGCGAATGTTATTTTTCCAGACAGACTCATACAAGCAGTTATGGAAATAAAAGGTTTCCATGTGCTTGAATTCAGTACGCGCAGCTGAGAAGAGTTCTTCGCAAACCTTAACGTGAGGATCCATCGAGCCTCCAATATCAAAGAACAACAAGACTTTGACCGCATTGTGCCGCTCAGGAACCAGCTTTAAATCTAAATAGCCCGCATTACGGGCTGTAGAAGCAATCGTATCATCCAGGTCAAGCTTATCCGCAGCTCCGGTGCGGGCGAATTTACGCAAGCGACGTAACGCGACTTTAATATTACGAATACCCAACTGAATGGAATCATCCAGGTCTCTGTAATTGCGCTTCTCCCAGACCTTTACCGCTTTTTTATGTCGTGAACGCCCCTGCTCGATGCGAAAACCTTCCGGATTAAAACCATTAGCACCGAACGGCGAAGTACCACCGGTACCGATATGCTTATTACCACCCTGGTGGCGTTCTTTCTGATTTTCCAAGCGCTCTTGGAATGCTTTAATTATCTCATCCAAACCGCCAAGCTCTTTAATCTGATCCATTTCCTCCTGAGTCATGATGCGCTCCATCTCTTTGCGCATCCAGTCATCAGGAATACTAGGGTCATCCATAGAGAAATCTAGATTATCGATACCTTCAAAATAATGAGCAAAAGCCTTATCGAACTTATCATAATGGCGCTCATCTTTAACCAAACACATCTTGGCCAATACATAAAAGTCATCCAGATTAGCGAAAGCCAAGTTCTTCTCAACCGAGGCAATTAAATCTAAGTATTCACTCACAGTGCAAGGCACTTTAGCCTTGCGTACCGTCATAAAAAAATCGATGAACATATCGAACCCTTATCAAACTTACGGACTTTGCTTAACCGCGACGACGACTCATAAAGGCTAATTTTTCTAACAACTGCACGTCTTGTTCATTTTTAACCAAAGCGCCATGCATCGGTGGGATCGCTCGAGTAGCATCAGAATCGCGTAACAGATCAATACCAATTTCATCTGCCATCAATAACTTCAGCCAATCGATTAATTCGGATGTAGAAGGCTTTTTCTTTAATCCCGGCACTTTACGAACATCGAAGAAGACTTCCATCGCCTCTTTCACCAAAGACGACTGAATATTAGGATAATGCACATCCACAATCTTCATCATGGTTTCTTTTGAAGGAAAATCAATATAATGGAAAAAACAGCGACGTAAGAAAGCATCTGGCAGCTCTTTTTCATTATTACTAGTAATCAAGATAATGGGACGATGCTTAGCAACAATACGCTCTTGAGTTTCATAGCAATAAAACTCCATCTTATCGAGCTCTAATAACAAGTCATTCGGAAACTCAATATCCGCCTTATCGATTTCATCAATCAATAAAACCACTGGTTTATCCGCATTAAAAGCTTCCCAAAGCTTCCCTTTTACGATGTAGTTCTTAATATCATGAACTTTATCATTGCCTAGTTGAGAATCTCGTAAGCGAGATACGGCATCGTATTCATACAAACCTTGATGAGCTTTGGTGGTACTTTTAATGTGCCACTGAATCAGTTCAGTGCCCAAAGACTCGGCCA
>Ga0209707_1000066_pt1 | contig 70294 bp, 50 predicted proteins | sample EN4Hudsemesocosm_FD_184630 | JGI IMG/M metagenome (GOLD analysis project Ga0209707, IMG submission 184630) | Methane-oxidizing microbial communities from mesocosms in the Hudson Canyon - EN4B Hudson Canyon (SPAdes) (version 2) | ecosystem: Environmental > Aquatic > Marine > Cold seeps | place... | reverse complement strand
TTAAAATAGAATGGTCGTATGTCAATTAATACTCAGCTTATGAATTTTGCGCTTAAGCTCATTAATATCTTTTTTCCTAAACTCGCATATTCAATGTTAAAAAAGCGCTTGCTGATGCCGGAAAGTGGGTCAAATGAATGGGCTGATGATATTAAAAAGATCGTTATTGAAACTAAGTTTGGTAACGTTAACACCTATCAATATGGCCAGGGAAAATGTGTTTGGCTGTTGCATGGTTGGTCAAACGCATATCAGTTTTGGCCATTAATGAAGAAACTTGCTAACCAAGGGTATAGCTGTATTGCTATTGAAATTCCTCCTCACAACAGGCTAAATAATAGCAATATATCGCTGCCAAAATGGGTTAATGCGTTTGATCGCGCAGTAAAAAATATTCATGAACCCACCCATGTTATTACACAAGGTCTAGGTGCAAGCGTTATCGCGAATAGTAGCTGGTTTACTGGCTATCAATATGATTTAACGCTAATTTCTCCGGTTCTAAATTACCTAACAAGTCTTAAGCGTTACGTTAAAAAAAATACCATTCCGTCGAGCCTGCTTTCCCGTTTAGTTAATGAAATATACTCAACTGATAAAATTCATTTAAAGGACCTTGATGCAACGGCTACTATTAATGAGTTTTCAGGACGGTTGTCAATTTTTTATAGCAAACTAGATGGCTTTACTTCGCTGAATGCCATTAGTGTTATCGCGAAAAATGATGATCGTAAAGTTGTTCATTTCAAAGGAGCAACAACCCAAAAAATTATTAACAGTAAATCAATTGTTTACGCTATTCATGGGGAAGAAAGATCTCTCGATTTTGCTGTTTAAAATACCTAGCTATATTTTATCTTAAGTAGATACCCTCAACGTTAACCAACTACGTTACCTAAAGCGGGAAAATATTCTTCTTTGAAAATTACTTGCTGTTTTAAGCTTTGTTGTTGATTTTGAACTGATCTTACTAGGGAGTGTTGGCTGAGTTTTCCATGTGCGAAAACCTAAACTTATCGACTTATATCGCATTACCTGAAAGTAGATTAATAGAGATAATCATTAATCAATCATAGTGTTACTAACTACTTCTCTCTTCACTACCCCAATTTAATTTGTTCCTACTTAGCACTCTTTGCAGTGCTACATGATTTTTATGCGAATGTACTCGCTAACCTTGATGCCCTTGATTCACGCCTAGCTGTTATGTGTAAATGTCACATTTTGTTAAATTTCATTGTCTTTAGTTAAATTCTGTCAAATGATGTAACTATGTTTCGGCTGTTTTTTAAGCTCTTCGAAACAGTTTTTTACGATATGTTTCACATCCTATAAAAACTAAACTTTGCTATTTATAATTTGTAAAATTTTATCGTACTATCATTAAAGAAAAGGGGAAAGTCTGTTAACAACTTGTTTGATTAAACTTTAACTTTAAAAAAATTACTTATATTTGCATGAGAGAACATATAAACGTTGGTGTAAATAACCAATGGGTTTTAGACGTATGTAGCGTCAATTATAAAGCTTAATAAATTTGTATATTTGCAAAGGGGTAATATTGATGGGGAAAGTTTTGGATGATACTCGTAGTATTAAATCAAAAGAAAATATATATAACGCGTTACTAATGTCATCGTTGGAACAAGGAGCAGAAAGAATAACAATCACATACATTTTGAAGAAGGCTGAAATAAGTCGCTCAACTTTTTACCGACATTTTTCTTCACTAGATGATGTAATTCAATTTAAATTGCAAGAAACAGTAGATCAACTTTTTGAGTTTTTTAAAATTAAAGGCAAGCCTCATAAAAGTGACAAGTACTTACTTTTATATCCAACTTTAGTTTTTTTTAGAAACCGAATTGACTTGCTTAGACTACTAATAAACCTGAAAGAAACTGACACCCTAAAGCAGGTTTTATATAGCAACCTTAAGCAAGTTAATAAAAAACTTTTAAAAGCAGAAAAGCAAGTTGATGTAGAAGACTTTTACTTGGAAAACTGTTCAAGTTCAATTGTCACGCTACTTGTTTTATGGACTAAAACTGGAATGAGCCAATCACCTGAAGAACTTAGTTTAGCGATAAATAACGCAAAAGATATCACTCATAAAGTGTTTGAACGCTTTGAGTTATAGATATTATTAGCCTAAGTACAGCAAGTGGTTTTAATTTTTCCTTTCGTAACATGACGTTTATTTTCGGCGAAAAGGCTAAACATTTCATAAATTAGTCATTGAAAATGAGACTGATCTAGTTGCCCCTTTATATTGATACAAGGGGACATTATAGCCTTGCAGGTATGAAGTAAATAACTGCTTTGGTGAAAATAGAAATACAGTGATTTTGCGTTTTTTATCACACAATCAAAAGCTTAGCTTTAATTGTTGCAAGCATGTTTACGAAGTAGTGATATTCTGTGGTTTTTTAAATTTCCTAAAGCAATTGATAATTATAAGAAAAATATAATGATTGATAATTCAAAGTGTATTATTAGTTACCCATTACCTAATCTGGATATAACAAAATGGGATGCGATAGTTAATTTATTAACTGAAATTTATGCTGTTTCTTGTGGCGTAATAATCCAATATCGACACAACGAATTTAATGTCGTTTCTGCTAGCTCTAATAAAGGTAATTTTCTATCTGTTAACAGTTCATGGTCTTGGGATATGAACTGTTTTTGCCGTAAAACTATTGAAATGAACGGTGAGTTTTATGTCAAAAATGTAGAAAATGATTTTCAATGGAGCGGTAAAAAGGGGCATGTAGGCTCATACTTTGGTGTTCCGTTATATTGGCCAAATGGGAATTTGTTCGGTGTTTTGTGCGTAATTCACGAGAAACCAACAGATTTTTCTGAGACGCTTAAAAAAGTGTTAAGTCCATTTAGGCTAACTTTAGAATGCAATTTAAAATATGTATTGAAAGTTGATAAGTTACTTATTCAAGATGAAAAAAATGAGCAAAAATTTTTAGCCCAAAAAAAAGACATTATAAACGCTAAGAAAGCGCTTGAATTGCAAGAGAGCATAAATACCGCTGCTTTTTCGTCATCTATGCTGGCAGTCATTCGAATAAGTCATCACGGAACAATACTGTCGGTTAATAAAGCTACCAATATATTGTTCAATTACAATGCCAATGAACTTATAGGGAAAAATATTAGATTATTAATTGCTGGAGAAAATGATAGTAATTTAACTAGCTATTTATCATCAAATGCTCCAATTACTACTCACAAAGGCTGGCAAATAGTAGCTCAACAAAAAGAAAGTTCTGTATTCGATGCAATGCTATCTATTTCTGAAATTAATGTTATATCTGAAAAACAGTACGTTGTGTCAATAACTGATATTACTGAAAGAGTTAAAAAAGAAGCTCTTTTAGAGGAATTAGCGCTCTACGATCAGCTTACTAAGTGTGCCAACCGAAACCTACTAAATAATAGAATAGACTTACAAATTAACCATGCTGTTCGCAGTGGTTCTAGCTTTAGTGTTATATATATTGATCTTGATAAATTTAAATTAGTTAATGATTGTTTTGGGCACCAATGTGGAGATCAAGTGTTGATTTCTATTGGTAAAAGGCTACGCGAAAGTGTTCGAAAAACAGATACTGTCGCTAGAGTAGGAGGGGATGAGTTTATAATTTTGCTATCAGAAAAAATAGATAATACTGATTTTACTAAAAATTTACTAAATGCGATTGAAGCACCTATCAAAACGTCTACAAAAACACTTAATATTCAAGCTAGCTTAGGTTTGGCTCACTTTTCTGATGATTGCAAAACGGTAAGTGAACTTATTAATTTAGCTGACTCTAGAATGTATTCTCATAAACATAAGCTTCCAAGCAGCACGATGGTTTAATTAAAAGCACTGTGCTCAGATAAATGACTGGCAAGTAAGTCAATAAAATTTCTAACTTTGGCTGATGATAGTCGGTCTTCTCGATGAACAATATTCAGTGGTAACGGGGCAAGTTCAAAAGGCTCTAAAATAAATTTGAGTTTGCCACTAGCAAGCTCGTCAACCACTTGGTAGGAAATGATACGCGTAATACCAAAGCCAGCAACGGCAGCGTTAATAGCCGCTTGATTTGTCGTCACGCTAAGTCTTGATTTAATACGTTGTGTTATAGTTTTGCCATTTTCTACGAACTTCCAATCAGGCGTAAGACTACCTGCTTGTACTGCTATTAAGGCATGATCTTCTAGCTCGCTATAATGTTGAGGAATATTATTCTTGGCAAGATACTCAGGTGAAGCAACAAGTGCCAACCTTACTGAACCAACCTTTTTAGCGCGCATTGAAGAGTCGGTTAAATCGCCAATACGAACGCCAAGGTCGTATCCCTCTTCAAGTAAATTAACAATGCGGTCGAGAAATATAGTCTTAACATCGGTATTAGGGTAACGATTTAGGTATTCAATAACCGCGGGTAAAACAAACTTCTGCCCAAACAGTACTGGAGCCGTGACACTTAAACTGCCTTGTGGCTTGGCATTTACACCTTGTGCCGCTTCATTGGCTAAGGTGATGTCATTTAGTATACGCTTTACATCGTCTAAATAACGTAAACCCGCATCAGTAACGCGTACATAACGAGTGGTGCGATTAAAAAGCTTTACTGCCAACCTGTCTTCAAGCATTGCGATAGCGCGTGTTACCGTTGGTGGCGACATATTTAACTGACGACTAGCAGCAGCAAAGCCTTGCTCTTCTGCAACAGCAACAAAAATACGCATAAGTTGTATTTGGTCTAACATTGATTATTCCAGAAGTTGAAATAATTAATTGTATATTTTCTGTATTCTTAAATAAAGTGAATTATTGCACACTAGTTTCATCCTGAAGTAGGGGATCAAAACCATCAATTTATTAAAGAGGAATGAATCATGAGTCGAATTAATTTAGTGTCAACAGAGCAAGCGAATGAGCAACAACAAGCACTATACTCTGCCATTGAACAACAACTAGGTGTAGTACCTAATTTTCTTAAAGTATTTGCTAATTCACCAACCGCGTTACAGGCATTTCTTGGTTTGCATACTATTGCGAGTGAAGGTGCATTGGATGGCAAAACTAAAGAGCGTATTGCCTTAGGTTTAGCCGAACAAAATGCCTGTCAATATTGTGTATCAGCACATACCGCCATTGGCAAAAAGGCAGGGTTAACAGGCGATGAAATGCTGGCAAACCGAGCAGGTGATAGCCAAGATGCTAAAGCCAGTGTGGCAGTAAAGTTTGCACGTTCACTAGCTGAAAATAGTGGTGAAGTATCAACTGCAGAATTACTAGAAATTCGTAATGTTGGCTTTAATGATGCTGAAATCGTTGAAATTATCACCCATGTTGGTATGAATGTTTTAACCAATATTTTAGCCAAGGCAAGTCGTGTTGAAATCGACTTTCCAAAAGTTGAATTAAAACAGGCTTCTTAGTCTGAGTCGCTTGTTTAGCTATTGAGGAGCCAGCTCTTCAATAGCCTATTTAATAAGGAAACTATTATGGCTCATCAATACGCAAAAATTGCTTTTACTGAAACCGTTAGACAAGTACAACGTGAGCAGAACAGTCGTCAAGGCTATGCCAGTATGGACACGGGCGAGGACCACAACTTCTTGTTGTCGGCAATGGAAGCGGAATTTATTGCTCAACGAGACAGCTTTTACATGGCGAGTGTCAGTGAAACTGACTGGCCGTATGTGCAACATCGAGGTGGGCCGAATGGTTTTTTAAAAGTTATTGACGCGCAAACTATTGGCTTTGCTGATTATAAAGGTAATCGACAATATGTTAGCACCGGAAATTTTAGAACCAATGACAGAGTTTCGATTATTTTAATGGATTACCCTAATCGACGACGCTTAAAAATTTTAGGGCATATCTCACAGGTTGATGAACAAGATTGGACAACTTTGGCGGCACTGGAAGATAACCACTACCGAGCAAGAGTAGAGCGTGGTTTTGTTATTAAAATATCAGCATTTGACTGGAACTGCCCTCAGCACATCACTCCACGTTACAACGAAGTGGAATTAACCGCATTGCTTGATCCCCTTCAAGCACAGGTTGATTCATTAAAATCGCAATTGAAATTACAAATGAGTGCAAATAAAAAAGTCGATAAATTTGAACAATTAGGTGACGGTGAACTTTCATTAGTTATCGCAGGAATACGGCAATTAACCCCTGAAATCAGAGCATATGAATTACGTAGTGTTGATGGTAGCCCTTTACCTGAAATAACTGCCGGCGCTCATATTCAAGTACCAGTGCAATTATTAAATGAACAATTGGTTTGGCGAAACTATTCGATAAGCAGTAATCCAAAGCGTATTGATTGTTATGAAATAGCGGTAAAAAAAGAACAACAAGGCCAAGGTGGTTCGCAAAGTCTTCATCAACAATTTGATATCGGCGTAAGGTTAAATTGTCGGATGCCAGAAAACTTTTTTCCTTTAGCAAAGAATCGACAACATAGTGTCTTAATCGCTGCAGGCGTTGGTATAACGGCAATTAAATCGATGGCATTAGCGTTGCTTCAGCAGCATGCCTCATTCGAACTGCACTATGCAGGGCGCAGCCGTGATCATATGGCATATGCTGACAGGCTAACTCGACAATTGACCGATAAATTATTTCTATACCCTTCAAATGAAGGTAAAAAGCTGATGCTTAAATCATTGATGAGCGAGCAAGAAGCGGAAACACATTTTTATTTCTGTGGCCCAGAAGCAATGCTAAGAGAATATCAACAATATGCAAAAGCACTTGGCATAGATAAAGAACGCCTTCACTTTGAGCAGTTTTCCAGGGAAATTACTCAATCGGCAAGCGCTTGTCAGTTAACCTTAACTAAATCGAAAATTAGCATTGAAGTAACAGCAGAACAAACCTTGCTTGACGCGGTATTGGCTGCAGGTGTTGATGCACCTTATAGTTGCATGACAGGTGAGTGCAAAAGTTGTGTAGTAAATGTTACTGGAAATAGTGAAATTGAACACTTAGATGAGTGTTTAACGCCAATAGAAAGGGCAAATGGTAAAATGTGTTTATGCGTATCACGCCCGAAATCAAACGCACTAATAATAGATTTATAAAATGACATAGCTACTGATATTCAAACCATTTGAGTAAATATAATAACGGAAGGGATCTCCATTGTTTTTCAATTTACTCCTATAGTTTTCAGTAATTAGCGCTCAATAGCTGATAATTCATTTAGCGTACTAAGTAAACTTTTATGATGAATTATGTGTATATTATTTCTATTGGCTAAATCTATTGCACTTTTAGTGTAAGTTGAATTTGTTACTACCAAAGCCTCTTCGGTATCATAATAACCTTTCGCAGCGATAACCTCTTGAACGGCTTTATTACCTACTGGTGAAGAATACAATTTTGCTTGAATAGCGACATCAATATCTAGTTCTGTATGCGTTGCCTTTATATCTAAACCTTGATCATTAGAGGCTTGAGAAACTTCGGCAATCCAATCATTATCGGCATTGTTTATTAGATCTGCTAATCCATGTTCATATTCAATACCGTCCGTAATTAATTCTAAGTCGTTTATATTGAAAAGTTCGCTTTCATCATTATTAGCAGCGTTACGATACTGGTATTCAATTAAAAATAGTTCGTTAAAGTACGCAGTAATAGCGCTCGAATCGTCGATACTATGTAATATGTCTTCAGATTCTTGCTTAGTAAAATTGCAAAGTTCTAATAGTTCGAAGCGACACATTTCCATTAAATCTAACGTTATATTGTCATTTATCTTATTGACTACTTTAAGCCATTTACTGTTGTCTTCGATTCCATATGAGTCAATGGCTACCCCACGATGATAATCTTTAGTAAGAGCAGGGTAATTGTCATTGATAACATGTTGTATTATTGCAGAGTCAAGGCTTACCACAATGTGAGCGATTTTATGCTTATTTATACTGTTTTCATTAGGGAAATTTTCCTGAAAATAACGATTAATAACTTTTAAATTTTGACGTACTCTTAATATATTGCCAACAATAAGTAAGCCTATAATAGAGGCTATTACGAGAAGCCACATATCAATTACCTGTGTTTAGTTAAGGTGAGCCGATAAATTTATTATTCGAAATTCGAGAACAAGATGAATTTAATTTAAGGCTGAAAATAGATTTGCGGACAATATCATATAGGTGGGACTAGCAATGTATCAAATTGTATTGCTAGCCTGATATTTTTTAATGTGCAGGAAGTTTCTCTTTATAAATGACTTACTTTATTTAAAGTAGACTTCCTCAACATTAACTAATTCAATAACTTCTGGCTCAGGAATATTTTCCTTAGGAAAAGCAAAACGTACTTTTTCGGTTAAGCCTTTGGCAAACACTTGATATAGCACGCGTGTTTTTACTGTCAGTGGATATTGAATATTACTTGGTAATTGATAGCTTTCCTGTCGGGTTTGACCTGATTTAATACGAGTGTCTTGGCTGAGTTTTACATAACGCCAAAAACGTAAACCTACTGGCTTATCGTCTTTATCGACGCCAATTTTAATAAAGCGTCGAGCATCTTTTGGAATGTAGCCATTGTTCATTACGCCGGAGCTGAAAACTTCTTTACCGCTAGCATCGGTCGCGATAACTTCTAGCCAAACTTGGCGCCTAGCACCGCCTGGCATATCGTGTCCTGAGTTGACGTTGGTGACATTCGCAGTGAAGGTATTACCTTGTTTTTCAACCGATAGCGTTAATGCTGTTTTTAGAATGTCGATACTCAACTTTTTATGTTCAGGGTTACGCATACCAGTGAAGTAATAATTACCGCCAGCAAAATGATGTGAGCGCATATTATTTTTTATCGGTCCATCATCAGTTGATTGACCTGCAACTTTGTTGTCAAAATTAGTCACATCTTGGGTCATATGACAATCAATACAAGTTTTGTGCTGGCTAGGGTCGTCAGGTGAATTAAATGGTGATGCTAACCACTCGCCGAAGTTGTCATTTATTTTCGCGCCAGGACCAGTCGTGAATTCGTTATGGCAAGTAGCACAGTAAAGCGAGCTTTGGTAAAGCTCAGGCTTTGAATAAGAGGCTTTGTGGGCTTTCGGCGCAGCGTTAATTTGTTTTTTAGCTAACCACTGTAAAAACTGATTATTGCTGTCTTCAAAAATATAGCTAGTACGGTCTTTAATGTTGACGGTTAAATCGGTATTACCACCTGCGTCTTCCGCTTCAGTAATACGGTGACAAAATATGCAACCTGTACCACGTTCATTAACTGGTGTGCCATGCTGATAAGCAGCATTCAAGGATTCGGCGTTCTTTTCCCACATATCGCCAAACTCACTTAATGCTGAATTATCATTGTTGATGACCATTTGTGGTGTATGACAACCTCTACACAGCACGCGAAATTCTTCACCTTCAAGCTCCGCTGCTACATTTTCTTGATAACGATAGTAAGGATGGTCCATATTCATGCCGTGATTTGAATCAGCCCATTGGTCGTAAATGGTGCTATGACAGTCTTTACATTGCGCTGAGCTTAACCATTCTTTTGGATGGGCGTATTTTTTATCGTCATCAAGTTTTAACCAAGTAGAAAGGTAAGGTAGGTTTTCTTGTGTGCGTACATAGCTATTTAACGCGCCCATCATTTTAGCGACAGCAACAGGTGGGTTTAGCATATCAATGGCGGTTAAGGTTTCTGAGCTGGCAGGATCTGCACCCATGCCGCCTTGAGTTTTTTGAATAATATCAATATAGGCGGCGACAGGATCGCCAGCGATCATTTTATAGGTATCAACATGACCTGTAATAGCATTGGAGAATTTATCTTTTGTCGCGTCTTTCATTAATTGTTTGTTAGTGAAATTAAAACCGTCGAAATGGCAAGAGTTACAACTCATCCAAAAATCACCCGCCATTGGATGGTCTTTATTTTTTTCACTGTTGGCTTGATTGAATAAGGTTTTACCTAAACGAACTTGTGCTGGCAATGGGTCGTGGTTAACTAAATCAGCAAAGTTACCTTGCGTTAATTTAAGTTTTGCAAAAGGGCCAGCAGTGCCGGTATCGAATTGAGCAAGGGTTAATGACATTGCATTTTGCACAAACAACTCTTGGCCATCTATCAACAAGCCTTTCGGGTTATCGCCCGGTACGTTGCGGTAAATTTGCGTCACTTTAGCACCCCCTTGAAACTTTTTACGGCGGTGGCGTTTCTTGCCTTTTCTTTTTTTAGCTTTTTTATTGGCACTCGCTTCTCGTGATAAATCAAAGACCATTAAGTCTTCAGAGCCAGCCAATGAAATAAGCACTTTTTTGCCATCTTCACTAAAAAGTACATCGTGTGGATTCGAAACAATGCGAACTTTATTGCCACTTTCAATTATATTAATTTGCTTAAATAGTTGCTTACGTTGCTCTATCAATTCGTGTTCGTTATCTAGGGTTAAATCGATAATTGAAACTGTTGGGAAAACACTTGATTGAAACTGAAAGTCATGACCAAACGACCATAACACATGCGGTAGCCAAGCTTTTTTGCCGTCTGGGCTAATAGCGATATTGTCGAGTAATCTTGGCTTACCTTGCGGCACTGATTCAGTTTTGTTACTTGGAGTGTCGATTAACTGAATAACACTTTTTAGTGCTGGCTGCTCGGCGTTCACATCATAAATTGATACTTGCCCTGATAAGCTGTGACTAACCAATAAGCGGCCATCATTTGTTAACGCTAAACCACGAGGCGTTTGCTCGGTATTGATGGTATGGGTTATTTCACCGGTTAATGAAACGGTTAGTAGCTTGTTTTCTTTGAAACTAGTGAGGTAAAACTGTTGATTTTTATTATCGAAAATTACACCAAAAGGGCGAGCAGGCACGTTGATAGTTTTTTTAACCGATAATGTTTTAGCGTCGAGCAAAATCGCTTTGTTATTTTGAAAGTCGCTAGCCAGCAGTAATTGTTGTTTTTCAGCATAAGCGATTCGGCGTATGTCTCGGCCTATCGTTTGTTCACTAATAATGTTGCCATTTTCGCGATTAATAATACTGACGCTACCTGCGTCAAAGTTGGCACTAAATATTTTGCTTTTATCGCTATTAAAAAGTACTGAAGCACTTTTTTCTGATGCCGATGCGCTGACACTTAATAGTTGAAGAAGTGAAATTGCTACTAGCAGTAGTGGCCACTTTAGGCGTTTAAGCATTGCTGTTCCGAACTTATAAAATTGAAAAATTATTCTCGATAAAGAGACTTTAGTAATAGCTACTGATTTACTTGCGGAAATTTAAAATACTCCAACGTAAAGCATGCCTAAAAACAATCGGCGCTAATAACCATGAAGAGTAAAAGTGTAGGTCTTGTATTAGTTGACTGATGCTATTACCCGTATTACCGTAAAAAAATAGATAAAAGCCACTTAAGGTGCAAACGACTAATAACCATTCTATTAACGTACCTGTTTGGCGAAGAAAAGCTTTTTTGCTTTTGGTGATAAGTTTACGATGCGAGCTCCAAAAAGCGCCAACAATAATGCTGAATAAGGTTACACCGATGATCATGTGAAGAGGTAATAACCAGCGTGATAACTGCCAACTAAGCTGGATTTTATCCCACAGTAATACACCACTGACAAACATAAAATACAATAAAAACTCGGTCGACTTATGACGATAGGCGAGTTGTTTCCACCATGTTGAAATTATCAATGTTGGGGAGTTAATTATTGTTGAATTATCTACGTTAATCATATTGTTAATCTTCTATGCTTTACACCATTTGAAACGGCAAAAGCAGCAATGACATTATTGCTGCTTTATTTTCTTTTTTAGTGATTAAGCCGAGTAACTTCACTCATTGCTTCTCTGAGCTGAGCTTAACTTAGCTTAACCTTACTAAGTTATAGCAACTATTTAATGCTGACTTTATTGGCCATCACTGGTGCTGTGCCATACTTTCCGCCTGCCGCAATAATTTGTTTTACGCCATCTTGGTCGGTATCTGTATTGTTACTATTTTTAATCACCAACTCACCAGTATCACCAATTGGCTCTGCTAACTGCATCGCACCATTAATTACCGTACTGAACCAGCTAACATAACGAGCTGTTAATGTGGCTAATTCAAAGGCTGGGTTATGCTCACCTTCTTCATTTTGTAAATGCAAAATGGTTTCACGTAAACCGCCAGAAATAGCAGCTTCAGTGTATGGCGTATGTACAGTCGCTTTACCTGGCATTGTGGCCCATGTATTGAGGTTTTTATCAAACATGTGCTTTTCAACAGCAAGGTAAACACTGCGTGCAGCAGCTTTGTAACTATCATCTTTAGTGGCTAAAAATGCCGCCACTAAACCGCGAATAGCAGCAAACTGATTCTCTAATGATGTTGAATTATCTGCTTTAACATCTTTGCCAATATTAGCACCATCAACGACTAAACCTTTATCATTGATCAAGTGTTTAACAATAAAGTCAGCCTGTGCTTTTACCATGCTAAGGGCTTGTTTACCTGCGGTTGTTTTTAGGTCTACAGCGCTAGTTTCTGCGGCAGCATAACCAACTGGCAGGGCATCTTTAGCACGTTGATAAATTGATAAGGCAACGATGGTGTAAGCGGCGTCATAACTATTTACATAGCTACCTTGTTTTGTTTGATAATCGTTAACAAAACTGCCGTGAGTTTTATTAAAGTGCAAAGCACTTAAGTTTTTAAACACTAAGTTAGAAATATTGTTGGCTAATGAAAAGGCATCATCACTAACAATGTCATTATTCGGATTATTGTCGGTGTTTACTTTCGGCGCGGCTGCAAATGGTGCGCCGTCAAATACCGCTAACATCGCTGGGTTTTGCCCTGTATTTGCAATACGTTGATCAGTAAATGCGTAGAATTCTGCTAATGGCCACAACATTTGCCATGTGTCACGTAAGGTTGAACGTGTATCAGTAACTTTTAATGATTTAATGCTATTCACGCCATTGATATTGCCTTCATTAACTTGCACTTTATGTGGGAACCAAACAGCGCCATTTGTTGGTGAATAATCAAGACCAAAGGCAGTGCCAAGTTGCTTGCCATTAAAACCAAGCTGGTTCTGCATAATAATTAATTTATCAATCGACATTTCGGTCAACATCATGCCGTTAAAGCCATCAGCGGCAGAAACACCTAAACTGTGTACACCGTCTTGGTCCATGGTTGCTGATTCCGCTTCAACTTCTTCGTCAGTTTCGGTGACGTGCATGCCGCCTAAAAAGTCTTGTGACCACATGACTTCTTTTAGGAAAATAGCGCCAATCGCGGCAGGGTTAAAACTTTTATCAAAACTTTTGCTATCCCATGCCAGTGATTTGTAATCGTGAACATATGCAGGAGTAACCGAGATAATAGTTTTGTCTTCACCTTTTGCTGTGGTGATATCGAAAGTTTCGGCGTCACCAGCAGTGGTATCAGGTTTGGCAACAAATTCAGGATTACCTGAAGTGTAAGGCATGGATAATGGGTAAACATTATTTGGGATTTCGCTTTGGTTTAAACCTACTGCGCCAGCCATGATATTGATACGCTTGCTAAGTTGTTCAATACTGCCACCACGTTTTTTATTTAATGGCCCGTTTGCTAAATGTGGCCCCATGGTTGATTGATAATTTAGCGCATACATAGCTTCTTCTGAGTATTCATAACTTTCAATACCTGCAGCAAAATCAAAAGCGGTAGGTGTATTAGCTGTTGTTGCATCAAGAATATCTAAGTCTAAACCTAATGCTTCTGCTAAAGGTTCGCCAGATAATTCAAACTCGGTATAAGCTAAAAAGTTACTCGCAGGGTAATGGGTTTTATCAACAATATTTGTTTGAGCAGCCGTTGCTACCCCTGAAAGTAATGATGCCATTATCGCGAGACTTACAAGAGATTTCTTCACAAGTTATCCTTAATTTACACTGGGTAATCGAGACTAATACTAAATAATGCCGCCATGGTAGCGCATTTATTTTATCAATAAAAGAAATGAGAGTAATTCTTATTTGTATTTATTAATCTAGATCAAGGTTAGCTGAGTTATCGTTTAAAATGGCATTTTTGCTATTGAATGATGAGAAATCGCTCTTTATATTTGCGCCACTTTTATCCTGAAAACGAATTTTAAACATGATCTTTTTTAACAAAAAACTCACCATAGTCGCTGTTGCGATAGCCAGTGTTTTTTCAAGTTCTACCTTTGCTTTTGAAAATGCTAACCAGCAGCAAGATGCAAGTAGTGCAATATCAGCAGGTAAGTTTTCAGGTAATTTTCGACTTGGTTATATTTCAACAGAAGATAGCAATGGCGATAGTGTCGAAAGCTCGGCAATTGGTGGTGAGTTAAGCTATAGCAGTGCAAGTTGGAACGGTATTAGTGCAACGGGTAGATTGTACACAACACAAAAGCTATTCAATGATGATAACGGTGATTTTTTTGCATCAGACGGTGATAGTTATGCCATTTTGGGGCAAGCTTATTTACAAGCCAATGTAGGCTCGACAGAAGTAAAAGTTGGCCGTTTTGGTTTTGGCTCACCTCATGCTGATATGGATGATATTCGCATGGTGCCTAATACCTTTTCTGGTATTTTAATCACTAATAATGACCTTAGTGACACAACTGTATATTTGGCGCATTTAGATAAATGGTCTGGTGTTGATTCGGATAAGCCCAAAGACTTTACTGATATGAATAACAGTGATGGTGTTAATGTATTTGGCGCTGTTTACGAAGGCATTGAAAATGTTGCTTTGCAGAGCTGGTATTACAATATTAACGATTTAGCTGATTTAATTTATCTTGAAGCTGTGGTTGAAGTTGAGCAATTTTCAATTGGTGTACAATACGCTAAGCAATCAGATAATAGTGATGATAATACAGGGCCTGACGGTGATGTTTACGGCATAACGGCAAGCTATACGTTAAATGATTTTACTATTAGCTCAGCATACAATCATGTTTCTGGCACTATTATTAATGGCTTTGGTGGCGGGCCATTTTTTAGTAATGCAGAAGATCATACGATTGATGGTGTTATTGATCAAAAAGCACTTAGAGTTGGCATTGATTATAGCGGCATTGATAACGTAACTATTGGCCTAGCACATGTTGATTTTGATGAAGGTGAAGATGAAACTGATTTACTGATCAGCTATGATTTTGGCAACGATATGGCGTTCGATTTTACTTATCATCATATGCATGATGATGGTGACATGGTGCTAGCTATGTTTAATGTTGGGTTTTAGTCGACGGGCTTTAAAGAGGTAGAGAGTTTACTTCTCTACCTTATTCTATTTTGTATTGGTCAGTTAATTCTATTACCGACTCCGCTGATACTAAGCGTATTAGTAGGAGCCAATGAAATTCCTGTTGTCACTATTTTAGCTGATGACAGTTATCCGCCTTATTCATATGTCGAAAATAATGAACTGAAAGGTATTTATGTAGATATAGTCAGAGCTGCAGCGAAATTGTTCAACAAAAATTATCAGGTTAAATTAGCTGGTGCACCTTGGAAGAGGGCATTGATGGAAGTAAAAAAAGGTAGGGTGTTAGGTATTTTACCACCTTATAAGCACATAGCAGAACGTGATTATATTTGGCCTTATTCATTAGCAATTATGAGTGAAACTGTTGTCGCCTATTGTCATAATGATATCAATATTATCGAATATTTTAGTTCGGCCTCAAAACAAGTTTTGCCGATATTAAACATCGGCATAAACTCTGGGTATATGATTTTCAGTGAAGAAATCAAGTTGGCGATTGCTGATAAAAAAATGTTAGTTTGGGAAAATAAAAGCACAAACGCAAATATATTGAAGCTGCAATCGCAGCGTATTGATTGCTATTTAAATGACAGATTATCTATTCAATATGAACTACTAAGGCTGAATAAAACTCCTGAACTAAACTTTGATGACATATCTGAGTCACTTATTGTTATGTCGCAAACCGCACATATTGGCTACTCTGATAGTGCTAATGACGACTTCCCATTTAAAAGTGATTTTATCCAGCGCATGGACTCTGCACTGACACAGATTAAAGCAACCAAGCAGTATGATAAAATTATTGCTAAGTACCTTACTCACTGAAGCTCTATTGCCATGCTAAAAACTTCTAACTGGCAATGCTTTTCACTATAAAGTAAATGAGAAAACATCTGTGGATACAATTAGCCAGTTTACTAAAGAACAGTCGCTAAATGATGAATTTAAAGATACAGCAAGCAGCTACTTTATACCGCTTGCTGAATTAGTTAAGGCTAAGCAATTCAATTTTAAAGCACCATTATTTGTTGGCGTTAACGGTTGCCAAGGCTCTGGAAAGTCTACTTTAGCTGCATTTATCGCTAAGTACCTATCTGAAAGTTATCAATTAAAGGTTGTGGTACTTTCTCTTGATGACTTTTATCTAGACCAAGCGTCGCGTAAAAACCTATCTCAATCTGTTCATCCATTATTAAAAGCTCGAGGTGTGCCAGGCACTCACGACATTGCATTACTGGCAAAAGTGCTTGCCGATCTTAAGCGTAATTGTGGCACAACCAATTTACCAAGATTCTCTAAAGTCATTGATAACCCTATTAATGCGGAACAAGTAAGTTTGCCTGTTGATATTGTGCTTATGGAAGGTTGGTGCTGGGGCGTTGATTCGCAAAGTGCGCAGCAACTCAGTGTTGATGCTAATGCCTTAGAAAAAGCAGCAGACCCAAATAAAGCGTGGCGTGAGTATGTAAATCAGCAATTAAAACTCAACTATCAACCACTTTACGAGATGATGAATTTTTGGGTGTTTTTGCAGGCTCCTTCCTTTGACTGTGTTTTTCAATGGCGATTAGAGCAAGAAAATAAGCTGCTTAAGGCAAATAAGAACAATACAAATAATGAGATGTTCAGTGCAGAGCAAGTGAAAAACTTTATTCAACTATTTCAAAGGTTAACTGAGCATGCATTGCAAACGATGGCGAGAAAGTCTGATGTAGTATTGCAGTTGGATTCACAACGCAATATTGTGCAAGTTACTCCGACATTAAGTTTTCTATAACGATTCTAATCATTGCTTAACCCTAACTTCCTTTTTAATTCTTAGCTCTGATTGTTTTACAAATAGCAGACAAAATAAAAGGCAAACAGTAGGGAAACTGTTTGCCTTTGCTCTTTCTCGTATTTTTTTACGTAAATTACTTTACGTTAATCACATAGTGTTATGCGTTAACTTTAGTTTTTCTACGTAAGCCAAAGCATGCTGCTAAACCTAACATTAACCAACCGAATGAACCTGAAGATTTCTTCTTCTCTTCTTCAAAAATACAACTTCCATTGTCTTTGTTCGCTGCTGAATCAAAGTTTGTTGCTGAGCTATCAGTACAACCTAATTCAATGCCATCAGAGTTAATGGTTAGCATGAAGCTAGTCATCGCTTTGTCTGAAGCAACATCAACATCTGAAACAGTAACTGTTACTTCTGATTCACCGTGGTAATTTGCTTTAGGTGTTACCGTTAAGGTTGCGCCTGCAGCCGTACCTACTGAAGTGAAGCTAGCAATAGCATCGCCAGAAACAGAAACAGTGTTAGCTGTGTTTAAGTCATCAATAAATACAACATTAATGTCAAAGTCTGCATTTTCATCAACTTCCATATCATTCAATGTTGATACTGTGATGTTGCTGTTAATAGCAATGTTTTTACTCATGCTAATGTCAGCCATGCCTTCAATGCTAGAAACTGCAGAAAACTCAAGGTTACGACCTGAAAAGTCATTGGTAACATCAAAATTCAAAGTAACATTAAATTGTGAAGATTCAGGCCCAACATAGTCATAACAAACAATTAGGTCATCTTTAAGGACTTCATCTAAGTTGTTCAATGCAAATTGTTCACCTTTGAATCCCGTTAATGGACCATAAACATCAAATTTAGAGTCATAGCCTTTCAGACCAATAGAGCCACGGCCATCCGTTGTACCAAAGTCAATATTATCGTAAGCCATTATTAGCTCGTATTGACCATCATTATGGCGAACGTTAGCGTTAATAAGTACTTCAAAATCAAAGCTGTTATCACGACGTTCCCAAAGTGTTTTACCTGCTGCCCAATCTTGGCCTGCATAGGCGTAATCACTGGCATTATCCCATTCAATGATTGCCCAACCAGTTTGAGTAAAGCCCATTGATACACCAGAGTTCCAAGCTAATTCAGTGTTAAATGATTCTCTATTAGTGATTGGGTTACCGGAGCGCCATAATGGTGCAATAATTTCTTCCGGGAAACCATCAAACGGTAACGGGAAGTAGAAATCCCAAAATAGAGGTCGTTGTGAAAAAGCTAGTTGACCATTACCACCAATTTTCACAATGTCAGGCAGGTAGCTGTCTTTGTTATTATATAAATGGAATGAATCAGTGTAGCCACCAAAAAGTATTGATGTTTCAAATACGTTAGTATTTGCCCACCTAAAACCAACATTGGTGTTGTTACCATTTTCGTCAAGGCCACCAAATAGAGGGTTAATACCAAAATCGCTCATGTCAATGTAGCCACCCGGATTTGAGTTGCCAACATCAGGCACCATACACATTTCATTATTAGCATTAGTGGTAATATTGTAATGGCGAACAACCGCTCCCGTGTCAGGTTGAGTACCAGAAATAGTAAGGATGTTGCCATCAACACTCAATGTTGCGGCATCAGCATTAGATTTAGCTAAGTCATTGTCAGTTAACACTACACCTTCAGGTAATGTAGTCGTGATAGTGAAATCACGGTCTGCCCCCGATTTGTTAGCCAATACGTTGAAGCCAACAGTAATGTTATCACCAGCTTTACCAGCGCTTTGTGTACTTGTCATGTTAACGTCATTCTTACCACGAGTTAACATAAACCCCATGGTGCCTAAGTTACCTGCATTGTTAGCTGACGTTCCAATATCGATCGCTGTGTAGTAAATATCGCCTTCTACCATTTCCATATCCCAGTTAACATCTAAGTCAACGGTATCATTACCATTACTTGCAGGTAATTCTGCTGACATAGTCGTTGCAACATTATTAGAGATTATGGCGGTTGCAATCGAAAATGTTTCAGGAATAGTGGGATGATAGCCTGAAAAATTAGATCTATTATGGAATACTACCCAATACGTGCCAGGCTCAGGATCATTTAAATTACAAAAGTTATTATGGCTTGGGGAATTCGATACACATAATATTTCTGTTGCAGGTTCTATAACACCGTCACCGTCATAATCTTTTCCCATATAGACAGTAGCATTACCTTGTTCGAATGTGCCCATTGCTTCCGATTCAGTTGTACCGTGAATTTCGGCAATTAAACGTTTGGTATGTGCAGGAACTTCAATAAACTTGCTATGGGTTGCATCTTCATCAATGGCAAACTCTGTCAAATCTGCAGGATCAGGTACGTTAATCATCCATGGCGGGATATTGTCATCATCTTTATGTAAAACAATACTTTCAACATTTGCTTTAACTGGTGAAAATACTCGACCAATTGGACTATTAGCTTTAGGTACTTTGAGACCATTAATTTGATATGAACTATCATTGCGATGAGCAATTGCAGATACACGAGTTGGCATATCACGAGCGTCATAGCTAAATGCCATAGGCCAGCGAGAATCTGGAATACTGTCATCTTCAGCTGTTAGCACTAGTGCAGAATGAAGTTCGCCTTCACCATTCCCCCAAATACCTTGTGCAGCTGCTATTGATGCTTTAACAACAATCGTTTGAGTTTCGCCGGCTTTCAAAGTGAAAGTTGATGGTGAGGCTTCAATTGTGATGCCTTGTTCATCAGTTTGGATGTTCATATCGAATGCCCAGCTGCGAACTGCTTCATTTGAAACGGTCCAAGTGCCGTCACGTGTTGCTTTAACCGTTCTTACCCAAGAACATTCTGGTGCACAGCTAAAATCAACAAGGTTTGGCATGTTAAGTTTATGTGGTGTACCGCCGTTATATGGGTCTGCCGATCTAAAGTTTTCCGCAGTTTCATTCATCACTAAGCCAGCTTGTACTGCATTAGCAACATTAATTCGGCCAGAGCCTGCGCGGTAAATTTCAGCTTTATCTATTATGTCATTTTCATCGTTTAAACGATGATATTGTACAACATTGTCAGCAGTCATCGCTAACGCTGATTGTACTTCTGCAGCAGTCCATGTTGGGTTTGCTTGGCGAATTAATGCCATTGAACCTGCAACATGAGGTGATGCCATTGATGTACCACTAATGGCGATATAATCAGTACCAAAAGAATTGGTTAGGAATGGGTTTTCATCAGAATAGGCTGCATAAACGTCAACACCCGGTGCCGCTAATGTAGGTGCTAATATTTCTATATTGCGATAGGAAGGGCCACGAGATGAGAATGTCGCTAACCAGTCACCATTTTCTTCGCCAACTCTACGCTCCACAACTGTAGGCTTAATGGTAATTTGATGCCCCATTTCATCATATGAATCTATCCAGTCAGCAATGCCGTCAGTGTTATTAGGATGTTGCCAGCCCAAATCTTTACCGTGAAACTGTTCATTAGTGAAATGAACTGAAGGTATAACATAGCTATCGGCAACAGTGCCTTGTGTTGGGTCGGCATTGAACATGATAAAGCCGTCTGCACCACCTGCTTGTACATTTTCTGCTTTTGCTGTTCTGGCATTTGCTGCAGCATCAGTAGGGTAGTGACGTTGACATACAACAATTACATTAGTTGAGCCGTCAGCAGCACCTGGAATTGCGGTACCGTCTTTAAAGAAGTCAAAAGTACCGGCAGGGTAACTGTCAACACAGTAACCGTTCCAATCCTTTGAACCACTGCTATCTTCATAGTCTTTTGCCCAAACCACAACACCGCTTAATTCAGCAGTATTGATTGAACCACCTAATACAGGGTGATCAATACCAGGAGGAACTTCACTACCTAAAGCTGGGTCAATAAAACCATTGTATTCAACAGCCGTTTCAATGACTATTTTTCGATCATGTGTGGTTGCTGCAACTTGTGCTAACCAAGGTGATGAATTATCCACACCACCCATACACTCTTCATAGCCACAATTTTGGCCACCGTTACCCGCAGCAGCAGCTACGTTAATACCTGCTTCACGGGCAGATAAAAAGGCAAGTTGTACATCATCAGCCCAAACGTTTTTGTCTTGACCACCGATGGAAAAGTTAATTACGTCTACGCCATCAGTAATTGCGTCTTCAATACTAGAAACTAGCGCTTCACCCGGACAACCTTGTTTATTTTCATCGTTGTTACCAACACATACTTGATAAGCAATAATGTTTGCATGTGGAGCTACACCAGAAATAACAGGAAATAAATCGGCTTTAACTAAATCACCGTCAGCTTTACCGTCAGGACCGGCGATTTGTGTTTTTACAAAGTCAACATCGTGCAACACGTTACCTGCAGCAGTTGATGCTGTGTGAGAGCCGTGACCTTGGTAATCTTCACCAATGGCTGGCCAGTCTGCGCGAAATTCTTTATGGATATCAGTTACCGATTGGTAAGTACGGATACCGATTAACTTATCATTACAGCTAATAAAGTCTTTTAGTTCATCATCATCACAGTTACCTACGTAGTTCCCAGTACCCCATGGGTTAGTATGGTCGTAACCGTCATCGCCAATATCAGCAAATGAAGGGTGATCACTGTTTACACCAGTGTCAATTACCGCAATGATTTGGCCTTCACCTTTGTATTCCATTTGGTCAACAGTTGCAGTGCCTGTCCAAACTTGGTCAGCGCCAATTTGTTTCGGGCCTTGATCTGATAATAGGTCATAGAACTTTGAACGTTGAACGTTAGCAACATTACCCATGCTAGCAACTTGTTTAGCTTGCTCTTGAGTCATGGTCATTGAGAAACCATTGAGTGCTTTAGTGAATTGTTCTCTAACTTTGCTGCTACCCGCAACTTTCTGAACTTCACTAATAACATTACGCTGGGTTGCTAATAGTTGTTGTTCATATTTTTTTGCAGCGCTAATACTAGTTTTGCCATTGTCATATAACTTGCTGATGCCTTTACTTTTCATCTCTTGTGCGATGGCTGAGTTAAGGTCATTAGCAACAATAGCAACCGGTTGGTCAACTAAACGAATGATGTAAGTATGTTCGCCAGTAATATCAGCTTCTTCAACAAACTTGCCATTTTGTCTATTGATATGAACATTAAGACCATCGTTTCGTAGCATATTTTGCTCAGACGATAATTCTGCTTGTTGTCGCTGCTTTATTTGTTCAGCGGTAACCTTCACTGGTTGTAGTTTATGCACAGCCGTATGTGGTGCTGCAGCATAAGCTGCACCAGCACTATAGGCGGCAACACTAATAGCTAAAGCTATTTTTTTAAGTTTCATTTTGTTCTCTCTCTCGTTTTATTCTTTGCGTTTAAATACGCAATTCGCTTGAAAGTAACGCATAAAATGAAGGCTTAAAATGTACAACTTTGTATCGTTTTAGATTAATTTATTGAATGGGGGGAACTAGACTTTTTCGCTTTCTCATCGCAGTGGTAAGCCAGTTATACGTTTGCACTTTTTTTAAGTTAAATTTGAGAAGGATTAGTTACAATTGTACAAAAGTGTAGCATTTGTAGAAAATTGTAACGCCATTTCTATTGGTTTTTGTTTTTGTTTTTCTTGTATGTCTTTGTTATTAAATGTTTATTTTTTGTATTGTTCGTAACATGTTAAACCGTGATAAAAATGTGTAACTAGACTTGTTTGTAATTACTTATGCATGTTGTTACATTGTCGATTCCTTAAATTTGACTTGTTTAGTCATTTCAACTCGATATTTTTAGTAATTTGAATTCATGAAGTTTTTTTGGGTATGCATATTTTTCCTGCAATTAATAATGTCATTTTCTTATGCGGATGACACGGTTAGTACAGCTCAATTGGTTGACGCCAATGAGTGGCAATTAGGGGTAACTTTAGGCTACGGTCAGCTTAGGCAGCCGGTTGCTCAACAAGAGAATATTAAGTTATTTCTTATCCCTGATATTCGTTATTACGGGGAAAATTTTTCAGTAGAAAATTTAAATATTTCTTATGCTTTATTTCAGCAACCTAATTTTGTTGTTGAGTTAGTTGGTAAACAAAATTTTGATGGCATTTATTTTCCTGGTGATCATCGGGACGCTTTTGCTGCGGTTGCTGCAAGTGGCACTTTCATTCGAAATCCCACCTTTAATAGTAAACTGTTGGAAGATGCTATTGCAGCAGAAGAGATTCCTCCACAACATAAATCAATGTCTTATATGGCAGGGGCAGAAATTCGCTGGTACGGAAAAATAGATTATTTTCTGACGACATTATTTGATGTTAGTAATGTCCATAACGGTTATGAAGTAGATTTCAGTTTACATTTTCAGCATGAATTAGGAAAAGTTAATGCTGATTTCGAAATGGGAATTATTCATAAAAGTGATAAAATGAGTAATTACTACTACGGCGTTGATTATGCTCAATTTGAACAAAATAACCATAGTTTAGAAAGTAGTAATAATTATTACCTGCAATATACCACCGCGTATTCATTGTCAGAACACTGGTTTGCTTTAGCCGTTGTAAAGCAGCAATGGTTAGATTCCAATATCCGTCGTAGCCCAGTCATCAAGCGTTCTAATATATTGTCATATTTCATTGGCATTAAGTATATGTACTAATTCTACGATGAAGATACTTATTCAGTCATTCACCCTAAGTTTGCTACTGCTATCAACAATGATACAAGCAGCAAATAATCCTATGATTGAATCTTTTAGCATTTTGCCAAGTATTTGCGTTGTTGCCCGAGAGAATAGTTGCGAGCAAGATATCCGTTTTCAATGGCGATTGAGCCATGCTAGTAATAGCTGTTTGTTTCTTGTTGGTGAAGAAAAAGCGTTATATTGCAGCGATATGCAACAGCTAACCTCGATTGTTCTCAGGTTAAATGTTCAGAAAGAAAATGAATTCATTTTACGGTTAGGAGCATCAAATAAAGAAATGCGACGTCAACTTAAAGTACGAGAATTGGGTAAAGATGTTCGACAATCTCGTCGACATTTATGGAGTGTATTTTAATGTCAGCGTTATTAAAAGAAAGCCCGAATAATGAACGTAAAACCAAAATATTATTAATTGAAGATGATCAGCGCTTAGCGCAATCAATCACCTTGTTTTTTACCTCTCAAGGTTTTGATGTTAAACACTTTATTAATGATGAGTGTTTGAGCTCGTTAATTGAGCATGAGCAAATTGATATTATCATTTGCGATATCATGCTGCCGGGGAATGATGGTTTTCGTATTATTAAAAAGGTACGTGCTTTTTATCATGGCCCGTATATTTTTTTGAGTGCATTAAATGATTTAAAAAATCAACTTAAGGGTTTTGAGTTAGGAGCAGATGACTATATTTGCAAGCCTGTTGACCCACAGTTATTACTGGCAAAAGTTAGAGCGTGCTTGCAGCGCACCGCAAAAGTAGAACAAAGCGATGTGCTAACCATAGGTAATTTAACCATAGATAAAAACAATCGCTGGGCGCGCTTTGAGCAACAAGATATATCACTGTCTCGTCATGAGTTTGATTTACTTTGGCTACTGGCGGCAAATTATGGCAAGCAAATCACACGTGAATATTTGTTCGTAAATACCCTTAAACGCTCATACGATGGTTTGGATCGCACTATTGATGGACGAGTGAGCCGGTTACGTAAAAAGCTGCTGACTTATGAAGGCTTAACTTGCCGTATCAATACGATGTGGGGCCAAGGCTATATGTTAACGGTTAATGAGTAACCCTTGTTTAAAGCTTTCATTAAACATTATTTACTGATTGTTATTGGTATTGTTTCGAGTATTCTAATTGCAGATTATTGGTATAACAAAAGTAACGCCCTACAAGCTCCTCAACCATTAACTGTTAACCATGTTATACCGTTAGTGAAGCAATACTGCTTACTACAAGATTGTATAAGTAAGGAAATTCCGTTAGCGATACCCAGTGTGTTAGTCGAAAAACAGCACATCATGTTTCCCGTTGAGCAAAAGCAAAAGCTGATGTCGGGAGCTGTTATTACCGTTCATGATGTAGATGATGGTAATTATTTCTATGTCAATTATGATGACAAATATTACCTGCAACTTGGGCCAAGTAAACTTGAGTCGCAACAAAATGGTGGCTTTTATACCACGCTATTTTACGTATTATTAGCCGCAGCATTATTTTTAGGTTTCTATCCGTTATTTAGAGATATGGGACGGCTAAGTGATGTAGTAAGAAAGTTTGAATTAAAGCAAAACCTTAACGCCAGTGACTTTCCTGATTCTGCTTATTTTCAGCAAATATTTTCTGCCATTAGAGAAATGCTTGAAAAAATTGGCCGGCTTGTCGCTTTGCAAAAAGAATTATCGAATACCTTATCGCACGAAGTTAGGACTAGTTTGTCGAGTGCTAAGTTTACCTTGTCGGCGCTAAATGATGAAAATTATCAGCAAATGAAACCATTACTTGATGGTGATATTTGTGATATTGAACGACTAGTACAAGAGTACTTAAGTTTTTCAAAACAAGAACATCAATGTCCCTCTTTAGCATTGTCAGCACAATCACCTATTGCCATCATTGATGAGTATGTTGAAAAATTGCTAAGATTTTCCGATAAGAAAGTGACTCTGACTAAGCAAACTAATGCCACAGCCCTGATTGACTATCGTTACTTTTCACGAGTGATGAAAAATTTAATTGATAATGCCCTTAAACATGCTGATAGCGAAATAGTCATTACGGTACGGGAAGATCGAGAGTCATTAATTTTACAAATTGAAGATGATGGTCGCGGCTTAAAAAGCGAAAAACTTGAAGATTTATTCTTACCATTTAACCGTGAACATGATGAAGTCGCGGGCTATGGTTTGGGTTTAGCTATTGCTAAAAAAATTGTTGATTGGCATCACGGAGAAATTACGGCGGCTAACAGCACTCAACTTTCAGGGGCAAAATTTACCGTTAAGTTACCATGTTGTGACCCTGATAATGACAAAGTTTATAACCAATCAATTGACCAACTTAGTCATGCTGAAAAATAATATCTTCATCTGAGCTAGGCGTTATAGCGACGACATCATTTCAGGTGCAATTATTGTTGGTAAAGTATGATAAAATTGCATTATCTTAATGTCGTTATTTTCATCAATATTTTATGTCCTTGAATAGCCTTTGTTTTACTCCCTTCGAACGAGATACATGCCAAGTTAATTTACCGGAAAAATTTACGTTTCCATTTTATTATCAGCCACACATCCTAGCGAATATGGCGGCAGAACAATTACAAGGTTATTTAAATAACCAAGCACAATGGCAATACGATATTGAATCTACAACCGAAAAAACTGCGTTAGAAGGCAAGATGTTTGGCGTGCTAGTGGTTAAAAATTCAGCTCAAGAACTTGGCTACTTAGCAGCATATTCAGGGCAAATAATTAGTTTATCTACAGATAACTTATTTGTTCCACCAGTATCTTCTATGCAATTAAACGATGATGCATACCTGACAGAGCAGGCACTGATTAATCGCATTAATGATGAAGTAACAGCAAAAGAAGCTAGCTCGCAGTTACGACAGTATATTGATGAATTAGCCGTTGCTACAAACGATTATCAAAGCCGTTTACTTACGCTACAAGCAACGATGGCTGATGGCCGAAAACAGCGTAAACTGCAACGTGAAGCAGCGAAAATATCTGTAAGCGAAGATGAATATCAACAGCTAGAACGTGAACTTGCGGGCGAAAGTATTGAACAGAAAAAACAGTTACAAGCATTGAAGAAATTTTGGCAAGAGAAAATTTCTGCATTGCAAAGCCATTTAGATGAACTCAATAGTGAAATTACTGGTTTGAAAAAGCTCAGGCGTGCTAAATCTAAAGCCTTACAGAAAAAGCTATTTGCACAATACGAATTTTTGAATGCCGATGGTGAAGTAAAAGATCTAAATCGTATCTTTGCTGATTTACCTGAGCAAACGCCACCATCGGGCGCGGGTGATTGCGCCGCTCCTAAATTATTGCAGTACGCTTATCAACATAACTTAACGCCAATTGCCATGGCTGAGTTTTGGTGGGGGCCAGCACCAAAATCGGCGATTAGACAACATAAGAATTATTATCCATCTTGTTATAGTAAATGCCAGCCAATATTAGGCCATATGTTGCAAGGGTTAGTGGTTGATGAAAATCCACTGTTAGTTAATCCCGCTCAAGGGAAAGACTTAACCATAGTTCATCAAGATGACGATATTTTAGTGGTAAATAAGCCAGCAGAGTTTTTGTCTGTACCAGGGAAAAATATTGAAGACTCAGTATATTTGCGTATTAAAACACAATTTCCGCAGGCTTCAGGGCCACTTATTGTTCATCGCTTAGATATGTCGACATCTGGCTTATTGGTTATCGCGTTAAATAAACGGGCTCATAAAGCGCTGCAAAAACAGTTTATTGAACGCTCGGTAGAGAAGCGTTATGTCGCATTGGTTACTGGTAATGTTGAAGCTGAAATTGGCACTATTGAATTACCACTGCGCTTAGATTTAGACGATAAGCCTCGTCAATTAGTGTGTTATCAACATGGTAAAGCGTCTACCACATATTGGAAAGTGTTGGCGAGAGAAAATAATATCACTCGGCTACATTTGTATCCAAAAACAGGTCGTACTCATCAACTTCGCGTACATTGCGCACATAGATTAGGTTTAAATATGCCGATTGTTGGTGATGATCATTATGGTGATAAGGCTGAACGCTTGCATTTGCATGCCGAATATTTAGCATTACGACACCCAATTAGTCGCGAAGAAATGGTGTTTGAAGTGCCTGCAGAATTTTAACGAAATCCTCTTTGCTTTAGCGTGGTATTGCGCAACTTGAGACCGTTATAAATAGTTAATTAATTTATAACGGCTATACTCTCAGAGCAGCTATCGCAGTGTATTAGCTAGATTTTTACAGCAATTTAGAGTTTTTTACCTAGCCTTTTTTCTATTTGTTTCTTTTCCCAATCAGCACCAAAAAAGCTATAAACTTCAAAAACACTAATGCCGTGAGAAATTAGTCCAATCCCCCAGCCTAAAGCAGCCCACCAAGCCCAATAATATCCAGGGCTAGTTAAAAAATTGATGAGGAATAATCCCATTACAACTACTGTATAATTAATAAGGTGACTATAAAATCCTTTAATGTCTTTAACATGCTCTATAACACGGTTTTCTTCTTCACTAATTTTATCTGAACTATTCATGTTTTCCTCCGGCAGCAATTCATTTAATTCAACTTCAAATACAGCGGCAAGAGATTTTAATGATTCCAGACCGGCTTTTTGGCCTCGCTCAATACGTTGAATGGTTCTAATATTTAAACCACTGAATTGGGCTAATTGCTCTTGAGACCAAGCTCGTTTAAGTCTTAATTTTCGAACGATCATTTACTTTCCCTTGTTGCTGTTCGTTTTGAATTATTCACTGTGAGATGATTTTTTGCTACGACTTTTGTCCGACATTTATATGACAGTTCTTTAATTTCAATGAGTTATGGTTTTTATGTTTCTTGTTAAATATTAATGTCCTTAAGTAATTCGGCTGCATCGTCAAACTCATAAACCTCAACTTTAGCCATAATGTCTTTAAGCTTCTGGTTGTAGGTTTGCTGCATGGTCATTGGCAATAATGCTTGAATGGTATCAACGGCGGCAACATCATAATTTTCTACATCGGTTTTTAATTGTGCAAGGAGTGTTTTGCACGCTGAAATATTAAAGCCTTCATTTGCTAGTGCTGGCGCTTGTAATTGTTTTAGCGCCACTTGTATGCGTGCCAACTCATCTTTGCTTTGTGATAGGGCTATTGAACTTATTTGTTGCTGATTTGCATTGTTCTCAATTGTTTGGCACAGGCTATAAAGCTGCTTTGCACCAATATTGCCTGCTACGCCTCTCAATGTATGTGCAAGACGTTCAACTAATGCAAAGTTATTTTGGCTTTCAGCTTCAATCATTGGTGTAATTGCATCTGTGTAGTTACTTTTAAATTTAAGTAATAAGCGCTGATAAAGCTGATGGTTATTCTGTGCGATAGCTAAGCCTGCTTTGGTGTCTATACCATCGAGCGTTGGAATAACAATCGACTCGTCTAATTTGATGTGTGGCATAGCAACACCTTTACCAATGCCACTAGGTTTTACCCAATGTGCTAATTTAGTGAATAATTCATTGGTATTAATTGGCTTTCCTATGTGTTCATTCATACCCGATTGCAAAGCTTTTTCTCTATCTCCTGTCATAACATTGGCTGTCATAGCGATAATAGGTAATGTGGCAAACTTTGGATTTTGGCGTATTTCTCTGGTTGCCGTATAGCCATCTTTTACTGGCATTTGGCAATCCATGAGTACACCATCAAATGCTTGGCTATTTAAGCAGTCAATTGCTTCTTGGCCATTGTTCGCCACAATAACCTCAATACCGTGATGACTTAATAATTCTGTAGCAAGCTCTTGGTTAATTTCGTTATCTTCAACTAATAATATTTTTGCACCTAGTAAGGTGTCTATCGCAAGTTGTTCGTCTTGCGGCAATAAATTAAATTTCATTCGTCGTAAGCTTTCATGCCCCAATGTGATTAATAAACTATCAAGTAAATTCGATGAAGTTATTGGCTTACAAGTAATATAATAGTTTTCATCGCCATCCAAAGCTTGCATCGTTACTTCACGTCGATTAGGCAAAATATGTAATATCGGTAGTTTTTTACAACTATCACGCAAGGTGGAAATATCTTGATAACTTTGCTCATCGCTAACTTTAGATACGTCAAATATTAAGGCATCGAAAGAGCTTTCTTGTTGTGATAATTCAGGTAGCGCTTCTGCAACTGACGAGTAAACTTCCAATACAAAACCGAAAGAGTTAATGATTCTTTGCAAGATAGATTTATAAGTGTCGTTATCTTCTATCAAAGCTAATTTCAGCCCTTGAATTGAAGACAAGTAGGGCTTAGTTGACTGTATTTGCTCTTGTGTTTGAACTTGGTAGCTAACGGTGAAGTGAAATTGGCTGCCAACATGCTCTTGGCTTTCTACCCATATTTCACCACCAAGTAATTCCACTAATCGTTTACAAATGGCAAGCCCTAAGCCGCTACCGCCATATTTTCGTGTAGTAGATGCGTCGGCCTGGTTAAATGACTGGAATAGTTTCCCTTGCTGCTCTTCTGTCATACCGATGCCAGTATCGCAAATTGAGAATTTTAAGGTGACAGTGTTATCGTGCTTACTGACGCAAGATATATAAATTTTTATCTCGCCATGATCGGTGAACTTAGTGGCGTTGCTGCCTAAGTTTGTTAAAACTTGTCCTAACCGCAAAGGATCGCCGATCAAATCAATCGGAACATTTTGTGCTACGTCGAATATTAACTCGGTTTGTTTTTCGCTTAGTTTATCAATAAGCATATTGCTTAAGTTATCTAAAATGTTATCTAAGCAAAAGGGTATTGACTCAATATCAAGCTTGTTAGCTTCGATTTTAGAAAAATCTAAAATATCATTAATAATACCAAGCAGTGATTCTGCCGCTTGATTGACCTTAAAAATGTAGTTTTCTTGCTTTGGTAATAGCTCGGTTTTTAATGCCAATGCCGACATACCAATAATGGCATTCATTGGTGTACGAATTTCATGTGACATATTGGCTAAAAAGTGTGATTTTGCTTTGGCTGCATCTTCGGCCAAAGATTTCGCGTGTGCTAGGGCTTGCTCTGCCATTTTCTGTTCGTTTATATCGACAAAAGTACCTAATAGGCCGCCAATGCTGCCATCTGACTTTTCAAAACCTCGTACCCAATACATGGTGGAATGATCTAATCCATCAGCATATTGCATCGAAATTTCTTTCTTGATCATGCCTGTTGAAGCAATCACGTCGATATCTTCTTTTTGATAATTTTCGCGATCGGCTAAAGGTATATATTCCAGCTCAAGTACTGTTTTGCCAATAATATCTTCTCGCTTAACATTAAAGGTTTGCTCATAGGCGGTATTTACATTGATAAATTTGGTGTCAGGCCCTTTGACGAATACTGGGTAGGGAATAGTGTCAGCCAATGCTTGTTGAAATAGTATTTGTTCTGCCAGCGCAGCATCGTTTATTTTGCGCTGTGTTATATCGCGAACAACGGCAACAATAAAACGATCGTTATGAATATCAACTGCGTTTACGGTTACTTCTGCGGAAAACTCATCGCCTGACTTTCGTCGTCCGGTTAATTCTAGTAGCTGCTTTTCTGGAGTTTCTTGATGAATTAACTTGTCAAATAAGTGCAAGCTGGCTTCTTCCGGTAGCAGTCGCTCTATTTTCTGACCAATAAGCTCTGACTTTTCATAGCCAAACATGGCTAATACTTGTGAGTTTACAATACTATGCTCGCGGTACTTATCTAGCATTAAAATAGCGTCAGGTGCTGACTCCATTAAGGCGGCAAACTGTGCTTTTGCCGCATTTCTTTGGGTGACATCAATTAAGGTTAAACGTATCTCAGTTAATTGTTCTTTGTCATCATATACTGGCAACGCCGACATCATGGTTTCTATGGTTTGGTTAGCACTAATAGCAACGGGAATTTCACACTCTAGTAAATGTGATTTCGCTTGAAATATTTGATGCACATAATGCTCTGGCGCAACAAAGTCCTGCCAGTTTAGGGAAGGAAATATTTCACGTTGGCGTTTAAATAAATGAGCAAAGGCACAATTGTGTTTAATGAACATACCTTTGGCATTGAGTGTGGCATAAGCAACGGGCGCATGTTCGTATAGCTCCCACATAGCACGCTCACGTTGATGTAATTCAGCGGTACGTAATTCAACAACCCTCTCAAGTTCTTCTTTTGAACGGCGCATGTACTTAGTCGAACGTTGCCCAACTGTTACAGTGAAAATATTTGAAGTTAAAATTAACAGTAAGGTAACAATAGAAATTAGCATCAACTTATTGCGTAGTGAGCTTACCCCTAGCATGGCTTCAGTGACGTCAATTTCTGTCGCAATACCAAAGCCATAGTTATTGTCCCAAAGCCAAGCGCCATAGACTTTTATGCCACGATAATCGTTATAACCAGTAACATTTGAAGCAATTTTTTTATTGGTAACTATGAAGGGGTCTGTTGAACGCATACTGCTAAGTAATTCAATCGCTAGGTGAGTGAATGCTAATGGCTCGGATTGAATTTTCGCATTAGGATTTTTGAGAATGTTAATCACAGGGTCTTTAAGTAGTATCAGTTGGTTGTTTTCATTTCTGTTACTGAAGTACTGGAGTGATGAAATGTCTGATTCAAATCGACTTTTTGATATCATTTCCCCTTGATTATTAACTAAATAACTCTCACCAGAGGCACCAATACGACCTTGTTGCATAATGTCAGAAATTCGACCACTTGCTTGAATTCTAAGCGTTAAAGCTGCAATGACTTGATTACTGCTGTTTCTAATTGGGGTGACAATAAACATACTGTATTGATCAAGTGGGTTACTGACCTTACCAAATAGTAAACTAATGTCTGATTTTATTGGGGAAACAAAGCGTGTTTCGCCAGCAAAAACCGCCGAAAGTACTTCTGGCTGTTGTTGGGCAATTAAGTTGATTTGCCCTAAATTTTCATTACGACTAGAGCCGATATTTATGTAGTCGCGATTGATAACAAAAAAGCCTTGGCCTTCAATACTACTTTGGCGAAAGTATTGACGAATATCTTGTAGCGGTGATGAAACAATTAATTCTTCTTTTTGGGGAGTTTGCTGCAACAATTTCTTTGTCAACTTTACGACTTTATCGTCGACACTAATTTGTTTTAATAAATTTTCTTGATCTGTTATCCAATCGTTTATTCTGGTTTTAGTTGCTTCAACAACAAACTCAAGATTTTTCTTTGTGTTAGCTTGCGTGCTTTGTTCGTTTTCATGCAATGTTAGATAAATAACACTGAATATAATGGCAATATTTAATACTGAAATTGAATGCACTATTAATGGGAATTTTCTTGAAGCCATAAACAAAGCCATTCGTTTTGGCGTGATTAGCTTTGGTAAAAATAGAGTAATGGCAATCAGTAATAACGAAATAGCGACCATGGTAATAATTAGCGAGGTACTGTTATCGGTGGCAATAACTTTTGGGGCAAAGCTCTCTAATGCTTGATCTAGTAAAATGTTCTCGGGTAAAAATGGCGAATTTACCATGCCAAGCTGATGATAGGCTTCAGTAATTTTTTCCATTCTTGTTTGTGTAATAGAGCCAATAGGAATGAATTTTGCCAATACTATTTTACTGATTTCATCGGCTTCAAAGGTTAAGTGCTCATTAGATTTATTCTGGCTGTTGTACTTCTTAGCAATTAGCTCGACCATTTCTGCTTGATGGCTAAGCGCATACTTCCAACCTTTAATGGTTGCTTGACGAATTGCTTGTACACGTTGCGGATTTTTTTTAACTTCAGCTTCGCTGGTAAAAAGGTTATCACCATAAAAATCAATACCATAGTCACGAGGGTCTATGATGAAAATATCAACATTTTCTTGGCTAAATCTAAAGGGTTCATCGGTGCTATATATTAGTACTGCGTCAGTGTCACCACTTGCCAAAGCGGAAAAATCATAGCTTTCCTCTTGCCAGTTAAATGCTGAATTATCGGTGTTAGCCCGCTTTAACATAGCAATGATTGGCGCATAATTTTCACTGCTAGAATCGACCATAATACGCTTGCCGACCAGATCAAAAGGACTTGATATTTTCGAAGAACGTAACGTGGCAAGAACAGCTGGAGAGTGCTGAAATATTTGTGCAACAATGACAACAGGTTTGCCCTTGCTTTTAGCAATAATTAAACTTGAATCATTAATGCCATAATCAGCTCGACCATCAATAACATAATCTTCTATCGACCCCTTGCCATTAAACTCATGTAACTCTACTTCTAAGCCAAGCTCTTGATAGAAACCTTGTTCTTTGGCTGCGTAGTAGCCTGCAAATTGAAATTGATGAAACCAATTCAATTGAATTGTAACTTTCTCGAGCGTTTGCCCCCAACTTTGACTGCTCAATACTAAGCACAATGTAACCATTAAACTGGTAATTATGTTTTTTAAACGAAAATGTTTTTGCATGTGTTTTACTACTCAGTGATGAACTATCATTCTGAAAATTGCGCTTTAATCGCAAGAATTTCATCTAAATTATTGACAAAACAATCTACTAACTCTGGATCAAAGTGCTTACCTGATTCACTTTTAATAAGCTCAACGCTGCGTTCGATTGTCCAAGCAGGTTTATATGGGCGCGCGGATGTTAATGCATCAAATACGTCAGCAATGGCAATAATTCTGCCTGTTAATGGAATTTCTTGCGCCTTTAAACCTTTGGGGTAACCACTACCATCCCATTTTTCATGGTGTGTTATTGCAACCGTTTTTGCCATTTCCATTAACGGCGATGGATCTTTTTCATCAAGAATTTTACCGCCAAAAGCAGCATGTTCTTTCATTACTTGCCATTCATCTTCGTTAAGCCGACCCGCTTTTTTAAGAATATGATCGGGCACACCAATTTTTCCGATGTCATGCATAGGAGCAGCATTCATTAGCATATCAGCTGCGGCTTCATCCATACCAAAGGCTGTAGCAAGAACAAAGGCGTATTTACTCATGCGTTGAACATGATCTCCCGTTTCATTGTCTTTAAACTCAGCAGCACGGCCAAGTTTTTGAATGATATTGTTACGAGTACTAATTAACTCTTTAGTTTGCAATTTTACTTGTTGGTAAAGCGCGCGCTTTTGGTTGCTTAAAGATAAATGGGTTTTGACTCGCTGCATTACAATTGCAGGGTTGACGGGCTTGGCAATATAGTCGACAGCGCCTAAGGAAAGGCCCTTAGCTTCATCATCAACAGAAATTTTTGCGGTTATAAATATAATGGGAATGTCGCGAGTAGCGATATCTAACTTTAGGCGTTTACATGTTTCATACCCATCGATACCAGGCATCATAATATCGAGTAAAATTAAGTTAGGGCGGGGCCTAATATTGGCAATTTTTATCGCCATTTCACCGTCCCGCGCCACCTTAATTTGGTAACTAGGCTTTAGTATGCCAACTAAAACATCAATGTTTTCAGGGGCGTCATCAACTACTAATATGGTTGCAGTATCTTTCATGCCAAAGTCCATTATTAAGCCATTAATATTCTATAATTAAAACATAGCAGTAAGGCGTACTACAGACAATAAATAGTGAGCAAATAATTGATTAATATTAATGGCTAATAACGAGAAAATGTAACGTTAGTCACTTTGTTTTTTGTTACGTTCAGCCCATTGTGAAATTATATTTGCTAACTGGGCCACACCATCAGTTAATGCCGCAGGACCGGGTTGTAAAATGTCAGTTGAGTTTACTTCATAAATATCGCCATTTTTTATTGCTGGAATGTCTTGCCAACCATCTCGTGATGTCACTTTTTCTTTATCGAATTTTCTACCACACCATGAGGCAATATAAATATCGGGCTGTTTGGCAATAACATTACTAGCGTCAGCAACAATGCGATTTTTTGCTAAAGACTGTTTAGCAAATTCTTGATAGCAATCGATACCACCCGCAATTTCAATTAGTTCACTTACCCAGCCGATGCCAGTAATAATGGGATCAAACCATTCTTCAAAATATACTTTAGGGCGAACAGGTAACTTAGCCGCTTGTTGTTGAATATTGGCCAAATTACTTTGCAATTCAGTAACCAACTTTTCACCTTTTTCAGGCTGACCAATTAAGCCTGATAGTGCGCGGATCATCTGCAGGGTTTCGCTAATACTTCGGTGATTAAAGCAATGTACTTGCACGCCTTCTTTTATTAAATCAGCGACTATGTCGGCTTGCATATCAGAGAAAGCTAAAACTAAGTCAGGCTTTAACTCCAATATTTTCTCGGTTCTAGCGGTGATGTAAGCGCTAACTTTGGTTTTTTCTCTACGCGCTCGTTCAGGGCGCATGGTATAGGCGGAAATCCCAACAATACGATGATCTTCTTCCATCAAATAGAGCGCTTCGGTCGTTTCTTCTGTTAAACAGATAATACGTTCTGGCCATTTAGGTTGTGGGAGCTGGTTCATGTACTTTCCTTGGGATAAATAATGCTTTTAGTGTGGTTGTTTTTACATTATTCACTGTTGAGACACAATGCTTTATTCTTTGTTAACGATAAAGGAGGTAGCAGCTTACTCGAAATATTTAACTTGTTAATGTTACTTGCTTATTTGTTACACTGCTCTAGAAGTTATCAGTAGAATTAGGAATAAAACTTGTCAGAATTTAATGTTTATTTACTGCGCCATGGTGAACTTATACAAAAAGGTATTCTGTGTGGACGAACGGATGTCGCACTTTCTGATTTTGGTAAACAGCAATTAATTGCAGCGACAAATAAGCTACCTACTATTTCACATTGTTTTAGTTCACCGTTAATTCGTTGTCGAGATTTTGCTGAACAATTCTGCCAACACCATCAGCTTTCATTACAAGTTTCTGAACAATTACAAGAAATTAATTTTGGCGACTGGGATGGAGAAAGCTACCAAACATTATGGCAAACCTCACCAACATTAGATGAAGAAACACCGACATTGGGAGCATTTTGGCAAAACCCTTGGCAATGCTTACCACCGAACGGCGAATCTATGGCAAGCTTTACTGAGCGTGTTGATGATTTTTGGCAAAGTTTAATTTCGCAGCTAAGCCAAGCTAATATTGATAAAAGTGACTCATCAAATACTCTAGTGTTTAGTCATGGTGGGGTTATTCGATACTTGCTGGCGAAAGTTTTAGGCCTTGCTATTCCCGGTACTCACCATATGACTAATATCGATGTGCCTTACGGCGCGCTAATTCATATTCAAGTTTTCATAGACAATGACGGTAAAGCTTGGCCTAAATTAATGCTTTAATTTGTCGGTTATAAACAGTGATTATTTTAGTCCTTTAGTATGACGACAAATTATCAGTTTATAGCAATCGATTGATTCAAATAGTTTTTATGAGATTGCGTTATATACGAGATAAAAATAAACCTTGCTATTTTGCCCTAGCTGTCGATAATCGCGCCAATAATTAAATAATGTCATATTCAAATTCGCTTTTTTAGCATGCTTTAAAGTAGCTAAGTTGAGTGAGGCTGGGAATGTGGTGAGAATCCACAACTGTACCCGCAACTGTAAACAGAGCGATATATTAACCACTAAGTTTTGCGCCAAAATAACTTGGGAAGGGATATATCTAGACGCTGTAAGTCAGGATACCAGACGAATATAGATATTAATTGCGACGTCGAGCGGGTTACTCGGGCATTGATTACTGTAATTAAATTTGTGGTGAAGTCACAGATGAAAACAGTTTTGCTTCCCTAAAAACCTCAATATTATCGACGTTAATCATAATAGTTTGACCCACTAATTGTTTATTTAGCGTGGTCTTGTTTAGGTGATGTCATGTTCGATATTCAAGCGCTTAGTTGTCAATATTCAGCAGAAATTCAAGCCAAAATTGATGGCAAAACTAAACCCTTGGGTGCATTGGGCGATCTCGAACAGCTAGCGAAGCAAATTGCACAAATTCAGCTAACAACTAACAAAACAAGTTCCTTCGAATTATCTCAACAAAAACTTTCAATTGAAGCACCTCACTTAACGGTATTTGCTGGTGATCATGGTATTGCTAGCGAAGGTGTTTCTATCGCGCCAAGTGATGTTACTAGTCAAATGGTGGCTAACTTTGCTAATGGTGGTGCGGCTATCAATGTTTTCTGTCGACAATTTGGTTGGCAACTCAGTGTTGTTGATGCTGGTATTTTACATGCACCAGCCGCTTCACTGCCTGTGATTAATCAGCGCTTAGGCAATATCACCAAACCAATAAACCAGCAAGCTGCAATGACAAATTCGCAAGTTGAACAAGGTTTTGAATTTGCTAAGCAGCATATAGCTAACATTAGCCAAACGGGCTGCAATGTTGTTGCTTTTGGTGAAATGGGCATAGGTAATACCACTATTGCATCAGCTATCATGGCAGCTTTAATGAAAGTGCCTGCTAGCGAAGTTGTTGGCCGTGGTACCGGTGTTTCTGATGATGTGGTTAAGAAGAAGCAACAAGTTATTGAACAAGCTTTGGCATTGCACAGTGAAAGCTTAGTTGATGCGAAAGCCGTTTTACGCTGCTTAGGCGGTTTTGAATTGGTACAAATTACGGCTGCTATGCTAGCGGCTGCAGAAAACAACATGGTTATTATTGTTGACGGCTTTATTTGTACTGCAGCAGCGATGTTAGCAATTGAATTAAACGCTAATGTAAAAGGTTACATGGTGTTTGCTCACTGTTCAGGCGAGCAAGGTCATCAAAAAATGTTGCAGTGGTTGAATGTTAAACCTTTATTAAACTTAGGGTTGCGTTTAGGTGAAGGAACCGGCGCTGCGTTAGCATTGCCAATCATACAAGCCGCTGTCGCTTTTTATAATGACATGGCGAGCTTTGCAGATGCTGAGGTTACCGATGTTACCTAAAGCCAGTGTGGTCACCAGGGAATTTAACTTGATGCTATTAGCATTGAGCTTTTTTACTCGTATTCCTATCAACATCAAAGCGAATGTTGACGCCGAAATGCTCAATAAAGCCAGCCGCTATTTCGCCTTAATCGGAGTCGTTATTGGGGCTTGTTCAGCTTTTGTTTTTTATCTAAGTGCCACGTTTTTACCTATTGAGTTAGCAATTTTAATCTCGATTTTTTGCAGTGTGTTGCTTACTGGCGCTTTTCATGAAGACGGCTGGGCTGATGTTTGGGATGGTTTTGGCGGCGGTTGGACTGTCGAAAACAAGCTTAACATTATGAAAGATAGCCGCTTAGGTACATATGGTGCTGCGGCATTATTTTTTATTTTGATGATCAAATACCAAGCGCTATTAGCATTAGCCAATAGCGCCATCGTCAATAAAGCTTCGTCGATACAAGCTCTATCGTTACTGTCAGTTTTACTGTTAGGGCATTGCTTAAGCCGAGTGTTAGCCACTAGTTTAATTGCCGATATGCCGTATGTCAGTGAAGACGCTACCTCTAAAGTTAAACCGCTCGCTCAAGAATTATCAAGCAACAGTTATTTAACGTTATTAATGACAGGGGCGCTGGTTATTGTATTTACCCTCTCCTTTAGCATCGCTTGGAAATTGATCGCTATATTGTTGATTACGCGTTGGTGTTTAAAGCGTTGGTTTACCAAACAACTAGGTGGTTACACGGGCGATTGTTTGGGCGCTGCACAACAGCTTTCTGAAGTGGTTATTTATCTCTCCTTATTATCACTTTCTGTGGCGGGTTTATGAGTCAGCAAATGTTGAATAAAGTTCACTTAATTATTGGCGGCGCTCGCTCTGGTAAAAGTTCGTTGGCTGAACGTTATGCCAAATCATCAAATTTACCGGTGACTTATATCGCGACGGCACAAGCATTTGATAATGAAATGCAGCAACGTATTGCTCAACATCAAGCTGAGCGTCCGGAACACTGGCAACTAGTAGAGTCGCCATTATTACTCGCCAAAACCATAGCATCAGTGATTGAAAATAGTCAGCAAGATATCTGCATATTGGTTGATTGTTTAACGCTGTGGCTCAGTAATAGTCTATGTAAGCCCAAGGTTGAAGCAGCTCCAACCTCAGAATGTAATCTCGATTATTGGCAACAAGAAAAGCAGCAGTTTTTAGCACAACTAGAAAGCATAAAGCTGCGTTCGAGTGATAAAAAACAGCGAGTTGAAATTATCTTAGTCAGCAATGAAGTGGGTCACGGTATCGTGCCGATGGGCGAACTTTCGCGCCAGTTTGTTGATCAAGCCGGTTGGCTACATCAAGCCATTGCAAGCATTGCTGATAATGTTGAGTTTGTGATGGCGGGTTTGCCTTTATCATTAAAATCGCCTGAAGCTACTAAGGATAAATTGTGAAAACATTGATGGTGCAAGGCACCACTTCTGATGCGGGAAAAAGTACCTTAGTTGCAGGATTATGCCGAGTATTAGTTAATGCTGGCGTTAACGTAGCACCATTCAAGCCACAAAATATGGCATTAAATAGCGCGGTCACGAAAGACGGCGGTGAAATTGGCCGTGCTCAAGCATTACAAGCGATTGCTGCAAAAGTTGAAGCGCGAGTCGACTTTAACCCGATTTTACTAAAGCCTAATAGCGACACGGGTGCGCAAGTAATTGTTCACGGTAAAGCATTATCGAACATGGAAGCGGGTAAGTACCACGACTACAAAAAAGTCGCGATGCAAGCGGTGGTTGAATCTCATCAGCGCTTGGCTAACGACCATGATGTGTTGCTGGTGGAAGGCGCAGGCAGCCCCGCAGAAATTAACTTACGTGCTCATGATATTGCGAATATGGGCTATGCCGAAAAAGTTGATTGTCCAGTTTTATTAGTGGCTGATATTGACCGCGGTGGCGTATTTGCGCACTTAGTAGGAACGCTTGAATTATTGTCAGAGTCAGAACAAGCAAGAGTCAAAGGTTTCATCATCAACCGTTTTCGCGGTGACATTAAGTTACTTGAATCAGGCTTAGATTGGCTTGAACAGCGCACAGGAAAACCGGTATTAGGCGTGTTGCCTTATTTACATGACTTAGCTTTAGACGCAGAAGATGCTGTCGCGCTTGATAACAAAGTCACGCAAGCAAAAGTTAAAATTTTTGTTCCGCTACTGCCACATATGAGCAACCATACTGATTTTGACCCCTTACGATTGCAACCCAATATTGACTTGCAATACATTCGCATTGGTCAGTCGCTACAAGGGGCTGATTTAATTATTATTCCAGGTAGTAAGAATGTCACCTCTGACTTAACCTTTTTAAAGCAACAAGGTTGGCAACAAGAAATTGAACAACATCTGCGTTATGGCGGCAAGGTCATGGGGATTTGTGGCGGCTATCAAATGTTGGGTAAACAAATATTTGATCCCGAGCATATTGAATCACACGTTGAGCAAGTAGCAGGTTTAGGTTTATTGAATTTCACCACCACCTTAACGCGAGAAAAAACCTTAACGCAGGTTGATGCTCGAATGAATTTCAATGGTGAAACTTGTCAGTTAACAGGTTATGAAATTCACTGTGGTGTTTCAACAGGGCCAGCATTAGACAAACCATTACTGCATATTGAAAGTGATGGTTTAGGCACAAAGCAAAACACACCTGACGGATGTATCTCTGAAGACAATCAAATTATCGCCACGTACTTACATGGCTTTTTCGACTGCCCAGAGCCAACACAAACGGTGCTGAATTGGTTAGGCATAAAAGATATGGAACAACCTGTTATAGATATAAATCAGCACCGAGAAGTACAGTTAGAACGATTGGCGGATATTTGCGAGCAGCATTTAGATATGGAAAAAATTCAGAAAATTATTGCTGAAGGTGTCGATACGCCAAGCGGTAATAGTTAAATGACTAATGGAAATATGAATCGAATATTCTATTAGCAGTATCAACTTGAAAAGAATCTAAACTAGCGACAGTAATTACAAATTTTAATTACTGTTTTATACAGTAAGCTCGAGGGAAGAGGATGAAATTTCTTCACTGCCCCCGCAACGGTAATCATTGTTATGCATGTCATAACAATGTCAGTCCGAGCACTTGAGCTTGCTTAATTCACACTGCATTTGTGCAGTAATAAATATGGTGCGGTGGGCATCATTAATGAGGTCATATGAACATTAAGCAAAATAACTTTTTCAAAAAATCATTTTTATCATTGGCAATTGCCGGTGCTATGTCGACATCTTTTATCGCTTCAGCAAATGCTGATGAAATTGTTGACGACATGGAGATTATTTCAGTAACAGCATCTCGTACCCCAATGAATATCGAAGACTCATTAGCAAGTCAAGTAGTGATCACACGAGCTGACATCGACCGTATTCAGCCTAAATCAGTGTTAGATATGCTATCAACTGTTGCAGGTCTTGATATTTCAACATCTGGTGGTCGAGGTCAAACATCATCAGTTTATATGCGTGGCGCTAACTCAGGTCATACGCTTGTTTTATTGAATGGTGTTCGTATTAGTTCTGCAAGCTTAGGTTCTACCAATGTGCAAAATATTGCCCCAGAACTCATTGAGCGTATTGAAATTGTTAAAGGGCCTCGTGCAGCGTTATGGGGTTCTGATGCCATTGGTGGTGTTATTCAAATATTTACTCGCAAGCTAAATGGTGGCGAACACTTTGTTAGCGCAAATGTTGGTAGCGAAGGCTATAGCATGCTTAACGGTGGTATTGGTATTGAGCATGGGGATGGTTTTACTAGTCTAAGTGTTGAGCATGAAGAAAGTGATGGCTTTGACGCTAAAGATGATTTAGAAACAGATGATGATGGCTACAGTTTTGACTCTTTTGCAATAAATGGTCAGCAGCAAATTAGCACAGACCTAAGCTTAAACTGGTTAGCACAGTTAGACCAGGGCGACACTGAATACGATAGCTCATTTGGTGCTAACGAAAGTGAAGTTAATAACCATGTATGGCAATTGGGCGCTAACTATAACTGGCAAGCTGGTGATGTGAATAACATCACGCAATTTAGCGTTAGTCAAAGTCGCACGTCTAACATAGCTCACGGCAACGGCACTAGTAAAAGTGAAGGCGCGCAATATGATACCCGTCGTAATCAGTATTCATTATTAAATAGTAGCGAGCTTTCTTCACAGTGGTTATTGAATTTAGGTGCAGATTTAATTCAAGAGGAACTTAAAGGTAGTAACGAATACGACGAGAAAGAACGTGATACCACAGGTGTATTTGCTCATGCAATGTATAGTGAAGGCAAGTTATCTTATGAATTAGCTGCACGTTATGATGATGTTGAAGGTATTGACTCTGAAACTACTTTTAATACCAGTGTTGGTTACCAAGTAACAGAAAGCACACAATTAAGTGTTTCTGCTGGCACGGGCTTTAAAGCACCAACATTCAATGATTTATATTATCCATTGCAATGGGGTTATAAAGGTAATCCTGACTTAGTCTCTGAAACTTCAAATAGTTATGAATTTAGTGTTAAAAGTCAGTTTGAAGCGTTATCAATTGCTTTTAATCTTTATCAAACTGATATCGAAGATCTAATCGATTGGAGTGGTACTGATGTTGATGGTAATGTTACACCAATAAACGTGGACGATGTTGAAATTAAAGGTGCTGAATTTGGTGCTAAGTATCAAGGCTTTGGCGGTGAACACCAATTTAATGTTAGCTATATCGAAGCTGAAGATGCATCGACAGGTAAACAGCTAGGTCGTCGTGCAAAAAATCATGTGAGCTATCAATTCGATACTACACTTGGTAAAGCTGACATATATGCTGAAATTCAATATAAAGGTAAACGTTATGATTACCTTTATGGCGGAGCAGTTGTTGAGCTTGATAGCTATTCATTAGTAAACTTAGGTGTTAGCTACCCAGTATCTGACAATATTAAGCTGCAAGCAAAAGTGAATAATGCTTTCGATGAAAACTATCAAACATCAAGCGCGTACTTTACTCAGGAACGTGTTGCTTACTTTGGTATTACTTACCAAAACTAAGATATAAAGCTTATTTTCTAATTTTAAAGGCACCTGACGAGGTGCCTTTTTTATGTACAGGATGTACGGTATGTCGCGGTCACATGGATGTGAAAGAGCGTGTATGCTTTACTCGTTTTAAATAAGGTTGACGCTGACTTATTTTAAGCTAATTCGGCATAAGATTGGCGGCAAGCATTTTCCAATCGCTTAAAGTTATCGTCTAAAGCAATACCAAACCTGAGCGTGTCTTGTTCATCTGAAAGTCGGCAATAAACACCTTGCTTACACAGCAAATGATAGAGTTTTTTTGCATTATCTGTTTGATGAAAACTCAAGGTTAGAAATAAGTCACATCCTTCAATAGCGCTAACTAATTTATCACTGAAGGTTTGCCACAATAGTGCTTCTTGTTGCACGCGTAGCGCATGTAACTTAACGCATTGATCTTGGTGCCATACAGTATCGCTTAATGCTTTTTCGGCGATAATTTGTGCTGGGCCATTCACTTGCCACGGACCTAGTAATTCCTTAAATTTTTGACACCAATATTCACTGGCAATTAAAAAACCAATACGAATACCTGCTAAGCCAAAAAACTTACCAAAAGAACGTAGCACTATCACCTGATCTTCTTCAGTGCCAACTTCATTGCAGTAAGATTGGTGGTTAGGTATAACATCGATAAAGGCTTCATCAACAACCAATAAGCCATTAAGTTGTTTTACTTTTTTATGATATTGACTGATGACTTCACGGTCAAAAAATTGCCCTGTCGGGTTATTTGGGTTAATGATCACCACAATACAATTCACTGGTAATTCATTTAATTCGGGTAATGAGCTTTTATAAAAATGCAGAGTATAGTCTGCTAATTCCCATGCCTGAGCATGCTCTTTATAACCACGCTCGGGTAGGTAAACATCTTGGCTCGCAATATTTCTTTGGCGATTTAGCTCAGGTAAAGCTTTAATTATCGCTTGGCTGCCGTTAGTAACAATTAGCTCTGAACATTGATAATACTGCTTGGCTGCGGTAATAAGTTCAGGGCTTTGTTGTGGCAATTGTTGCCATACACTTGGTGCTATATCGGGAATAAGATAGCTAATGGGCGCAATACCCGTTGATAAGTCGAGCCAATCTGTTGCTGGAATTTTATATTGCTCAGCAACTTGTTGAAGCTGTCCACCATGAATTAACGCCATCTTGTTCCTATCACCACTATGAAATTGGCTATGTAGAGTTATTGAAAGTTGTTGAAAGTTAACTAAAGTAAATGATTAACTGAAAAATGAAAACCGCAATGAGTAGTATTAAACTGGCACGGCTAACCAAACTTAAACTGGCTGGAATATCATCACTGCTAACGTTATTTCCTTCACCTAAAGTGACAGAATGAACTTCTTTGCCATGATATTGAGCACTGCCACCTAATTTTTTGCGCATAACTGTCGCACCAGCCGCCATCACCCAACCACCGTTATGACTTTTATATTGTTTGCCTTGGCTGTAGGCATTGTAAAGTGCTTTGACGAAAAGCCTGTGTTGTAGACCTTGTATGGCATAAAGCACTGTGCAGCACTTTCCTGAAATAAAACCCAGTAAATCGTCTAGTCGAGCACTTGCATAGCCGAACTTAATAAAGCGTGAATTTTTATAGCCCCACATTGCATCTAAAGTATTGGCAAACCTTTGCAAAATAACCAACGGCGCTCCGCCAATGAGGTAATAGATTAGTGATGCAATAACGGCGTCATGTCCATTTTCTAGCATAGATTCAATAGTGGCACGCGACATTTCTTGTTCGCTAAGCTGTGATGTTTCTCTACTAACAATATAACCTGTAAAGTGCCGCGCAGTTTTTAAATCTCCGTTCTTCAGCGGTCGGTAAATTTGCATCGCATGTTCTTTTAAACTGGTTAACCCCAGTGCCAAATAAAGCACAATAGCATCGATAAATACTTGCCAATACCACGGTAAATCTTGTAAAAAATAAAAATACAAAATCGGTAACGGCAGCACCAATAAACACCATGCGATAGCACCAAGTGCTTTTGTTTTTAAGGCTGATATTTCTGAGGTGTTTTCTGAAGGTAGCGGGTTAAGTAGTGCTTCTAATTTTGTTGCTAAGTAACCAAAACCCACTAAATAATGAAAACGTTTTGCTTCACCTAGTAGTTTATCGAGAATAAGCGCAAGCGACAGGGTAATAGCAAGGGAGAACTCAGGTGCTAAAATTAACGTTTTTTCAACAACTTCATTAATAAAGTGACTATCCATTGCTGCTGCCAAAACCTAGTACTGAGTGATGATGAAAATTAAATTTCTATTTTTCATATTTATTCGCAGACCTGCTGATTCTCAAGTTGAAAGCCTTGTTGTTGATAGCTTAAAGTAAACAAGCAGCCGTTGTCGAATAACTCGTAGGCATTACTATCGGAATGTACGCCTAACTTCGCTAAAAAACAACGTAATGCTTCACCGTGAAATATTACCAGTAAGGTTTGATTTTGGAACTTCTCGGTAAAGCTTTCTAATGCTTGATATACCCGAGAGCCGCAATCGATAGCGCTTTCTCCACCTTCTGGTTTAAGTTGAGTAAACTGATGCAATAACTCATGATAACTTCCGTCTTGGCTAAAACTTTCTACATTTTGTCCTTGCCATTTCCCCAAGTTCCGCTCAGCTAAATCTGGGTGGCTGTCGACAGGAACATCTAAATGGCTTTGGCAAATAGCGGCGGTTTTAACTGCGCGGCCTAATGGCGACGAAATAATACGGTCGATATTTTTGTTTTGTAATGTTATGGCTATATTCGTAGCTTGAATTTTGCCTTGCTCGGTTAATTCGCTGTCGAGTTGGCCTTGAAATCTTTGCGTTTTATTCCACAGGGTTTGTCCGTGTCGAGCTAAAAAAAAGCGTGTCGTCATTGTTAAATATTACTCTGTTTTCGCTAAGCTGCTGACAAAACGGGTGGTTAAGTGGAAGCGCAGAATAACCAAATCATTCCGTTGATTCAATGCAAAAATGATTAAATGAAGTCGTTGTAAAAATTACTTTATTGAGTATCAAGCTAGCACTTAGTTCTTTAGTGCTAATAATTTGGTTATCGATTGAATAAACGGCCGTCATCACGTAACATCAGCGCTGATTTAGGTGTCTTCACATTATTCAGCTTTTTGATAAAAGTTTAATAACTGAAGGTGAAACGTGAAACTGGTGAAATACCAGTACTGCCCCCGCAACGGTAACTGTGAGCAGCAACAAAACCACTGTATTGATAAATATGGGAAGGTGTTGCAAATGCGATGAACAGGAGTCCGGAGACCGGCCTAAAATTACTCGACAACTGCGGTGGGCGGTCATTCAGAGCTTAGTAACTGATTATGTTGCATTATCTTTCCAACAGACAATGCAATGAATTAAAGATTGATTGACCTAACAAGCTAGCTGTTAATGTATATCTTTACTTTATAAACACTTACCAACTTTGATTTCTAACACCGTGAAAATTTATTTCGCATACGGGAATGTTATGAAATCAGTCAACCAAAAAACGCCAATTAGCTTACTTTTTGCAATATTTGCAGTATTAACTTTGCTGATGTTGGCAACTCGCACCCATCATTTTGCCAGCTTAAATCACTTACCTAGCGCTTCAATCGCAATATTTTTCTTAGCCGGTATGTATTTACGCAATATGAAATCGTTTTGGTTTTTCTATACCTTAACTTTAGTGATTGATCTTGCCTCATCGTATTTTCGTGGACAATTCGGCGATTGCATTACCACTTCTTATCCTGCATTAGTATTGAGTTATGGGGTTATGTTTGCTGCTGGCTTTTATACTAAACCTAATTGGCAGCAAAGTGCTTGGCAAAACAATATCATTAAAGTGGCTATAGGCTTGTTTGTTGCCAGCTCAATTGCCTTCTTCATTTCCAATGGCAGTTATTACGCTTTATCAGGAAAATTCCCAGAATTGTCATGGGCTGAATATGCAACGCGTGTTGATAAATACTATTTCCGCTCAATTTCTAATCCGGTATTTTATGTGATTTCGGCAATTGTGATTGATTTTACCATCAGCCGTTTCTTGACTGATAAAGGTTTAGCCAAATCGTCACAAGATAAGGTGTAATGGCAATGAGTCAGTCAGAAACCACAAAAGCCACAGCCGCTTTTCAGCATAAGCCTGAACATGAAATCGGCAGTGGCACAATGTGCTCTGCCTTAATAGTGGCCGCGCCACATTCAGGCTCAGGAAAAACTACAGTAACCGCCGCGCTTGCGCGATATCATCGCAACCAAGGCCGTAAAGTCACAGTGTTTAAAGTTGGTCCTGACTTTATTGATCCGATGATTTTACGCCAAGCCAGCGGTGAATTGGTTTATCAATTAGATTTATGGCTAGTTGGTGAAAAGGGCTGCCAAGCGTTACTGCATCGTGCAGCAATGGAGTCTGATCTTATCCTTATTGAAGGTGTGATGGGCTTATTCGATGGCACGCCCAGTAGTGCTGACTTAGCTCAATACTTTAGTATTCCGGTACTGGGCGTTATTGATGCCAAAGCGATGGCGCAAACATTCGCGGCTGTTACCTTTGGTCTTGCTAAATTGCGTGAAGATTTACCGTTTTCTGGAGTGATAGCTAATCGCGTCAATACTGAACGTCATGCTGAATTATTGAGCTCGAGCTTGCCGAAAGAATTTCGTTTTTACGGACGTTTACCAAAAGATGACGGTGTCACTTTACCGGAGCGCCATTTAGGTTTAGTACAAGCACAAGAGCTAGCTGATATAGATAGCCAACTTGACCAAGCGGCTGGTCATATCGCCAAAACTGACTTAACTGAATTACCTAAAAAAGTGGAGTTTTTTGCGGTTGAAAATGACAGCCAAGAAGACTTTATCCATCGTGCTTTGGTGGGCACTCGCGTTATTATTGTGCGTGATAATGCTTTTAGTTTTATTTATGCTGCCAATATTGCCTTTTTAGAACAAACTGGCGCGGAAATAACCTACTGTTCAGCACTAAGTGATGCGCATTTACCTCAGGGCGATATTTTATATATTCCGGGCGGTTATCCAGAATTGTACGCAGAAAAGTTAATGAGCAATGATACTTTTCTCAATGACGTGAAAGACTTTGCCGCTAGCAATAAGCCAATAATTGCTGAATGTGGTGGTATGTTGTATTTACTTGAGCAACTAACGGATATGTCAGGCCAACAAATGCCGATGCTTGGCCTTATTCCGGGCAAAGCTGCAATGCAGAAAAAGCTTGCGGCAATAGGTTCACAATGGGTGGATTTGTCTGCGCTTGATAAAGGTAACATTGAGTCAGAAATTAGCTCAGATAACAATAAAATTAAGGCGCCTAACAATATTATGCGTGGGCATAGTTTTCATTATTCTTCTGCTGAAATTGATTTAACGCCGATCAGCCAAACAACCCATCATCCAAGTGAACGAGCAGGCGAATATGTTTATCAGCATAACAATATTCTTGCCTCTTATATGCACTGGTATTTCCCGAGCAACCCCGGTTTAACCTTAAGTATTTTTAATAAAAACCGATGCTTCTAATCGATTGAAAATGCATCTATCGCTCATTAAATGAAAATATTTTCGTCAATATGCTTTAGTCAGCATTTTTTAATGAGCACAGTTTTTTTAGTTTTTTTAGTTTTTTGAGAGTTCTCATGACAAGCGCCATTGTTAGTAAACACACGATAAAGCCTTTTTCTAAAAAAGGTCAGGTAAATATAATTTTTTTAATGGCCTTTTGGCTAATAACCTTTATGAGTGCTGCCAGCTTACAGGCCAGTGAAATAAAAATGCTGGCACTGGTGTCTGATCGCTCAGCCGCTAGCATGGTTGCAGGGGCTCATCAGTTTTTAGCTACCCAAAGTGCCGATACAGCATCAACATCAAGTACGATTAATATTCGAAGTATTAGTCAGTTAAACATTATGACTAATAAAGAAATACAGCAGCTCATTAACCAGCATCAGGCGTTAGTTATTGCTGGCGTATTTGGTGAGTCAGTTGAACGTTTGTTAGCGTTAACTTACTCCGGAAATCAAACACGGTTGACGTTAAATACTGACCGACGTTTAATGGCATTACATCAAGATATTAACGCTGGTAATGCTGCCAATTTACCAAAACAGCAGTTGCAAAGTTTAATGGCAGCTTTGGATAAAAATGATTATTTGTCTGCACTCAGTGTAAAACAACAGCAATGGCCAGCTTTTGCCTATTGGTTACAAGCGCGTGCTTATTGGCAAAATCGCGGTAAAGAAAATTTAGAGCATTTATTTACTTGGCTAAAAAATATTACTCAAGCCAATCCTAACTCAGCTATTTTGACCATAGCGCCAAAAATTCTACCGTTAGAGCCAATCCGTTTTTATTGGCAAGAGCAGCTCATTGGTGAAGCTGATTTAGTGGGGAACATTACTAAAAATGTAGATAAGCCTGTGGTATTTATTGTTGATCACGATACTGGCGATCAGCCCGGACAATGGCAATTACATCAGCAATTATGTCAGCGCCAATGGCAATGCGTTTCTGTACTTGCTGGTTGGGGAAAACCCAGTGAGCAAGCAATTGAAATAATACGTAATCTAAAAGTTACCCAGCCATTAGCCATTATCGCCTTACAAGACTTTGTGATTGGCGGCGGTGAAGGGCGCGAGCCGGTTACGCAGAAGTTTCAGCAATTGAACGTTCCAGTATTTAAAGGTATTCGAGTAACCGAAATGAGTGCTTTGGAATATCAACTTTCGCCAACAGGTTTACCGAGTGATAGTGTGCATTACCGTGTTGCCATGCCTGAGTTACAAGGTGTTTCGCAGCCACATGTATTAGCGTTAGCCTCGAGTGCGAAGCTAGACTCATTAACCGGTGCAAGCTTATCGATTAGTGAAGTGTTAACAAAAGAAGTTGAACGTCTACAAGCACGAGTAAGTGCATGGTTAGCGCTGCGTACAACTGAAAATGCGAAGAAAAAAGTCGCCATTGTTTATTATAATCATCCTCCGGGTCGCCATAATATCGGAGCCGATAATCTTGATGTACAACAATCGCTTTGGCAAATATTACAGCAATTAAAAGCGCAAGGTTATGATTTAGGCGCTGAAGCTGACTTCCCTAATTCTGCTGAAGAGCTGCTGGATATATTACAACTGAAAGCGGTGAACTTGCCGCAAGATGCTGCTGCGCTTAATAAAATGTCGCCGCTGATCAATAAAATGTCGATAAGTGATTATCAAGCGTATTTCGATACCTTACCTAGTGTTGTTAAGGCCGAAATGATTGAAGGACCGTTAGGGCATTTACATGCTCAAGTTAACACTTATCTTTTTGATCACGGCCAAGTGGCATTAGCGCAACTTTCAACGGTTGAGCGCAACAAGGTTTTACAAGCACTGCTGGCCAATGTTGAAAGTACCTCGGTTGATTTACATCACGCCCTTGATGGTATTCGACACAAAGGGCGTGCCCGCGCGTTAAATTTACTTGAACAGTTAACCGAGCAATATCGTCATTTAATTGCCTTAAAACAGGCAAATAACGAGATTGCGGTTACACAATGGCAGTCAGCAGAAAAACTGAAAAATGCGCTAATTGCCATGCAAATTGAAGGCATTCGAGGTTGGGGCAATGTGCCGGGGAAAACCATGGTGTGGAACAATGAAATTCTATTACCTGGTGTTCAGTTTGGTAATGTTTTCTTAGGGCCACAGCCACCGAGAGGGTGGGAATTAAATGAAGAGCTATTGCATGCCAATATGACCTTTCCGCCGCCGCATCAATACTTGGCATTTTACTACCATTTACGTGACGTTTTCAAAGCCAATGCCATAGTGCATTTAGGTCGACATTCAACCTATGAGTTTTTACCTAAACGAGCAGTTGGCTTATCGGCAAGCGATTATCCGTCGCTAATTATTGAAAGCATTCCAAGTATTTACCCCTACATTGTTGATGGCGTAGGTGAAGGTATTCAAGCTAAACGTCGTGGTATTTCGGTGATGTTAGATCATTTAACGCCACCTTTGGCCACCACTGAGCTATATGACGGCTTATTGCAGTTACGTCAACTCATTGAAAGTGCTGAAGCAGCATCGAATGACGACACCAAGAAAAAAGCTATTAAAGCCTTACGTCATAAAATCCAAGTGCTGAATTTAACCGATGAACTGGTTGCCAGTATGGACGAAGAGCTGCAAGTTCGTGGCATTGGCTTTGGTGAAGTTGATGACGATTTTTTACTGCACGAGGTAGGGCATTATCTCACTAAATTACAAGAAGATTTTATGCCCTTGGGTTTGCATGTTTATGGTAAAGACTGGCAACAAGATGCCATTGAAACCATGATGGTGTCGATTGAAAAAGGCGAGTTAGACTTTGATGATGCGAAACGTCATGAAATTCAACAGAACCTGATCAAATCTCCGAAAAGTGAAATGTCAGCGTTTTTAAATGCTTTAAATGGTGGTTTTATTGCTCCGGGTAAAGGTAATGATCCGATTCGAACACCTGACGCCTTACCAACGGGGCGAAATTTTTACGCCCTTGATGGCGGTTTAATACCATCGCAATTAGGTTTTACTACCGGTCAGCAATTGGCAATTAAAGCGCGAGCAGAAAACCCTGTTATTGATAAAACCCACAAAGAAGCGGTCATTTTATGGGCTTCTGATGCGGTACGTGATGAAGGCGCCATGATTGCCTTTGGTATGGATATGCTCGGCGTGCAGCCGGTGTGGAATCGACGTGGTATTTTAAAATCGCTGAAACTTATCGAGCTTGATAAAACACGTAAAGAACGTCGAGATATTGTTTTTACCACCTCGGGCTTGTTCCGTGATTTATATGCTCAACAATTGGCGTGGTTAGACCGCTCCGTATTGCTGGCATTAGCAGCCAGTAAAAATGTTATCGAGCGTGATCACCCAGCACTTATCAGTGCTTTACATGCGGCATTAGCACCGGTTGAACATATGCTTTCGCAGCAGAGTCATCACTTTAATGAAAACATACAAAACAACATGGTTGCCAGTAATTGGCTACGTGAAGCGCAGGCACTTTTGCGAGCGAATAGTAGCATCAGTGCTGAGCTATTAGGTCGTCAGGCAAGTTATCGAATTTTCGGTACCGCGCCAGGTGCGTATGGTGCAGGTATCAACCGTTTGGCTGAGCGTTCTGGTGCATGGCAAGAACGTAAGCAATTAGGCGAAGCGTATATTAAACGTATGAGCCACGCTTATGGTGTACCAAATGAAAATACAGCGATGGGCAGCAATGTACAAAGCTTATTCCGCCAACAACTTGCTAACGTAAATAACACCTATTTAGGACGCGCAAGTAATCTTTATGGCTTGATTGATAATAATGACGCTTATGATTATTTGGGTGGATTAAACTTAGCAATTGAAACCATTGCTGGTGAACAACCCAATAGCTTTGTTATATCGCATGCGAACAATCAGCAGTTGTCGATAGACCCTCTGCAAACTGCGTTATTGTCAGAATTACGCGGGCGATTTTTAAATCGACAATGGATACAACCGTTGATGAAGCAAGGTTATGCGGGCGCAAGAACCATGGGTAGTGAGTTCATTGAAAACCTATGGGGTTGGCAAGCAACAAGTCCAGAAATTATTAAGTCTTGGGTTTGGCAGGATCTAAAAGCCATCTATATTGATGATAGTTTAGAACTTGGCCTTGATGAATTTTTACAAGAAAAGCATAACGTGCATGTGCAAAGTAATATTTTGGCGGTGATGCTTGTGGCTATTGAAAAAGGCTTTTGGCAAGCCAGCCAACAAACGCAAACCGAACTTGCTGAGCAATTTGCACAAAATATTGTTGAACATGGCATTCCGGGCAGTGGCCATACCCATGCCAATCACCCCATTTATCAGTTTATTAAACCTATGTTATCTGCACAGTTACAAAGTCAACTTGCTCAAGTGCTTGCTTCGGCAAACCACACACCAAGCGGGGAACAAGGTTCAGGCGTGCAGCATATTCAAGAAATAACTGCGGCAACTAAGCCGTTGAAAGCTAATGATGTCGTGCCTAACGGTAGTAAGCCTGCAACTGAAGAAAATAATGTTAGTCAGGATGATGAACAAGCTCAGTTATTTGAGCAGAAAATTTTAATGCTTGGGTTAATTAGTGTCGTGTTGCTTCTAATATTATTTGGCTATATTCGAGCGCAACGTCAGTTGCCTAAGTTGTCGGTTGTTGAGAAGGAAAGTTAGTATGTTATATAGTTTTTCATTAGATATTATGCATTTAATTACCTCTTGGTTACTTCAACCTGTGGTATGGGGCTTATTGTTTTTTACCGGCTTGGCAATTTATGAATTTGGCTTAGCATTAGGTGAACGGCTTTCGGTGATACCGGCTTTACAAGCCGCAAAGCAAAAACAAGCCTTGATCAGCCAAGGTAAAAAACGCATTGAAAGAGCCGATTTTATTACCCGCATTGCGCCTATGTTAGGTTTAATGGGCACGCTTATTCCGTTAGGCCCTGGCCTTTCTGCGCTTGGCTCTGGTGATATAAGTATTTTGACAACTGCGATGACAGTGGCATTTGATACCACCATTATTGGCCTATTCGCCGGTGTTATTGGCTTTGTATTGGGACGAATGCGTAGACGTTGGTACGACAATGCGATTGGTGAATTAGAGCGATTAGAAATTGCAGAATCTGTTACCGATACTGCTAAACTAACGCCAGTTGTTGAAGTTAATACGTCAGTTAATACGTCAGAAAAAACAGCGTAGGGAATGGCAATGAGTGATGCATGGAGAAGTAGCCAGTTTGACAACCAAGAACAAGAGCCGTTAGGGCCACTTGCTAACTTAATTGACATTATGCTGGTGTTTGCCTGTGGTTTAATTGCCGCTTTGGTGGCGGTAAGCCCGGATTTAGAGCAACACTTTCAAATGAAAAAAGTGGATAATAAAGCCATGATTCAGCCCATTGACTCTGTTGGTAAAGAAATGACATCGCCACCAGAAACATTGCAAAATAAATTACAGAGTGAAGAAGGTTACCAAGCCATGGGACAGGTTTATCGCGACCCAGAAACCGGTAAACTGATCTTAATTAGTAACGAATAATAAGAGTAAGATTATGAATAACGAAGAGAAGTTGGCAAATAAAGAACAAAAACATGTTGAGCGCCAAAAAAGAATTAAAGCTGAGGTTGCCGAACGTGTTGCTCAAGCGACTGAAGAGCGTGGTGTTTTAGTGGTCATAACTGGTAACGGTAAGGGCAAAAGTACCTCAGGTTTTGGTACGGTTTTACGCGCTATTGGTCACGGCCAACAAGCGGGTATTGTGCAGTTTATCAAAGGCTCGAAATGGGAATGTGGCGAAATGAACATTCTTAAGCAATTTCCGGTTAAACATCATGTCATGGGTACAGGTTTCACATGGGAAACCCAAAGCACAGAAACCGACAAAGCCGCGGCAAAAGTTGCTTGGCAAAAGAGTAAAGAAATGCTCAGCGATGAAACACTTGATATCGTGCTACTCGACGAAATGACTTACATGGTTAAGTATGGCTACATTGAGCTTGATGAAATAATTGAAGCGTTAAATAATCGCCCTAAAATGCAGCACGTATTGATCACAGGTCGCGCTTGTCACCGTCGATTGATTGAATTGGCAGATACGGTTTCAGAAGTGCAACCGATAAAGCATGCTTTTAAAGCAGGTGTAAAGGCGCAGAAAGGCTTGGATTGGTAAACCCAATTAGGCAAGCTATTTAGTGCTTATCTGACTTTTCTAATCAGCCAGTCATGCATATTATTGAAACCTGTAAGTAATATGCATAATTCTCGATAAATAGAACAAAAAATAACACAATAAGTCTATGAAAATAAAAGATGTTGAGTTATTTTTATTCAAAATTTAGTTGTCGGTAATTACTGAGATGTCCACTTAATATGGCTGTTATATTGCTAAAAGTATATTGAAAGTTGAATATATGTATTGAGGCTTTAGGCACCTATTAATGATCAACACGCTTTTTTTAATTTTAGATAAAGTGTTAATATAAAAATCAAAACCATAGGATTTAACCGTGCATAAATTCATTACTAAGATAGATGCAACCCTTCAGTTTACAAAAAAGAAGGTTTCAATTGCACTTGATGGGAAAAATTTAATTATTACCGGTGGTAATGGCTGTGGTAAAACGCAATTTTTAAAACAGCTGTTTTCCGCTATAAATACTTCTTTAGATGCAAATAGATCTAGACAAATAATTAGTAGTGAACGCAATATTTCTAGTTTGGAAAATACTCTTAAACAGCCTAATTTAGACGAACATTCTAAAAATGACTATTTAAATGCTTTGGAACATCATAAAACTCAGTTACTAAAATTGCGTGGGCAAAACGATTGTTCTTTAACTTTTGATAATTTTGAGCATTCAATAAAAATCAATACGGAAAAGAACTTACTGTTAAGAATGTTCGAAGCTACTCGTCAATATAGATCGGCAAATAATGGGCAAAGTGTGAGTTCTACTGTTCAATCAATGCAAAATAGTGCTCGGCAGCAGGACTTGAAAGTAGACATGTCTGGCAACTTTGAAACTTACTTAGTAACCTTTTTAAATGCTGGCTACATGGCTTTTGCTTTAAGGCAAGATGAAGAAGAAAAAAAACGGGTTGATCGTTGGTTAGCAAATATCACTTCCGACCTTAGACATTTATTTGAAGATAAGAGCCTAGACTTAGAATACCGAGAAAAAGAACGAGTTTTTTATATTACACAAAATGGTAAGCAGCCTTACAAATTCTCTCAATTGTCTTCTGGTTATTCATCTATATTAAATGTTTATGTCGATTTGCTGATGAAAACAGAGCTAAGAGGTATTAATTCGAAAGAATTATCAGGTATTGTTATTATTGATGAAATCGATGCACATTTACATGTATCCCTTCAAAAGAAAATATTATCCTTTTTAGATAATTCATACCCTAATATCCAGTTCATTGTTTCCACTCACTCACCGTTTGTTCTTCAATCAGTTGATAACGCAGTTATATTTGATTTAAGTAAACTGGAACAATTAGAAGATCTTTCATTATATTCTTATGAAGCTATAACGAAGGGATTGCTAGGTGTAAGTACAAGTTCAGATGATTTAAGCCAAATTACAGATGAACTTACAACATTTACAACTGATATAGAAAATAACAAAGATAAGGCGATCGCCTTAATTGAAAAGTTATCTGCTGTAGAGGGGAGTTTAGACTCTAAATCAAGATTGGCTTTGATTATGGCAAAACAAGCCATTGAAGATTTAGAAGGGTAAGAAAATTGTTTAATGTAATCCGCCCTGCTAATAGCCCAGCTTGTTTATCAAGTGGGTCAAACTATAACCAACTTGCCGTTGTTAATGCATTGAAACCTGTTTTTCATGAAAAGTGTTACTTGTGTGAACGCGGTTCCATTCATGATGCTGAAATTGAACACTTTGTCCCTCAGGCGTCCGGTGGCGGTAGAATGGATTGGAGTAATTTATTTTACTCATGTAGCCGATGTAATGGAATCAAAAGTAATGGTCACCTAAATCTTCTCGATTGTACAGACCCTTCTATAAATGTTAGTAGGGAAATACGGTTAAAAGCTTTTCCAACACCTAATAGCGATATATTGGTTGAGGCGTCGTCCGAGACTCCAAATATTGAAACATTAAACACAATTGAGCTTTTGAAGTTATGCTATAACAATACTTCAACAGCTTTACGTAAAGTTAGTCGTGAAGCGTTAATGGAACAAATACTTGATTTCATGTGCACATTTATCAACGCACGTAGGCTACTAAAAAACCCATCTACTGGTAGAACAAATAAGCGGGATGCTCTTGAAACTATTGAAGCAATGTTAGAGGCTAGTCACCCTTTCAGTGCATTTTGGCGGTGGCAGTATTTGGATGATACTTATCTAACTACAAATTACCCAGCTCTTGGGAATAGCTTCTAATAATTGAGTATTGAATCTATAAAATGCTATGTAATATAACAAAGCATTTAAACAGAACTAGGGAAGTGGTTATGTTCCATGTTGCTTCATATTTTAGCTAACTATTTTTCGCGGATTAGCGTGTGCGAATAATACTTTCGAACTATTAAATCATCAACTGCAGCAATGAGCTTCAAGCGACTGTCAGATGTCATGAAATCTGTTTTTTCTAATGATTATATTCACCCTGATTTAATACAACTTAAGCAATAGCATTAAGCACAGGTTTACGCAGAATAATCTCAGTCAATTGCTCATGGTGATGGCAAAAAAGCTTATAAAGCTGCATTTGGTTTTTTGCTCGCACCAGATTGTGCTCAGGGTATTGAGTTTTAAAGTATTGATCGCCATTGAGAAAGTCAGTTAAAAATCGAATGCTGAGCATAAAAGGCATTAGCTTTACGCCAGTAATTAAACTGTGCTGTTCAATTTCAGATAAGGTTTCTGAAAAACCATCAAGGTAAGCTTCAGTAAGTGCTGTCAGGGTATTGAAGTTTATCGACATGTTCGATATTTCAGCACTGTCTTCAGCAATTGACGAACAGCAGCTACGTATCATATCGCCAAAATCATGCATCAAATAGCCTGCCATGCAGGTATCTAAGTCGATCACCGCTTTGGGTTTGTGGTTGCTGTGGCTAAATAACAGGTTATTTATTTTCGTATCGTTATGGGTAACTCGTAGCGGTAAAACGCTATTAAGATTGTTAACTTCAGTGCAGAATTCTTGCTGAGATTTAATATAACCGATGATTGATGCAGCTTGTTGTTGACGCTCAACACTGGCTTGTTTTAAAGCACATTGGAATTGATTTAATCGAGCTGATAAGTTGTGAAAGTCGGGAATAATATCAACCAGTAGCTTGCTGTCAAAATCAGTCAATGCTGAGGTAAATTGTGCAAATGCATTGGCTACTAACTTTGCTTGTTCATTGTTTTCGATTGTTTCTATGGTGTAGCAGTTTTCAATGCAATGCAGGCTGCGCCAATATTCACCATTTATATTCACGTGATTTTGCATACTTTTGGTTTGGTGCTGCCAAATAGGTTGCAGGGCGTACTGGTTTTTATCGTGTTTTGCTTTTAGGTGTTGGCTAATATAGTCGGCGTTGTTGGTCACTTGCTCAGGTGATTTAAAAACGTGTTTATTTAAGTGCTGCAAAACAAAGCTTTCGTTATTAACTTTTACTAGATAAGTACTATTGATTAATCCGTTGCCAAGTGGCATTACACTGCAATTTTTTGGGCTGTAACCAAACTCTTCTAAAACTACTGATAGTGCTTCTTTTTCTTGGACTGGGATCATACTTAGCGTGAAAACTCTTAACGTTGAAGGCAACATATGCCTATATTTAAGCATATGTTAAGGCATCGTTGACCAGATGGAAAGGTATACAATTTGCCTGCAGATAGCTTGTTACGTTTCACTTCCTGTTATCGGCAAGCTAATAATAAAACAAGCGCCTGATGTTTCAGAGGTTGTTTGCTCTGATGCATTTTTTGTTGATAGGCTAGGCTGCCTGTTTCTTGCGTGAATAGAACCATTGTGCCAATGAATGATTTTGGCGGTTATTGCTAAACCTAAACCAAAGTGTCCTAGTTCGCGTGACCGATCGACATCGAGTTTTACGAAAGGGTCGAAAATACTATCGATACTTTCTTCTGGAATACCTTTGCCGTCATCCTCAACGGTGATGTAAAGGTGGCTATTTTTCTGATAAGTAGTAATAGTGACTTGGCTTTGTGCATATTGCACGGCGTTGCCTAACAAGTTTTGAATAGCTCGGTAGCACCAATGAAAATCAAGTGACAATTTAACCTGCTGTTTAACAAATTCAGCACTGGCTTGGTACTTCAGTTCAACGTTATGCTGCTCAGCAAGGGATTGAAAATCAGCGTTGATGCTAGTGAAGAAGTCATTAATATTAACTAATTCACGCTTTAAGCGAAAACCTTGGCGTTCCATACCTGCATATTCTAAAAACGCTGTTGTCATGTCTTCCATGCGGGTTAATTCTGTTTCCATACGTTCAAGGTAATGATTTTTTTTGTCGATATTTTGGGTGTCGATAGCAGCTTCTACACCGAAGCGTAAGCATGACATTGGCGTGCGAATGTCATGCGACATACTACGGGCAAGAATTTTGTTATCAGCGACGAGTTTTTCAATTTGTGTTGCCATGCGGTTAAAGCTGTTTTCCAACAAACTAATATATGAAAAACGGCTCATTGGCATACGAGCAGTTAAGTTGCCTGCGCCTATTTTTGCTGCGGTATTTGTCAGTAAAAATAATCGACGAGTTAATGGGAATAACCATGCTAACAAAATGGCGCAAACACCCATGTAGAGTGTTGCGGTTAATATCATATTAATATTTTGGTTATCAACAACTGGCAGGGGCAGAGAAAGTTGAATGATATATTCAGGATGTGCTGAAAGTTGTTTTAATAGGTAAGGTTGAGTTTCTGAGGCCAGTAATAAACCACCAATTTGTGTTAGTTGGCTGGTTAATTCTTGCGGTAGGGCAATATTTTCACTTTTATCTAACTGCAATGAAATTTGAAACTGCTGATTAAGTGCTTGGCTTGCTTTGGTTAATGCGGCAACAGGTAGTTCGGATAGCTGATGATCAAAGCCTTCAATTAGCTGATGGTAAACCGCATATTCATTTTGTTCATCGACAGGGGCTTGTTTTGCAACAATTTTATCGAGCCCCCAAGTAATAATAAATAGCGAGCCGATGACGGTTAAAATGATACTAATATATAAACGGCGCATGGCTAAGAACTAGGCTGCTCGTCATTGTTCCAAGCATCGGCAACAAATAGGTAACCTTTACCCCAAACGGTTTTAAATTTTCGAGGTTTTTGCGGGTCGTCGTTAAATATTTTTCGTAAGGTAGAAAGCATGACATCAAAGCGACGATCTTGGCCATCATATTCACGATTTTTCAGTGCTTTAAATACTGTATCTCGGTCAATAACTTCACCGGCGTGGCTTGCTAAGAAACATAAGAAGGCGAATAAACTGGTTGATAACTCAACTTCTTTGCCTTGATAAGTAACACGGTTGGCTTCGATATTAATTAATAAATCGCCATGTTGAATATCAGATGATACTGCAACCGCTGGCGTGGTTTGTTTTAAAGCGCCTGCTATTCTGGCTAGCAGAGCACGTGGACGTACAGGTTTAATAACATAGTCGTTTGCACCTGCTTCTAAGCCGATAACTTCGTCGAATTCATCAGCACGAGCGGTTAACATTATGATTGGCGTTTGTAATTTTTGGCGAATTTGTCGACATACTTCAATGCCATTTAAGCCCGGTAGCATTACGTCAAGTAATACGATGTCGGCAGCAAATGAATCTAACGTCGCCATAACTTCGTCGCCGCGAGTGCAATGCTTAACGTTAAAGCCTTGCTCTGTTAAATATTCACAGACCCAATCACCTAAGGTTAAGTCGTCTTCCACGAGTAAAATTTGTTTTGCTTCAGTCATAAAATATTCTCTTAAAATATGCGCCAGCGACGTTTTCTTGGCGATGCTTTGTGTACCCAACTTACTTCAATGCTAGTTTCTGCTATCACTTTATCAAAGTCATAGGCAATAAGTTGATACTGCATGGTTTTATTTGATTCAAATTCAAAGCTGATGCTGTTCTGTTTTTGATTGAACCAACAGTCTAAGGCTTCTTTTTTACCAACTTGATAAATACAATAATTGCCTTGAATAGGCGCTTGCCAAGTAAATGTAACTGTTGCAAAACACTGACGGCCTTGCGTTAAGGTAATGCATTTTGCAGGTAAAACAGAGAATGCTGAATTAACAGTAAGTTCTGCTGGTGTAGTATTGGTGTTTTCATTAGGCACAGAAACTTGCTGCGCAGAAGCACTAACTAAGTTACCGAGATAACAGGCTAATAAGACAATTCCTTTGTCCCATTTAGAAAACATAGATCACTCCAAGCATCACTTTCGCTAAGTCTTGGGTGTCAACTAATGGGCTGTCTTTGGTGCTGTCAGAGTATCGACTGTAAGTTACACCACCGGCAAAAGACCAACTGGTTGAAATAGGGTGCTGTGCAAATAATTCTAGTTGTACCCGATAACCTGCATTTGCTTCGTAATATGCTCTATCAGGTGTTACTTCAGAAGAGTTAACACCATAAAAGTAATCCATTACTTTTTCAGAATAATGGGTATAGCCGCCGCTTAAATAAATATCCCAATTTCGATAGGGCAGCATATACGTATATAAAACATCAACTACCCAACCATTTGAGTCACTTAATGGCGCTAAGGTTGCAAAATCAACTGAGAGTGAAGAATTAGAATGGTAACGGGTATAGCGCAAACCAACACCTTCACCTGCGTTTCTGTCACTAAGGCCTGCTAATGTTGGAATTGGTTTATCGGCATCATCAATAATATCATCAGGTTGATAACCAAAAATATAAGTTTTACTGATGATATCTAATTCCCATTCGGGTGTAACGACTAACTGGTAACCAAGCTCAGCGCCCTGTAGTGAAGCTCGTTTGTGGTTAGATTGAATAAAAAAGCCTTTATAATAAACGTCTAACAGTATGCCTGCACCAAAGTAATCGAAAACTTCTTCTTGGTCATGTCCAGCCAATAATGACGGGTTATAGGTAACAAAAATATTGCCCATTGCTTGCCAGCTGAAAGTTTCATTAAAAACAGTGGTTTCGTTTTCAGGAATTTTTTCATTCGAAAAGCTTGGCAAAGCTGTAATGAGTAGCAAACTGCACAATAGATACTTGAGCATCATTGATTTCCCATCGCTTTAAGTTGAGATCTTGAATATTTGTTTTTCATGCTTAATGTATTTTTTATTGTTCGCATATTATTTTTATTTTTGATTCATGATTATGAAAATATTTATCGTAAATTTAGTTACTTATTTTACTGCTATTAAGCTTAGCCAAATAATTTCTAAATAAACATCTTAGTGTCATATCACTAAACTTGATAGTGGTGAGTATGTTATCAAATGTAACTATCAGGCGTTAGTTGCCTTGATGGATAAAGTGTTTAAAAAATGTAAGAAAGCCTAATGTAATGAAACGTTTCTTTTATTTTATTGTCGTGATTTTAATTTGCATGCTTATGAGCAAGGCGTTTTAAGGTATCAACAATATCGGAAGAGTGTTTATATGCTAAGACAATTTCTCGGGTTAATTGCAGACCATCAATTGGCCTAAATACCACATCACTTTGGTTAATTATTTCTGCATGGGCAGGTAAGAATGCACAGCCAATGCCAGCATGCACTAGGCCTATCGCGTAGTCTATGGTGGTGATTTTTGCGCGAATATCTAAGCTTATGCCTGTTAGCGCTAGTGTGTCTTGTAAGTTATTCCATGCACTACACGGGGTGCGCTGAATAAACGGCAAACCATCAAGTTGTTTTAGTGTGACTGCGTCATTAAGCGCAAATATGTGGTCATATGGCAAGGCGAGTAAGTAGTCTTCTTGCCACATGTCAATATAGTGTTCACCGTCTTGTAATTCATCTTTGAGAATAATGCGGGCGTCAACATTTTCTAAATGCGGTACTAAGGTTAATTCGACAAACGGTTGTGCGGCGGTAAAATCTTTCAGCAACAAGCTCATTCTTTCAACACCTAAACCCCGAGTAACCCCTAAGTTAAATGCTTGTTTATTGGCCTTTTCAGTGAATATAGTTTTTATTGCACCAGCTTGCCCAAGCAACTGTTTTGCTAATGGAAAAAGCTTATCACCATGTTCCGTTGGGGTTACACCACGAGCATGTCGCTTAAATAGCTGTACGCTAAGTTGTTGTTCTAACTGTGCTATTGCTGATGATATTGAAGGCTGTGCAATGAAGCACGACTTCGCCGCAGCGCTGAAGCTTTTCAGTTCATAAACCGAAGTGAAATAATAAAGTGATTTTAAGTCCATAGGGCAACTTGTTTACTTAGGTATAGATAAAAACTATATCAGATAAAGAAAAAGAATATTTTAACTTTGGCTATTATTTGCTTATTATTTTTGCACTTTATTATTCACCCGCTAAAAAATAGGTAAATACATGTCTAGTTCAAGCAGTGCTAACCGTCCGTCATTTAAATGGGAAGATCCACTTTTATTCGATTCTTTATTGTCTGAAGAAGAGCGAATGATCCGTGATAGTGCCCACCAATATTGCCAAGAAAAGTTGATGCCTCGTGTACTAGAAGCTAACCGCAATGAAGTATTTGACGTTGAAATTATGCGTGAACTTGGTGAGCTAGGCCTGTTAGGTGCTACATTACCGGAAAAATACGGCTGTGCTGGTGTTAACTATGTTACTTATGGTTTAGTGGCGCGTGAAGTTGAACGTGTTGACAGTGGTTACCGTAGTGCAATGAGTGTGCAGTCATCATTAGTGATGCATCCAATTTATGCCTACGGTAGTGAAGAGCAGCGCATGAAGTATTTGCCGAAGCTTGCTACGGGTGAACATATTGGTTGTTTCGGTTTAACTGAACCAAATTCTGGTTCAGATCCAGCGAGTATGACGACTCACGCTACAGCTGTTGAAGGCGGTTACCGCATGACAGGTAATAAAATGTGGATCACTAATTCACCTGTTGCTGACATTTTTGTTGTTTGGGCAAAACTTGATGGTGTTATCCGCGGTTTTGTTTTAGAAAAAGGCATGGAAGGGTTAAGCGCGCCTAAAATTGAGGGTAAATTTTCATTACGTGCCTCGATTACGGGGGAAATCGTGATGGACAACGTTTTCGTACCAAGCGAGAACATGCTTCCTAATGTTAAAGGTTTATCTGGTCCATTTGGCTGTTTGAATAAAGCGCGTTACGGCATTGCTTGGGGCGCGTTAGGTGCGGCAGAGTTCTGTTGGCATGGTGCCCGTCAATATACCCTTGACCGTGAACAGTTTGGTCGCCCATTAGCGGCAACACAATTAGTGCAAAAGAAACTAGCTGATATGCAAACGGATATCACCACTGGATTATTTGCTTGTTTGCAAGTGGGCCGATTAATGGATTCAGGTCAATTAGCACCTGAAGCTATTTCACTGATCAAACGTAACTCTTGTGGCAAAGCTTTAGAAATTGCCCGCATTGCTCGCGATATGCATGGTGGTAATGGTATTGCTGATGAGTTCCATATTATTCGTCATATGATGAACCTTGAAGCCGTTAATACCTATGAAGGTACGCATGATATTCATGCCCTGATATTAGGTCGAGCGCAAACCGGCTTACAGGCTTTCTTCTAAAGTTAACCATAATTAAAGGCGTATTAATCATACGCCTTTTGTTTATCAGCTTAACGAAATTTCCGCTAATAATATTCAAAAATCACAATTTCCACTGGAGATATGATGTCTGATCGTAATCAATTGGTGAAAGAAAATTTTATCAATTTTGTTCGTGCACAAACGCTACCGCAATCCTCGATTAATTTAACGCCAAGCGATGTCGGCTTATCTGCGACAGATGTTATCGACTTGTTCGAAACTCAGGCTATGAGTCGTCATTTAGATTTACAGTCACGGGTAATGCAAAAGAAAGGGCAAAGCTTTTATACGATAGGCAGTTCAGGGCATGAAGGTAATGCAGCCTATGCGAAAGCTTTTCGTCCAACAGATATGGCATTTTTACATTATCGCAGTGGTGCTTTTGTTATCCAACGTGGTAAACAAGTGCCGGGGCAAACTTCGCTATATGACATGTTGTTATCGTTTGCGGCTTCGAAAGACGATCCTATTTCCGGTGGACGCCATAAAGTGTTGGGCAGTAAAGCGCTGTCTATTCCGCCACAAACCAGCACCATAGCTTCTCATTTACCGAAAGCGATGGGCGCGGCTTATAGTATTCCGCTTGCTAAACGTTTAGCGCATCAAGGTGAAATTCCTGATGACGGTGTGATTATTTGTAATTTTGGTGATGCCTCCTCTAATCACTCAACAACCCAAGGTGCGATTAATAGCACCGCATGGGCGGCGTATCAATCTATTCCTATGCCTATTGTGTTTGTTTGTGAAGATAATGGCATTGGTATTTCAACCTCAACACCAGATGGCTGGATTGCGGCAAATTATAAGAATCGTGAAGGTTTGCATTACCTGTATTGTGATGGTTTAAATATTTTAGACACTTTTCAAACCGCAAAAGAGGCAGAGCGTATTGCACGTGAAATGCGCAAGCCGGTATTTTTACATGTTCGAACGGTACGTTTGTTAGGGCACGCAGGCTCTGATGCTGAGTTTGTTTATCGTGATATGGCAGATATTACCGCCACTGAATTTCAAGACCCACTGCTACACACAGCGCGTATTATTTTAGAAAATAATATCTTAACGCCTGATGAGCTAATCAATATTTATCAGCAAGTAGAACAACGTATTGCCGTAGTTGCTGAAAATGCTGCAGGTAAAGAAAAATTAACATCTGCTGATTCAGTAATGGCCAGTATTGTGCCTGATATTGCCAAAGCACGAAGTTCCGTTGCGGTTAGTGAAGAGCAGCGTGGCGAAATTTTTAAGCATGAAAAACATAACCTAAAGAAAAAACAACACTTAGCTAAATTGATCAACTGGACATTAATGGACTTAATGGCCGAGTATCCAAACATTGTTATGTGTGGTGAAGATATTGGTAAAAAAGGTGGCGTTTATAATGTTACCGCTAAGCTTTGTGAGCGTTTCAGCAAGAATCGCGTCATTAATACCTTACTAGACGAACAAACTATTTTGGGCACCGCCATTGGTCTTGCCCATAATGGCTTTTTACCTATCCCTGAAATTCAATTTCTAGCTTATGTGCATAATGCAGAAGATCAAATTCGTGGCGAAGCAGCAACGTTGCCGTTTTTCTCAAATGGCCAATTTACTAACCCAATGGTTATTCGTATTGCTGGTTTAGCTTACCAAAAAGGTTTTGGTGGTCATTTTCATAATGATAATTCCTTTGCTGTTTTTCGTGATATTCCTGGATTAATTATTGCCTGCCCATCAAATGGTGCAGATGCCGTGGAAATGATGCGCAGCAGTGTACGTTTGGCACAAGAGCAACAGCGTATGGTGGTGTTTTTAGAGCCGATTGCTTTATATATGACCAAAGATTTGCATCAAGAAGGTGATGGGCTGTGGACGCATGAGTATCAGGCTCCAGCGTTGTCAGATAACAGTATTGACTTAGGTGTTAAGGTCGCTGGCTCAGGCAAGCAGTTATGTATTTTAACTTACGGCAATGGCTATTATTTATCACGCCAAGCGCAGGAACAACTTTCAGCTCAAGGTATTGATGTTCGTGTTGTTGATTTGCGCTGGTTAGCACCGCTTGATGAAAAAGGTATTTTGGCACAGGTTAATGATTGTGAAAGTGTACTTATTGTTGATGAATGTCGTCAAACCGGCTCAATCAGTGAAGCGCTAGTGACTTTGATTCATGAGCAAGCTGAAACGTTGCCTAAAATTAAGCGAGTTACCGCCAGTGATAGTTTTATTCCTTTAGGCGCGGCTGCTTATGAAGTACTGCCATCGGTTGAAAATATAGTGACAGCGGCTACGGAGATTTGCCAATGAGTTCATCAGTAGAACAGTCAGTAAAAAAGAAACAACGCGCAGTGGTTATTTGTCCTGGTCGCGGTACGTACAATAAAGAAGAGTTAGGCTACTTACAGCGCTTACACAGTGATAAAACAGAAATTATTTCTTTGATAGATGATTATCGCGATAGCCAAGGGCAAATGAAGGTTTCTGAACTTGATGGTATGGATAACTATAGTATGCGCGTGCATACCGCTGGAGAAAATGCTTCAGCACTTATTTATGCTTGCGCGCTGTCAGATTACCAAACGATTAATAAAGAAGAGTTTGATGTTGTTGCCGTTACAGGTAACTCCATGGGCTGGTATATCGCCTTAGCGGTTGCTGGCGCATTAGCCCAGCCACAAGCAATAGAATTAATTAATACCATGGGTTCAATGATGACTAACGGCTTGGTTGGCGGTCAGATGATTTATCCAATTATTAATGATGATTGGCAAATTGATGCTGAAAAAGAGCAACAAGTGATGCAATGGTTAGCCGAAGTAAATCAAGACAGTGCTTGTGATGTGCACGTTTCTATTAACTTAGGTGGCTACATTGTTTTTGGTGGTAATAAAGCAGGCTTAAAAGCGTTAGAAGCCGTATTACCTGTTGTGCAAGACAGATATCCGATGAATTTGTTTAACCATGCTGCTTTTCACACGCCATTGCTAACTGATGTTTCTAAGCAAGCTATGCAGCAACTTTCAGCCGATATGTTTTCTGCGCCGAAAGTGCCTCTTATTGATGGTTTAGGGCAAGTATGGCAACCCTATAGTTGTGATACCGAGCAACTTTATAATTACACCCTTGATACGCAAGTAGTGGCGCCGTATAACTTTTCGAAAGCGATTGAAGTAGCGATTAAAGAATTTGCTCCCGATAAGTTAATTATTCTAGGACCTGGGGCAACATTAGGCGGCGCTGTTGCGCAAAGTTTAATTGCTCATCAATGGTTAGACTTACATACCAAGGCTGATTTTATTGCCCAACAGAAACAAGATCCGTTTATTCTTGCGATGGGATTAAGTGAACAGCGTAAGTTGGTTGTTGAATAAAAGAAGATAAAACACTGGGTATAAAATAAAAAATGGCTGAATATTTTTTTATTTTATACAATAGGCGTTAGATATTTCCGTTTTGAGCTAAATAATGACAACAAGCCGTAAAAAAAATGAAGCAGAATTAATTTTAGCATTTAAAGCTTTGTTAAAAGAGCAATGCTATGGTTCGCAAAGTCAGTTGGCTGATGCGCTTGCTGAGCAAGGCTTTAAGAATATGTCGCAAGCGAAAATATCACGTTTGTTATCTAAACTTGGCGCTGTAAAAATGCGTAATGCCAGTGAGCAAGTGGTTTACATTCTACCTGACGAGCTTGCTGTGCCTAAATCAAAGCAAGCCATTCAATCTGTTGTTATTAGTGTTAAACACAATAATATGCAGATTATTTTAAAAACAGGTATTGGTGGTGCACCACTAATTTCAAGAATGTTAGATAGCTTAGGTGAGTCAACAGGTATTCTCGGCACATTAGCCGGCGATGATACGATATTTATCGCACCAACGGATGTAAATCGTATTGGTGAAATAACTAAAGAAATTAGCTTGTTGCTCGGCGTTTCAACACAAAGTTAGTTTTAACTATTTAAAACATTACGACCGAAAAGGGTAAACAATGATTGTTTACCCTTTTATGTTCAGGATGAACGGTATGTCGCGGGCACATGGATGTGGAAGAGCGTGTATGTTCAGGATGAACGGTATATCGCGGGCGCATGCTCGTTCTTAAGCATCCATACTCGTACTATCAAAAATATATCGGGACTTACTATAAAAAGGCTGTTCAGGGCGTAAAATAGTATTTTTGATATCGGCAGCTGAATTCATATTTGCTATCCTCAAAGGTTCAAAGCAAAAAGCATCATGTTTTTGATAGCAATGATCATTTTTGCCCACTTGGCTACCGTCAATGTAATTTGCCGTGTATAGAATTAAGCAAGGTTGGTCTGAATATAGGGTTAAACGTCGGCCGGATTTGGGATCAACAGCTTGTGCGGTAAAGCTGTTACCTGAAATAGCATCATTAGTTGTTAGCCAGTAATTGTCAAAACCTTTGGCGATTTTTACCTGTTCATCGTTACTGTCAATATTTTCACTTAATGCTGTTAAGTTGCTAAAGTCATGCGCAGTATTGGCAACATTTCGTATTTCTCCCGTTGGGTAAATACGCTCATCCATCGGCAAAAAGTGGTCAGCATTTAATTGCACCAAATGCTTAGATACATTACCAGCGTTATGACCAGCAAGGTTAAAATAACTATGTTGGGTAAGGTTCACAACCGTAGTTTTGTCTGTACTAGCGAAATACTCAACTGATAATTCATTGGTTTTATTTAAGCTATATTTAACCGCAAAAGTAACATTGCCGGGGAAGCCGTTGTCTCCATCAGGGCTAGTGTGCCTTAAGGTTAAACTAGCTTCCGCGTCGGAAAGCTCTGTTGTTGCTTGCCAAAGTTGCTTATTAAGGGCATTAACGCCGCCATGTAGTTGGTTGTCATTGTTATTAATGTTGAGTTGATAAGTTTTATCTTCAACGACTAATTCACCTTTATCTATTCGTCCAGCATAACGGCCAATGACAGCACCTAAATAATATGGGTCTGCTTCATACGCTTTTACATTATCGTAACCAAGAACAATATCGGCAGAAACTTGGTTTTTATTTAAAGTTTCTAAAGCAACAATAATAGCACCGTAATTGCTGATTTTAATGCAAAGTCCATCGGCATTCGACAATGTATAAAGTTGTGTATTTTCGCCTGAGCTTAGTGTGCCAAAATCGCTTTGAATA
>Ga0209707_1000065_pt1 | contig 70471 bp, 61 predicted proteins | sample EN4Hudsemesocosm_FD_184630 | JGI IMG/M metagenome (GOLD analysis project Ga0209707, IMG submission 184630) | Methane-oxidizing microbial communities from mesocosms in the Hudson Canyon - EN4B Hudson Canyon (SPAdes) (version 2) | ecosystem: Environmental > Aquatic > Marine > Cold seeps | place... | reverse complement strand
ACAGTGGAAGTTAAGTCTACAAACCCATAAGATGCTGGGCATAGAATAATTTCCTCGAAGGAAGTGACATGTCCGCAATCAATACAAACATTTTAAAGTCCAATGTGCTTAAGTTCAGTGTAGAAAGCCACATTGCAACCATCACATTAAACCAACCAGAAACTCGTAACTCGATTTCAGAACATGAAATGATTGATGCCATCGTCGCTGCCTGTAACGAGATTAATCAAAATCTAGATATTCGCGTCGCTATTTTAACCGGGGCGGGTAGCGCTTTTTGCTCCGGCGGCAATGTCAAAGATATGCGAGATAAAACAGGGATGTTCGCGGGCTCTGGTGATGAACTAGCTGATAATTACCGCAACGGCATTCAGCGCATCCCCAAAGCTTTCGCAGCTCTTGAAGTACCTGTGATTGCGGCTATTAATGGCCCCGCGGTAGGCGCTGGCTGTGACCTAACCTGTATGTGTGATATTCGTATCGCATCAAGTCGAGCCAAGTTTGCCGAAAGTTTTATTAAAGTCGGCATAATTCCTGGCGATGGTGGTGCTTGGTTTTTACCTCGTATTATTGGCATAAGCCGCGCCTCACAAATGGCATTAACCGGGCAAATGATCGATGCAGATACGGCTTTAGAATGGCACCTTATATCTGAAATTGTTAAGCACGATGCACTATTAATTAGAGCGCACGAACTAGCAAGCCAGATTGCCGAACATTCGCCAAGAGTATTACGGGAAACTAAACGCTTATTAAAACTCGGCCAGGTTATGGACTTGCCAGAATTGCTCGATGAATCAGCCAAGATACAAGCACAACTGCACGCTACCGATGATCACATGGAAGCGGTGACGGCATTTTTAGAAAAACGCGATCCCGTATTCACAGGCAAATAAAATATGAAATTTGCAGTTCGAAGCCTGTTATTATTGGCTTTAATTTCCAACGCAGAGGCTGAAGAATCTCTTCAGCTTATAGAAGAAGCCCCTTCTCATCATATAAATGGCAAGTTCAGAAACCCCTACTTACCGGCAGATTTTCAGCCGAGTGCCATCGCTTTTTTAAAGGCCCGCTTATTCGATGAGATGACCTGGCCAGACGAACCCGATAATTATCGCGAAAACTGGCAAGCCGCTGATCTAGAAAAAATTCACAACCCAGATTTCAATACTCCACAAGCAACCTTGATAGGTCATTCGACGGTTTTATTGCAATATCGTGGTATAAACATCCTCACCGATCCGATGTTTTCTCAGCGCCCATCGTTTTCCCAAAGCATAGGACCAAAGCGCTATACACCACCAGCCCTTGAGGTTGATCAGCTACCGAATATTGATGTCATCGTAATTTCCCATAATCATTATGATCACCTCGATGTTGATTCAGTTGAAGCTTTGACGAGTTCCGACTTCATCAAAAAAGTGAATGGCTCCCAACCTCTTTGGTTAGTCCCTCTAGGGCTAAAACAATGGTTTGCTCAATTTGATGTTACTAACGTAGAAGAATTAGATTGGTGGCAGAAAGTTCAAATAGAAGAGCTTACGATACAAGCTCAACCGAGCCAACACTGGTCACGACGCAGCATATTCGATACCAATAAAAGCTTGTGGGCTTCATGGGCATTTGTCTGGCCGAAAATAGAAAGCCACGCCCCATTCACCGCCTGGTTTGGTGGTGATACCGCCTATAACCCTTACCAGTTTAAAGAGATAGGAGAAGTATTAGGACAAGTGGATTTAGCCATGATCCCCATCGGCGCATATGAGCCAAGATGGTTTATGAAAACCCAGCACGTCAATCCGTTAGATGCGGTAGAGATTTTTAAAGACATTAACGCAAAATCTGCCTTTGGTATTCATTGGAATACCTTTGTACTGACGGCTGAAGCGGTGGATGAACCACCCAAAGCACTCGAGAGAGCTCTGCACAAAAACGGTCTTAATACAGAGCTATTTAATGCGATGGATATAGGCGAGACTTGGCTCCAATCCAACTGATTCTATATTAGTTGGCCCGCATTGGCTGACGGCGTAGTAACAATATAATAACGACTAGAAGTAGAAGGCCAATTAGGCTCAATAAACCAATAATCAGTAAGTTATTGTCAGCAGCTTTGTTCCCATTAGATGTAATACTCGGTGCTTGCTGACCTAGCTTTCCCTCTACCGGCTTGAAGCCAGTTGAGATGGCGTTATCTGCAACCGATAAAGCAGGCTCAACTATAATTTGGGATGGATGTGATACTTCTATAATTTTCCCCGACTGAGTACCAAATTTAATATTAGCCAGCTCAATATTAAGGGCCTTATTAGTTTTAGTAAAAAAACCAATACGAGCAAGGTGACCATCACCTGTTACAGGCTCTGCAGGTTTCAATAAACTAATCGCGTAACGAATTCGCCCAGTTCGAACATCAACATTATTAGATATTTCATAAGCAGAGTCAGAAAAGAAGTCCCCCCTTTCAATTTGTGGTCCAGACTGTTTCGGATTTAGATCAACAACAGATAGAGCCTTATTAGAATAAAAGATTTCTAATTCCATACCATACGTTGCAGGTATATCTTCTCCGTGTATATCTAACCAGCGAATACCGCCTTGATCCTCTGTTGAAATTTGAATTCGTCCGTCACCTAGAGCAAGATTTGATAATAAAAATAGAGAGAGTGATAAAGATAGAGATAAAAGATACTTCATAGTTCTTCCTTAAAATATGATCCCGAAAAATTGTTCGGGATCATATTATCTATCAAGTTAGCTAATTACTGCAATGGATTACATTGCGTAGAACCAAAATGGCTACCCAGGATGGCTAAATCCTGAATATTAATCGTATCGTCTTTGTTTAAATCGGCTTTTTCATCATAATCAGCATCACCTCTATTTAAACGGTAGCGCGCTGCTATGAAGGTGAAGTCAGCAATATCGATATTACCATCTGCATTAATATCACCGGCCAATAGTTCAATTGAACCAAGTTCAATCGCACCACCTTCAGTAACATTTGCAGCCTGACAGCTTTGAACATAATTCACTGAAGCTAAACTAATGGTAAATTCACCATCTCGTAAACCATCAAACTCAAAGCGTCCTGACTCATCAGTAGTCACTGTAACTTGACGACCATCAATTGATAGTACTACTTCAACACCTGATAGATCGGTAACACCAGGAATTTCAATAACGCCTGATACAGAACCAGTACCACCATGAACCCCATCATCAATTCGAATAGTTGCTGGAGCTAGAGCAACTTGTAATAATTGTCCACTTTCATCAGATACTTCAGCAGCACAAGTAATCTCTACATCTTCAGTAGTAAACTCAGCAATCACGTCTGCCATTACAAAGCTGCCTGAACTTGTCAAAGGTAACTCAGGAGCGACCAAGGTTTCTGTGCCTGTTATTGAAGAGGCATCAAATATTAAAGGTAACGTCATTGTATTTTGGGCACCAAATAAATCATCATAATTGGCATGAGTTACCGATAATGCAGTATTTGAAAGATTACAGCTTACGTCTAACCCGTAGATATCAGCCCCTGAAACATCGATTGAGAACTTCGATGCCTGATCAGCGTACGGATCTATAGTTAAGTTATCAGGAGTAATTTTCACTTCGATTTCTACTTTAGAATTCAAAGCTAACCAACTCAGGCTGGTCTCAAATGTAATATCACTTCCAACTTTTTTCATGATTAAATCATAAACAGTAGCAACATCACCTTCTTCAGAAATTTGATCGATTATTTTCGTTTGAAATTCCGTTGTATTTGGATCTTCAGGAAAAGTAGCTCTACGATCGACGACTAGACCTGATTCAAAATCGTATAAATAAAATTCAGTTCCTCCAGTCTCTTCAGCAGTCCCATTATCACTACGTACATATTGAACAAGGCCGCTATTTGTTAATAACCTAGGCATAAGACCGCCATAACCGTACACATCAAAAGGAACTTTATGCTCAACAACTTCTGAGGTTATTGTGTTTATAAGTAAGATAACCAATTCACTCGCACTATTTCTTGCAGGAAGAGTGATGTATTGGCCATTATTCGAGACTAAGGCTGAATGCTGAATGCCCTTAGTAATATTAATATCATATATTAAGGGAATCATATCTCTAATCGATACTAAGTTACCAGTCACTATATTATATTGGTAAAAACGACTAGCCCCCTCAAGAGTTTTGGATTCATAATCGGCCTGCAATATCATATCCCCTTGGTTATTAATATCTAAACCATGGGTCCCAGATAACTTTTCAAAATTAACAACATTACCATTTGGTAAAGTATGAGAGATTGGAACTAGAATTTCTACGTTGCTCTCTTTATTGAAAGTAAATGTACCGCCACTTTTATCATATTTTAAAAACTGACCATTAGGAGAAACCGACCATAACGTTTCTACCTCAGGATTATAGGTTACGACCTCCTGACTAATAAAAGAATATCGATAAGCAATACTAGAAGTTACACTGCTATTAACTTGAATTTCATGAGTAAACAAGACGCTATCAGCAGCCTCATCTTCAAAAAATATAAGTGAAAATGACGCGCCATCTTTTTTAGAGCTTTTCATAACTCGAGCCGAAGATTGGGTTGTATTTGAGATTCGATTATACCGATGAATAATATAATCAACCGTCAAGGGATCCTCTAAATTTTCATGCTCAGTAACATAGACTAGATAATTTCCATCAGAGCTAATATCTGTACCTGTTCCTCGTAAAAACAATAAAGACATCATGGGTTTATTTCCCTGATCTCCTAGACTTATCCCATCTTGATTGGGATTTATAGGAAAGCTATCAGGAATAACTGCAGAAGAAATCTGAACTATAAATAGTAAAATTAACGCGGTGAGTGATCGCATATTAAATCTCATTTTTGTTTTGAGACGCGACTTTAAAAGAAGAAAATATAAAAAAGAATATCTGACTTTACAATAGACTGACATATACTAATTAAGTATTAGTATCTATTAATTGTACTATCCAATCAATAAAGAAAATGTAATTTTTAACGCGAATTAGTCGGCCCCAAAACAACATGAGACCGACGTACTTATTATTTATAAATTACATTGAGTTGAACCAAAGTGACTACCCAAAATTGCTAAATCCTGAATATTAATGGTGCCATCTCTATTCAAATCGGCTTTAGCATCATAATCTGCATCACCTTGATTAGAACGATAGCGCGCTGCCATAAAAGTGAAATCTGCAATATCAATATTACCATCAGCATTAATGTCACCGGCCAATAGTTCAATTGAACCAAGGTCATTCGCACCACCTTCAGTAACATTTGCAGCTTGACAGCTTTGAACATAATTATCTGAAGCTAGGCTGATGGTGAATTCACCATCACGTAAGCCATCGAATTCAAAACGCCCTGTTTCATCGGTAGTCACGGTAACTTGACGACCATCAATCGTTAAAACAACTTCTACACCGGAAAGATCAGTAACACCTGGAATTACAATTGCACCAGATACTGAACCCGAACCACCATGGACACCATCATCAATACGAATAGTTGCAGGAGTTAAGGTAACTTGTAATAACTGACCATTCTCATCAGATACTTCAGCTGCACAAGTTACGTGAACATCTTCCGTGGTAAATTCTGCGATAACATCCGCGAGTACAAAACTTCCAGCACCAGCGAAAGGCAATTCAGGAGCAACTAGAATTTCGGTTCCCGTCACCGAGGTAGCGTCATAGATTAAAGGTAGAGTCATAGTATTTTGAGAACTAAACAAGGCATCATAATTAGCTTGAGTTACAGATAATGATGTACCCGATAAGTCACAGTTAACATCCAAGCCGTAAACACCTGAACCTGAATAATCGACTGAAAACCATGACATTGGACTAACGTATGGATCTATTATTGCACTCTCAGGAGTGATTACTATTTCATTCTGATTAGAATTAGATAAGTACGACCAATGCAAACTTGCTTCAACCTCTTCTTGACCAGAAACTATTTTTACTAAAGTATCTAATCGCACAGCAATAGTACCATCCAATGAAATTTGATCAATCCAGCTTTCTTGAAATTCAATAAAATCTGAACCTATAGGAAATACTGTCCTTTCAAGCAATTGATTTGAATTAAAGTCATACAAATATAATTCCATTTCTACCTCATCCGTATTACCTAATTTCTCATCCACTCTCAAATATTGAACAACCCCTGAATCAGTTAGCAACTTTGTAACCAAAGAGCCATTACTGCTTAAATCAAATGGAACTTCATGCTCTATAACCTTTAATGAAGTCGTATCTACTAACAGTATCACTAACGCCCCATTATCATTCCTAGCTGGCAAACTAATATATTGGCCACTACTTGAGATTATTGGAAGATTTACTTTAGAACTAAAAATATCTACATCAATGTCAAAATGAAATTTCGCAGGAATAAAGCTGTTAAAGGATATAAATTCTTCTTTTTTTATATTGTACTGATAGTACTTACTCGCGCCTTCAACAGTTTCTGAATCAGAATCAATCGCTAGTATCAAACTGCCTTGATTATTAATGGCATGACGCGTTAACAACCCTACTCTTTCGAAATTAATAGTGTTTCCATTTTCTAAAATATAAGAAGTTGGCAATGGTATTTCATTATTTGTTTCTTTATTGAATACATATGATTTTCCATCATTACCGTATAAAAAAAACTGTCCATTAGGAGATATTGCCCACATAGGACCTGTATTGGCTTTAAAATTTGAAACGGTGTTGCTATCAAAACTATACCGATAAGTTGAATAAGATGTTCCCTCTAAATAAGTAAATACAATACTTTTTTCAGATTCATCTTCAAATGACATCTTTAAGAATGCAGATTTATTAACACTTCTTGGATCTGATTTTTTCAAAATACGACTTGATGATAATGTTGTGCTGGAAGTACGATCATATCGATGAACAATATAATCAACCGTCGATGAATCATCCAAATTCTCATGTTCAGTCACATATGCGATAAACCTCCCATCATTACTAATACTTGAGACTCCTACACCGAACGATAAGGACTGCTGAAAAATTCTGCTGAAATTTCCGTAATTTATGCCCATTGAATCAGGGTTTATAGGACTACTTCCAATAAACTCCGCAGAAGAAATCTGCAGCATAAAGAGTAAAATTAAGGCGGTAAGTGATCGCATATTAAATCTCATTTTAGTTTTGAGACGCGACTTTAAAAGAAGAGAATATAAAAAAGAATATCTGACTTTACAATTGACTGACATATACTAATTAAGTATTAGCACCTATTAATTGTACTATCCAATTAATAAAGAAAAATGTAATTTTTAACGCGAATTAGTCGGCCCCAAAACAACATGAGACCGACGTACTTATTATTTATAAATTACATTGAGTTGAACCAAAGTGACTACCCAAAATTGCTAAATCCTGAATATTAATGATGCCATCCTTGTTTAAATCAGCTTTAGCATCATAGTCTGAATCTCCTTGATTTGAACGATAGCGCGCTGCCATAAAAGTGAAATCTGCAATATCAATATTGCCATCAGCATTAATGTCACCAGCCAATAGTTCAATTAAACCAAGTTCAACTTCACCACCTTCAGTAACATTGGCAGCCTGACAGCTCTGCACGTAATTTTCAGAGGCCAAGCTAATAGTAAAGTCACCATTACGTAGACCATCAAATTCGAAACTTCCTGATTCATCAGTAATGACTGTAACTTGACGACCATCAATTGTTAGTACAACTTCGACACCAGATAAATCAGCAACCCCTGGAATGTAAATAACACCTGATACAGAGCCACTACCACCATGAACACCATCATCAATGCGAATTGTCGCGGGTGTTAAAGCAACTTGCATTAATTGCCCATTTTCATCTGATATTTCAGCAGCGCAAGTAATTTTTACATCTTCAGTAGTAAATTCAGCAATAATATCTGAAAGTACAAAACTACCTGAACCAGAAAAAGATAATTCAGGAGCTATCAATGTTTCCGTAGCTGTTACAGATGTAGCGTCATAAATCAGTGGAAGTGACATTGAATTTTTAGAAGAAAATAGAGAGTTATAGTTAGCTTCTGTTATCGATAAAGAGCTACTAGAAAGGTTGCAGCTCACATCTAGACCATAGATACCCTCTCCTGACACATCAATTGAAAACTGACCTGTTTGATCAGAATAAGGATCTATAGTCGTCTCCGAAGAAGAAATGCTAATCTCTACATCTAGCGAAGAATTTGAATTAACTTTGCTTTCCAATATCCAAGCACTGGTATTTTTACTGCCGATGCCAAACGTGAATTTACCGTCTTTTCCTAAAAGAGGTAACGAATGCTCAATCTCATTACCTAGGGCATTTAGAATCATAACAGCACGCTTATGGTCAATTGCTTCTTCAAGCGTCACCGAATAATCAGCACCATATGCAATATCTTTTCGCTCTTCATAAAGGGAGTTTTCTGAATACCCAGGATAAGATTTAAAAAGCTTATTCGTACTAATTAAATTATCAAGCAAAGCATTTTTATTTGCCTCTGATAAATTACTCATCATGTATTCAGCTACTTCGGTATAGATACTAATTCCGTTGCCATCACTTTGTGATTTCAAAAAATAGCCTGAGTTAGCAAAAAAACCAACAGGAGTCGCGTAAATACCAGTATCACTTAATAAACCTAATGGAGTAAAATCAGAAACACCAAATCTACCTGTATGAGCTTTAACTGAACAGAATAGATCTAAACTTTCTGCTGCCATTCTTTCTTCTACCCCATCAATTTCTAGAGCAGGCCCAGAGACATCATCAATCGCCCCCTTCAGAATTTCCTGGTATTCAGTTAAAGGCATATCGGCATAAAATGGGTTTCCTACATCAGTCAATGATGCATTACTTGGAAGCAATGGGTAACTACGAATAACATCAATGACCGAAGGGTTTCCAAAGGCTTCCGTTTCAATTAAGAAATTTTTAGCATCTTCAACGGTAAATCCTAGTACTCTTGGGTTTGATCCAACTGTAGGAGAAAGCGTGGCGTTCTTTTCACAGACGACATACTTTGGCACTTCATATTCTAGTCCAGTATCAAAAACAGAAAGATAATAGTTATAGTCTTTATTTTCTGCAATCAATGAGAGCTTATTACCAGTAACAGTACGAGATGAGTCAATAACTGGACCCGTATCAGTCAAATTAAATACTTGCCCAGCATAATGCAATACAGGAAGGCTTCCATCAGTTATATATATTGCCTCTGTTGCACCCTCATTATCACCTTGAGCAATATAATAAGTACTTCCATCTGGGTACACTAAACTATAATTATTTGAACCACTCGAAGGCGGATAAACAATATAACCAGTATCGTTTACGTATCGAGTATAAGCGTCGTCATTAAACCCTACACCAGCATCATTTTGATTAGTAATAACACTATCACAGGTGTCCACATACTCATCTATATTGCTAGAAATGTTATCCAAATTACAACGATAAACAGTTCTATTATCTATTTCACCCTTAGCAATAACAAAGTATTTTCCTGCAACACCTCTAGAGATATAACCTTCTCCAGAAGAAAGAATTACTTCAGAACCTCGAAGTCTTGCTTCGGCAGCTGCTAACAATTCAGTTGCCACATCGAGATATTTTGCATTAGTAGAAGTTTCCGATAATCCAAATTGAGAATAATTAACCAAAGTATCTGGTCGATTTGGATAATTAACAAAAAACTGGGGATCAACACTATCTGAATTATATACTTCTTGTTTTATTTGCGTTTCATCGAAGCTTATACGGGTATTTATTATTTCAAAACCGGAAGAGTCATACTTAATCCTGCCAAATTGTCGCACTAAATAACCTGTTTCTTCGCTTCTTGCGACAACTGCTCCTGCTGTCGGAAACTCTAAATATTTAATCTCGCTAACATTAACATCAGCGATAACACTAGATGAAATACTTGTAAGTAGGACACTGATCCCAGAAACTATTCTATTCATTATCGTTCCATAATAATTTTACAAAAAAGGGCCAGAGAATATTAATTCCTGACCCTTTACTAAGTGAAACCTATTGTGCCAATGAATTACATTGAGTAGATCCAAAATGACTACCCAAGATCGCTAAATCCTGAATATTAATAATGCCGTCTTTGTTTAAATCAGCTTTAGTATCATAATCTGCATCACCTTGGTTTGAACGATAACGGGCTGCCATAAAAGTAAAATCAGCAATATCAATATTGCCGTCTGCATTAATGTCACCAGCCAATAGTTCAATTGAACCAAGTTCAACCGTACCACCTTCAGCAACATTTGCAGCCTGGCAGCTTTGAACATAATTCTCGGAAGCCAAGCTAATGATAAATTCACCATCCCGTAAACCATCAAACTCAAAGCGTCCTGACTCATCAGTAGTCACTGTAACTTGACGACCATCAATTGTTAGCACTACTTCAACACCAGATAGATCAGTAACACCAGGAATTTCAATAACGCCTGACACAGAACCAGTACCACCATGAACACCATCGTCAATTCGAATAGATGCTGGAGTAAGAGCAACTTGTAATAATTGACCGTTCTCATCTGATACTTCAGCAGCACAAGTAATTTCTACATCTTCAGTAGTAAACTCAGCAATAACATCTGCCAATACAAAGCTGCCCGCACCAGTGAAAGGCAATTCGGGAGCAACTAGAGTTTCAGTTCCTGTTATCGAGGTTGTGTCATAGATTAAAGGTAGAGTCATTGTACTTTGAGTATTAAACAAGGCATCATAATTAGCTTGGGTTACAGATAATGAAGCACTTGAAAGGTTACAGCTAACATCTAAGCCATAAATATCTGTTCCACTAATATCAACAGAAAACTGCGAGTGAGTATTAGAATATGGATCAATAACAATATCCTGTGGAAGTACAATAATTTCAACATCACTACTGTGACCTGTTGAAGTTACTGCCGTCGTCAAAATCCATATGTTCGTATTGCTAGATCCTAGCTCAAACGTAAATACTCCATCTTTTCCTAACAAAGGAGATGATGGGCCTACTTCATTGCCTAATGCTTTTAAAATCAGTTGAGCACGTTTGTGATCAACTGCTTCCTCTAGAGTCACATCATAAGCAGCACCACTATCGATTTCACCTCGCGCATTCATAAAAGCAAGCGCTGAATAACCTGGATATCCTTTAAAATAACTACTCGTTATTTTCAAACTGTCTATTAGCTCATTTTTTTCATTATCAGCAAGTCTATCTAACATATACTCAGCAACTTCAGCGTAAACACCAATACCATTACCATCTTCAACCGATTTCAAGAAAAACCCACTGTTTTCAACAAGCCCTACTGGAGAAGCATATACACCAATATCACTTAACAAGTTAAAAGGCGTACTTTCCGTCAAAAATGGGTAATGTCCTGTATTCACTGAATTTCCACAATAAAGACTAAGAGTTTCAGCAAAAAATCCCTCTTCAGTATCATCTATTTGCTTTACTTGCTCCATCATATCGTTGAAAGTTGGCGCAAGTAATTCTGCATATTCTTCTTGAGACATTCCAACGTAAAATGGAGCCCCTGCCTGCTCCAGAACGTCATCTGATGGAAGGTTTGGATAACTATTAATCATCTCTAACTGCATAGAATCAGAAATATTATTCATCTCAATGATAGCTTGCTTAGCATCTTCTAGAGTAAACCTTGCTACTCTAGAGTTATCACCACGAACGTTCGCTAATTCAGACGATTTTTCGCATACTGTATGCTTAAATAAAGGAAAGTCTAAGCCGGCATCGTAAGGTGATACATAATAGTTATATTCGTTATTTTCAGAGACTAAAGAAATTCCATCAGATAATATTTTTGTTTGATTTAATACAGGACCTGCATCTGTCAAATCAAACTCCTGCCCGCCATAATGTAAACTAGGCTCTATTTCATCAGTTATATATACAAATCCACGACTCGAAGAACCTGTAGGTATTGAATAATTAGTTCCATCCGGATAAATCAAACTATAATTTTGTGTATTGTACGAAGGCGTGTGTATTACATAACCACTATTATTCACATAACGAGTCATACCTGGAGAAAATATATCACCACCCTCATCATTTTGACCTAATAGCACAACATCACATGTTTCAATATATGAATCAATATTACTTGTAAGCTCGCTTAACTTACAGCGATAAACTGTTCTTGATCCAACAGCGCCTTGCGATACAACTAAATAATCACCAGCAACACCTTTAGCGATATACCCTGTTCCTGATGCAAGAACAACTGAATTACCAAGCAGCTTAGCTTCAGAGTTAGCAATCATCTTATTCGCAATATTTAAATACTCAATATTCGTCGATGAAGCACTTAAACCCGTGCTAGAAAACTCACTAGGAATATTTGGCAAATTAGGAAAATTTTCAAAGAATGAAGAAGTTACAATTTCCGTATCGATTACTGCTTGAATTTTTTCTTCTTGTGTAAAAGTAGCATCAGCATTGATAATTTCAAAACCACCAGCATTATACAAATTACCAAATTGACGAACTATAAAACCAGTTTCTTCACTTCTTCCTACAATGCCTCCTGCAGTAGAAAATTCTAAATGTTTAATACCGGTAACATTTACCCCTGCATCAACACCAGCTGATAATCCAGCTAGAATTGCTGCAGTTCCCAATAACAACTTATTCATCATAATTCCATTATATTTGTAAGGCGAGAATGCCGCGCAATACTTTAAATGAAACAAGTGTACAAACTAGCTGTGAAACAGCTTTTTACTCTCCATTACTATAAAAACATACTTATGCACTAGACCAGATAGGACTTGAGATGTTTATGCTCTATACTGACATTAATAACAACAGGATTTTACAACAGAGTGAGATCAGAACCCTTGTTTAATATTTCTTAACGACTATAAGGTTTACACTTTCACAGACTTTCTTTCACACACAAATTTATGCCAACGCGCTAAATGAGGATGCTTCTCCTCATCAATACGACGCTTAATCACCTTTGCAAAATCAATCGCACATAACGCGGTAATGTCAGCAACAGAAAACTCATCGCCGACAATATACTTACTACCTGCCAAATGTTTATTAAGTTTATGAATTTGCTTATCGGCATTCTCAGCACTCACCTCTGCAAATTCAGCCACCTGATTGGTCACAGGTTTCCACATAGGATTGCCATGACGGAAGGAATAAGCAATCGCAGTATATAGTCCTAGCTCAAGACGACGATTCCACATTTCAATCAATGCTTTTGATTTCGCATCCGTTCCCATAAGAGGAGTCTCAGGATAAAGCTCTTCAAAATAACGACTAATCGCCATCGACTCAGAAATACGCGTACCATCATCCAGTTCTAAAACCGGTAAACCGCCATAAGGACTAATTTCTTTAAATTCCTTGCTAAAGGTCTCCCCTTTACCAATATCAACGTTAACAACCTCAATCCCAGCTTGCTGATATGAAATGCCTTTTTCCGCAAGAAACATGCGCACACGGCGTGGGTTCGGGGCCATTTTAAAGTCATAGAGCTTCATAGATGTTAATCCTTAATAATGCATTATCGTCAAATTGTTTACCGATAAGTAAAAAATTAACTTTTTCAAACTGATTGGTCAACAACTAAATACTTTAATGCTAAGATTGATTAATCGAACTTAATTAATGAGATCTCCGTGGGCAGACCGAAGAGCTACGATCAACAGCAAGTATTAAAAAAGGCAATGATGCAGTTTTGGCAGGCAGGATTTGCGGAAACCTCATTATCGGACCTCGAAACTGCAACGTCTCTTAATCGTTATAGCTTGTATAAAGGATTCGGTGATAAAGAAGCCTTATTTGAGATGGCGTTGGAGTATTACCAGCAACATATCATCTCTCGTATGTTAGCCCCACTGATACAATCGCCGCCCACATTAAAAGTACTGACGGACTATTTTCAACATCTCAATGAATTGTTAAAAGGTAAGTACGGTAAATTTGGCTGTCTGTTTCAAAATAGTCAGAAGGAAAGAATTAGTCAGAATAAACTAGTCAAAAAGTATACAACTCAGCTTTGGTTACAGCAGATAGACCTTTTCAGAGCCTGCCTAAGAGATGAAAAATGCCAGCTGCCTTTTGCCGAAGATCACGCAATTCAGCTGCTATTAGCTCAAAACCAATCTCAAATTAGCCTGGCCAGAGCGGAAGTACCTGCAAGAGTATTAGATGCTCAATGCCAAGCTATTCTAGCCTTAATTACTAGCTGGACGGTCAAATAGAGAACGACACATCTAATTAGATGCCCCCGTTATTTAATTAGTTGTCCCTATATTTAATTAGAGGCCAGCTCAAATACGCCATAATCAGCAGCGCATTCAGCCAAGTACTCTTTAATATACTTAGCATCCAGATCTTCTTCCAATACCTGGCTTAGGCACAAGTGCTTAACATGCACAGCAAAATCACCGTTTTCCATTCTTTGTTCAGCAGGATACTGCCAGCCGTCGTCCCAGCTTGATTTATCATCTAAGCTTGCTTGAGCGCCATGGCTTATTAATAACGTTGCAATAGCAAGTCCTCCTAAAAGGGATTTTCTTCCTGCCTTACTTACTGCTTGAGCGGTATTAATCATCATGAGTGACACTCTTTATTAAACTAACGATCAACTCAAACTAGCCTCACTTCTGTACCTTGGCTAGTGAATGTAACAATAACCAACACAAAGACGCTTATTGATACAGGGCCTAGTAATTTTGCGCCAAAATAGACAGTAGACCAAACCCCTAGTTTACGTTAACGTAAAGGTAATGAATAATGAGTTCACAATGAGTGACATGACGAATACTGCCATTACGACCTTCACCATCGGTGAGCTAGCCCAAGAATTTGATACAACAACACGAGCGATTCGTTTTTATGAAGACCAAGGGCTGATAAGCCCGGCTCGCGAAGGGCAGAAGCGAATATATAGCCCGGCCGATCGCATCACGATTAAGTTAATCATGCGCGGTAAGCGCTTAGGCTTTTCTCTTGCGGAAAGCAAAGAGCTGATTGATCTGTATAACGCAGAAGATGGCAATAGAATGCAGCATGTTCGAGTATTAGAACAAGTTAATGCCAGTCGTGAGCGTTTACTGCAACAAAAAGCAGACATAGAAATAATGCTACTCGAGCTTGAAGAACACGAAAATAGAATTCAAGCCGATATGAAGAAGCCCTAAAAAACTTAACTTAAAAAGACAATAACAATAATTATTCTGAGGTATCACCATGAACTACACATCAACGCCTAATCTGTCGACCTATCAAGAACTTAATTTTGGCCACGGCGAAACCATCGATATGTTGCGTGAAAGCGTGAATGCTTTTGCTGCCCAAGAGATCGTTCCAATCGCGGACCAAACGGATAAAGAAAATGCTTTTCCTAACCAACTGTGGAAAAAGTTTGGTGATATGGGTTTATTAGGCATGACGGTAAGTGAAGAGTTTGGTGGTACCAATATGGGTTACCTTGCTCATACGATTGCCATGGAAGAAATCAGCCGCGCTTCAGCTTCGATTGGTTTAAGTTACGGTGCTTTTTCTAACTTATGCGTCAATCAGATTTACCGTAACGGCACACAAGCACAAAAAGAAAAATACTTGCCTAAGCTAGTTTCCGGTGAGCATATTGGCGCTCTAGCCATGAGTGAACCCAATGCCGGCTCTGATGTTGTAAGCATGAAAATTCGCGCCGATAAAAAAGGCGACAAGTACGTTTTAAATGGCAATAAGATGTGGATCACCAACGGACCTGATGCCGATACCTATGTGATTTATGCCAAAACTGATATGGCAAAAGGCCCACACGGTATTACGGCTTTTATTGTTGAACGTGATTCTAAAGGTTTTAGCCAAGGTGAAAAACTGGATAAACTCGGTATGCGTGGCTCGAATACCTGCGAGCTAATTTTCCAAGATGTGGAAGTACCTGAAGAAAATATCCTCGGTGGTTTAAACCAAGGTGTAAAAGTTCTAATGAGCGGTCTTGATTACGAACGCGTTGTTTTATCCGGTGGTCCGACGGGCATCATGCAAGCCTGTATGGATATAGTTGTTCCTTATATTCACGACCGTGAGCAGTTTGGTAAAAGCATCGGCGAATTCCAACTGGTACAAGGAAAACTCGCAGATATGTATACCAGTATGAATGCCTGTAAATCTTACTTATATGCCGTCGCTAGCGCCTGCGACCGTGGCGAAACCGCCCGTAAAGATGCTGCTGGTGTGATTTTATATTGTGCAGAAAAGGCTACTCAAGCCGCTTTAGATGCGATTCAGTTATTAGGTGGTAATGGTTACATTAACGACTTTGCCACGGGCAGATTATTACGTGATGCCAAACTCTATGAAATTGGTGCAGGTACGAGTGAAATACGCCGCATGTTAATCGGCCGCGAAATTTTCGCAGAAACCAAATAACGTTTTCACCGGAGTAAATAATTGCATGGCCATATTAAAAACTTCTGCGAATGCTAATAGCGAAGAGTTTAAGCAGAATAAACAGCATAACCTTGATTTCGTCGATGATCTTTATCAACACATCGAAGTGATTAAACAAGGTGGTGGAGAAAAATCCCTTGCCCGTCATATCAGCCGTGGCAAGTTGCCACCCCGTGAGCGAGTGAATAAAGTACTCGACGAAGGCGCACCATTTTTAGAGGTTGGCCAGCTGGCTGCTCTCGGTGTTTATGCTGAAAACGTCCCAGGGGCTGGAGTTATTGCCGGTATCGGCCGTGTCTCTGGGGTGGAGTGCATGATAGTCGCAAACGATGCTACCGTGAAAGGCGGTACCTATTATCCGCTATCGGTTAAAAAACACTTACGCGCGCAAGAGATTGCTTCTAAAAACCGCTTACCCTGCATTTATTTAGTCGATTCTGGTGGCGCTAACTTACCGCAACAAGCGGAAGTCTTTCCCGATAAAGAACACTTCGGTCGTATCTTCTTCAACCAAGCTAATATGTCAGCACGTGGCATTCCACAAATTGCCGCCGTAATGGGCTCTTGCACCGCTGGCGGCGCATATGTGCCAGCGATGAGTGACGAATCCATTATCGTAAAAGAACAAGGCACCATTTTTCTTGCCGGACCGCCGTTAGTTAAGGCCGCCACAGGTGAAGAAGTAAGCTCTGAAGATCTCGGCGGCGGCGATATGCATACCCGAATTTCGGGTGTTGTTGATCACCTTGCAGAAGATGATGAACATGCACTCGCTCTCGTGCGCCAGTCCGTCAAAAATCTCAATTGGCAAAAGCCCATCGAGATGAATTTAGCCGCGCAGGTAAATGAACCTCTCTACCCGGCTGAAGATTTATATGGCCTAGTGCCCACAGATTTAAAGAAACCGTTTGATGCTCGAGAGTTAATTGCTCGACTTGTCGATGGTTCAGAGTTTGACGAATACAAAGCGCGTTTTGGTACAACCCTAGTTTGCGGCTTTGCCAATTTATATGGCTATCCTGTAGGAATCGTCGCTAATAACGGCATTTTATTTTCTGAATCTGCGCAAAAAGGCGCTAACTTTATTGAGCTCTGCTGCCAACGAAAAATTCCATTATTATTTTTGCAAAATATAACTGGTTTTATGGTCGGGCAAAAATACGAAGCTGAAGGCATTGCAAAACACGGTGCCAAAATGGTGAACGCTGTGGCTTGCGCTAAAGTGCCAAAACTCACATTGGTTTTTGGTGGTAGCTTTGGCGCCGGCAACTACGGTATGTGTGGTCGAGCGTACGATCCGAATTTTATGTTCATGTGGCCAAATGCCCGCATCTCGGTAATGGGTGGCGAGCAAGCCGCTAGCGTAATGGCACAAGTCACCCGCGATGCCAAAGAGAAGCGTGGTGAAACTTGGTCAAAGGAAGAAGAAAATCTTTTTAAACAGCCGTTGCTGAAAAAGTATGAAGACGAAGGCCACCCTTATTATGCCAGTGCGCGCTTATGGGATGACGGTATTATTGACCCAGCTCAGAGCCGTGAAGTTTTAGGTCTCGCACTATCCGCTTGTTTAAATGCCCCCATCGAAGAGACGCAGTTTGGCGTCTTTAGAATGTAATAAAAGGAGTTGGTGATATGAACAATGACAATGATGGCTCTCCTTTACAAGATTCGCCTTTACTAGTCGATCATCATAATGGGGTGATGACGCTTACGTTAAACAAACCCGCCATTAATAATGCCTTTGATGACGAAATAATCAGCCTTTTAATTATGGCATTAGATGATTGCGCCAGTAATGATGATGTGAAGGTCGTGAAATTAACCGGCTCGGGAAAACATTTTTCAGCCGGCGCTGATCTAAACTGGATGCGCCGCATGGCAGATCTAGATTACAGTGAAAACCGCGAAGACGCAGGTCAGCTCGCGCGTTTAATGAGTACGCTATATCACTTAAACAAACCGACAATCGCCGAAATTCGCGGCGCCTCTTATGGTGGTGCTGTAGGGCTGATTGCTTGCTGTGACATTGCTATCGCCAGCGAAAAAAGCAGTTATTGCTTAAGTGAAGTTAAAATTGGATTAATTCCTGCGGTCATCAGCCCTTATGTCGTTAAAGCGATGGGAGAGCGACAAGCTCGCCGTTATTTTATCAGTGCTGAAGTCATCAATTCTGAGCAGGCACTAAAGCACGACTTAGTTCACGAAGTCGTAGCTGCAGAAGCACTCACCACTCGAGTAGATGACATCATTGCTTCTCTGCTTAATAACGGCCCTAAAGCGATGGGAATCAGTAAGGCACTGGTGCAAAAAGTGGCTAATGAAAAATTAGACGACAATCTAAATCACTATACTCGAGACCTGATTGCGACAGTACGGGTATCGGAAGAAGGCCAAGAAGGCCTAACCGCCTTTTTAGAAAAACGCCCTGCACAATGGATAAAGGCGATATCAAAATGAAAACTGCAACGAATAAAAAAACGATTAGTAAAATCTTAATTGCTAATCGTGGTGAAATTGCTTGCCGTATTATTCATACAGCAAAGAAAATGGGCATTAAAACCGTAGCGGTTTATTCTACGGTGGATAATAACGCGAAACACGTACAGCTTGCTGACGAAGCCATTTGGATCGGCGAAGCCGCACCAAAAGAAAGTTATTTACGCGCAGATAAAATAATTCAAGCGGCGAAAGATTCTGGTGCCCAAGCCATTCATCCAGGTTATGGTTTTTTATCTGAAAATGCCGATTTTTCAAAACTCTGCAGTGATAATCAGCTGATTTTTATCGGTCCTCCCGCCAGTGCTATTGAGGCTATGGGCTTAAAAGCCGAAGCAAAAATTCGTATGGAAGCGGCTAACGTTCCTCTGGTACCTGGCTACCATGGTGAAGATCAGTCTGTCGAAAGGCTTAAGCAGGCCTGTATCGATATTGGTTTTCCGGTGCTACTTAAAGCCTCCGCTGGCGGTGGTGGTAAAGGTATGCGGGTTGTCGAATCGTTAGAGGGCATTGAAGATGCGATTGCCGGTGCTCAACGCGAAGGATTAAATTCTTTTGGCGATAGCCACTTACTGGCAGAAAAATATCTCGCACGACCACGCCATATTGAAATTCAATTATTCTGCGACCAGCAAGGTAATGGTGTTTATTTATTTGAACGTGACTGCTCGATTCAACGTCGTCATCAAAAAATTGTTGAAGAAGCCCCCGCCCCTAATTTCCCAGAAAAAGTTCGTAAAGCGATGGGGGAAGCCGCATTGCAAGCCGCCCATGCAATAGGCTATGTCGGCGCAGGGACGGTTGAATTTCTATACGAAAACGATGAGTTTTATTTCATGGAAATGAATACTCGTCTACAAGTCGAACACCCAATTTCTGAGTACATTACCGGTCAAGATTTAGTTGCGTGGCAGATCAAGGTTGCCGCAGGGGAACCTTTACCGATTAGCCAAGACGAACTTAAAATCAATGGCCACGCCATTGAAGTCCGCTTATACGCTGAAGATGCCAATAATGATTTCTTACCGACCGCAGGTAAAATCAATCAGTTTATCTACCCAAAGGAAAGCTCTCATTTCTCATTAGATTATGATCACGGCATTCGCATGGATACTGGCGTCAGCTCGGGTGATAACGTTTCTCCGTTTTATGACCCGATGGTTGCAAAGCTTATCGTATGGGGAGAAGACCGTGATATTGCTATTCGTAAACTCAAAAACGCACTGCATCAAACCCATATAACTGGGTTGATCAGCAATGTACGTTATTTAGAAAAACTGGTTAGTCTTGAATCCTTCAGCCAAGCTCAACTGGATACCCACTTTGTTGAAGATAATGCCGAGGCGATAAAAACCTCAGGTACATTAACTGAACATCAGCAGCGTCTGCATCAAATTTTTGCCGCTTGGTACTTATACCAGCAGCGCTTAAAAAGTGAAGGCGAGCAAAAAGAAAATAGAAAAGACAAAATCCAATCCAACGATGTCCGCTCCCCCTGGGGAATGAAAACCGGTTGGCGTCTTAATAGCGGCCATGGTGATCCGATAAGGTTATTGGCTCCCGAAGAAATCAGCATACAAATTCGACCACTGCCATCGGGTAGCTATTCGATATTATTTGCTGAGCATAATTATATTTTGCAAGCTCCGAATATCTCCATCTCAGATTCTACGAGTAATCAGCAAATGTTGACCTTAACGATAAAAGGCAGCGATGTTCAAGCGAACATATTAGACCAGTCTATTAAAGCTCAAGTATTACACAGTGCGGATAATATTCAGGTTCATAGTCACTACGGAACCAGTGAGTTCATTCAACCCCCTCGCTTAACTATGAGTGATAGTGAAGAAGAAAACGATCATGGCCTACACGCTCCAATGAATGGTTGCTTGACCGAAGTGCGCGTGCAAAGCGGTGATGAAGTTAAGGCCGGCGATATTCTCGTCATCATGGAAGCGATGAAGATGGAGCACAGTATCAAAGCCCCTCATGATGGCTGCATTGCTGAAATTTTCTTTAACCAAGGTGACTTGATTGACGAAGGCCGTGAGATTTTATCTTTTGTTGATGAGAACGAAGCCTAATTAAGGAAATGAACATGAACTATCCAGAATCAGCTCGCATTGTTGAAGTCGGCCCTAGAGATGGCCTGCAAAATGAAAAGCAGCCCATTTCAACCACCGATAAAATTGAGCTGATTCGGCGCTTAGTGCAAGCGGGGATATCTCATATCGAAGTCGGCAGTTTTGTCTCCCCTAAATGGGTGCCACAAATGGCAGACTCGTTAGACGTCATGCAAGGCATCGAGCGTAGCGATCATGTTCGCTATGCCGCCCTGACACCCAATATGCGCGGCTTTGAGCAAGCCCTAATCGCAAAAGCGGATGAGGTCGCAATTTTTGGCGCCGCTTCAGAAAGCTTCAGCCAAAAGAACATCAATTGCTCTATCGAAGAAAGTCTAGAACGATTCCAACCGATTATGGCGCGAGCAAAAGAGCTCAACTTACCCGTTCGTGGTTATGTGTCATGTATCCTGGGCTGCCCTTACGAAGGGCTTATAACCCCTGATAATGCCCAGCCTCATTTCGAAAAAGTAAAGCAGGTTACCCAGACATTACTCGACATGGGCTGCTACGAAGTCTCCCTCGGCGATACGATAGGGACAGGAACGCCTTTATATACCGAGCAGCTGTTAAAGGCCTTGTTGAAAGATATTCCTGCCAACCAGCTCGCCGTCCATTTTCATGATACCTATGGCCAAGCCTTAGCCAATATTTTGGTGGCGCTTCAAAATGGCATTGCGACTATCGACGCATCAATTGCCGGCTTAGGCGGCTGCCCTTATGCCCAAGGTGCGTCAGGGAATGTGGCGACAGAAGATGTGTTATATATGCTCAACGGTATGGGAATCTTTACAGGCATCGATCTAGACAAGTTAATCCGAGCTGGCCAAGAGATTAGCCAGAAGCTCAATAGAAAGAATGGTGCTAAAGTAGGAGTCGCTAATAAATTGGCTTAATCTTGTACAATATGGTACAAACGTACAACCCCAAGAAATAATATAATAACAATGAACACCAAAAACTCTCTTTCAGGCGATTATTTTCAGCAAATGAGTCGTGCACTATCCCAAGCAGGGGCGCACCAGCCAACGCTTGTGGTTGATAAACAACGACTGGACCAAAACCTAGATGAATTGCTTAACGTTATTCAAACCGGCTTTGATTATCGAATCGTTGCAAAATCATTGCCGTCTATTCCTTTGCTGAAATATATCATGCAAAAATCCGCTACCAATCGTCTGATGAGTTTTCATCTACCGTTTCTAATGCACGTTGCTGAAAATCTGCCAGAAACTGATGTATTACTCGGTAAGCCGATGCCCGTTGCCGCCGCAAGACAATTTTATCATTGGCAACAGGCTGGAAATGCCAATAGCTTTAACCCTGAGATTCAATTGCATTGGTTAGTCGATAGCTTAGAGCGATTGCAACAATATCAGGCTTTAGCAAAAGAATTAAACAGCACTTTAAATATCAGTTTAGAAATTGACGTAGGCTTACACCGCGGTGGATTTTCTACCGACACCTCAAATAATGCTGCTGAATTAAAGCAAGCGTTAGAATTGTTAACAGCCGATAACCACTTAAACCTAACCGGCTTAATGGGTTATGAAGCTCACGTCAGTAAAATTCCAAATATCATTGGTGGCCATCAAAAAGCTTTTAAGCAAGCGATGAATTCTTATCAAGCTTGTATTGAATTCACCACAAATATTATGGGTAAAGATATACTCGACTCATTAATGTTGAACGCCGGAGGAAGCAGCACATATCCACTTTACGATAAGAAAAGCGAGCGAACACAATTTATCAATGAAATTGCTACCGCCTCTGCGCTAGTCATGCCCACTGATTTTGATGTGCATACTTTAGAACATCATATTCCCGCAACCTTTATAGCCGCCCCTGTTTTAAAGCTAGTTCATCAGCCGCAGATTCCGATGCTAAAGGGGTTCTCTAAACTCTTGCATAAAGTCGGATTACTGCCAAAGACGGCATGCTTTATTTATGGAGGTAATTGGTTAGCGTCGCCTTGTTATCCAGAAAAGACAAAACGTTCGAACATCTTAGGTCATTCCAGTAATCAAGAGATGTATGAATTAACGGCAGATAATACGCTTAAGATGGATGATTATTTATTCTTCCGCCCATCTCAAAGTGAAGCAGTATTTTTACAGTTCGGTAAAATTGCCGTCTATGAAGAAGGTATTATTATTGACTGGTGGCCTATTTTTCATTCTGAAGACGTATCATCAACTAATAATGCCATCAAAAAAACACTAAATAATTATCAGGAAGTATCATGACTCTGGTTCTCGCATATCTTCTAATTCCAGCATTGATCGTCATTGCTTGCCAAAAATTTTCATTACTCGATAAAGCAGGTGTTGTAGTTTTATCCTTCGGCTTAGGAATCGCCATTGCCGCAGGTTTAGATTTAACCCTGCTATTTGAAGCCGATACCATAAGCGCTGTACAAAAAGATGTGTCAGAAATCAGCATCGCCATCGCACTGCCATTATTACTTTTTTCTATCAACGTAAAAAGTGCACTGAATATGGCCGGCGATACCATGAAAGGTATGGCGTTAGCCTTATTATCCGTCATCGTAATCAGTACCGCAGGTTCTATTATTTTTGCCGATCAAGTTGCTGATGTATGGCAGGTAGCAGGCATGTCAGTAGGCGCCTATACCGGCGGTGGCCCAAACATGGCCGCGATTAAAACAGCGATTGATGGTAAAGAATCTATTTTCGTCACTATGGTGACTTACGATATTTTATTCTCAGCAATTTACTTAATCTTTGTAATGACCCTAGGGCAAAAATTATTTGGTTTATTCTTACACAAGTACGAACATAAAAATGAAAATGGCGAAGTTGATTATGCCGGTATGGAACATCTTGCCGATGAAACCGCTAATGGCTATAAAAAACTGTTCGATGTGAAATTATTGCCACAAACTTTCGCCGCCATATTAACGTCTGGTTTAGTGGTTGGATTGGCGTTATTTATTGCCAGCCTAGTGCCTGAAACCTATAAATCAACCACCACAATCGTAGGCATCACAAGTCTAGGTTTAGCGGCATCATTCATCCCTAAAATTCGTGATTTAGCCAATAGCTTTCAAATTGGTATGTATTTGATTTTAGTTTTCTGTTTCACAATGGGCACCATGACCGATACCGAAATTTTCACCAACATTGACCTAGGTTTAGCCAGTTATATTAGCTTTATTCTTTTGGGTTCTTTGATAATGCAGGCGCTACTGTGCAAGTTGTTTAAAGTCGATACTGATACTTTCTTGATCACGTCATCTGCTGCGATTATGTCGGTCCCTTTTATCCCAGTAATCGCAGGCGCATTGAAAAATCGTGAAATCATGTTGCCTGGTTTTGCCGCTGCGATTATTGGTTATGCTGTGGGGAATTACCTAGGCATCATCGTCGCCAATGTGAGCCGTAGCTTAGTCGGTGCATAATTGGGCCAGTACATAACTTTTACTGTGAAGAATCAGCATGATCAGCAATAAAACCATCCTAATTGCCGGAGCCTCCTCTGGCATTGGCCGCCAAGTAGCACTGTTATTAAGCCAACATAATAATCGCCTCATAATCAGCGCCCGTCGCCAGCCTGAATTGGAAACCCTGGCCCGTGAGATTCAAGCCAACGGTTCCCAAGCCTTGGCAATCCCCTGCGATGCTCTGTCCCAACAGCAGGCTCAAGATTGTATTAAACAATCAATTGCTGAGCTTAAAACCATTGATATCGCTTTATTAAATATTGGTGATGGACCAGCATTTAATATGAGCAAAGCCAGCGTTGATGAAATTAATCACAATACCCAGTTAAATTATGGCACTCAAGTTAACTTTCTGGTGCCGCTCATTGCTCAAATGAAGCAACAAGGCTTTGGTTTAATCGCCCATACGAACTCCCTAGCCGGTTTTCTAGGGCTCCCCATGCAGGGCCCCTACTCTGCAGCTAAAGCCGCTGGTCGTATTCTGATGGACAGCTGCCGTATTGAACTCGAACCCTTTGGTTTGAAGTTTGTTTCTATTTACCCAGGTTTTGTCGCGACTGAAAGAGTGCAAGGTGACGGCATTCCCTCGCCATTTGAAATTAGCGAAATGGATGCCGCTAAGCATGTCATTCGAGCCTTAGAAAAAGAAAAAGCCGATTACTTATTTCCCTTCATGACGGCGAGTTTAATTCGACTTGCACGTGTATTGCCTAAATCACTGACCAATAAATTGTTAGCAAAATCAGTTCCTGCGGATTATTAACCTCTTATCGTTACTTCGGGTACACTGAGCTCATCATTATTGCTTTGAGCTCAATTACAGAGCTTATTCACAAAAGCCTATTTACAGAAGCTAAGCTATGCAGACCCAAGAATTACACATCAATACCGCCGACGGCTATCAAGTCGCGGCTACCCTATTCAGCCCTCAATCTGAAGTGAATGCCACAGTTATTATTAATAGCGCGACCGGTGTTTTGCGTCAATATTACAATGCTTTCGCCCGCTTCTTGAGCGAACAGGGCTTACAGGTCATCAGTTACGATTACCGCGGCATTGGTGGCAGTAAAACTAATGATACAAAAGACAAAGCCCTTAGTATGATCAACTGGGGCCGTAAAGATTATGCAGCGATTGTTGATTGGGTAGAAGAAAAATACCCAGAACATAAGATTCTAGGGGTAGGCCATTCCATCGGCGGCCAATTATTAGGGTTATTGCCTGATAACCACAGAATATCAGCCTACTTAAACATTGCCTCACAGCATGCTCACTGGGGCAATTGGCGCGGCAAGTTTAAAGCCCAAAGCTTTGTCTTCTTTCATGGTTTATTACCCGCGTTTCGCTACGCTAAACAATTCCCTAAATGGGTATTAGGATCAGAAGCACTACCTAAATACGTAACCCGAGACTGGTCTCGTTTTGGTCGTAAACGTTTTTACACCGATATTGATGGCAAAGAATTACACGATAACTTTTATAACTACCGCGGTAAGATTCGCTATCTTGCGATTGCCGATGATCACGCATTTGCACCACCTACCGCCGTAAAATCACTAAAAGAGAATGTGTATATCAATGCTGAGGGGGAATTAATTTTAATTGAGCCTAAGCATTATGGAATGAAGCGTATCGATCACTTTGGTTTCTTTCAAAAAAACATGAACCAACAAGCCTGGCAAGAATGCGTGGATTGGTTAACAGAGCAATCATTCCTGCAGCCATAAGCGCCAGCAAGGTATATTTATAATCCATGATTCAGCCTCCAATGATATGTGAACCAAACTGCACTTTTATGCTTAAAGCAGAAGCAATCAAAGATGACTAAATAGAAACCTAAAATAACAACTAGAATATTATTCTAGATTTTATTATCCAACCGTTATACAACAGATCCAGGCTCTCTATTTAATAATCTCCCAATGAGTCAATGCACAGGTTTCAGCACTGAGTACAGATAAGGTGACCCTATGAAAATACAAGATTTGACCATTACCACAGCCGATGGGTATCAACTACAAGCTAGTGAATTTTCTCCCTCCAATAGTAATGGCATTGGCCTTGTTATTAACGGTGCGACAGGCGTGGTACGTAAATACTACCAAGCCTTTGCAGAGTTTTTATCCGAACAAGGTTTTACAGTTTTAACCTATGAGTTTCGGGGTATAGGTGGAAGCACTCAGGCGACTGAACAAGCCTTAGCGCCTTCAATGATTCATTGGGGTCAACACGATATGGATGCGGTCTTAAGCTACTTTATTGATCGCCATCCTGAGCTAACCATCAAAGGCATTGGCCACTCGATTGGCGGCCAGCTACTCGGCATCATGCCGGACAACAACCGCTACGACAGTTTCTTAAATATTGCCTCACAACATATTTATTGGAAAAACTGGCCGTTAAAAGATAGGCCTTTAAGTGTGCTTTTCTTCTTTGGCATTCTGCCACTATTTTATAAAATAACCGGCGGCCTGCCATCTTGGGTATTAGGCGCAGAGTATTTACCCAAACACGTTGCGCGTGACTGGAGTCGATTTGGCCGTAAAAAAGCCTACATTGCTGATGAAAATGGCCAACCCATGCGCGAAGGTTTCAGTGCTTATAAAGGCAAGATGCGTTTATACAGCATGGCGGATGATAAACGCTTTGCACCACCCAATTGTGTGCGTGAACTAGAGAAGCTTTATCATAATGCAGAAACCGATATTCAAACGTTTCACCCTAGTGAATACGGTATGAAGGCGATTGATCATTTTGGTTTCTTTAAGAAAAATATGAATAAAAAGGCTTGGTTTGAGAGTGCCGAGTGGTTATTAAATTAGAATCGGCAGGCTAACTCAATTGTATAAAAAAACCCGCAACTGAAAAAACAGAGCGGGTTTTAGTGCATCGGTGAGAATGCAGCTTATTGATATAAGCTTCTTTTTATCTATTTAGTTTTAGCAGTTAGCTTCAACTATTTAGCTTCAAGAATGGCTACTGCACCTTGACCACCGGCTGCACAGATAGAGATAAGGCCACGACCTTCTCCCTTCTCTTCTAGCATTTTAGCCAAAGATGAAACGATACGCCCACCGGTTGCTGCAAATGGGTGACCCGTTGCAATAGAAGAACCGTTAACGTTTAGCTTGCTGCGATCGATTGATCCCATAGCGCCATCACGACCTAGTTTCTCTTTACAGAACTTCTCGTCTTCCCACGCTTTTAATGTTGAACCTACCACACCGGCAAACGCTTCATGAATCTCGTAGAAATCAAAATCTTGCAAAGTTAATCCAGCACGATCCAACATGTTAGAAACAGCATATGCTGGCGCCATTAATAGACCTTCTGCATCTTTACCGACGAAGTTAACAGCCGATGTTTCGTAGAATGAAAGATAAGCACGTACAGGCAAGTTATTTTCTTTCGCCCATTCTTCTGATGCTAATAGAACACAAGAAGCGCCATCCGTTAGTGCTGAAGAGTTAGCCGCAGTTAGCGTGCCTTTACCTGATTTTTTATCAAAAGCTGGCTTTAAAGTAGCCATTTTTTCTAGGTTAGGTTCGCGCGCTAGATTATCTTTTTCTAAACCTTGGAAAGGCGTTACCAAGTCATCAAAGAAACCACGATCGTAAGCGGCTAAAAGATTCTTATGGCTATTGAAACCAATTTCATCTTGCTCTTCACGAGTAACACCCCACTCTTTAACAGTGATCTCAGTATGCTCACCCATTGACATGTTCGTACGTGGCTCACCGTTACGAGGAATCAAAGGTGCTAGGTGCTTAGGACGGATTTTAGAAAGTAGTTTTAAACGCTGACCCGTAGTTTTAGCACGGTTCACGTCTAATAAAATTTTACGCAGACCTTCAGAAACACCAATCGGTGCATCTGATGTGGTATCAGAACCACCGGCAATACCACATTCGATATGACCCAATGCGATTTTGTTAGCCACTTGCATACAAGCCTGTAAGCCTGTTGCACACGCTTGTTGAATATCTGTCGCAGGAGACATTGAATCCAATGACGTGCTCAATACACATTCACGGGCCAGGTTGAAATCACGACTGTGCTTGATGACAGAACCTGCAACCACTTCACCGATTTTCTTACCTTGAAGATCATAACGATTAACTAGGCCATTCAATGCAGCAGTTAACATGTCTTGGTTAGACGCGTAAGAATAGGTGCTATTTGAACGGGCGAAAGGGATGCGGTTACCACCAATGATGGCTACTCGACGAATTTGCTGAGTCATGTTTAATTCCTATTTATACAAGCTAGCTCATTAATTGAAGCTAGCGAATCTTAATATTAAGGCCAATTATTGGCTATTTTATCTAGCGACTATTTAGCGAATAAAATTAGCAACTACAAAACTGGGTTTGGGCCTAGATGTACAGGCCTCATCACCACTGATAAAACTATAGACCCTGAGTCTACCTGTTAGACAGGTTCTCGCATTGGCTGAAGTGACGCAATTAGCATTCTAGCGGTCAATTAATTGTTGTAGGATAGCTGCTCTAATCCAACTACCTTGGTAGCAATGTATCCGGCGTTTTTTGCTCGATACGGTTAAATGACTACCAATCTCACAGATTAGTGAGTATTCACAAACCCAATACGGCTTATATTTAAACATTAAGCTAATAGATAGATTAAAAGTGGAAGCGATATCATGGGCAATTTTTACGAAAGCATGTTGAATTCTGGCATGGGCCGCAAAGTATTAAGCACGGTTGGCCTACCAACTCCAATCGAACTAAACCGCTACAGCGCAAGCCAAGCGACCTTCTTAGAAGGTAACGTACTGATTGGTACAGCGCAAAATGGTGAATTAATTTCTGACCTAGTGCGTAACCTAGGTGAGTCGGATGCGAACATCTTTTTCCCATCTGCCGCATCAACGGCGAGCGAGATCGTTAAAGCCGGTACTGATCACAAGGTTAAAGTGACTCAGGTTGAATGTGCTAAGGGCATGAAAGAAAAATTCAACGCTGTGATCTTTGACGCATCCAGCATTGAAGATGGTGAAGGCTTATCTCAGCTTTATACCTTCTTTAACCCAATTATGCGCAGCCTGACCTCTAACGCTCGCGTTATTGTCATTGGCCGCCCGCACATGAAAGCGAAAAACGGCGAAAAAGCCGCTGCGATGCGTGCTTTAGAAGGCTTCACTCGCTCAGTGGCCAAAGAAATTGGTAAAAAGAGCTCGACCTCTCAAGTAGCTTACATTGAAGAAGGCGCTGAGAAGCAAATGGATTCTACCATTCGCTTCCTAGTATCGGCCAAGTCTGCCTACGTTGCAGGCCAGGTGATCAATGTACGTAAAGGCGATGCCGTTCAATATCCAGATTGGCACAAGCCTTTAGCAGGCAAAGTAGCTCTAGTGACGGGTGCATCTCGTGGTATTGGTGAATCTATCGCTCGTACGCTTTCACGTGACGGCGCTACGGTTCTTGGTCTAGACATTCCACCCGCTGAAGCTGACCTTAATAGAGTCATGGCAGAAATCGGTGGCGAATCACTGCTAGGTGATATTTCTTCTAAAGAAGCCCCTGCTCAAATTGCTGCCAAGCTTAAAGAAATGGGCGGTGCCGACATCGTTGTTCATAATGCGGGCATCACTCGTGATAAAACGTTGGCTAATATGCCTGAGCACTGGTGGAACATGACCATCGCCATCAACTTGTCTGCAGAAGAGCATATCAATAACGAGTTATTCAAGACGGGCACTATGAATACCGGTGGTAGCATCATCTGCGTTTCTTCTATGAACGGTATTGCCGGTCAAATGGGTCAGACGAACTACGCCGCTTCTAAAGCCGGTGTTATTGGTTATGTTCAGTACATGGCTGATGAGTTAGCTGACAAGAACATCACCATCAACGCCGTGGCGCCAGGTTTCATTGAAACTGCTATGACAGATGCAATTCCTTTCATGACCCGTGAGGTTGGCCGTCGTTTGAACTCTTTATCTCAAGGCGGTAAGCCAGTAGATGTTGCTGAAACGATCGCTTTCTTCGCAAACCCAGCGTCCAGCGGTGTTACTGGTAACGTTGTTCGTGTTTGTGGACAGTCTTTAGTCGGTGCATAAATAACACAATCTAAACATTAGATTATGTTATATACAAAAAAACCTAGCTATTTTAATAGCTGGGTTTTTTTATGCCTAAATTTTGATGCACTCCCGAATTATTGATCTAAGCTCAAAGAGATATGTACTTGAATTTCATAGGGATAAGCATGCAAATACAATGGACTCTGCGCTCAACAGCTAAGATTGTCAGTCTATTTATTATTACCTGCATCGGCAACATAGCACAGGCGGAAACACTAAGAGTCGGCACAACACTTTGGCCAGGTTATGAGCCCCTGTACTTAGCCAAAGAGCTTAAAGAATTTAAAGAAGATATTCGTATGATTCACTACCCTTCAACTAGTGATGTCTTAAGGGCATTTAAAAATCGAATACTGGAAGCTGCTGCGCTCACACTAGATGAAGTAGTTTTATTAGAAGAAGCAAATATACCCGTACAAATAATACTCGTGCTAGATATATCTGAGGGAGCTGATGTCATTATGGCAAGGCCTGAGATTAAAAATATGCAAGGGTTAATCGGGGCTAAAGTAGCAGTAGAAAGTACTGCAGTTGGCGCATATGTCCTTAGTCGCGCTTTACAGGTCCACGACATAGGCATTCATCAAATAGCTTTAGTGAACGTTGAAAATAGCAGTCATAAAGATGCATATCAAAAAGAACTAGCTGATGCCATTGTTACCTATGAGCCCGTTCGTACTCAACTACTGAACATAGGAGCCAAACAAATTTTCAGCTCGCTTGAGATTCCTGGCGAAGTTGTTGATGTACTTGTAGTTCACGACGATGTTATTCAAAGCCATAGAGATCAATTACTAGACATCACTAAAGGTTGGTTTGCAGCGCTAAAGCAAATAAAAGATGAACCCGTCGACTCCTACACTTTCATTGCCTCTAGGATGAAAATAACACCTAGAGAAGCGAAAGAAAGCTATTATGGATTAAGCTTACCTAGCCTCAAAAAAAACAAGAAATTATTATCAAATACTCCAGATTCCTTGGCTACAACATTTTCCCGTTTATCAGAGCAAATGAAGATTAGTGGTCTAATTAATCCTGAAGTTAAACCAAAAATATTATTAAATGATCAATTTTTGCCGTAGTTAAATTTATGTCACTGAGAGTTTTAATTCCGTCACTATTACTATTTTTCACCCTAATAATTACAATTATTGGGTATGCAGTAATACGTATAGACTTAACGGAAGATATTGAACAAGAAAGCTTACGTTATATGAACATTGAGTTAAGCAAACTGCAATCACTCATAGAGCCATTATTAGCCAAAGGTGACTATAGAGGTATTAAATCATTACAATCTTTTAAGGCATCCGAACTCGATAATAAGGGCATATTAATTGCTGACCCTAAAGGTGTAGTCGTTGCTTCTAGCAATCAAAAAGATCTACTTAACCCTTGGCAAATAAGCCATATAGGCATTAATTCAGAGTTTGTGAAAAAGACGATATCTTCGACACGTAGTCATACGCAATTCTCCGATGACCGAAAACTTCTCGAAGGATATATAGATCTGTGCGTACGAGATTTATCCAAAGGACTACGCAGCTTTTCATGTGGCTTTCTTTATTACCAACTTGATTTAAACTATCGTCACCATCAAGCTAGAGAATGGCTTGTCAAGCAATCGATTTACATCGCATTAGGAAGCAGTCTTGCTGCAATTACATTACTATTAATCCTTCATTTTAGAGTCACTCGTCGAGTCATTAAAATAAAAACGACCCTTGATTTATGGACAAAAGGTGATCGTGAAGCAAAAATTAACCTTGGGGGTAACGATGAGCTAAACCACATATCTTACCTGATTAATAATTTGGTCAAAGAATTCACCAAGGATGAAAAAGCACTGATTTTCAACCAGCAAGTTAATGATGCCATTATTCAAAGTGCAAATTACAGTATCATTTCAACAAATACTAAAGGCGTGATAACAACCTTTAATTCATCTGCTGAGAAATTACTCGGTTACGATAAGTTTGAATTAATAGATAAACAATCCCCGGCAGTTTTTCACCATATACCCGAAGTTATTGAGCGTACAAAAATACTTTCGAAGGAGCTTGGCGTTGACATTGAACCGGGTTTTGAAACATTCGTCGCTAAAGCAAGACTTGGTAAAATTGATGAAAATAATTGGACCTACATTCATAAAGATGGCCACGAAATTCCAGTACGTTTATCAGTAACGGCTTTATATGATACTCATGGCCATATTTATGGCTTTTTAGGCATCGCTCATGACATTAGTGAACAATTAGCCGCTGAAGAAAAATTAGAACAACTTGCTTATTTCGATCAATTGACGCAACTACCCAATCGCATGCTGTATAACGATCGCTTAAATCAAACCATTGGTTTCGCGCAAAGAAATAACTCCAGCTTTTCAATTTTCTTTTTAGACCTGGATAAATTTAAATTCGTTAATGATAACTATGGCCATGAAGTCGGTGACAAACTACTGATTGAAGTCGCTAAAATACTGACTCAAAGTGTACGTAGATCCGATACTGTCGCACGCTTAGGAGGAGATGAATTTACCGTCATTTTACCCGGCCTAGATAGTCACTATGACAAAATAGCCGTCGGACTTATTGCCGAAAAAATTATCGAGCAATTAAGTAAAGACATCATTATTGATGGTTATACTCTGCAAATAGGAGCCAGCATAGGCATCGCGATTTACCCAGAGCATGGAATGGAAGCCTCCGATCTAAATAAGCATGCCGACATGGCCATGTATCAGGCAAAAGAGCATGGCCGTGGTCGCTATTACTTCTATAAACCTAGTGAAGATACGACGGTGGCCAGTTCAGACTAAAGAGTGTCCGATTCGAACAAGTTATTTCCAAGCCTTTCGGTACACTAAAGCCTCATAATAAAAACCGATGGGCATATTTAATGAAATCATTACCGATCGCACTCGTATCATTATTAACACTGTCGCAGATCACTGCATGCAGTAAGACTACTGACGATACTCTCGTATTACAAAGCTCAGACAATCAAGGCCATACTGCGCCGACGATGGCGACAATGCAGGCTAACCAAGAAGTCATCAAACAGCTTCCTTTTACCAATCAACAGGATTTTATCGATGCTAAGCGTGGCTTAATTGCCTCTTTAGACTCATTAGTCACCCCAAATGCAGCCGGTGACAACGTTTGGGATATGGATGCCTATAAATTTATTGAATATAACGGCATCGATGGCGAAGCCCCTGCTAGTGTGAACCCTAGCTTATGGCGCCAGGCAAGTTTGAACAATATTCATGGCTTATTCAAAGTGAACGACGGCATCTATCAGCTTCGAGGGTTTGATCTCGCCAATATGACTTTAATCGAAGGTGAGAAAGGCTGGATCGTCGTTGATCCATTAACGTCGAAAGAAACTGCAAAAATGGCATTTGATTTTGCCCAAAAGCACCTAGGTCAAAAACCGATAAGCGCCATTCTTTTTACCCACAGTCATATCGACCATTTTGGCGGTGCATTAGGTTTAGTCTCAGCGGAAGAAGTTAAGCAGCAAGGTATTCGAATCATAGCACCAGAAGGTTTTATGGAAGAAGCAACCAGTGAGAACATTATTGCAGGCACCGCCATGAGTCGCCGCTCTATGTTTATGTATGGTAAGCGATTAGCTCGTACTGAGCGTGGCCATATAGGCTCTGGCTTAGGTAAGGGCCCTGCTTTTGGTAGCTTTGGTATTCTAGAACCCAATGAAATTGTGAATCACGATACCAATACCCTCAAAGTCGATGGCATCAATATCGAATTCCAATTTACCCCAGGTTCAGAAGCACCCGCAGAGTTCACCTTCTACCTACCTGATCATAAGGCATTTTGTGGAGCAGAAGTGGTTTCCCGCAATATGCACAACTTGTATACCTTACGCGGAGCCAAAGTTCGTGACGCATTAAAGTGGAGTAGCTATATCGATCAAGCCCGCACCCAATTCGCTAATGCCGATACCTATTTTGGTAGCCACCACTGGCCAATGTGGGGGCAAGATAACATTCAAAACTTCTTGAAATTACAACGTGATAGCTACAAATATATTCACGATCAAAGCGTACGCCTAATGAATGGTGGCGCTACCCCAAGTGAAGTTGCCGAGCAAATTACCATGCCCGAATCGCTCCGTACGTCTTTTCCTAATCGTGGCTACTACGGCACATTGAAACACAATGCTAAAGCAGTTTATCAGGGTTACCTAGGTTGGTATGACGCAAACCCCGCTAATCTAGATCCATTACCTGATGAAGAAAGTGCCATTCGCTATATTGAAATGATGGGTGGAATTGAGCGCGTCGTTGAGCAAGCGCAACTGGCCTTTAATAACGCCAATGATGATACTGGTGCCTATCGCTGGGTCGCAGAACTACTTAATAAAGCGGTATTTTTTGACCCTGATCATACAGCCGCCAAAGCCTTATTAGCGAGAACATACGATCAACTGGGTTATCAATCTGAATCTGCGCCTTGGCGTGATGTGTATTTAACTGCCGCTTATGAGCTACGCCATGGCGGACCAGAAAAAGGCATCGATATCGCTTTGATGCGGGATGTTTTATTAGAGACACCAGTAGAGCGTTTCTTTGATACTCTATCTGTACGCTTAAACGGCCCGAAAGCAGAAGGGGAAAACTATGCTATTAAAATTAACTTCAACGACAAAGACTTAAGTTATGTTCTAAATATAGAAAATTCCGTGCTGTACCATCAATCAACTAAATCTTGGAATAATAGCCAACTTGATAATACAGGTTCGAAACAAGCGATTAATGCGACTCTCAATGTTAAACACGAACTGTTCATTGATATGCTGATTGGCCGTGCCGGCTTGAAGAAAACCCTCTTCTCTGATGACCTGAGTATTGACGGTAGCAAACTGGATCTACTGGCCTTCTTGAGCTTATTTGACCGTCCAATGGGTGACTTTAATATCATCACCCCTTAAATAGCACTACATTAAAGCAGTGTACTTAATTCTGTGACATTGAAATAGTTGATCATGATTAATTGACACTGCTCTAATACTTCCGGTTTTGCTATAATCGATGTTTTAGATACTCTGAGACTGCTCTTGTAGCAAAACACCCGCATGGCCAAAAATAAGCGCGACATCCCCAATTACAACCTTCCTATTATCGAAACTCACTTTCATCTAGATTATTTGAAAGAAGGCAGCGTAGAAGAGATCCTACAAAAAGCTCGCTTAGCGGGTATCGAACGCTTTATGACCATCGCAGTTTCACCAGACAACCTTGAGAAAGTCATCACGTTAACTGAAGCACATGGTGATGTGTATGGTACCTTAGGCATCCATCCTCACGATGCTGAGCTTTATAACGATGATGTTGAAGCCTTTATCCGTCAACATCTTTCCCCTGAAAATCGCAGCCATAAATTACGTGCGGTCGGTGAAATTGGGTTGGATTATTTCTACGATAATGCCGATCGAAAAATTCAACGAGATGTATTTGAGCGCCAATTACAAATTGCTGTCGACTTTCAATTACCTGTGGTAATCCATACCCGCGAAGCCGATGAAGATACGCAAGCAATTTTAAGCAACTTCGCTCCTTTGATGGCAAACAAGGGGGTTATACACAGCTTTACTTCCGGCATTGAGCTGGCGCGTTATTGCGTTGGCCAAGGATTCAACCTTGGTATCAATGGTATCGTTACCTTCAATAAGGCCGATAATGTACGCGAAGTCGTCGCAGATACGCCCATTGAAAAACTATTATTAGAAACTGACGCGCCCTTTTTAACCCCCGCCCCTTATCGAGGTAAAGAAAATGCTCCTTGCTACTTACCTTTTATTGCAGAAAAAATTGCGGAAGTAAAAGGTCTAGAGGTTGAGCAAGTACTCACTCAATGCTATCAAAACTCTATGGAGACTTTTTTTAGCGAGCCTTGCTAAACTTTTACTCATCAAAACTCGATGCCTATCACTAAAGGATCATGATCCGATGAACGATAGGCATCGGGAGCTGAATAATGATCTATCGAAGGATATACCTGACCATTCTCTTCAGTCTGATAATCTAATAATACATCTTCTATTGAATTGATATGCCAGCTATCAAAACTGCGGACTTTTTCGAGCATCGTGGCATTTACAAGTGCATGATCGAGATTACCTAAATAACCCTGATAACTGTACGAAAACGACCTTGCCTTCGTTCTATCCAATAATGATGAATTATTTAAGTTACTGAATCCCGCATCATATAAGGCTAATAAAGGCTCTTCTTGGCTATAACTATTTAAGTCACCAACGATCAATAGAGGTCGCTCCCTTGGCACCTGCTGATTAATAAATTCAATTAAAGCTAAAGCAGCCTGCTTTCGTTCTCGATTACATGACCCTTGTAAATCATCAATTTCTGAATTCCCACAAGGCCGCCCCTTCGATTTAAAATGATTCACAACAAGAGTGAAGGCTTTATTATTCAGCGAGAATGTTTGCATTAAGCTGGGGCGATGATATGAATCATCAAATAACCGTGATACATGCTTAGAGTTATTGGAATCAAGAATTTTCGCACTGCCCAATACTTTAATTTTGTCTGCCCGATATAACAGGCCGACACTAATTTCATCCGCCCCCAGCTGCGGCCGATTCGGAATGACATATTGATAATGCCGCTCAATCTCTTGCGTTTTATTTAAAGCTCGCGTTAGATCGGCAATGGCTGAATATTTTCCATAACCATCATTTTCTAATTCCATGAGAGCAATAACGTCCGCATCGATGATGGTTAATGCTGCCACTAACTTTGCTTTTTGCGCTAAAAACCCCTGATAACTTTTCGCACCCCTTTTAGCAGGAAAGCCCCTATTAGGCTGAGCAATATTCAATGGCGAACCATTAAAAAAATTCCTTAAATTCATACTCGCAACGATTATATTAGCCGTTTCTTCAACATAAGGCGCTTCCACTCTAGCTTGGCTTTTAATTTCAACCGCGCCATCCTTAGCATTAGGAATTAACACATAATGCTCATCATAACGGTGTAAAACCCCGGATACTTCATTCAATGTATCGCCAATTCTTAATGGATTGTTAGCCGAGAACCCCTTTGCATTTGGAAAAGGGATATAGGAGGGATAGGGTTTTGATTGACCATCATCAATCAATAAGTAATCCCTAGCTTTAACGTGCAAGGGGGCTAAGCCTTTTCGAATTCGATCAGCCGAAATGAGCTCAGTAGGTTGATAATGTAGCTGTGACGATAAAGCAAATTGCCCATAATTACCTAAACCATAACCAGCTCCGTATAAGTCACTGACTATCAAAGGTTGCGCCAGATGAACACGCATACCTTCTAGTGCAGCCAATTCAGTTAAAGAATTCACCGGTAAGCTAATTCGTTGTGATTTCGGCAATTGCTGCCGATCAGCACAGACTTTAATAGCCCTCACTTTTTTCAGTTCAGTTAATCCGTGGTATTTAGCGACTTGGGCAAATATCCGTATACGCTGCCCGCGCTTCACCTTTGTTTTGGCATGATAAACAAAGATTCCTGAATAGGCCTTTTGGTGAGGTTGCTGTAACCAAAAACCACGATAGCCTTCTTGCTCCCCCTGCCCTTGAGAGACTTGGGTTACGATACCCTCAATAGCGGCCCACTGTCCAACTCTGGAGCTCGGTAAGCGGATATCACGAATATCTAAGAAAGATTTGAACTGACGATCACCACAAACTCCTAAAAGAGCCGAAGTTTGATCATGTGAACTTGCCCTGCTAGCAGGCATGAATAACATGATGGCTAGCAGTATTGAAGTTAATAGCATTAGAGTAGGTACCATTAAATAGAAGGGCCGCAGTTGTATTTGCACACTCACCCCTCTATATAATGAATAACTTATTATGAATAACTTGCTAAATTATAGACCAACCGGATAAATAATTTGGTCTTGAAAGCCAGTAGTCACTTCTATCGTGCCAGAGAAAAGCTCATCCAGTTCATTATTACCAGAATCAACAATTAACGGACGCCCTGCTAACGCCGTGATTTTGGCTTTAGTAGAAATAACCTGAAGGTTTTCTTTGCCGAGTTTTTTCAATACCCGAGCACTTAATTGCTGATTGCCGCGGCCAATAATATGCCCTTGGCCACCAATAATACTGATCACCGCTTTACACGGATATTGCTCTAGATAACGAAGAATATCCTGTTCACTCACATCTTCTTGAATCAACTGCTGGTTCATGACAGCATCAATTCCCAATAAAGTATTCGGCAGATGCAATTCATCCATAATCGCTAACGTCGTTTTTCCAGAACCGATTAAATACAGCACATCATCTTCCATACTTTGCACAATATCAGCAGCGATATCTTGCAGAACTAACTCTTCTACTTCAACCCCACCCTGCTTAACGCTTTGTACAAATTGACCTGCCTGAGGCACCCGCATCTCACCATACAGCTTGGCACGCACAATATTATTTCTAAAAGCTTCTTCATCAATATCACGAACATCATGAGCTTTCACATCAATTAATTGCCCCCCCGCAAGCTGCGCAATCACTTCACCTGCTGCTTTAGGGGTTACCGCATAGACAGCAGAGTGAATTTTTACCCCTGCCGGAATACCTAATACCGGGATCGACTCACCGATCACTGCACAGATATCCCGCGCAGTACCATCTCCTCCGGCAAATAAGATGATATCGACTTTTTGATCCATCAGTTGCTTAGCAGCCATCTGAGTATCGTGTGCAGTGGTGTTTTCTTGCGGAATATCGGTTAATAGCTCGTAATTGAAGCCTAAATCATCAACCAATTCTTCCCCCATATTTCCTGGGCAAGTAATAATTTTTACCTGTCCTTGTATGGGTAGCAATACTTGCAAAGCAAGACGAGTCCGTTCAGCTGACTTACATTGCGCCCCCCTAGAAAAGGCTTCTTGCACAACTTCAGGCCCATCACTGCCCTTTAAACCGACACTACCACCAATACCTGCCAGTGGATTAATAATTAACCCTAACGTCAGCACTTTCTTCTCCTAAACTTTTAGTTTCACAACTGTTATTACAACCAATCTGCAATTTTAATCCCGACACCGATTCGCTCTTGGTACTGATTGTAATCAATGAGGCTTTCACCATAACCGTTAAAGTACTGAATAAATCCCTTTAAGTTTCCAGGTAAAGGAAATGTCCAATCCAATTCAATCGCCCCTTTATTTTCACTGAAATTCAAGTTATTACGGATCGTTGCAGCGACACTATGTTCACCAAATTTTCTTAAGAAGAAAATATCTCCATAACCTAAGAAATCATCAATATCTGGATTATCATTATCACTTGGATCTCTTGGGTCTGCCTTGGACGTTTCGGGTAAACGATACCAGGCTCTAACGTTTAATATTCGATTGGGCCATACCTTAGCTGAAGACAATATTATACGATTCCAGCTTCTTGATAAATTTCCGACCTGGCCATTTGATTGGTGATTAAATGCTAATGTCATATGGTCAGTCCAGTCCCAATCAGGCTTAAACCCTAAGATCACTTCAGGCTCATGATTGGTCTCACGGAAGACAGCTGAAACACTCTTATTATAGGCTTGCCAAAAAGACTTATTCGTATAGGCCACCGCCAATGAACTAAATTTACCCAGTATATTTTCAGCAACGATATACTTAACACTTAATTGAAATACGAATTCATAATGCTCAAATTCGGCATTTTCATAACCTGAATCTTCCTCTGAATCGAGTGGACTATAAAAATCTTCTTGCTCCTGCTGATTTACTTTTGTTTGGTAGCTAAACGGCATGAAGTAATTAGGGCGGTGAGGCAATAAGACATATGGATTATTGGCTGCCAAGCGCTCAGTTTGAATCTTCTCTATTAACCCGGGATATTGATGCATCGCTTCTGGAAACTCTTCATTAGAAATAACATCCAGCGTCATAACTTCCGTTTTCAACTCTTCACTCTCAGATATTACATTATCAGGTTCACTGATTGTCTCAGGGTTAGCATAAGCCTGCTGAACGACAGCTAAGGAGACCAGTACTACTAAACGAATAAAGGATGCTCTCTTGTTCATAACAAGTAACCTTTTACAAAGAATCTTAGAGGGGAATTTGCTATTTTTTAATCCCTGTATTATAGCCAGTCTCTCAATTTATGCATTAATAGTTAAAATTCTGCTATAAAGGCATCCACCTTTAGCAAAAAAACCAAACATACATAATGCATTATTATTTAATTGGCTTGGGAAGTAACATAGAACCTGAACTGAACATTAAATTAGCTCAACAAGCGATTGCTGAACATGTTCAAGTCATCAATAGATCTCCAGTATTAATAAACCCTCCATGTGGAAAAACATTCCACTACCCTTTTCACAATCAATTGCTCATCATTTACTCCAACCTAACTAGCCAGCCTCTAAAGTCTTTATTTGAGTCGATAGAATTACAGCTAGGAAGAGAGAAGAAGTGCCCTGAAAGGAAATTCAATGATCGCCCAATCGACATTGATATTTTACATCAACGCCAAAGTTTAGCAGAGCTGCTAGATTGCCCAGTAGTAGAAAGTTACAACCAAGAAATCATGTCAAACTGGGTGGTATAGATTGTATTTCAGCGAAGAATAATTATTTACCGTTCGTAAAAGTTCACACTACTGCGGCCACCATCCACCTTAAGAATCGATCCGGTTAAGGCCGTTGCATTGATCAGATAATCTATCCCCTGCTGAATCGCCTCATAGCCTAGTTCTCTACCTAATAAACTCTGTGATAATACCTTATCTCGATACTGCTCATCATGTTCCGGTAAAAACTTTACAGGACCTGGCTGAATAACATTAACGCGAACATGTGGCGCAAAAAGCTGCGCCCAGCTCAAGGCTAAATTTTGCAACCCTGCCTTGGCACTGCAATAACTGGCAAAACGCGAGTTTGGAAAGTCAGCATAGATATCAGTAATGGCAATAATACAGCCTGCAGGCTTAATAAAATCCACTAATGCCAACGACATAGCTTGGGGAGCAGTCACATGAACAGCCTGAAATATCGTATGCTGCTGCCAACGCTCATCAAAGCTAGCTTGTTGGGTATCTGGCCAAAAACAGGAAGCATTATGAATAACTGCATCCAGGCTTGTATCGCTCACTCTTAAGAACTCTACCACCCCATCAATTAGCGCTTTTACCTCATCCATTACGGAAAGATCTGCCGCAATCCCAATATATTGACCATTAGCAGCATATTCAGCTTGCGATTCAATCGACAACTCATTTTTCGAATTAAAGTGGGCAATGACTCGCCAGCCCATTGAAAGATAAAATTCAACCAAATGAAGGCCAAGTCGCCTCCCCGCCCCAGTTATAAACAGGGTCGGCATTCTTTTTCCATCATTTGCCTGTTCCATCTTATGGGTCTCTCTCTACTTTGCTAACAATATAGCGCTATAGTACTCGTTTAAAAGGTCAATTTCATGTAATCTATGGCCGCTAAAAGCTTTCAAAAAAGTCGGTAGAGTTCAAATAAAAGCACTATCCTAACAATTGAATATCGCCATTACAGGTACAATTTTCATGCATCGCACCATGTTTGACACCCCAATTTTAAAAACCATATTACGCTGGGGTTCAATAATCACTCTTAAGTTACTCGGTTGGAAAACTGAGGGGGAAATCCCTAGAGATCTTAAAAAGTGTGTAATGATTGCAGCGCCTCATACCAGTAACTGGGATTTGCCCTTTACCCTAATGACCGCATTCGCCCTTAACGCCAAAGTTTATTGGATGGGTAAAGAACAAATATTCAAATCTCCGTATCGCGGCTTAATGATGTGGATGGGAGGCATCCCAGTCGATCGTTCTAAATCGACCAACATGGTTCAAGCATCCATCGATGCCATTCAAAGTAATGACCAGTTATTTCTAATTGTTCCTCCAGAAGGGACTCGTAGCAAAGTAACCTATTGGAAAACAGGTTTTTATCATATCGCTCAAGGCGCCGGCGTCCCGATTTTAATGGGGTTTTTAGACTTTAACCGCAAAGCTAGCGGTATTGCAGGAACATTTGTGACCACCGGAGATATTGAAGCAGACATGAATCATATCAAAGGGATCTATGCACCAATGAAAGGTAAGATCGAAGGTCAGTTTCACCAAGACTAAACTTAATTAAGTAATTCTAAAGCCCTGTCTCGCAGGGCTTTTTTTTGTCCGCTAGAAATAAACCACTAAATTTTAGGCAAAAAAAAGGTCAGCAATTGCTGACCTTTTTTTAGAATTTTGGTTGCGGGGGCCGGATTCGAACCAACGACCTTCGGGTTATGAGCCCGACGAGCTACCAGACTGCTCCACCCCGCGACAACGATAATTTAAAGCTTATCTTGCTTACTCTAACAATCAGAGATTTTCACGACTTAAAATGGTTGCGGGGGCCGGATTCGAACCAACGACCTTCGGGTTATGAGCCCGACGAGCTACCAGACTGCTCCACCCCGCGACATCAGATAATTTAAAGCTTATCTTGCTTTTACATTGCCAACTTTAATTTTAAGTTGGTTGCGGGGGCCGGATTCGAACCAACGACCTTCGGGTTATGAGCCCGACGAGCTACCAGACTGCTCCACCCCGCGACAACGTGGCCGAATAGTACGCCCAACCCTACCTGGTGTCAAGCTAACATATTGTTTAACTTATACTTTTTTGAATTGTCACGAAAGAGCGCTCATTATAGTAAGATTTTCGTAAACTAATACTAGCCTCCTAATTATGACAATGGTACTGTCATGCAAGAGTCTGAAAAAGACCGAATATTGATAAAAATAATAAATACAGTCAGTCAAAACCATGCCAATCAGTCAGCAGCAAACCATGACAGCCAGCGCTGTCCGGCCGCTTTTGCGGTTTATAGAACAGCATGACATTCCTCTGAATGACATTCTGCAAGGCAGCATGCTCAACGAGCAAAAGCTGAATAGCGAGCGCCTCGCAATTAAAAGCTATGATCAATTACTGGTTAATATTTCTCGCTTAACCCAACGTGAGGATATCGGATTTATTGCCGGCCAGGGCTTAGAATTGCAGTCGTTTAGCTTATTAGGTTTTCTATTAAGCACTTGCGAGACCGGTCGAGACGCACTTGTAACGATGCGCCGGTACTATATGTTGCTCAGTGATACTCCCGCGCCTGAAATATTCATTACTAAAAATGAAATCAAAGTGCTTTACCACATTTCTCCTGGATGTGATTTAGCAATGCGTGCTCGCTCTGAGTTAATTGCAACAGGGATTCATTCTTTGGGTAAAGCAATTGGCGGGAAAATCTACCAACCTCTGCGGATTGGTTTCAAACACAGTAAACCAAACTATCATGCTCAATTAGAAGCTTTCTTTAACGTTGAGATCGTTTATAACCAAGCAGAATGCTGGATTAGCTTTGCTGCAGACCACGTTGATCAACCATTGCAGTATTCCAATCCAAGCCTGTATCAAGTTCTACAAAACCAGGCTGAAAACTTACTCGCAGGTTACCAAAATTTAGATTCTATCAGCGCTAAGGTGCGCCATGTTTTACAACAGTGGCCCAATCAAAGTGCCGCCAATAAAGAGGCCGTCGCTGAATTACTGAACACTAGCCCAAGAACACTTACACGACGCCTACAAGAGGAAGGGACTCAATTCTCTCATCTGTTAAGAGACGTGCGCATGGAGAAAGCTCAGGCTCAGCTAGAGAGCCATCAAGTGGATATGCAAGAGCTTGCTCATAACCTTGGCTTTGCTGATCGCAGAGGGTTTGAAAGGGCTTTCAAGCAGTGGAGTGGTCGCACACCGTCTGCATACCACAAGAACTGGCGCATAGAGTCACGAGAGATCGAACACGCCTAAATTAATCCAGATCCTACCAATCATTCGTCGATAAGGCGGCTCTTGCCGTCTTCATCTTCTCATTCTCTTCTAATACCACCAGATTATTGAACAACTGCCGCGCCTCATCCGTTGAAGCTTCACTGGCCATGTGTCGATATAAGCTAATCAAGGAGTCATCAACTTTCAGAGCCATATTAACTAACTCTTGCACACTGATATCGGGATGACACTCTTTACAACCATCGAGAATTGAGGCAACGGACGTCAACTCTGTCTGATGCCACTCCCCCATGATGCGCTCGCTAACATCTTCGGCAACCTTGGTAAGAGTTTGAGCCAGCTCCTCTTCATGGCGGCTTAAGAACTTAAGTAGCATATCCACCCTCTCTCGCTGCGTCTGCTCACGTAATTGTTCATACAAGTTAGCCGCAGAGCGATGAATCTCCTGGCTCAATTCCAATACGTCACGAACGGTTTTAAAACTCATATAGACACCTAACAAGCACAAATGTGTTAATCGATATATTAACTATAGCTGCTTATTGGCTGAGATAAATTGAAACATCAAGATCTTGATCAAAATCATCCAAGACGGGCAAGGTCGTCGCCTTGCTCGTCGCTACCCGAGTCAAGGTAGACCAAGGTGGTAACTGGTATTGGGTCTCTGCCACCAGCCAGCAAGGGATCTCAGCGCACTGCTTGGATAAATCCCCCGCACTAGTAAGGTCATACAGCACATCTGCTGCTAATAAGCAGTCAAACTCTCCCTGATATTCCTGCCAATCGGATACCAGCTCTAACTCAACACCATTGCGCTGAGCATTTTGCCGACTTGCAATGAGCGCCAAAGGGTCGGTATCACAAGCGACAACGGATGCTGCTCCCGCCTTCGCAGCCGCAATCCCCACCAGTCCTGAGCCACAGCCAAAATCCAATACTCGCTTGCCCTTAACGTATTCAGGATTCGCTAGCAGATAGCGAGCTAATCCTTGACCCGCCGCCCACGCAAAAGCCCAATAAGGCAACTGCTGCCAGAACTGGCCAATTTGCTGAGCATCCAAATGTAAATCAGCTCCTTCTAGAGCTAATAGTTGTAATTCAATACGCTTGTTTAGCTGAGAAATATCAGAAGGCAGGTCTTGCCAGCTAAGTTTCGCCCCAGGTAAAAGTCCCGCGAGCAACAGATTTAAATCTTGAGAAAGCGATGTCATAAACTGTATTTCTTTTTAAAGCGAATCACTTTTTTTAGATAATTTCGAGATTCATGCTTAGGATGATGATCAACAATATAGCGATAAACTTCCTTCGAAGATAATCGATTAATTTTTGCGATCGCACGTTTTCGATCACGATCAAAACTGCGCAATAATTGTCCCGCACCGCCGTTATAGGCCGCGATCATGCAATACTCTTGGCTTAGCGGGTTTTTAATTCCCCGCAAATACACATCCCGCAGAATCGACAAGTAACCACTACCGACTTCAATATTATTTTTAGCATTAAACAAATACTGCCGATTGGGCCTAATATCTTGCTTTCGTATACGCTGAAAATAATCAAGTCCCGCGGTATTCGACATCACCTGCATTAAACCATAGGCCCGAGAGCGACTGACAGCAAAAGGATTAAAGCTGCTTTCAGTTTCAATCACCGCAAAAACCAAAGCTTGATCTAAATTATGGCGCGCGGAAGAATCAGAGACATATGGCAGATATTGGCGAGCAGCAAGCTGTTTAAATTGGCGTACTAGAGGGATATCAACCCAATAGCGTTTTTTGCCATTCAACCAACGGTGCTTGAGCTTATTATTAAGCAAATATTGAGCGTAACGCTGAGCACGCCAAGGAAAAGCAATGGCCTTGCCTTCATGGTCCTTCACTTTATTTAGTAAAAATGGTTCACCACTCAACCCTACCTCTTGAGCGGTATAAATATCAACTTGTTGAGGGTCCGCAGGGGTTAATAGCGTCGAGGTGATCGCATGTTTAAGAACGATTAAATGATCGTCTTGCTTCAAGGTTTCTACGCGGATTTTCCCTAAGTTAAAGTCAATTTGAGCACGACTATCAAAATCGTCTAAATACTTAACATAAGATTGTGTCGAAGGGGCAATAAAATCATCCCCCCAATGGGAAAAACCTTGCTCCGAAAAAAACTCGGCCTCCAATAACATGGCTTGAACATCATCCGATAGCTCAATAAAGTTTTCAGGCAGTGCCGCGCGACTGGTAAGCGAAATCATCGACCAGAGAATTAAAATAGAAAGGAAATAAAAGAAAGATCTTGCTTGCATGATGCCTCCGATGAGAAGGCATCATACTGAATAACCGCTAGCTTGTCAGCTTAGCGACGTGCCTCGCGACGCACAGCAGAAGTAGTGAAATTTTTCTTGCTGAATTTGCCACTATAATCATAAGTCGCCCCACGATTATTATCGATACCTTCTACAAAATAACGGCCATCTTGAAAATCATAGGTATTTTCTAAAGTAGAGAAAACCAGAGGAACTTCATAATAGTTGATTAAGTGTGCTTCACTAAACTGCCAAAGCTCACCATTTTCGTCGTACTCCTCTGCATACACAATAGACCAGCTATCTTCATCAAAGTAATAACGGCGCTTAGCATAACGATGTTGTAAACCTACTCTCAGTGTCGCTTCAACAACCCATACTCGATGAGCCTCATAACGCAATAGTTCTGGATTAAGGTGAGCTGGGCCCGTTATATCTTCAATCGAAAGATCAGGACTGTGCAGTAAATAGGAATTATATGGAATATACATTTCCTGCTTGCCAATTAGCTTCCAATTGTAATACGTCGGCGCACCATTAAACATATCTACCTGATCAATCGTTCGTAATGAGTCCGTCGCGATATCAGGAGTATCATGATTCAGGTCAGGAGTACGGCGAACGCGGCGCTGGCCTGGAACGTAAATCCATGATTTACGCGGTGAGCGCACTTGATCTAGAGTTTCATGCACCAAGGTAATACCACCGGCTTGGCTTGAAGGAGCTAGAGTTTTTCGCTTCAAAAAGAAAATTTTATTATTCAACTCTTCAGTCGTTAACTCAGGATCACTATAGCCAAAATAATATTTATAATCTCGAATGGTCACCGCACGACTACCGGAAGAATTTATATGCACAGTGGATGATTCATAACTTATCGATTGCCCTCGAAAACGTAAAGTATGATTCCACAAAACCTCTAAACCGTTTTCAGGAACTGGAAAGGGAGAGCTTATACGAGAATTTTGAACTCCTGCGCCAAACTTCATCAACTCAGCGGTTGCCACATTATTTTTTATCCCCTCATAAACATAATCAGGATATGAAGCAGATCGATGAGATTTATAAACTGGTAAAGCCATACTAGGGAATTGCTTTAATAGCTTTTGACTACCCAGACTCAAACGATTTTTATGCTCTTCCATATTCGCTTGAGTAATTGTGAATAGTGGCTTTTCACGAAAATACGGATTTTTATGAAATTCGCCTGAGACATGACTCTTGGAAGCTTTCAAGCCCCCAGTCCAAGTCGGAATATCTTTACCATTCCCCATGCGCTCCGCACCAACAGGCGTCAGGTCTTTACTTAAACGTTCAACATCCTGTCCACTGGCTTGAGCACTGCTCACCAATATAAAAAGTACAAACGATAAGACGGGTTTGATCATGGTTTATTCCATTCATTATATTTAGAGCGCGCAGGCTAAAGCTTGAGCATTAGTTGAACAAGAGATGGTTACGCTTCACTACTAAACATTACGACCCGTAACACTTTAGCTTGAATAGCGATCGGTAAACGCGAGATTCAGCAGCACAAGAGCACTGCCAAATCAAAAGGAAGATTAAACTGAATCAGTTTAAAAATTGAGGGGCTAAACCACTGCCCCATAAGATGACTGTTGCAGCCATTAACCCGACTAGTGAACATAGGCCCACTGTCAGTATAGAGCTAGCAAAAATGAAGCCTCGCTCTTCAGGAATATTCATAAAGATAGGAATACCAACATAGAGCAAATATAAGGAATAACACACAGCCCCTAATACCACGAATACATCCAACCAAAGAATGGGTAGTAGACCCACGAATCCCGAAAGGAACATAGGCGTTGCGGTAAACGTAGTAAAGATTAAGCAGCGTTCAAAGCTCGCATCGGCACCAAAGGTTTTTTCCATCCAAAAAGTACAATATGCAACAAACGCTAGGCCAACCAATAACGATATATAAAACATTATCGCAATGGGCAGAGCACTTTCTGTAGTTAATTTCATTACATCACCACCCGCAATACTCCAACCGTACTGAGTGGTCCCAATAAATAAGCTAACCGGCGGAATCATGGCAAGGAAGATCGCATAGCGAAGATAGACCTGCATTAGGCTATATTTTTCGCGGCGAATAAATGACCATTCATTCTTAGGATGGTATAGCAGTCCAAACATGTGTGCAGTAAACATACTCGTCCCCTTGATCTCTAGTGTGATATCACAGCACTGAACAATACAAAATGCATTGCTACTGTTTAATAACTAGCCAAGAAAGAGAGAAATGGCAAGGCGAACAGACATACTGACAGGCTCATTTTTTACCCTAAGTCGCCAGTATTCATATAGGGTATTATTATTTCAAGCCTTGGAATGGCTGCTAACACATTGTTATTACTCGCAAAAATAACCTGATCAAGTGAAAGGTTTTGCACGCTTGCAACAATTTGCGCCAATAACAATATCGTTAATGGGGAATTATCTTGCGCTGACCAAAAGGCGGGGCGCATATCAGGAGAGTCGGTTTCGAGCACGATAGATTCTAACGGCAAACAAGCCAGGGTTTTACGTAATTTAGTGGCTCTAGAATGACTAATAGCACCACCGATACCGAGCTTAAAACCTAAAGCAATCAAGGCCTGCCCTTGCTGTAGACTGCCACTAAATGCATGAATAATACCGCCATGACGAAAACCCGTACGCCGAACCATAGCAGCCATTTCATCATAAGCTTTACGCACATGCAGAATGACAGGTAAACCCAGCTCTTCCGCCAACAGCAATTGCTGTAAACACAAATCTCTTTGCTTAACCTGATCAGCCCCTTCTAAGGCATAATCCAACCCAAATTCACCGATCGCCACCAACGGAGAAGACTCAGACAATAATGACTGAGTCATTTTCTCTCGAGCTAAACTAGCTAAAGCATCGATATCATCTGCTAGGTGCTCATCAAGAAAGTAAGGGTGAAGGCCCAGTGCATAACCCCAAGGTTTACTTTCACACAACCCGATTAACTTATCCCACCCTTTCGCCATAACCCCTGGAATAACCAAGCCGACACACCCCAATGTCTGTAAAACCTGCCAATGCTCTTCTCGCTGACAGTCAAAGTTTTCAAAATCAAAATGGCAATGTGAGTCAATCCACTGACGGCCTAAGTAAGGATCCAACGTTTTTTGTAATTCAGTGGAAAAAGGCATAGCTAGCCCTAGCAATTAATAGCAAGATTGGTTTATTGTGATTGAAAACGGAATGCGCAGCAAATGACTGCGCTCGATTTAAAGGATAGGTGAATGGATCTCAGCCCAAAAGAATTACGCGAAATGGTAATTCGACCCACCCTAGTCTCTCTGGATAAATATTCTCAAGCGGCAGAAAACTTATTAATGGCAATCGCTATGGTTAAGCAAGAAAATAGCCAGCGCTTAGATACCCAATGTGATAAAAATTACGGCATTTTTCAAATAGACGTTCCTAGTCACCAACGTGTCTGGGATAAATATCTAGCTTTTAATCCTGAACTGGCAAGTAAAATTCGCGGTCTAGCCTCACAGCGTGAATTTTTAAAACATCCACACCTAGAACTGGCCACTAACCTGTCTTATGCCACCGCCATCGCTTGGGCATTACACCTTGCCTATCCACAAGCGAAAAAAACATCTGCAAGCCCATCAATACGTAATCCCCAAACCTCCTAAACCGCAATAGCCATTAGGGTTCTTGGCTAAATATTGCTGATGATAGTCTTCAGCGAAATAAAAGCTTTCTGCAGGTTTAATTTCAGTCGTAATTTGGTCCAACCCCGCTTGAGATATTCGCTGCTGAAAATGTTGTTTAGATTGCTCGGCCAATTCGGCTTGCTCCGCTGAAAAGCAATAAATACCACTGCGATACTGACTACCTTGATCATTCCCTTGGCGATCACCCTGGGTTGGGTTATGCGCCTGCCAGAATACTTGCAACAATTCTTGATAACTGATTTTACGAGGATCAAATACCAAACGAACCACTTCATTATGCCCACTCAGACCACTGCAAACGTCTTTATAAGATGGATGCTCAGTTTGGCCTGCGCTGTATCCTACCGAAGTAACATGCACGCCCTCAAGCTGCCAAAACTTACGTTCAGCCCCCCAGAAACACCCCAAACCAAACAAGGCGTATTCCATACCTTCCGGTAATCGATCGACGTTTCTATCATTAACAAAATGTTGCGGGGAATGAGGCATAGCCTTGATGGCGCTGTTTGACGAAGACATGAATAATTCCTAAAGAGATAACTTATAGCTAATGGACAGACCAATCATAGATTCGTTCATCACATTAGGCTATAAGCTTACTCATAAAGTTACTTATTTCTATTCATAGTACGCGTATATGCGGCCTTATGTTCGCCACTCACAGGATCAACCGTGTAAGCTGTACCGCGGAATTCATCCCCTTGAATTTCGATATAGAAGAAACCTAAAATCTCATCCTGCTGCCAGTAAGATTCATTAAGGTTGGTCTTAGTCACAAAGTTCTTAGTTTTAGCGCCGGCGCCACTCACAATATGGAACGTACCTGGGCAAGATTCCTTCTCTTTTAACCACTGCAAGGCATGGGTATGGCCCACAATCATGGCATCGGCATTGCCACAAATATTTTCTTCAGTCATCTTTTTAAAATGCTTACCTTGGCCAACCAAGCTATCGTAGTTACCGGCATTACCGTGAGAGCCATTAGAAATATATGGGTGATGACCAAAGGCGATTTTCCAAGGTGCTTTAGAAGCTGCAAAACCGTCTTTTAGCCATTTACCCTGCAACGCTGAATAATCATCTTTATTATATTCATCGCTAGGATCACCTGCTGATGCTGAAGGGTTGGTATCTAAAGCAAAAAACTCAACCAAAGGCACAGACGTATTCAACGGTGCTGAGAACTGATACATACGCGCAGGCATCTGCCACTTCTCACTCTTGCGGTCTGTACGATAGTGATATTCAACTTGGATTTCACCCTTATCATTATCGGCACCATCACCGCCAAAAATCCAACTATTATCGTGATTACCTAAAGCCATATAAAAAGGGAAATCTATGTTTTTATAAGGGTCTTCGAACTTGGTATCGAATTGAATATCGTTCACGCCATCGACGCCACTCTCATAGATATTATCTCCAAGACCAATAGCAAATTCGCAACCACGCTGTTCACACACAGCCTGCATCGCATCCGCTACTTTGTACTGGCCATCTTCACCCGTACCCGAATCACCAATAGCAATAAAACGGACGATTGTTTCTGGTGCGGGATAGACAACCGCCTCATCAACCGGGACAGGCTCAGGGGTTTTCGACATCCCCATCGCGTTGAAGGCCAACGAGCTACAAGCCAAGGCTGCTACTAAATTTAAAGGTGTTTTTTTCATCATGTTTACTCCGGAGAGAATTTATTATTATTTTTTTAAGAACGCCTAGTATGTCAGGGAAGTATGACACTCAAAAGACAATGAACTCATCCTTTTGCGCCAACCTGCACCCTTGTACCATTTTGAGCCATGTAATATCTGAATAAAAAAAGGGCCATCACATCACTGCGATAGCCCAAGTTAAAACGCTTAATAGAGTGTGCTCAAGCGAGTTTTAATTAAGAACGACTTAATCTAGAAAAGAAAAGTCTTCTTCTTTCATTTGCATCAAGCTCTTAGGATCTTTCACCATCATCTTGGCATGACCTTTAGCGCGTGGCAGCATACGCTCAAAATAGAATTCTGCGGTTTGGATTTTAGCTTTATAGAAGGCTAAATCCCCTTCGCCTTTTTCTAACTTCTGATACGCAGTTTCTGCCATCATTGCCCAGTAATATGCCAAGCAAACGTAACCAGAGTACATTAGGTAATCAACCGAAGCAGATCCTACCATGTCACGGTTTTTAGACGCTTTAAACGCGATGCGATAGTTATAAATTTTCCAACCTATCATGCTGCGCTTCAAAGTTTTGATGAACTTCTTCATTTCAGGACGCTTAGTCGCTTTGGTAAACTCAGCGACTTTATCGGCATAGGTATTAAACGACTTAAACTTGCCTAATAGCATCTTACGACCGAGTAAATCTAGAGCCTGAACACCGGTAGTCCCTTCATACAATTTAGAGATCTGAGCATCACGAACAATCTGCTCCATGCCCCACTCTTTAATGAAACCGTGGCCGCCATAAACCTGCACACCATGGTTTGCCGCTTCATAACCCATTTCAGTTAAGAAAGCCTTTAGAATTGGGGTTAAGAAACCTAGTTCATCATCGTACTTTTCATATAACTCAGTATCACCCGTCTGATGAGCAGCGCCCATCAAGTCAGCAATGCGGGCTGCGTTATAAATCATCGCACGACCGCCTTCAGCGATCGCTTTTTGCGTCAATAACATACGACGCACATCAGGGTGAACCATCAAGGTATCAGCGACCTTATCTGGATCTTTTTTACCGGTTAATGCGCGCATAGAACGACGGTCTTTCGCATAAGGCAATGCACCCTGGAAAGAAAGCTCAGCAGACGCAACACCTTGAATTGAAGTACCGATACGCGCGGTATTCATAAAGGTAAACATGCACATCAGACCCTTGTTTTCAGGACCAATCAAATAACCTTTGGCGTTATCAAAGTTCATGACACAAGTAGAAGAGGCGTGAATCCCCATCTTCTCTTCAATCGAACCACAAGTAACAGGGTTACGATCACCTAAAGAACCGTCGGCATTCACATTGTACTTAGGCACGATGAATAACGAGATTCCACGAGTACCTTCAGGAGCACCGGGTAGACGCGCCAATACGATGTGAACGATATTATCGGTTAAATCATGATCACCAGAAGAGATAAAGATCTTAGTACCGGTTACATTATAAGAACCATCGCCATTGGGCTCAGCCTTAGTTTTAACTTGACCTAAATCGGTACCACACTGAGGCTCAGTCAGACACATTGTTCCGGTCCAGCGACCTTCGGAAAGCGGTACAAAGTACTCTTGCTTCTGTTCTTCAGTACCGTGCATCCAAATCGTATTCATCGCACCTAGCGATAAACCTGGGTACATGCCCCAAGACCAGTTAGCGGTACCAATCATTTCAGATTTAGCTAACGCCAACGACATAGGAAGGCCTTGACCACCGTATTCGACAGGGGTCGCCATTGACTGCCAGCCGCCTTCAACGTACTGGTCATAGGCTTCTTTAAAGCCTTTAGGGGTATAAACTTTACCGTTATCAAAACGACAACCTTCGTCACCACTCTGGTATAGCGGAGCAACCACATCTTCAGAGAAAGAAGCGGCCGCGTCTAGAATCATATCCACCATTTCAGGAGTCGCTTCATCACCACCTGGAATCGTTTGGTAATGCTTTTGGAAATCGTAAACATCGTTCATTAAGAACTTGATGTCTTTAACAGGAGCCTTGAATTGAACCATGGGAAAACCTTTTAAATTAAATAATCAGGGTAAAAACCGTATTAAAACTGTTCGCTACAACGCTGGATTAACAATAGGCGTAAAAATCGGGCGAACTAATGATCAAGGCGATTATTACATACTGTTACATAAAGACATTGGCTGCCCTGCCCTCGCCGAATGTCTCAAGAGCTAAAGACTAATAAAAGATGTTTAACCACCGAGGGCACAGAGCCGCTGCGCTACACAGAGGAAAATAAAAAACATAAAAGCGAAAAGCAGAAACTAATTAAACATAGGTCCTCCTCAGCTCTATTACTTTAAGTCCTTGGTTTTGCTTTTCTCTGTGAGCTCTGCGCCCTCCGTGGTCAGAACATCGCCCCCCATAATGAGCGCCCACAAAAAAGCCCGGCTCATCTCTGAACCAGGCTTTCTTTTTACATCAACTAAAAGCGAATATTAAGCGGCTGTTGCAGCGCGCTTAGTTTCTTCTTCGTCTTTCAATTCACGACGTAAGATCTTGCCCACAGGAGTCATCGGTAACTCATCGCGGAATTCGATCTGACGTGGCATTTTATAAGCCGTTAGCTTGTCTTTGCAGAATTCTTTAACTTCTTCAGCCGTTAAATTCTGGTCAGCAGCAACAATAAACAGCTTCGCAGCTTCACCCGTCTTCTCATCTGGTACGCCAATAACGGCACAGTTTTCAACACCAGGGTGACCCGCAACAACATCTTCAATTTCGTTTGGATAAACGTTAAAGCCCGATACTAAGATCAAATCTTTAATACGGTCTACGATCTTCACAAAACCATCTTCGTCAATGACTGCTACATCACCAGTACGTAACCATTCACCATCTGGAGTGAAAGTATCACGAGTCGCTTCTGGACGATTCCAATAGCCTTTCATTACCTGAGGACCACGAACACAAAGCTCGCCGCGTTCGCCAACAGCTACTTCTTCGCCATTATCGTCAATACACTTAAGTGCAGTGCCTGGCATTGCCTGACCTACAGTACCCATGCGCTCTAAATCGTCTGCTGGATTCATCGTTACCGCAGGAGAACACTCAGTAAGACCATAAGCTTCAGAAACACCGGTACCGGTAAATTCTTTCCAACGCTTAGCAGTATCATCTACTAATGCAGTACCACCGGATAGAGTCAGTTTCATTTCACTGAAATCGATCTCTTTAAAACGAGGGCTTGCCATTAGTGATACGAACAAAGTATTCAAACCAACAAAACCAGTTAACTTCCAAGGCTTCATAAAGCGAATGAAGGTTTCGGTATCACGTGGGTTAGCAATCAAGATGCTGTGATCACCCAGTTCAAACAAGGCCATCAAGTGAACCGTGAAAGAGTAGATGTGGTAAAGCGGTAATGGAGCAACGATGATCGCCTGATCTTCGCCCTTCATTGGCTTGCCTGCAGCATTTGTTTGGCCAAGAGCAGAAGCAGCCTGCAACATGTTCGCAACTAGGTTACGGTTGGTTAGCTCAGCGCCTTTAGCAACACCGGTAGTACCACCCGTGTATTGAAGAACGATCGTATCGTGTGGGTTCTTCATATGGTTCGGCTGGAAACCCTTACCTTTACCCAATTTCAAAGCCTTACGGAATGAAACGGCTTCTGGCAGGCTATAAGCAGGAACCATTTTCTTAATGTGCTTAGCAGCGGCGTTAATCACAACACGCTTAAGGCCTGGCAGCATATCGGCCAAGCTCGTCACGATAATGTGCTTAATACCTGTTTGATCTTTCACATTTTGTACAGACTTAGCAAACACATCCATACAAAGCAGGGCTTTAGCGCCTGAATCGTTAAATTGATGAAGCATCTCACGCTCGGTATAAAGTGGGTTAGTATTCACCACTCGTAAACCCGCACGCAATGCGCCATACATAGCAATAGGATATTGCAGAATGTTTGGCATTTGAATAGCAATTGAATCACCCGGTTTTAGCGTCGTATGATTCTGAATATAGTTAGCAAACGCAGCGCTGTATTCGTCAATTTGACGATACGTTAGCGTATAACCAATACTGGTAAATGCAGGACGATCTGCATAACGTTTAAAAGAGTTCTCGATTACCTCAATAACTGAATCATATTTTGATAAGTCGATGGTATCCTGAACACCCGGTGCACGTTTTCCGTCCCAAAAAGAAGCTTCCACAATTACCCCCTAGCAATATTGGCTATGTAAAGTAAGTCAAATTTCATCAATAGCTTATTGATGTATCAAGTAATCAGAATTGAATTGATCAGCATGAAATGACTTTATTTTGTTTATTATTAATATCCGTTCACACACTATGACGTAATTTTGTCTTGAAATGAAGACCTAATCATGACAGGATTTCTGTCATATCACGCCACAGACTTTATGTATGAAGCCAACATCTTCGCATCAACGCGCTTTTTTAACCACTGATTATTTGACCCAATTAGTAACATTAATGAAGCAGCTTGGTTTTTCAGCAGAACAAGTGTTAGCTAACAGCCAAGTCAGTGAACAGATTTTATTGCAAAATACGCGTATTTCTCCTATCCAATATCACCAAATTGTTGAGAATTCCCTAACCCTTAGCCAAGATCCTTTATTAGGCATAAAACATGGGCAAGGGCTAAATATCGCTAGCCATGGTTTCTTAGGCTTTGCCGCGATGGCCGCTGATGATCTAGACCAAGCTCTATCTTTAGCCATTCGTTACGCAAGAACACGAACTTTGCTAGCCGACCTGCGCTTTCACAAAGAAGACGATAGTGCCGTCATCCAGATATCTCGCCTAGCCTCTTTGCCTAATACATTCCCTTTTGTCGTCGAAAATATAATTTCCAGTTTCATTGCCGCTGCTCGCTTCTTAGTGAATAAGCAAGAACCGCTATCCGCGGTGATAAAGCTTGCCTACTCTGCAAAAGTTGACCCGCAAGAGTACGAGCGCCTACTTGGTGTTCCCGTTCTATTCGACCAGCCTTACAATCAAATCTGCCTACCGGAGTTTTTACTAGAAAGCCCTGTATCCACAGCGAATGCGACATCACGAGGATTAGCAGAAAGTGAATGCGAGAAATTATTAGCCCAGCTCGATCAAGGTCAAGACCTAGTTACGCAGATCCGCCATCAATTAGAAAAATTAAAAGCTTTTCCTACTTTACCCATCATTGCCAAAACAATGAACAGCAGCCCAAGAACAATAAATCGTCAGCTCGCGCAATTGAATACCACGTACCAACATATTCTTGATGAAGCCCGCCGCGAAAAAGCCATCGAATTATTAAGCCACAGCAAAACAAGTATCGAGAGCATCGCGACACAATTAGGCTATAACGACCCCTCAAACTTTGGCCGTGCCTTCCGTCGCTGGTTAGGGAAAAGCCCTAGGGCTTTTCGTAAAGATTTATAAAAGCCTGTGGCACAAGTGTACTGATAAGGTAGATTCTTAAGTTCTGTTTAATGAACCATGCTTTTAACAAAGTTTTTAACATAGCTTTAACACTGACTTTCAATCATGATTTTGATTTAGCGCAGTCCATACCTAGCACTAAGGTTTACTTTTAGTCGGTAATCAGTAGGATGATCTTCGTAGCTAAATCCAAAATCATAATAAAATAGCACCGAATACAAACATGACCAGTCTAAGCCACAATAATGCTCAGCGCCCATTACAAACTGCGCTAGGAAATGCCGTTAACGGCTACTTCCAACAACAAAATATCGCAAAAACCGGTGATACCGCTCTTTACCGAAAAGCAACCATCATCTTGTTCATGCACATCACCTCTTACACCTGTTTTTTTCTTTTAGCCGAACCTTATTCATGGCTAGCGTGGGCCTTTCATGGCTTCACCACCGCCCTTGTCGGCTTTAATATCATGCATGATGGCGCTCACGGCAGCTTTACCAAAAACAAGAAAATTAATTCCTTAGCGGCTCATACCTTCAACATCATTGGCAGCAACGCTTTTTACTGGAAGCAAAAGCACAACTTAAATCATCACCCTTATACCAACGTAGCTGCAGCGGATGAAGATATTGAAGCTTTTGGTTTACTGCGCATGAGCCCTGATAAACCTCGTCATTGGTTCCACCGCTGGCAGCACATCTATGTTTGGGCACTGTATCCACTCACCAGTTTATTCTGGTTCTTCGTTTTAGATTTTCTGGCGTATTTTAATCAGAAGATTGTCGATCAAGAATTTTCACAGAAATACCAAGCAAAAGACTCCGCCATTTTCTGGTTGAGTAAAGCGTTCTATTTAACAGCTTACCTTTTCATTCCAGCCCATTTCCTAGGCTGGGAAACCGTCATTATTGGCTTCTTATGCCTGCACGCCGTCATGGGAGTGCTATTTGCCGTGGTCTTCCAGCTGGCCCACGTAGTTGATAAAACAGAATTCCCACAACCTGATGAACATGGCAATCTGCCGTATGAATGGGCTGCCCACCAATTGGCAACCACAGCGGACTTCGCACCCAAAAGTAAATTCACTACCTGGTGCGTTGGCGGCTTAAACTTTCAAGTTGAACACCACCTATTCCCTAGAATTAGCCATACCCATTACCCAAAGCTGCATAAGATTGTGCGTGAAGTATGCGCTCAAGAAAATATTGAGCATCGAGAGTACCCAACCGTTTGGCAAGCGATCGTTGGTCATGTAAAACACCTAAAAAGCATGGGCCAAGCTTAGGTTATTTTAACCACCTAGTTGCCAACGTAAGCCAAGCAGATTATCTTAGCGCGCCTACTCACTATCTTGAGTAGGCTTTTCTTCGGCAAAATTTCAGCGTTAGGTGATAATTTATGGAATATCCTCAGTTTTTGGTCATCGATGCCAGCTCCTACGAGCTTGATGGACACCCCATTGCCATTGCCTGGTCACTCACCGACGGCACGATTAAAAGCACCCTAATTCAACCAGAAGAAAACTGGACCGAATGGGATTCAGGCTTAGAAGAACTTCATGGCATGACTGAAGAAATATTAATTCAGTCCGGCGAACCTGTCTGGGAAGCGGTTAAAGAATTCGAATTCGACTGTGAAAACTCATACTACCTAGTGCAAGATGCCGAGCGCACCATGGAGCTCTTAGAGCGCATGTACGACGCCTACGACAAAGAACCAGGTTCAGACCTAATCGGCATCCATGAATGGCACCCAAGTGAAACCGAAGAACGCTATGAGATTATGGAAGATTTACGCAGCGACTTAGAGCTAAGCCCCCACCGCTGCGAAGACAACGTAAGATTAATGCTGGAAATGTGGGTCCGCGTGAACGATGCGGAGCATCGCAGCCCAGCGGACGACTAGCAAGAAGTGATAGGCCGGAAACGCGATAAATACTAATAAACATCGCAGCCCAGCGAACGACTAGCACGAAGTGATAGGCCGGAAACGCGATAAATACTAATAAACATCGCAGCCCAGCGGACGACTAGCACGAAGTGATAGACCGGAAACGCGATAAATACTAATAAACATCGCAGCCCAGCGGACGACTAGCACGAAGTGATAGGCCGGAAACGCGATAAAATTCAGAAAGCTTCGTAATGCAGGGTTCCATGGAAGGACAACTTGATTGCGCAATCCCTTCTCAAGCACTGCATTAGGTAATTCGTTTGAGGGCACGGCGTGAATCCAGCGCTCGTACCTCACTCTCCTTGGAGCCTCGGCCCCCGCATCCATGCGGCGTGAACGTCCCTAAAACAAACCACCTAATACATCGCCAAGTAAATCTATTTAGATTCAGAATAATCAACGAATCTATATATAGACAACCCTTACCAATCCAACAATTCTTTCACAAACGGCTTAGTCAGCTTACGTTGAGCAGAAAGTGAAGCTTGATCAAGCTCCGCCAATAAATCAAACAACCCCGCCATATCCCGTGGTCCACGCGTTAAAATATAACGCGCGACTTCTTCACTCATATTCAAGCCACGAACACGAGCGCGTAATAATAAGGCTTTTACTTTATCGTCATCTTCCATCGGCTCAAGCTGATAAGTAATCCCCCAGCTCAAACGCGAGGTTAAATCTGGTAATACAATACCATTATTACGTGGGCTTTCCGTTGCAGCCACCAACATGCGTGAACCAGCATCGCGCAAGCGGTTAAACAAATGAAATAACGCTTCTTCCCACTCTGGCTTACCAGCAATCGCTTCAATGTTATCCAAAGCGACCAACTGCAAAATTTCTAAATCTTCAAATACCGCGGGGTCATAAGCGACCAATTCATCTAACGGTAAATAAACGGCTTTATGTCCCAGCCCTTCCGCATAGTGACAGGCGGCCTGCAATAAATGACTGCAACCAACACCTTCCGCGCCCCATAAATAAATAAAAGGCTCACCACCTTCACGCCACTGATCTTGAATTGAATAAACCACCTGCGCATTGGGACCGGCAAAATAGTTAGCAAAGCGCGCATCGTCTCTAACCGAGACCGATAATGTCAGCTGCTCTGCTTGTGCTTCAATCGCCATTCAGGAAACTCCTACTTAAGCGCCTACTGCGCCCATTCAAATTCTGTTTCTTGTAAAATGGATAACTTATTATCCAACCGAATAATTCGCTGAACCTTATTCCAATCGCCTTCAAGGCCTAAGTACAGCTGCAGATTATCCTTATCTACTTGAGCCACTTCAACCTGACCAACACCCGACAGGCTTTGTAAATAAGCAATAACTTTTGAGTATGCGCTAAAATCATCAACCTTTCTCACCATCACGCGTACTCCTGATCGCCCACCCATAGGATCTGATTTAATAGCAAAGCGATCAGCAAAATGGCGACCAACAGCGGTCGAAGCTAATGATAATGCCGCCAACGGTGAATCACCTTCGGTTAAAATCGGCAAACGAACATCAGCGCGAAGTAGCAAGCCCTCATATTGCCAAATGCCCTCGGCAGATTGATTTAATCGCCCAGCTAATACCGCATCCGCTTGATAACGAATAGAGGCTTGTGCAATTGCCTCAGGAAACAACCACCATAATTGATCAAGGGGTAAAGCAGTCTGATCTTCTAAGTCATTGATTGGCCATAATAAAGGCAGACCACGCTCAGAAAAAGCGCGATCAAACCGGGTTTGCCATTCAGGGGATTGCTCAGAAACTAATAAACGCTCTCCGCGACCTTGAACAGCCACATCGGATTCAAACACCACACCCGCTTGGGCAAACTTAGCCTCAGCAGCCGTTAACTCGTCAACGCCAGTTTCTCTAGGAGGCTCTATCGCCAACCAGTTCAATAATAAAGGTCGGTTTTCACCCCAGACAGGGGCTTGCGCACGCTTCATTAATGGAATCACTAACGCTTTACTGAACCAAGCCTGCAGATAAACCTGCTCATCAACACTGTCTTGTTGATAGCTAAAACCCTGCATATAGCGCTCAGCATTTTGCGTCGCCGCCACCAACGTTGGGTTCGCCAATACCTCTTGGTAGCCAGAAACCTTAATCAATAGCTGTTGAAAAGCCCACTGCACACCCAGTTTTCGGCTTTCTTCACTTTGATCATCCACCGCGACACTAACGCGATAGAGATCGGAAATATTTACTGCATATACGTTAAAACTGAATAAACACAGACACAAGACGAAAAATCGCACAAAAAATCCCTGCTTCTACATTAATAGCAAAGTGCTATTGTGCCACTCCCAAGACCGATGAGCCAGCCAAACCATAATTAAGCACATAATAAGCTCACAATTTGAGTGCATAAAAATCGACAAACAGGTAGAATATGCCGCCTAAAATTCCCACATTCGGTCAAGTTTTTTAGTCACACTAATTGCTTCACTAAATGCCACAAAGCGAACGACGAGACGTATACTCATGAGCGATCAACAATCCTTAAGTTACAAAGATGCTGGCGTAGATATTGATGCGGGCAATGCCCTAATTGAACGAATTAAAGGCGTCGCTAAACGTACTCGCCGACCAGAAGTCATGACAGGCTTAGGTGGATTCGCCTCTTTATTCGAACTACCACAAGGTTACAAGCAGCCAGTAATAGTTTCAGGTACTGATGGCGTGGGTACTAAATTACGTCTTGCGATGGACATTGGTAAACACGATACCATTGGTATCGATCTAGTCGCCATGTGCGTTAACGACTTGATCGTTGGCGGTGCTGAACCACTATTCTTCTTAGATTATTACGCCACAGGCAAGCTAAACGTTGATATTGCAGCGGATGTTGTTGCTGGTATCGGTGACGGTTGTGAATTAGCCGGTGCTGCTCTAGTCGGTGGTGAAACCGCTGAAATGCCAGGTATGTACGAAGGCGAAGACTACGATCTAGCCGGTTTCTGCGTCGGTATCGCGGAGAAAGAAGAAATTATTGATGGCTCTAAAGTAGCAACAGGCGATACTCTAATCGCTTTAGCGTCTTCTGGCCCACACTCCAATGGTTACTCCTTAGTTCGTAAGATCATTGAAGTATCAAACGCCGATCTAGAGCAAGACCTTGATGGCCAACCATTGAAAGATGCCTTGATCGCACCGACTAAAATTTACGTTAAGTCGGTACTGAAGCTGATTAATGCAAGTGAAGTACACGCTCTTTGCCACATCACTGGCGGCGGCTTCCAAGAAAACATTCCTCGCGTTATTCCAGAAAATGCCAAAGCAGTAATCAATACCAACAGCTGGGATCTTCCACCTGTCTTTAAGTGGTTACAAGAGAATGGCAACGTAGACGCTTTCGAAATGTACCGCACATTCAACTGTGGTGTTGGCATGATCGCCGCCGTTCCTGCGGATAAAGCAGACGCAGCAATTGCTCTATTGAATGCTGAAGGCGAACAAGCTTGGATCATTGGCCACATCGAAGATGCGGCTGAAGGTGAAGAGCAAGTAGACCTACAAGGCCTATAGAACAATGCAAGCGAGCGAAGCAGAAAAGCCACGCATTGTTATTCTGATCTCAGGTACTGGCAGCAACATGGTTGCCATTGCCGATGCGGTTAAAGAAGAAACGATTGATGCAGAAATTGTTGGCATTATCAGTAATAGACCGACCGCAGAAGGCTTAAATAAAGCCCAAGCGATGGGTCTGCATACTGATCTTATTGACCATACACTTTACGCCAGCCGTGACGAATTTGATCATGCGTTAATTCGCATGATCGAAGACCTCAAGCCTGACCTAGTTGTATTGGCTGGGTTTATGCGAATTTTAACCGCTGATTTCACCCGTTATTACGAAGGGCGTTTATTAAACATTCACCCCTCGTTATTACCGAAATACCAAGGCTTGAATACTCATCAACGCGCACTAGATGCCAGTGATGACATTCATGGCGTCACCGTTCACTTCGTAACAGAAGAACTAGACGGTGGCCCGAATGCGATTCAAGCCATCGTGCCGATCTTGGATGTGGATAACGCCCAATTATTACAACAGCGTGTACATGAGCAAGAACATATCATTTACCCCATTGCGGTAAAATGGTTTTGCGAAGGTCGCCTTAGCATGAAAGGCAATAACGCCCTACTTGATGGCAATCCATTGCCCGATAGCGGTGTTCAATTAGACAGTCGCGACCAATAAGGTCGCGGTTCGTCGCCTTACTTTCTATTGTCATTTGATCCATCCTCGATATACTGGTTTTTTCCACGGATAGCGAATTGACATCATAATGGTTTATACCCGATTTATACTGCTACTATCTTTTCTTTTCAGTAGCTTCTCCAGTAATGCACTAGCAGAAACCTCACACCCTTACCCAGAGTTCAATGCCGACTATAATGCGACTTGGACCGGGGGCTGGTTTCCAATCAATGTCGACGCTCAGCGCTCACTGGTTTATCAAGACGATGGCACTGTCACATTAACGTTTGAAGCCGACTCGGCCATTGCCGGCTTAGAAGAAATTAGTACCTTCCGTTTTTTAGAAGATACCATCCAACCGCTTCAATACCGTTATTTACGCACCGGACTATTCAAAGAACCCGACCGCGATCAGTTATTTAACTGGCAACAAAAACAAATTGTTAATGGCGATAACCAAGAAGTCTTTGAAGGCCATTGGCACGACCTTGTGCAAGACAACCTGAGCTACAACCTACAAGCCAGCATCGATTTGAAACAGGGAAAAACCCAATTTAGCTACCCGGTATTTGATCGAAATAAGGTAAAAGACTTTAAATTTCAAATGGTCGGCTTTGAATCATTAAAAACCAAAGTAGGTATGTTGCGCACGGTTAAAGTTGAGCAAATAGAAAAGAAGAAAGACAAGAAGAAAACCTACATCTGGTTCGCCAAAGATTATGACTACCTACTGGTACGCTTAAAACAGAAACAAAAAGACGGCCAAACCTACCAGATCGACCTGACTTATGCCGACATCAATGGCAAGACGCTAGGTAAGCCGAAAAAGTAATTTAGCCATCACCTCAGCCATCATGAAAAACACCAACCCAGATGATTTCATCGCCCCCAAATGCGAAGATGAAATCGAAATTCTCTATCAGGATGAGCATATACTGCTCATCAACAAACCGACAAAACTGTTGAGCCTATCGGGGAAAAACCCCGCCAACCTAGATTCCGTTCATTATCGCCTTGTACAAGATTTCCCAACAGCGCTAATGATTCACCGCTTAGACCTAGGCACCTCGGGCATTATGATCATTGCCCTCAGCAAAGATATAAGTGCCAAGCTCAACCGTCAGTTTAGTGAGCGCCAAGTTAAAAAGACCTATACCGCATTACTCGCAGGACACATAACCAACCGCCAAGGTCGTATCGAACTCCCCATTGCGAAGGGTGAATTCCCTTACCAAAAAATTTGCCCGCAAAGTGGCAAACCGGCCTTAACGGAGTACCAGTGCTTAAACTACGAGTACACTGAGCATAACGGCCTGCCACAAGCGACAACTCGGGTCAGCTTTCAGCCCTTAACCGGCCGTACCCACCAGCTTAGAATACACAGCCAGCAACTGGGTCACCCGATTTTAGGCTGCGACCTATATCCAAATGACGATGGCTCATCAACGCGAGCTGCAAACCGTTTGAGGCTGCATGCAACAACCTTAGAATTTAACCACCCTATCAGTGGCGAGCGCATCATCGCGCAATGCGACTGCCCTTTTTAACCAGATATTTAACCCGCTTTACTAAAAGAGCCTTTACTCTCCCTGCCCATTATTTTCTAATAGGCGATTATTCAAAATCATTAATTATCACTTTCAATCTCACTTTAATGAGTACTAGGAGAAAATCATGGCCGGTTTATTACCCGATGTCGATCCAGCAGGGTTATTAGAATATTCAGTTGTCTTTACCGACCGCTCTCTTAACCACATGTCACAAGCTTTCCAAGGCGTAATGAACGACATTTCTAGCACCTTAAAAGATGTTTATAGCGCCGATGGTGTTGTCGTTGTTCCTGGTGGCGGTACTTATGGCATGGAAGCGGTTGCTCGTCAGTTTGCACAAGACAAGAAGTGCTTAGTGATTCGTAATGGTTGGTTTAGCTTCCGTTGGACGCAGATTTTCGACATGGGCAATATTCCAAGCGAAAGCATTGTGATGAAAGCCCGTACGATTGAGGAAGGCCCACAGGCTGCATTTTCTCCCGCGCCTATCGAAGAAGTCGTCGCGACTATCTTAAAAGAAAAGCCACAAATGGTTTTCGCCCCTCACGTTGAAACAGCATCTGGCATGATCTTGCCAGATGACTACCTAAAAGCCGTAGCCGAAGCGGTTCATTCCGTAGGCGGATTATTTGTATTGGATTGCGTTGCATCCGGTACGCTTTGGGTTGATATGAAAGACATCGGTATCGATGTTCTAATCAGCGCACCTCAAAAAGGCTGGAGTGCTTCTCCTTGTGCGGCATTGGTTATGCTAAATAACGATGCCCTAGCTGAAATGGAAAAAACCACCAGCTCTAGCTTTGCCTGCAACCTTAAGCAATGGCATACCATCATGGCGGCTTATGAAAATGGTGGCCACGCGTATCACGCGACGATGCCAACCGATTCTTTAACTAAGTTCCGCGATACCATGCTAGAAACCAAAGAATACGGTTTTGAAAAAGTACGCAACGAACAAATCGAGCTAGGTCAAAAGGTTCGTGCTTTATTAGAAAGCAAAGGCATTAAGAGTGTTGCGGCGGAAGGCTTTAAAGCCCCAGGTGTTGTGGTTAACTTCACCACCGATGGCGATATGCAAAACGGTAAGAAGTTTGCTGCTCAAGGGATGCAAGCGGCGGCTGGCGTTCCATTGCAATGCGACGAAGGCCCAGACTACAAGACGTTCCGTCTTGGCTTGTTCGGCTTAGACAAGTTGCACAACGTCGACCGTACAGTAGCCAATCTTGAATCCGTGTTAGATCAGATTCTATAGCAGTCGGACTGACCGATTTCGCGTATTCATTACGATACGCGGAATCAACTTCTAGCAGATTCCATTACCTACCCACTATGTATATAAAACCCAACTGGCGCATCCTCACCATAGGTGACGGCGATCTTTCTTTTTCAGCCTCTCTTTGGCAAAACTTCCAACCTAAGCAGCTCACCGCCACGGTATTTGATAGCCAGCAAACTTTAGAAGATAAATATCAACATCACGCCATTGATCAATTAAATACAGACTCAAACCAACAAGTACTATTCGGTTTTGATGTCACTAACCCTAAAACTTGGCCCAAAGACTGGAGTGTATTAAAGGAACAACAATTTGACCTTGTCATCTTTCAGTTTCCATTAGTACCGGCCTTCGAAGACCCTGAGTTTTTTCATAAAATGGGTGACATCAGTGTTAATACTTTGAACCGCTTATTATTGCGCCAATACTTAGTTCACTGCGAAAAGTACTTTTTAGATCCTGATGGGCCACAGCTGTGTTACATCACTTCAAAAGATGTGAAACCCTATTGCGAATGGAATATCGAAAATAGCCTCAACCGAGATCTAGAAAACATTCAATACCTAGGCTCCATGCTTTTTGATATTAATAAATTTCCTGGCTATAAAGTCCGCAACGTCGACCGGGATAAACACGTAAAAGATACCCAAGGTATTACCTGCGTTTGGAGCCCTAAAACTCAGCCAAGCGAAAACTCAGAAAATCATGATGAGAGATTAATAGCGCGATTAGAGTCAAAAACGCATCAAGAAAAAGACTGCTGTAAAATTTGTAAAGCAGGCCCCTTTGTCTCCACTCAAGATAAAATTCTGCACGAGCAAACAAAAAAACACCGACTGATGCAGCAATACGAAGATCAATTTAACCAAGCGATTCTTTAAACTATTAATCACTAGAATATCCCGCTATTGATACCCTGCATGGTATTAACGCTTGTTGACCCGAATTACCATTATGCTCTGCAACCGTCACCGATATTGTATCTAAGAAAGATTCATCCTAATAACAATAATGACAGGTACAGATATGCTGAACTTAAAAAAATCATTCCAACATATAGCACTGGTTGCGTTTAGCAGCAGCCTATTAATCGGCTGTGGTGGCGAAAGTTCCTCGAACAATACGACTCAACTATCGCCAGAAGAAGACAACTGTTTTTGGGTTGGTCCTTACTCAAAAGACAATCCTGCTACCAATTTTGCTTATCCAGATAATGGTGCCCGTTATTGGCATGCCGGTTATGACATTCCTGCCGGAGCGACACTGAAATTAAACGGCCAATTTCCTTATGCCCGCTACATGGGGCTAAACAGTTATTATGGCGGTGATAAAAGCGCCATTAATTATGCAGCCCCCGTTCATTCCATCGCGGATGCGGCTATGCAGCCAAACACAGGCTCGATTAACCCGTTTATAGATGGTGCCAGCCGTAACAGCGAATTCCGCGACTACCAAGTGACGTTAGCTGCAGGCAATACCCCTGAAAACGTGCCGGCCAATACCTTATATGGCAACGCTCAAGGGGATGATAATACCGTGATCCTGTATCGCGTCTATGTACCCGATGCAGGCAAAGACATACAGGGCGGCGTATTACTACCTAAGCCAGAACTTACCCTAGAAAATGGCGAAGTATTAACTGGTACTGCAGCTTGTGACGCTCTAAAGGTTGATACCGACATTCTAGAAACCCCCTTCATTCCTGATGCCACCTATAACTTCCTACGCTCTACTGGCAATCCTGCACAAAATAACTTAAATGAAGATGGAAAAACCGTACGCTGGAAAGCCGCCTACAATTCCACTTATGCTAACCAATGCTCTTTCTTAAACCAATGCGAGAGTAATCCAGTACGCTTGGTGAATTGGTATGCCAATGAAGATAACCAATACCTTTCCGCCTTTATCGATCGCGAAATAAAACCGGTTGTTGTCATTCGCGGTAAGATCCCGAATGTTCCTACCACCCTTAATGGCGAAGCAACCTTCGATAATACTCAATCACAATTACGCTATTGGTCTATTTGCCAAAACGAATACTTCTCGCAAAAAGTGACCGAATGCCTATATGACGAGCAAGTGCACATTCAACCGGATGGTAAGTTCTTAATTGTTACGAGTTTATTAGAAGACAAGCCAAGCAACGCGACCAGCGAATGTGGTAATGGCTTTATTGAATGGTCAAAAGACGGTGATGGTTTTGCCATCAGAGAAGGTATGGAAAACAACAGTGGCGATGGCTTATTAGTCGTACGTAATATGCTGCCATCTGCAGGCTTTAACCAAGCCGTGCAAAATACAGCGACCCCAGGCGATGAGGCAAGCATTATGGGGGAATTCCTACCGACTGCTGAGTACTTTACTAAAGCCGAATTTGAAGCCTTAGGCTGCGATGCTTATAACAGCTTATAAACAGCGGCAATAAGGTAATAAGGTAATAAATTAAAGCTGGGCAAACAAAGTTTGACCCAGCTTTATAATCTCTAACCTTCTAGCTGAACCTGGTACGATTCACCTTCAAATTCAATCACATCACCCGCCACAATCTGCTTACGCTTTTGTGTTTCAAACTCGCCATTCAACTTAACTTGGCCGTCTGCAATCGCCGCTTTCGCTTCAGCTCCACTGGCACGAAGACCTTCAAACTTAAGGATCTTATATAGCTCAACAGGCTCTTTATTGATAAATACTTGGTTCATCAGGTCTACTTCATAGGCAAAATAATAAGGCGCTAAAATACCATGAATCCCTAGAAATACCATATATTAAGGCTTACACTGGCAAGATAATAACAATTAATAACTTTTATAAGAAAAGCGGCCTCCCTATGGTGTCACGATTTATATATAGCAGCTTACTCTTCCTCTTTGCCATAGCATCGCAACTAAGCTTTGCGACTGAAGAAATTATCAAAGTTTATACGTATCACGATAAACCTCCGTATGTCATATTTGGCCAAGAATCGAATACCATACAAGCGGGCATCTACTTAGAATTGGTCAACCATCTTAATGCCAATAGCAGCGCCAATAACGATGGCCTACGTTATGAGTTATCTTTCTTACCTAGAGTACGCTTAGAAAGCCAATTAAAAACACAACAACTCGATGGTATCGTCATCGGAGTGAACCCGCTTTGGTTTGGTGATAGCACTAAACAAAAATACCTATGGAGTAATACTTTCATGGACGATAAAGATATTTTCTTAGTGAACAGTGATAGCACCATTGAGTTTCAACAAGCATCAGACCTTAAAGGCCTAACTATCGCACTGGGTAGAGGAACGTATTACAAAGGGATTAGCGAGTTAATTAAGCAAGGAAAGATTAAAGCAGCTTCCACTAATAGCAGCCAACAAAATCTTGATATGCTGGCTTATCAAAGAGCCGACATCACCATCATGAGTGAGCTCACCGCCAATTACTTCTTCAATAACGGTTACCCAAGAAGTGCTTTCAAAATACTCACTAAACCACATGATACTTTTCAGCGTTCATTATTAATTCCTAAATCCCAAAGTCACTTATTAGTCTTTATCAATCGAGCTTTGAACAAACTCAATTTGAATAGCGACTGGTTGGTTGAATATGATAATTGGTTGGTCAGTATTTAATACCGAGATTTTCCTGAAACTTTATATTATCTTTTATCCCAGGAGCAATAGTCATAACCCGAGAGAGTTCACCTCTACAGCTATAAAATTTCTATAAAATGACTATAAAGATTGTAAAACTCACCGTTGCCCCACCTTATTCAGACCATAATCGCCATCTTTCCTTAAATATCACTGCAGCCATTGAGAGTCATTAAACAAAA
>Ga0209707_1000064_pt1 | contig 70662 bp, 56 predicted proteins | sample EN4Hudsemesocosm_FD_184630 | JGI IMG/M metagenome (GOLD analysis project Ga0209707, IMG submission 184630) | Methane-oxidizing microbial communities from mesocosms in the Hudson Canyon - EN4B Hudson Canyon (SPAdes) (version 2) | ecosystem: Environmental > Aquatic > Marine > Cold seeps | place... | reverse complement strand
ACTGGGGGCCTTCCATCTACAGAACGGACATTTTTTTAATGCTGGGGTTCATTATAAAAGTGTTAGCTTCTCTCGCTTTGAGTTCTCTTCAACGGCTAAAACAGAGGATCTTAATGACGCATTATTTGCCAATCCGGCAGTCCAAACACAGCTTCAAACTGACCTAGACAATCGCTTAACTGAAATAAATATACTCAGAGCAGGAACTAACCCTACCGCTTGCATACGGGATTCCAGTATGGAAAATGCGTGTATTGGCACCATTGATACCAATACAAATCAACAAGTGGTTTCATTATTAGAGTATTGGGAACTGCGTAAATTCAAACCCGAGGAAACCCAAGGAGTCGTATTTGAAGACATGACGTCTTGGAGTGGCTTGATTGGCTGGGGTTACGATAGCTACTTTGTCGACCAATCTCTGGGGATGCGCTACAAACTGGCGACTCGAATAGGCGCTTCTCTATATGAAAACGTATTGAATACCGAGAATAATAAATCCCTTACACGTAATTTTGGCGGCGATTGGGATGTGCATTTATTGGCAGGAGTTGGCTATCAATTTCAGAAAGAAATCGGCGTCGTTTTCACATTAGAACTGAATGGTTCACATCGTTCAAAGCTACAGGTGGGCAATGAGAATACTTTCTTACCCGACAATACTCTGTGGGCACTAAGCCCACAAATCGCCGGTTTTTGGTCATTCTAATTCAGCAATGACCAACAGCAAATTGGTTATTGAACTAGTTAGTTATTGAACAACTTGATCAATAACTAACTCAACCGTCTCTTCAGATTTAACTGAGACTGGCTTTAGAACCCCTTGTAAATCACCAGGATTGGCCATTGGCTGCCCACCCTTAGCAACACGAGCAATGATCTGAACTTCTTCAAATTGGCTTAATGCTAAACCCGGCACCATGCCCTGACTATCATTTAATGTTACGACTTGTGGTAAGTCTTTGGCTAAAATTCTTATCGCCGCAAGTGGCATCACAGGACCCGTAACCGCTTTAGCTAACACAAATACCGCATCGCCTTCTGCCAGTTGAGACTTCAATTCAGCGCTGATCGATACTTTTACTTTAACTTCAGCACGCTTCATCCAGCTTAGATCAACGGTCTTGCCTTGCGCTTCTAAACGAGCAACAACACGCTTAATCCCCTGCTCTAAAGCACCCGCTTCAGGGCTGCTCGACATGTTAAACCAAAGCGCTTTCCAATGAGCAAATGCGTCTTCAGGACGATCTAACTCAAAAGCTATTATTCCGCCTAACCCTAACGCTTGAGAGTTACCTGGCTCTATCGCCAACGCTTTTTCGATATAAGAATAAATCGACTCACTCGGCTTTTGCTCGGCAATATAAAACTTGCCTTGAGCAATCTGAACTAACGTCGCCGCTCGGTCTGCTTTCGCTTCTAACGGCAAGGCTAATAGAATTTTCTCGAAGGTTGCGACACCTTCCCTATACTGACCATCGGCAAATAACATACGCGCATATAAATAAATCCATTCACCATTTTCTGGCTTATTAATCGATGCTTTACGTAAGCTTTCTTTTAATGTTTGCTGCTCTTCATCGCTTAACTTGGCCTGCGACATTTTATTCAGTAATTGAGTGGCGACCATCTCATCTTGCGCCCCCATATCTTGATACAAGAATAAAACACTTGAAACCATCACCACAAAAATACCAAATGCCGTTAGAATTTTGGCTTTTGGGCTAACATCACCAGCACTTTTAGTATCAGTATCGGATGAGACCAACTCATAATCCAACTCCATCAGCATTTGTTCGCGTTCATCATCACCGTAATCTGCCTCAGCGATTTCTTGCTTGCGCTGTTCATATAAGCGTAAGTTTTCCGCTTCTCGGCTTATTTTCAAATTGCGATGAGAAAAAGCAGGCCACACTACAAAACCTAACGTCACCAATAATAGAACTAGAGTAATAATCATGAATCTTGTTTCTCACTTTTCTCAACAGACTGCTTTCGAGCGGCTTGTAACTCAGCCAACTTAGCTTTTTCTTCTTCACTCAACGGCTGTGACTCTTTACGACCACGAGTTAGGCTAATAATCATAATTAACGCAATAAATGCCATAACACCCGGCGCAAACCATAAGAAGAAAGTATTCTCTTGCACTGGCGGATTGTAACGAACGAAATCACCATAACGGTCTACTAGATAAGTGACGATCTCATCATCACTTTGCCCTTCAATCATCAACTCATAAACCTTATCACGCATATCTCCTGCGACAGGCGCATAAGAATCCGCAAGGTTTTGGTTTTGGCATTTAGGGCAGCGTAAATCTTCTGCCAATACATCAAAACGCTTTTTATCCACCTCATTATCAAAAGGATAAAGATGACCATTCACCACGGCAAAGCTGGAAAGAGAAAATAGAGATAAACAAATCGCGAACAACAACTTCATTATTTAGCCTCCCCTTTAGGGGCTATGCCTTTCGAATCAGCAGCTTCAGTATCTGTGCCTTTAATATGTGTCTTCATTTGCTCAAAGACTCCCTTGTACTTCTGCCAAACACGAAGATTTAAATCCCCCACGTGTTTTGCGCGAATAATTCCGTCACCATCAACAAAAAAGGTTTCTGGTGCACCGTATACCCCAAGCTCCAAACCTAACTTACCTTTTGGATCGCTAATATTAAATTCATAAGGATTACCATAATCACGTAGCCATACCTTCGCTTCGTCATCGTCATCTTTATAATTAATACCGATAATTCGTACACCTTCTGCGGCCAGCGTATTTAAAAACTCATGCTCGGCTTTACAAGTAGGACACCAAGTTGCCCAAACATTAACCAGCATGGGTTTACCCTGTAAATCCGACTGGGTTAACTGTTTTTCGGTTTCAACTTGCTGCAAAATAAATTGCGGAAACGGCTTACCAATTAATGGTGAAGGTAAAACGTCTTTATCTTCTCGGCCAATACCGCTTCCCAAGAAGATGGCCATCACCACAAAAATAATCAGCGGAACAAACAACATCGTGCGATTCATATTAACTACCCAATTCCATTCTTCTCTAAGCTAAAGGTCTAAGCTAAACGTTTAAGCGCTTTTAACACGCATGCGATAGCGTTTATCCAATATCGCTAATAAACCACCCAACGACATAAAGAGGGAACCAAGCCATACCCAACGCATATAGGCTTTAACTTGCAAACGCATAGCCCAAGCACCATTTTCTAATGGTTCACCCATGGAAACGTATAGATCACGGAATAATCCCGCATCGATCGCAGCCTCCGTCATCATAGAACCTTTCACTTTATAACGACGCTTTTCAGCATGTAAGGTTGCAACGAGCTCATCACCTTGGAAGATTTCGAAAACACCCACATGAGCACTGTAGTTTGGCCCTTGCTGAGTACCGATTTGAGCAAACTTAAACTCATAACCCGATAACGTAGCGCTTTCACCCGGGTACATTTTCAATGCCTTTTCGACACTGAAGTTACTCACTACAGCAATACCAATAACCGTAATCGCCACACCTAAGTGCGCAATGACCATGCCCCAATAGCTCAAGCTTAACTTCGACAATCGACTCAACTGGCCCTTGGATTTCGTCCAAACATCGCGAACAGTTGTCGCAATCAACAATGTTGCGATAAACATTCCGAAGGCAACTTTAAAATTCATTTCACCGGCATGAACCAAAGGAAATACTGCCGCTACAAAGATGGCTAAGATAACGGAGCCGGCAATTTGACCCAGCAATAACTTACCCGACATTGTTTTCCAGCGCGACATCGCACCAATACCGGCTAAGGCGGTTAATGCCGAAGCCAAAGGAACAAACATGGTATTAAACCAAGCTGCACCTACCGATAATTTCTCTCCAGTTATCGAGTCAACGATTAGTGGATACAAGGTGCCCAATAAGATCGTTAGGGTCGCAACCACCAACAATGCATTATTGGCTAATAAAAAGCTTTCTCGCGACAACAATTTAAACTTACCGGCGGAAGATACTGTCGGTGCTTTCATTGCGAAAAGTGTTAACGAGCCCCCCACACAAAGGCCGAGTAATATAAGAATGAATACTCCACGCTCTGGGTCTGAAGCAAACGCGTGTACAGACGTTAAGACACCAGAACGTACTAGGAAAGTTCCTAACAAGCTCAAAGAGAACGCAAAGATGGCTAATAACACGGTCCAGCTTTTAAAGACCCCACGCTTTTCTGTCACCGCTAGCGAGTGAATCAAGGCAGTACCGACTAACCAAGGCATAAAGGATGCGTTTTCAACCGGATCCCAGAACCACCAGCCGCCCCAGCCAAGCTCATAATATGCCCACCAGCTACCTAAAGAGATACCCAGTGTTAGGAATACCCAAGCAGCGGTTGTCCATGGACGAGACCAGCGCGCCCAAGCCGCGTCTAAACGTCCGCCTAATAAAGCCGCGATAGCAAAAGCAAACGCCACAGAGAAACCCACATAACCCATATACAGGGTTGGTGGGTGAACAATCAAACCAAAATCTTGCAATAAAGGATTTAAATCTGCGCCATCAGTAGGAATGGATGGCAAGCTGCGATCAAATGGATTAGAAGTGAACAAGGTGAAGAGGATGAAACCAACACCCACCATACCCATTACCGCGATCACTCGCGCGACCATGTCTAGCGGTAAAGTACGACTAAAGAGTGCAACAGCAGCGCCCCATAAGCCCAACATCAGAACCCAAAGTAGCAATGAGCCTTCATGAGCCCCCCAAACCGCACTGACTTTAAACTGTGTCGGTAAAAGGCTATTACTGTTATTAGCAACATATGCGACTGAAAAATCGTCAATGACGAAGCAATAAGTTAACGCCGCAAAACTGATCGTTAAGAAAACTGCTTGGCCTAACGCCATAGGTCTTGCGTATTGCATCAACCATTCACGATTGGTTTGCGCCCCGATTAAAGGAACAATAGATTGCACACACGCAAATGCGAGGGCAATTAGGAGTGCTATGTGTCCGTATTCAGCTGCCATTTCTAGTACTGCTTTTCAGAGGTTGGTTGTGTTTGGTATGCAGAAGGTGAATGCTGCACTTTTTCTACAGTATTTTTTTGCAAGTTTTCAACGCCGTCTTTATGAGCTGAATCTAACGCATGCTTCACTTCTGGAGACATATATTCTTCATCGTGCTTAGCTAATACTTCTGAAGCGATCATTACGTTACGCGAGTCGACCTTTCCGAGTGCAACGATGCCCTGACCTTCGCGGAATAAATCCGGCAAGATACCTTCATATTCAACCGTCACATTCACAGCACCATCGGTAATATCGAAGCTTACTTGCAGACCATCGTCACTACGAGTCACACTGCCTTCAACCACAAGGCCACCTGCACGAATTGTTTGTCCAGGCTTCACTTCACCATTAGCTATTTGTGTCGGGGTCATAAATAAATCAATATTCTGACTAAGAGAGAACATCATCAAGCCCACGGCTGCGCCAAGACCGATTACCATGAATAAAATCAGAATCAGTCGATTCTTACGCTTCGGATGCATTTTTCTTCTCCCGACGCTGAAGGCGCGTCTGTTGTTCAATCAATTTTTTACGCTGGCGAATTGGTGCAAGGATATTTGCGATAATCACCAAGGCGGTAATGCCATAACAAAGCCACACATAAAAACCGTGCTTACCCATGGCTAAAAATTCTGCAAAGCTATCAAAAAACATATTAGTACTTTTCCTCTCTACCCTTTATCGCTCTGCTTGCGCCTGAATTAGCTTTTTCACCCAGTTCTTTTTACGCTCATGCCATAACACTTGATTGCGTGTACGCATAAAAATCAAAGTAGCGAATAACAAGTAAAAACCGACAATCATAATCAATAGAGGAATCAACATATCCATGGCCATGGTTGATTCTTCAGTCAGTTTCAACGTCGCAGGTTGATGCAGTGTATTCCACCACTCTACGGAATATTTAATAATAGGAATGTTGACTAGGCCAACCAAGGACAAAATCGCCCCCGCTTTTGCTGCAGTATCTTCAGTATCCATGGCTTTTTGCAGCGCCATCACACCAAAATATAAAAACAGTAATAACAGCATAGAGGTTAGGCGTGCATCCCAAACCCACCAAGTTCCCCAAGTCGGCTTACCCCAGATAGCCCCCGTCATCAGAGCAATAAAACAAAAGCTAGCACCAATCGGCGCAATAGAGGCTGCCACCCAAGCGGCCATTTTCATTCGCCAGATTAAGAAGATAGCCCCAGCGATCGCCATCATGGCATAAGCGCTCTGAGCAAGAATGGCCGCAGGTACGTGAATATAAATAATACGGAAGCTATTACCTTGCTGATAATCAGCTGGTGCAAAAGCAAGGCCCCAAACAGTACCCACGATCATGCACAGCGCCGCTGGAATCGCAAACCAAGGCAACCAGCGTGCTGATATTTCGTAAAACCATTTTGGCGACCCCATTCGGTGATACAGTCGTTTTAACGCTTCCCACATAATCTATATTCCAAATACTATTGTTAAATTAACGTGAAAGATTCAATTTCAATGCACCCGCTACCGCAAACGGAGTAAGGGTCATTGCGATACATAAAAACGAGGCTAAAAAGCCCAATTGTCCAGCATATTCCATTTCAATGCCCGCATGATATACCGCGCTGGCGCCAAAGATGAGTATAGGAATGTAAAGAGGCAAAATAACCAGACTTAATAGCAATCCGCCACTGCGCACTCCTGCCGTTAATGCCGCTCCTACTGCTCCTAATAGACTCAAGATAGGCGTACCTAATAACAAGCTAAAAAATAATGCACTGTAGGCTTCTTCCGGCAAATTCATCATTAAAGCAAGCAAAGGAGCGACTAACGTGAGAGGTAAACCACTGATACACCAATGAACAAAAACCTTACCAAGTGCCATGGCGTACAAGGATTCACCAGACGCTAACCACTGCTCTAAAGTGCCATCTTCAACATCGGCTTTAAATAAAGCATCTAAAGATAATAAGGTCGCTAATAAGGCAGCGACCCAAACCACACCCGCGGCGATTTTAGCTAAGAACTTAGGGTCTGGATCAACCGCCAATGGAAATAGCGCCAATACCATCAAGAAAAACATCAATGGGTTCAGCCATTCTCCAGGGTTCCGCGCAGCAATCACCAAGTCACGCTTTATAGTTGCAACGACTAAACTCATTTGTGCATCCCCAACTCAATTTGGCGCAAAGCAGGAATGTCATTTAAAGCATGGTGACTGGTAATTAAAACAGAGCCGCCAAATTCAACGTGTTTTGCTAGCTGACCCTCTAACCAATCAACTCCCGCTTTATCTAACGCGGTGAAGGGCTCATCTAAAATCCAAAGGGGTGTTGGGGTTACTAATAATCGCGCAAGTGCTACTCGACGCTGCTGCCCAGCGGAAAGCTGCTGACAAGGAACATCTTCATAACCTGCCAAGGTGACTTCTTCTAGCGCCTGCCAAAGATCATCTTCTTTCACTTCTGGCCAACTGCTGACAAACCAACGCAAATTCTCTAAGGGGGTAAGCACTTTTTTTATCGCAGATAGATGACCGATATATAAGCGCTGACGAGCATAATCTTGAAAGCATTCTTGGATATTCTCATCGCACCAACGAACCTCACCTTCAAAATCTTGGTTCAACCCCGCCATTAAACGTAATAAGGTCGTTTTACCCGCCCCATTAGGGCCCACTAATTGAATGAGATCACCTTTTTTCACCGATAAATTAAGATCTTCAAACAAGAGTCGATCATCGCGTTCACAACTCACGTTATGCGCGGATAGATCACAGTGTGTGGTAAACCTGCTTGATGGATCAACAGGTACTGAGCGGGTCATAATATTCCTATAATATTTATGTGCGTTTTATAGCTCGCATTATAAACAGATTCATAGCCTGCAGGTACTAAATGTCGGCCTCAAGATTGATCTAGGTCGGTCGATAGTATGAAATAGTGACCTATGCCCTGTTTATTTATCCCTTTGCGAAGTAAATAAACCCCTATAATCAATATGTTATCGACTAAAGAAGCACTTTAACGATGGATAGAATCCCCCTCATTAACCCGAAATTGATCAAGGTTGTCGCAGCAAATGCACAAAGCCGACCTACATCAGTTCTACAGGCCGAGGTGATCGCATCTGAACCGTTAAAAGACTCCAATAGTCAGCAGTACAAGGTCACTCTAAAAATCGGCCAGCAGCAATTAGAAACCATTAGCTCAGAAAACTTTAAAAAGGGCTCTCAGCTCGAAGTTAAAATAGCCCCTGGACCGGAATTAAAGATACTGCAAAATCAGCCACCAGCAGCAGTAGTTAGTCGTAGCCAGAATACAAGTGCCCCAGCTCAATTGGCGATGCAACAGTTATTAGCGGATCGTATTCCTAATATTCAAACCCAAGAACTGCCTAAGTTGATTGATCAGCTTAGCCAGTTGCTTTCTACAGGAAAAATAGCGCCGCCACTTGGCGCTGCGACGAGCACTACGACAACCAGCACTATAACCAACACAACGACCAGCAATTCCAGCTCAACCAATGCTTCAACGCACATCAATACGATGGGAATAGAAGCTAAACAAGCAGAAAGCAGCTCAGCTAAAAGCAGTACACAACAATCTATTGCAAACCTAGCGTATAAATCGCTCTCGGCTTCCCTAGAGCAGAACACAAAAGCCTCATCATTAACTCAAGCTCAGCCATCGACTAGCGACAATGTGAATAAGACGTCAGACACCACACCATTACAGCAGGTTAAAACCTGGTTACAGCAACTGCCTAAAAGTGAAGATATTGGCCATAGTATCGGTTTACGCAATGCGGTAAATAATGCAGGTCCTAGGGCAGAAATCCAACTAAGTCAGCTTGCCCAGCAACTGATTACTCTAAATCAAAAAGGTGATAATCCCGCAGAAAGACTCAGTGCAAATTCTCTTTTTCAACAATTACAGAAGATTCAACAGCAAGTCCTAACCAGTGCCCCAGAGGCTAGTTCAAAAACAGAGCTTACTAAAACAGAGCTTACTAAAACAGAGTTAGCCCAGACTGATTTAGCAAGCTTGGTTAAAAATACAGCAAAGACCTTAGCCACCAATACACAACAGGTTCTCGAAAGTTTAAAACTCAGCCCAAAGAGAATTGAGGGCCAAGGGCCGACTCCGCTAATGACAACGGCGATGAAGTCGCCTGTAAATACGCCAACAGGCTCTACGGCTAATCCAGCTATATCGAATTGGCAAAACCCATTACTCAATAGCCAAACTTATGCAAACATCAATAACTTAATGCAGGACCCTTTATTACAAAACCCAAGCTCAAATAATAAGTTTGCCTTAAGTCAGATACTGATGACCCAAGGAGAACCGCCACAAGTACCGCTAAACTGGCCAGAACGTTCAGGTAATGACGCGACAATATTACGCACCCTGCAAAATTTATTAGCTCATATTGAACGCGAACAAGGGGTACAAATGCAGAGCTCTGATAACAGCCCTGCCAACTCTCCAGTGCAGCCAACCCCGCAAAATCAACATTGGCTACCGTTATTAATAAACCATCAGCAACAATTACAGTTAATTGAATTTTTTATAGATAAAGAAGAAAGAGAAAATAGCCAAGGTGAGAAAAAAAACCATTGGTTTATCAATCTACATTTTGATTTGCCGCAGCTCGGTAAATTAGGTATTGAAATAACGATGCTTGATAATGAGTGCAATACGACCTTCTGGTCAGAATCATCTTCAACCCTCAACCAGCTATCCCATCACATTCAACCACTACGCCAGCGCCTAACCGATCAAGGGATTATCGTTAGCGATGTGCAATCTCGTCACGGTACTTTAGCTAAGCGTAAACACAACATTCAACAACGTTTAGTGGATATTAAGACCTAAAGCTTGGTCTGAGCGCTCAAAGATATGTACGGAGGTCATAGTGAAAAAAGAAGTTCTTGATGAAATACCGGCAAGTATTTTAAATGCAAAGCAAGCCATTGCTCTGAGTTATGATGGCGAGACTGCACCGACTTTGGCAGCGAAAGGAGATGATGAGTTAGCCCAAGCCATCATTCAGCTGGCTTTACAGGCACAGGTGCCTATTTATGAAAATGCGGAACTGAGTCAATGGTTAAGTAAACTAGAGCTTGGAGACGAAATCCCTCAGGCTTTGTACATTACCATCGCTGAGATTCTTGCCTTCGTTTACCAACTCGAAGGCAAGGAACCTAATAACAAATAAACATCAATCGGGCATCTATACGGCTTATCTAGACGACCTGCTCGGCTTGCTGAGTGACCGCACTCAATAACCAAGCAATATGGCATTCAACCACATCTTCCGGAATCAAATCGACGGCATCCATGAGTGTCGATAAAGCACGATAATGATAACTATCCACCAAGCCATGCAACGATGCAGTAAAAAATAATGCGAGTTGTTTTTGTCGACTATCACTTTGTTCTGCTAAAGATGGAATCGCATCAATAATCAAAGTCATCAGATGGCGCTGCCACTCTTCGACCAAACGCGCTAATTGCATCTCTAGCTCTTGATCTAGCTGCTCCGTATCTTTTAGATTCAACCGTGGCGGCTGAAACATCAACTGGTAATAACCAGGATCTTGCTGGGCAAAGCTGATTAATAATCGAGCGAATTGCTGCAATGCTTGCTCAGCATTTGTCGCTTCCCCCATCTGCTCATTCATTTGAGCAAAGAACATTTCAAAGCCGCGTAAACGCGTTTGAATGAAAAGCACTTCCTTATTGGGAAAGTAGTTATAAATATTACTAGCGGTCATCCCTAACTGACTTGCCAACTTGCGCATGGATAAATGATGAAAACCCACATCAGCCATCACTTGTGATGCACTGTCCATGATTCGTTGACGCTGAGCTGCGACTTCCTCTGGCGTAAATGGCTTCTTTGGCATAAATGCCCCCTGAGATTATTGTTTTTTTTGTTTTAGTCGATAAGCGTTCACTATAAAACGACCGTCTCTTTACAAAATCAAGAGTCTTTTTCATCTTTTTTAAAATAAACGCAAATTTAACCAACATTTACATTCATATAGGTCTTTTTCGGCCGTTATGAGCAAAGCATTAGTACTTTTTTCTAATCATTCTCTTACCCGCCCTTGATGACATAAAAATCAGTTGTTCTCGGCTCAAATACCCCATATTTCGGGGCTGAAGCATTAGAAACTTGATTCAGGACAAGTAGCCAAAAACCACAGGCACTAAAATAATTACCAATTACACAGAAATGCTCAACATAATTACTAGAAGTACTCTCATGACAGAAAAATTACACTGGGATCCAGAGCTGATCCAACGCTATAACCGTTCAGGTCCTCGATACACCTCATACCCTACCGCAGTTGAATTTAAAGTGGTTGAAAGCGACCAAGTTGAAAAGGACTTATTGAGCCAGCGGGATCCGCAAGTTCCACTTTCGTTATATTTGCATATCCCTTTTTGCGCTCACGTTTGCTATTACTGCGGTTGTAATAAAATCGTCACGAAGGATCGCTCGAAATCAGAACCTTATCTCGAGTTATTAAAAACGGAAATTGACCGTAAAGCTGAATTACTAGAAGGTCACCCGATTGTTGAGCAAATGCACTGGGGCGGTGGCACCCCTACGTTTCTTTCTGACGAGCAAATGGTCGACCTGATGGACTATTTGCGTAGCAAGTTCAATTTTAGTAGCGCCGATAGCGCAGACTATTCCATTGAAATCGATCCGCGTGAGCTACGTCCAAATACACTTAAATTATTACGTGAGCTTGGTTTTAACCGCACCAGTTTTGGCGTGCAAGACCTCAATGAAAAAGTTCAACAGGCGGTTAATCGAATTCAACCTGAGAGCATGATTCGTCAAGTCATGGTCGAAGCCAGAGAACTAGGGTTCCGCTCGATCAATATCGACCTTATTTATGGACTACCGCACCAGTCGCAGCAAACCTTTGCTCAGACCCTTGATGTTATTATTGATATGTCTCCAGATCGCTTATCGGTATTTAACTATGCTCACTTACCTGAGCGCTTTAAACCGCAACGCAGAATCAAAGAAGAAGATTTACCAAGCCCTGAAGAAAAGTTGGCCATCTTAGGGAATTGCATTACTACCCTGACAGAGGTGGGCTATCACTACGTGGGAATGGATCACTTTGCTAAAACGGATGATGAGCTATCTCGCGCCCAAGGCAATAAAGTTTTACACCGTAACTTCCAAGGCTATACCACTCACGGTGACTGCGACTTAATCGGCTTTGGCGTATCATCAATCAGCCAGATTAGTGATCGCTATTTACAAAACAGTCCTGACATTAAGGTGTACGAAGAAGCCATTACGAATAATACGTTACCCGTCGTGAAATTAATCGAAACGGATACAGACGACCTTATTCGCCGCCAAGTCATTATGGAGCTGCTTTGTCATGACCAAATGATTTTCTCAGAACTCGATCAAGAGTTTGAAATTAATAGCCGCACGTATTTCTCTGAAGAATTAGCCAAACTAAGCCCAATGGTTGAAGATGCACTATTAACCATCGATGCTAACGGGATTCACATCACAGAGAAAGGGCGTTTATTAGTCCGTAATGCTTGTATGGTTTTTGATACTTATTTGAATGCTAATATTATTCAAAGCTATTCAGCCAGCGCAGACGCGAGTACTCCTGCTAATCGCCCTCGTTTCTCCAAGGCGATTTAAGCAGCATCAGCCCCCACCTTTGATTGACTGGCCAGAAGGCTATAACCCTCCTGGCTGGCCATTCCAAAAGGCCCATTGTTTACTGTCATATTGCAAATAAACACGTTTTTCAAAAGGCTTACGTTTCGACTCTAAGCTGCGCCTCAAGGTTCGCGCCTTATCAAAGGCTGGCGCGTCTACCCAATCTTGTATATCCGTGACATACCATTGTATATACGCCTCGGCATAATACGACTCGCCAATGAGATAAGGTTTAGACAACTGCAATAATTGCTTTAAACGACCATAACCATAATAAAATCCGCCTTGTGACCCTACCCGCAGACTACTTTCTTGATCAGCAAATCCATAGCGGTAATTCATTGAAATGCGTTTACGTTTGCTACCTTCGATATTAACAACCTGAGTTTCTTTCTTACGCACCAATAGTTGGTGGTTGAAAAGCACCTCCAGCATCGCGGCATCTTTGTGCTTGCTAGAGCGCTCAATGCTATAAGGGATTTCAAACCCTTGCCAAAAAAGGGGTTGCTGTTTTAAAGCGGCATCAATAATCCGTATTGCTTGGTTATTGGTAAGAACAGGCTGAGCGTATAGTGTCTCAGTCACCATGACTAACAATAAAGTGGGGAAAAAATAACGGATAAGTGCTTTGGTCATGGCTCATTAAATTTATTCAATTCTTTGTCTCAGCATAGACTGAATTTCGGCTACCTACCGTAAAATTCATCCTTATTATTCATGCTAATGCACAACCCCCCCTGTCACACACCTGTCATCTTGAGATTCTACAGTAGTCGGCATTATCCATTACACGACAGAGATTAGATGATGACAATGCAAAGCCGTTACCAACAAAATGATCTGCGATCGACGCCTAAAACCATCGCGTCGCTAAACAAACCGCTTGAATCGAAACTGATTGCTTGCTTTAGCCAAGATCAAGATGAGATAAGACGTGCCCAACAATTGAGAGCTCGGGTATTTAATCTGGCCGAGTGTGACGATGGCTTAGACAAAGATAGCTTTGATGCAATTTGCTATCACCTTATCGTGAAAGATACCCTCGCCAATAATATTGTCGGTTATAGCCGTATTTTAACCTCAGATTTAATATCTTCTGCCGATCAGTTTTACAGTGCCAGTGAGTTTGATATCAGCCAAATCATCCAAGCGAATAAGCGCTACATGGAGATTGGCCGAACCTGCGTTGACCCGAGCTATCGCAGTGGCGCTGTTATCGGCTTACTCTGGTCAAAGATCGGCAAAACCATGAACGAATTGAATATCGATTATTTAATGGGCTGTGCCAGCATTTCTTTACTGGATGGTGGCGCAAGGGCCATCGCTATCGTTAATCACTTACGCGAAAACCACTTCACTCCCGCCAACAGCAGAGTAGTTCCAAGCATTCCTTTGCCACAATTTGATATAGACCTCGATGGAAAACAACACATACCCGCATTGCTTAAAACCTACTTACGCATGGGAGCAAAAGTATGTGGAGAAGCATTCTTAGATAAAGATTTCAATGTCGCTGACGTATTGGTTCTATTGGCTAAATCCGATATTAAAAGCCGCTACTTACGCCATTTCGCCTAACAAAATCGGTCTATTGATATGGAAAATATTTTCATCAAAACTCAGCTCGATTTGAAAACCGGTCTGAGAACAAGCTATATAGCCATTCGTTCTTTCTGGCGTGGGCTGAGGTTATTATGCTATGTCGTAATTGCCCTATTGATAATCCCTGTAATCTTCAGTTCACTGTTTAAGAATTCACCGCTGGGCAGGCGAATTGCCAGCTTTCTCTATCGGCGCTGTTATCTCAGTTTAAATATTGAAATAAAACAAATCGGCCAACCCATAAATCAACCTGCTTTATGGGTCTGCAATCATATTTCATGGTTAGATATTTTATTATTAGCGGGCAATAATACGGTCGATTTCATTGCCAAAACAGAGGTTGGTCAATGGCCTTTTATCGGCAGCATCATTAGGAAAACAGGCACATTACTCATCGACCGCGGTAATAAGTTTCAGGCGTATCGCTCTTTGCCTTTGCTACAAGATAGAATTCAATCTGGAATTCCGGTTGTAGTCTTCCCTGAAGGCACGACAAGTGATGGTAAATCAACCCTACCTTTCAAACCCATGTTTTATCAAGCGGCGATCCGCGAAGATCTAGTCATACAACCCATTGCTTTGCATTACTTAAATACTAAAGGTGAGCTAATCGACTGCACTGCATTTATTGATGACGATGAGTTTGGCACCAGCTTAAAACGTATATTGAAACAGCCCAAAATCATAGCCGTTATGCATTTTCTTCCCCCTGTGTCGGCCAAGGAATTCCATAGAAAAATACTCGCCAAGAAAAACCAAAGCGATATCGACAATAAAATTAGCCAATACCCACGTTAAAGGCACTTTTCAAACTGTCTTTATTTACAAAAACCATATTTACTGTCTCAACTACGCTGTTAGAATGCGCCTCAATTTTTAAGGTCAAACAGTATGCGTAGTAAGTTTCTAGAATGGATTGCCTCAGCGAAAGGCATTCGACAGTTAATAAATGTCTATGGGCCTTATTTTGGCGCTGGTGTGAAAGTCACTTACATTAATAAGGACTTTCGGCAGGCTAAGGTAAGCCTACCGTTGCGCTGGTATAACCGAAATTATGTGGGTGTGCATTTTGGCGGCAGTCTCTACTCCATGATTGACCCTTTTTACATGCTGCTATTAATGAATAATCTAGGTAAAGACTATATCGTCTGGGACAAGAGTGCTGATATAGAGTTTATAAAACCAGGGAAAGGCACCGTATCGGCCAATTTCATAGTCACTGATGAGATGCTCACTGAAATTAAACAAAAGACCGCCAACGGAGACAAGTTTCTACCGACTTATCCGGTAACCATTGTCGATGAATCTGGGGAAATTGTTGCTAAGGCGAATAAGACACTCTATATCAGACGTAAGCGCTAGATTCTCTGCTAATCTTTTATTATGTTTCCAAATTGGGTAGATAATAATTGTGAAAAATCTCAGTATTGCAGATGCCGTTGAGAATATTAGTGAGCTTAATAAAGTATTAGATGATGCTTATTGGGAAGCTAATAACTGTGAAGAGAAAGACCATGTTTACAATTTAAGCAGCATTTTAGCTACCGAGTATATAGAGCTAAGCAAGCTCAGCGTGCAAGACCATCACTTTGACTACGAAGTGATATCAGTTAGCCAAGAAGCATTAAAACAAGCCCTCGCTCAATTTCAACAAAGGATTCCAAAGCAGATACGCCGTCAATCAACAAAAATCCGTTTGACTGCCCTGCTTAATCAAATGATCGTTGCCCTCGAATCCTGATCCGCTTCCTTTAACTATTCTATAGCGCCCTTCCCAATGTAGAAAACCACCTAGCCTGCTAAGAAAACAGGTTGGTTTTCTACAATAACCACTTCGCTAAATCCGTTTCTGCCAGCATCTTTTGCACTGTATAAGGCTTCGTCAGCAGCTGCGAGTAATTGCTCTGGCTGAAAGTCACTTTCTGGTTCACACCAGGCAAGCCCCATACTCATAGTGACATTGTTGCTCGTACTGGAATAAGCATGAGAAATATTAAGGCTTTCCAAGGCTTGTTTCAGGCGCTCTGCGACAACCACCACACCCTCTGCTTGAATGGATGGCAACAGAACGACAAACTCCTCACCACCATAGCGAGCGACAAAATCTCGAGGTCTTTGTACGACAGCCTTTAACTGCTGAGAAACAGCGGTCAAACACTCATCCCCTGCTAAGTGACCGTAATGATCATTAAAAGCTTTAAAATGATCAATATCCATCATAATTAAGCCCAGACTGCCCTCTTCTCGACATGCACGTCGCCACTCAGCACTAAAAAACTCATCAAAATAGCGGCGATTAGCAATCTGAGTTAGACCGTCGGTCATCGACAGAGAAGATAGACGTCGGTGCTCTTTAACTTGACTCAAGTGCAGTTTAATTCGGGCCAACGTTAGGATTGGTTTAAAAGGTTTAGCAATGAAATCGATGGCACCACAAGTTAGGGCCAGTAGCTCAACTTCATCATTACTAGCCCCCGTTATAATAATAGGTACTTGTCGCATAACGGGATGTGCCAACCAACGTTGGCAGAAAGCATGGGTCTCGGTATCAAAAAAACTGTAATCCAAGATTAATAGACTGGGTAACAATTCGGTATTCTGAAACCAGAAATCTAATTGAGATTCACGGACTATGGTTGAAACTTGAGCTTCTGAACATAACAAGTCTCCCAATAAAGCTTGGTTATTCAGCCCTTTATCCGCTATTAATACTAATGGCTTAGTATCCATACTCACCTTTCCGTAAAAATCGACAACCAGCACAGAAGCTGGAAATATAAAATTACATAGTTATACAGTTCAGTTACTGAACGAACAAGTATTAACTTATCAATTCATTTCATCGACCATAATTAATAAGACTTTAATTATTTCCAATAGACACCTAAAATTAGCTATATCTAAAATAATCAACATTGATAGAGTGAGATCCAACCCAATGACACATACGCTTATATTTAAACCCCTTTTCTTTGTTGCTACTTTAGTGGGCTTAACTTTGTTAACCGCTTGCGAGAAATCCTCAGACATTGCACAAAAGAAAGAAGCACCAAAAGCTCAACCTAATATCAGCGTTAGTGAAAAGAAAGCGAAGTTTTTTGCCTATTTACAACCTATGATTATTCAAGCTAATGGCGAGGTCACGCAACAACGCCAACAGTTGTTAACATTAGCCGCCAATAGCGATTCTTTAAGTTCATCTGAACTTGAGACTTTGTCAGCACTCACTAAAACTTACCGTGTCGATAAAAAGCTAACCCCGAGCGAACAAATCGAACTGTTAAAAACTAAAGTTAATACCATTCCTGCCGCCTTGATTTTAGCTCAAGCGGCTAACGAATCCGCTTGGGGTACTAGCCGTTTTGCCCGTGAAGGTAATAATTTCTTTGGCCAATGGTGCTTTAGTAAAGGTTGTGGAATTGTGCCTAATAGCCGCAATAGCGGTGCTAATCATGAAGTTGCAAGTTTTGACAGCCCATTAGGTTCAGTTAAAAGCTACATTCGCAATTTGAATAGCCACCCGACGTATGCGTTATTACGCACATTACGCCAGCAATCTTTAAATGATGGTCAGCCAGTGAGTGGTGAAATACTCGCCCAAGGTTTAATCGGTTATTCAGAACGCGGGGAAGAGTATGTTAAAGAAATTCAAAGCATGATTCGCTATAACAAACTAAGCCGCTTTGATGCCAGCACGATTGAAGCAAGCTCTACTTCTAATTCGACTGATAAAGGATAAGTTTTGACTACCAAGGAACGACGATTTAGTGACCGCTATCAAGGAGCCAATTTAAAACTTGAATTGAGCCCTTGGCGCTGGCTAAGTTTTAAACGAGAAAAACATCCGGCACTTGTCACTAATTTTGCCGTGGGTGGTGCTGCGATCTCTACCCCGTTAAAGCTTAAAATTGGCCAAAAAGTAATCGTCACCATTCTTAGCGAACACCACAATATTAAGCAACTTCCTGCGGAAGTTGTACGCTTTGATGGTAAAGAAGTTGACTACCATTATGGCTTAAATTTTAGGTTTTCTCAGATCCCTGAAACGGCATCAAATAACGCCTTATTTGTACTCAAACAAATAGAAAACACATTAAAGCAAAATGTCCTAGTTAATTGATCTTACACAATATTTGGTCATCTGGTTGTATTAAGATGGCCGCCACTTCTACTCCGTATACTTTTTTTAAGGCCTCTCATGAGCAGTGCTAATATCCTTGTCCTTAATTGTGGCAGCTCTTCGATTAAATTCGCTATTTTCAACATGGCTAAACAAGACGTTTTAATCAGTGGATTAGCTGAACGTCTTTATGAAGCTCAACCGACCATTAATTGGTCAGGCCAATTCAAAGGCGATGCCACAATCAATGACCAGGGGCATCAGGCTGCCCTCGATAAATTGGCTTCACTATTAGACCAATGGAATATTCTCGGTACTTTAACCGGTATCGGACATCGAGTAGTCCACGGTGGGGAAGCATTTTCAGCCTCCACCTTATTAAACGATGACAACATTAGTGCATTAAAAATGCTTAACCATTTGGCGCCTCTGCATAACCCCGTCAACATGTTGGGTATTGAAGCTTGCCAGAAATTATTACCGAAATTACCTCAAGTCGCTGTTTTTGATACCGCTTTCCATCAGAGCATGCCGGAACACGCATATTTGTATGCGGTTCCTCAAGCCTGGTACCAAGATCATGGGGTCCGTAAATATGGCTTCCACGGAACGAGCTACCGCTATATAACCGGCGCCTGTGCTGAGCAGCTAAATAAGCCCATCAATGAACTCAACATACTTTGTGCTCACCTTGGCAATGGCTGTAGTGCCAGCGCTATATTAAACGGTCAAAGCATTGATACCAGCATGGGTTTAACCCCACTGGATGGCTTAATCATGGGCACACGTTGTGGCAGCATTGATCCTGGTTTAATTGAGTTCATGATGAAAGCTGAAAATGCTTCCATTGAAGACATCATGACCAGCCTCAATAAAAAAAGTGGATTACTCGGACTATCCGGTTGCAGTAATGATATGCGCACCTTATTAGCCGAAGAAGACAGTGGCAATGCGCAAGCAAAGCAAGCGATTGATGCCTTCTGCTATCGTATTGCCCGAGAACTCAGTGCATTATCAGCATCACTGCCAACGGTTGATGCTCTGGTATTTACCGGTGGTATTGGTGAGCACGCAGCTTCCATTCGTCAACGTATCATCAACTTTTGGCCAAACTCACAGATCATTTTAGACCCTGAGTTAAATGCACAAGCCGGAGATCATCAAGGTCTTATTAGCCAAGCTGAAAGCCCTAAAGCTATGGTAATTGCAACAAACGAAGAATTAATGATCGCCCAAGACTGCTACGAGTTATGCAACAATGATTAATATTTTTATCGCACCAACAGGTTTACACAGTGGCTTAAGCAGCATCAGCATCGCCTTACTTCACGCTCTCGATACTCAAGGGATTAAAGCCTCATTTTTTAAGCCCGTCGCCCCCTATGCTGAAGGTGAAGTTGAGCGCTCGACTCAAATGGTTAAGCAAAACTATCCTTTGAATCCACCTCAGCCTATGCCACTCAAACAGGCACAACAGCTAATTAGTACTGGGCAAACGGACCGTTTATTAGAAGATCTTGTTGGCTTACACCATATTGCGACCAGCGGCACCGAAGTCACCATTGTCGAAGGTCTCGTACCTGATCGTAGTGAGCCTTATACCGCCAAAATTAATGCCGAGGTTGCCAAGGCCCTTAATGCCGACGTAATTCTGATCAGCAACGCAGAAGGCCATTCTAATAGCGAAATTCAAGCGGATATCAATTTAAATGCCGCTATATTTGGTGGTTTTAAACAAGGGGGAATTATAGGCGCAATTATAAATAAGTTTGGCACCCCTGAGCAATCTCACTTCATGCTATCCAATACCGATGAAAGTGATGCTCAACGCCTTGAGAACTTACCTAAGGTTGAATTAGATCATTGTCGTTTATTAGGCACAATCCCTTGGCAGCGTAATTTAATTAGCCCAAGAACGTTAGATATTGCCCGTCAACTGCAAGCCGATACCATTCACGAAGGTGACATCACTAGCCGCCGTGTAAATACCATCACCCTTTGTGCTCGAACACTGCCAAACATGCTGAATCGCTTAACCGCTGGCACATTGATCGTAACTCCAGGTGATCGTGACGATATTATTCTAGCCTGCGCCTTAGCAGAAACAAACGGCACACCGCTAGCGGGATTAGTGTTAACCGGGGGCTTATTACCTGGAGATGACGTATTACGCCTGTGTCAGAAAGCCATTAATAGCGGCCTACCGATTTTATCTACGGGAAGCGATACCTTTGCTTGCGCGAGCCAATTAGATCACATCAATACGGCCGTTCCGGAAGATGATTTACAGCGCATTGATCTTATTCGCGCGCACATTGCCGAACATATCGATATTCAGGCCATTCTAAGTGCGATCAATGCTCCACATGCGGTTCGCTTAAGTCCCGCGGCATTTCGTTTTCAATTGGTTGAACGCTCTAGGTCAAATCTTAAACGCATCGTTTTACCAGAAGGCGAAGAACCAAGAACCATCCAAGCAGCCTCTATCTGTCAACAACGCGGTATCGCACAGTGCGTTTTATTGGGTAAAGCTGAAACCATTCAACAAGTTGCCCAAGCTCAAGGCATTGAACTACCTGCGGAGTTAGAGATATTAGACCCAGATCAGGTTAGAGAAGATTACGTTCCTGACATGGTGGAACTGCGTAAACATAAAAATCTAACTGCCCCCATGGCCAGTGCCCAGCTTGAAGATAGTGTTGTATTAGGCACAATGATGCTGGCTCTCGATCATGTTGATGGCTTAGTATCCGGCGCGATTCATACCACTGCGAATACCATTCGACCTGCCATGCAGCTGATTAAAACAGCACCTAGTGCAAAATTAGTCTCTTCAGTATTCTACATGTGCTTACCAGAACAAGTTTTAGTTTATGGTGATTGCGCGGTTAACCCAGACCCTAATGCTGAAGAGCTGGCTGATATTGCGATCCAGAGTGCTGATTCTGCCTTAGCGATGGGGATAGAACCCAAGGTTGCCATGATCAGCTATTCTACTGGGGCATCAGGCTCGGGCAGTGACGTTGAGAAAGTAAAACAAGCGACCGCTATTGCAAAAGAACTACGCCCTGATTTGATAATTGATGGTCCTTTGCAATATGACGCAGCAACAACCGCCTCTGTTGCCAAGAGCAAAGCTCCTAATAGCCCTGTTGCAGGTCAAGCAACGGTGCTGGTTTTCCCTGACCTAAATACCGGTAACACAACTTACAAAGCAGTGCAACGCAGTGCGAACGTCATCAGCGTCGGTCCTATGTTGCAAGGACTGCGTAAACCGGTAAATGATTTATCTAGGGGCGCATTGGTTGAAGACATTGTATACACTATTGCTTTAACCTCCATACAAGCGCAACAACTTAAATCATAGGGAACGATATGAGCGAAAAAATAACGGCAATAATTGCCAGTAGCCTTCTTTTTATTAACGTTATTTTTTGGTGCTCAATCCTCTTTATATTAACGCCAATTAAGTTCATCCTCCCTGAAATAGTGGTCCGCAAGGTAATGGACCCTATTTTCAGCTCAATTGCGGGAGCATGGATTTCTTGCAATAGTGGTTGGATGAAATTAACCCAGCGAACTCGTTGGGATATCAAGCTACCCAACAACCTAGATCCAAAAGGTTGGTATTTTGTTTCCAGTAATCATCAAAGTTGGGTCGATATTTTCGTCCTTCAGCATGTACTAAATGGAAAAATACCTTTTCTTAAATTCTTTCTTAAGCAAGAACTTATCCGCGTGCCTATTATGGGCCAAGCGTGGTGGGCACTGGATTTTCCTTTCATGAAACGTTTTTCCAAGAGTTATTTGGAGAAGCACCCTGAAATGAAAGGTAAAGATATTGAAACAACCCAAAAGGCTTGCGCAAAATTTAAGCACATGCCGACCAGCGTGATGAACTTTTTGGAAGGCACCCGCTTCACACCTGCCAAGCATGAGAAACAAGGCGCTAAGTATCAACATTTACTGAACCCCAAGTCGGGTGGCTTTGCTTTTGCACTTAATGCTATGGGTGATAAGTTTCAGTCTTTATTAGATTGTACGATTGTCTATCCAGAAGGTATCCCTAGCTTCGGTGATTTTATGCATGGCAAAGTACCTGAAGTTATCGTTCGAATTCGTGAAGTCCCTATTCCTGTTGAGTTCAGCCAAGGGGATTACGAAAATGACCCTGCCTTTAAACTTAGTTTTCAAAACTGGATTTCAGATCTTTGGGATGAAAAAGATTTACAAATTGCCGACATCAAACGCGAGTATGCTCAGCAACAAGAGACTTGCAACGCAAGCTTAGCGTCTTACCTTGCTAAATAGCTCTTCTAATTAGGTTAAGCGACTACCTGATTACGACCGTTCGCTTTCGCTTTATAAAGCGCGCGGTCTGCTTCTTTTAATAACAGCTCTTCATCATCATCCAGTTGTGGAATCATAGCCGCCACACCAATACTGATAGTTACTTTCTTTTCTTGAGAGCCTGCATGATCTATATTTAAATGACGTATTTTCTGGCACAAACTTTCGGCAATTCGTTGCGCACCAGCTAATGTCATTCTAGGCAATAAAACCACAAACTCCTCGCCACCATAACGCGCAATCACCTCTCCAGATCGCTGAGCGTATGTTTGAAAAACGTCACTCACTTCACGCAAACACTGGTCACCCGCTTGATGGCCATAATGATCGTTATAGTTTTTAAAATAATCGATATCAATCATAATCAAAGCGATCGAATCTTTCGCGCGCAGTGCTCGTCGCCATTCTGACTCAAAAGTATTCTCAAAATGACGACGATTAGCCAACCCTGTTAGCCCATCCGTGGTGGATAATAAACGTAACTCTTCACTTAGTAAGGTTAATCGCTCAGCATCTAAAGCTAATAAACGATTTTTAACGTAATCAATACGAGCAGATTGCTCCATATAAAAACCAAGGTATATCCCCATGGAAATCAACAGTCCCCAAAACATAATATATAAGGGGCGCAAATCTTGAATTAAACTATCAACTTCGGGGGTATAAGGCTTAAGTTCTTTGCTGTAAGCGAAAAAAATATAAGTGAGAAAAACACTGAGTGAGCTAATGGCAATTGCCCGAACATACGTACGTAATGCTATTAATATGAAGACTTGCCAAGGTATCATTCCTAAATGATAAGCGTAGCTGTAAGGTTCATCCAGCATTAGCATAAATAGAATGACGCTCAAGCCGATGATTATCATGCCAAGCGTCGTCAAGACAACTACCCAGCGAATAAGTTGCCGATTAAATATCAGCACAATTCCAGTAAGCATCACCCCAGACACAGCAACTCGAATAAACCAAAGTGTATCTGCTTGGGCCTGACCTAATGCATAATCGGTGAAGCCAAAAGCGAGGTAGAGTAAAACTCCAAAAGACAAAATACCACGAGATGATTTAATGAACGCGGCATTGATCCGCCAGCGATAATCATTTTCAATATCCATAGGAAATTGAAGATTTTTAAACCCAGATGACAGTAAACTCTGATAGCGGTTGATCTGTTTTTCTAATTGCTCTAATTGTTCATCAAACAAGTGAGTTGAGGCAACCACAAACACTCCCTAGCGTTTATACACAGCACAGCCAAAATCATAATGGCCATATCTTAACTTCAGTGTAGACTCATATTACCGCGAGAAGACATAGTCTTTTACATAAAAATGAGATATATAAACGTTTATTCTTATTACCTTACTCAATTTAACAAAGAAGATACTCACTATGAAGGTTTTTGACGACATCAGCCAATCAATTGGCAATACTCCTTTAGTTCGCATTGGCAAGCTAACTCAACACCCAAAAGTATTTGCTAAAATGGAGAGTCGTAACCCAGCTCAATCAGTAAAGTGCCGTATCGGTGCCAACATGATTTGGCAGGCGGAGCAAGCTGGGACTTTGAAGCCTGGAATGGAAATTATCGAACCAACAAGTGGTAATACAGGGATTGCTTTGGCCATGGTCGGAGCCTCACGAGGTTACAAAGTAACTTTAACCATGCCAGAAACGATGAGTTTAGAGCGTCGTAAAATCATGCAGGCGCTCGGGGCAAACTTAGTACTGACCGAAGGTCCAAAGGGCATGAAGGGTGCCATCGACAAAGCTGATGAATTAGTCGCCGCGGCTGGCGGTAATGCCATCTTGCTACAGCAGTTTACTAACCCAGCTAACCCAGAAATTCATGAGAAAACCACCGGTCCAGAAATCTGGCAAGATACCGATGGTGAAGTTGATATATTCATTGCCGGTGTTGGCACAGGTGGAACCATTTCAGGAGTAAGCCGCTACATAAAGCAGCAGCAAGGTAAAGCTATAACCAGTATTGCTGTTGAACCAGTAGACTCGCCTTTAATTAGCCAAACAAAGGCAGGTGAAACGCTAAAGCCTGCTCCCCATAAAATTCAAGGCATTGGGGCTAACTTTATCCCTGGAAATCTCGATATTGACCTAGTTGATGAAGTCGAAACCGTTGGTAATGACGAAGCGATGGCCATGGCTCACCGTTTAATGGCTGAAGAAGGTATTCTAGCGGGTATTTCAAGCGGCGCGGCCTTGGTGGCAGCACTACGCCAAGCAGAGAAAGCAGAAAATAAAGATAAGTGCATTGTCGTTATTTTACCGGATTCCGGTGAACGTTATTTAAGCTCTCCTCTATTTGCTGGTATGTTTGAAAATTAAACACGACTAGCTCTATAGCCACGACTCACCAGTTTGGGTAAGTCGCGGCTATTGAACTCCGATTAAAGCTTCAAAACGAAACATCAATACGGGAGTAATGTCATATTCGTTATTACTTAATGTTTCTAATTCTGGGCTGATTTCCGCAAACATCCAATTTTGATAGATCTTTCGACGATAGCGCACGCCAACACCATAATTATTAAATGTTGGGTTATCAATAGTATCCCCCCCCGCCCGAAAGTAATAAGCCAGAACCTCTTTTGCATTTAATTCGTGAAATAATGTCAGGCCATAATTTAATGTAAAATAATCATTACTGACTAAATATTGAGCCCCTAAGTTTAAGCGTATGAGTCGATCGATATTCATTGGGCGATTGACTTCAAATGACGTTCTCTCTCCAAGCCCTTCTTGACCAGACCAGAAAAACATTTGCGTCGCTTTAGTACGATAGTTTTCGAAGTATGCATAACGCCTAAAGCGTAAACGAGTGAAGGCATCCGGTGGAAACCCCCACCTAACCCCTGTATCAAAATTAACATTCCAACGCTCAGTTTCTTTAAAGATATAGCGCAGAGCTGTTGAATACTCGACATTTTCAACGGTATTGATAGGATTACTCTCACGATTATCTTCATCATCTTCTGAAGATTGTAATAATAAATTAAATCGCTCATTAGTATTCGGTAATACTAACTTCACACTCAGCCCATAATTATAATCGACAGGCTGTCCAATGACTCGACGAGTAAAAAACGACAACTTTGCACGACTACCACTAACATCATCATCAAGGATGTCATCACCAAAAAAAGTATCAATGAAAAAGCCATCGACATTAAAAGAAAGTGTATCAATGTATTCTTTTAACCAGTCATGAGAATAGTCGATAAAGGTTATTTTACTTTCTATCTCCACTTCGGGCTCTTCAACAACAATAGGGCGATTCCCCCCACCCTCATGAGGATTGACTCCATACAAGACTTGTTCCTCTATTCCCCAGCAAACGAAGCTGAAAAACAAAAGAGGTAAGGCAAACAAGATATTAATCATCAGTTTGAAATTAAGTCTTCAAAACAGGATCATGGTGCACTAAAACATCCGCTCTCGGATAGATACTTAACAGTTGCTCAACAATTTTTTCACCCTCACCATGAGCATTAATAAGAGATATATCCGCAGAAAAATCTAAATGCACTTGAATAAACTGAGTATTACCAGATTGTCGAGTTTTAATGTCATGGCAACCCAAAATGTTGTCATTATTAGCAACCAACCTTTCGACTTCTTCAGCTACTTCAGGATCAAGTGCGTGATCCATTAACATATCCAAAGATTCCTTAGCGATACCATAGGCACTTTTCAATAATGTAAAGACAATCAATATGGCGACAATAGGGTCTAACCAAATTAAACCAAACTGGGCACCAAACAAGGCCGCAATGACCGCTGCTGTAGCAAGAATATCCCCAACATAATGAGCCGAATCTGCTTTAACCGCTAATGAAGCCGTTTTTGAATAAACCCAGCGCTGATATAAGACCAGCAGAATGGTTAAAATCAGTGAAATAGCCATAATCCATGTAGCCGTCTGTAAAGAGCCTATTTCCTGGGGATGAATAAGGCGCTCACCCGCATGTAAAAGCAACACAAAGGCCGAGCCTGAAATAAAAGCCGACTGAATGAGAGCAGCTAACGATTCCGCTTTGCCATGACCAAAAGGGTGTTCTTTATCGGCAGGGGAAAAAGCAAAGCGTATGGCGAAGAAGTTAATCAGGGAGACAATGATGTCTAAGCTCGAGTCGGCAAATGAAGCCAAAATACTAGATGAGTCGGTCTCTGACCAAGCAAACGCCTTTATCAGTATTAAGATGGCGGCAATAACAATGGATAATGCAGCAGCACTTTGTGTCAGCTTCGCATCATTTCTCATAAATGAAGTGTCCTTAATAATCCAATTGGGCCTAGAGGAGACTTTACATTGTACTGCTGCAATAGGAATGCAGCCAGTTAAGCGGTAATAATATTATCTGTTTTAGCATTAATCGGGGTAAATGAGACTTACTTCGTATAAAAGCGCTTCATTTCTATTGACCAATTAGTCGATGCAGGACAATATTGAGCTTACTTTAATAAAGATAACGATTTTGGACAGAATAATGACAATTAAAAATGCCCTCATCGTAGATGATTCAAAATCTGCACGCATGATGCTTCAACGCTTATTGGAGAAAATGAATGTTGTTGCTTTAGCTGTCGAAAGCGCTGAAGAAGCCTTAAGTTATCTTGAAAACCAGCATCCGGATGTGATTTTCATGGATCACATGATGCCCGGAATGGATGGCTTAGAAGCCACTCAAACAATTAAGAACAACCCCAAAACCATGGGCATTCCGACGATTATGTATACGTCTAAAGAAGGTGACGGATACAATACTCTCGCACGTTCTCATGGTGCTTCCGGCGTACTACCTAAACCGGCAAATCAACAAGCCGTAATGGCCGTTATTGATTCATTAGTTGAAAACGCAGCGAATGACGTTCCTGCGAGCCAAGTAGCGAAAAGTGAAGATCAATACGTTCCACTTGAAACTATTGAAAAGATGATTAAGAGCCGCCTAAATAGCTCTGTATTATCGGCAAAAGCAGAAATTGCTGCTGGATTAGACGGTGTCAGTCATCAATTACTACAGTCTCAACAAGAGCAGTTAACGATTGCTGAGCGCAGCTTGAAGCAATTAGTGAAGCCTTTGCAGAGCCAGTTGATTGACCTTCAAGATGACAATTCTTTGTTCAAACGCATTCAGCCACAAATGCAAAAACAGTCGATGGTAATAGCTGACAAAATTAGTCGCAAAAAAATTGAAAGCCTTGCTAAAGAAAGTAATAGCAAAATTAAACAGCTCGAAGAGCAGCAGAAATTATTGATCACTGAGATTGCAGCCCAATCAAAACAAGCGATGATCAAAGGCATCATTGGCGGCACGCTCTTAGGTTCTGCAATTGCTATTGTAACGAGCACCCTGCTATAAACTATTACAATCGTACCAATACTAAAGGGGCTCACAGCCCCTTTTTTTATGCTTGCTTTGTCGCACTATGACCAACCCAAATAGAGCCTAGCCAATTAATACGGCGAATCTTCGATCTAGACTTCTAAAACCCCCCCGCTATCGTTAGACTACAGATATTATTAAAAAAATATTCTCACACTACCAACCATTTTAGGGATGAATACATGAACCTTAGGCTTATTGGTCTTACCTTTCTTGTCATATTTAGCACTGGCTGCTCTATTGCTACTCCACTGGTCGTTGCCGGTGCTGGCGGCCATGCGATTGGACGATATGAAGAAAACATTAATGTCAGAGGGGCTGCTGCGCTTCAGGAAGAGCCGGATCTGTTGACCTATTCGATGCAAGCTATTGCACGCAATCACGTTGACAAAGCGGTAACGACCTACCTTAAAGGCTTGAACGATAAGAACTACAGTGCAAGCATAAAGTCTCTGTCTCTATATCAAATTGGCTTAATGTACATGAGTCGCTATAACGAAAAAAGAGATGATAGTACGGCATTGAGTTACTTCAATCGCCATTTAACTGAGTTCCCTAAATCGCGTTTAAGAAATAAGATTGAAAGTAAAATCGCACTGATTGAAAAACGAAAAAGTGAGAAGGTGCAACTGACTTCCGCTGAATTAATGGACCTTGCTGACCGTTCTGCTTTATTAGCTCAAGTTGATATTCCGTTTGACTCAGAGCTTACCCCAATGAGCGAGCGAGCGATTATGACAGACCGCATTGGCGATGCTGAAAGTGTTTATTTAATTCTCTATGATAATAAAGCTTCTTCCAATACCATGCGTGCAAAAGCTTTATATCAAATCGCACTAATTTATATGAGTGAATACAATACTCATGGCAATAATGCTAAAGCGTTAAACTATTTCCGTAAAATAACGGAAGAGTTCCCAATGAACCCAGTAGCCAAAAAAGCCAGTAAGCGTATGAGCCAGGTAATTAACCGCCAATAAATAGAAAGTGGCGCGCATAAAAAAAGCGGCTTATGCCGCTTTTTTTATGCCTGTTAATCTATTATTTCTTAGTCCAGTAAACATCATCATTCTTATCTGCGCACTCTACCTTGAAGGCGCTGGCCGCTTCGTTACAGATTAAATCTTCAATAATAATAGTCGGAATCTCAGCACTCGTTTCTACAATTGCCTGCAAAACTATAATTCGTTCTTCAGTCTCAGTTGCGTCATCAATGGCATTATTGATATCCGCACATTGATTATTTCGCGCACAGTCAAACTCAAGAGATAAATATTTAATCACATCATTAGACGATTTTTCTAAAGCGCCACCTGCAGTTTGCATGACGAGTTTAAAAGACTCATTAGTCTTTTCATCAATGCTATTTTGCTCAATAAAAGTGGCTGAGATAATATCCCCAGCTTTCTTTGTAGTTTGCACATCAATATCGTATTGCTGCCCCCACTGTGCGGTGAAATCAGTAATATCTAAATCTAATAAGTTCCATTCGGTACTGGCATCCGTATTCTCTTTATAAATAAGGCACCAACTTGGAGTCGCTAAGCCACAATCAGACTGAAAGTGAGCGATATCCCAAGAAAAATCATTGACCCCTTCACATTCAGCCGAAAAGTTATTTTCGGAAGACTGGCACTTAATGCCTAATAGCGTTAATTGATCATTCTCTGCACTGAAATTTAATTGTACTTTTTCGCTATCGGTAAAAGCCTTAGTTAAAGAAGTACAGTCCGTTCCGCTGCAGGTAAAAACCTTACTCCCAGCTATTATCCAGCTAGACCCGGTATTATCCGATGAATTATCAAGCAATATTCCGCTCGACATATTAAAGGTTAAAAGAAAGTTGTTACTTGCTGGGTCCATAATTTCAGTCGCTTCAATACTCTCCAAGGTATAAGCGCTATCTTTACCACTATCCGTTCGCTCGGCTTCGACCTGAACCGTATAACGCTTTCCCCATTCTAAAGAACCAAAGCCTGACATCGGCAAGTTCGTTAAAGCGAAAGCATCTTCTTCACTCGTTCGAATACGAAAACACAAATCAGTACCCGATTCATTGCAGGCCTCTTGATAATAATCAACATAGAGTGTTCGTGTCGTCGGATCAAAACTTGAGCCAAGATCTAAATCACAGGCAATAAGAAAGGTTGATAAGAATAAAACTATGAGATTTTTCATTTTAATAACGCTTGTTTCCGTACAATTGGCTGGGCATACATCGAATAAAGTTGTAATTTCACATCATCACTTTCGTTTTGACAACGAGCTTGAAGTTGCTGAATACCTTCTTCAACATCATCGTATTCTTCAAGTGGTGATAATAAGCCATTATCAGCTAAAAGCTTATGAGCTGCAAAGTTAACTGGATAGCAGGCATATCCGACTACGATTTGGCGATCAATTTCTTCTGCTAATAATTCTGCAGTCGCAAATAAATCTGGAGAGATCTCTTCACCAAAACTGACTTGAACTCGTCCTTTATCTCCCATAAGACCTGTAATGATACTTTCAACATCTTCATTTTCAGATTTTGTATAGCCAACGCCCTTCTTAACCGCCGCGAGTTCTCTCGCTTTTAAAAGGTCGCATGGGTCAAATTCATAACTGATACTGACAGGCAGAGGATTCAGTTGCTGTAAAGCTTGAGGAAATGATTCTTTTAACCCTCTGCCTGCAAGACTCAACATTTTCAATACGGCAGTATCGGTCGTATCGATTCCGTCTTTAGCTCGCCCCTCCCGCTGTGCAATCCAAACAGAGTGTCCATCATCAATTGAGTGGCGAATATAACGAGAGAGTAATTGTAACGCTGAGAATTTTTCTCGCTTAGCCTTAATAGAACGCTTAACAATAAAGCTTTTATTAAGGCGCATAAAATCACCAACAACAGGATGAGTTAATAAATTATCGCCAATTGCAATTCTTCCCGTTGAGCGATCACTCAGGTGCAACGCAAAATTAACAAGAGTTGGATCTAAAGCGATATCTCTATGATTAGACAACCAAGTATAGCTTTTATCATTATCTAATCCTTCAATTCCAGTGACTTTGAAATCAGTGATTGTCTTATTGACTATTTTTTCAATATACCCTGCTAGCCACATTTGAAATTCAGCGATGGACTCAAGGCCTACCAAGTCTTTTTGTAAGCGCCAGCGTACTAATGAGCGAGCGAGTAGTCGTAAAGGGCCACGCCAGCTCGGACGCATAAAGTAAGCTAAACCTTTCACGAGATCGGGCTCAGCTAATAGACGCTCTATTATTTCAGGGAATTCGGTATCGTTATAAGGCCTGATATCGGCAAATTCATCCATTCCATTTTCCTAACAAAAAATGCAAATACTACAAAGATAACTTGTTTCTCGATTTTGAGGCATTAGTATATCCCAGCATAAACACTATCCCTATCCTTAAGAGGCTATAAATTATGGTCGATACCTGGCAACCAACAGCATCAAATACGGTCATCTCTGTTGACATATTGCTTGAACTCTCAACTAAAGTAACGTCACAAGAATCGATCAATGACGATATCAAAACCCTTAACGAAAATGAAATAAACCTCATTGCTAGCTACATCAATGCTCCGCAAGCCGCGTGGGAAAAGGCCATTGAGAATTTTTCTAAAGCTCAAATTTTGAATTTATGCATGATTTTCACTAAGGGAGAGATGCAGTTTTCCAATTGGACTTTTTCAAGTAAAAACCCAACAATCTATTTATTACGCTATTTAAAAGCCCAAAATATCGCCGTAGAAAAAGACTTTGTCCGCTGGCTTAAGAAACAAACGGATAATCGCTACATTCCTTATGGTCCTGCACTATAAATTGCCCGTTATTATCGCTACTGACTGAATTTCGCTAATGCTTTTCTAAGCTCATCCATACGAATGGGCTTAGACATAAAATCATCCATTCCTACCGCGATGCACTCTGCTTTTCTTTCAGATAACACATCCGCAGTGAGTGCTAAAATAGGGGTATGCTTATCATCTTCTTGCATACGAATCATACGAGTCGCTTGCAGCCCATCCATGATTGGCATATGACAATCCATTAATATCACATCATAGTCTTCTCGCTTCCAGGCCGCTAAGGCCTCTTCCCCATCATTCGCCACATCAACATCAAACCCCATTTTTTTCAGCATTTGCGTTGTCACTTTTTGATTGACTAGATTATCTTCCGCCAACAAAATTTTTCCCCGACAATCAGATTTAACTTCAGAAGTAATCAGGGTTCGTTTATAGCGAGTGATCAACGTTTTAGGGTATTCCTGCCAATCATGGGAAAACAGACGTTCCAACATAGAATTTAACTCATGCTGCCCTAGTGGCCATTCCCAAAATGCATGAATACCTTGATCGACCAATTGATTGTAATCAAGGTTGATCGCTTCAACTGTGGTCATAGCAAGATAAGCCGAACTGTTTAAAGCCTTAACTTTATCGAGGATACGGTCTATTTTCTTGCTACCCAGCTCTAAAGAAAAAACTAATAAATCAGGGCCTGACTGATTTTCCAACTCATCGAGCAAATGCGATAGCTGATTAAACTCTCTGACAATAAATCCACTACGTTTGGCAACTTCTTTTAATAGCAGTCGATTAACTTTTACTTCATCGAGGACCCAAGCCACCAAACCCATTGAGGGACTCTGATCATCCGTCGCTATAATCTTGTGATCATAGTGCTTATTGTCACAACTAGTAATCGCTACTTCGAGATCTAACCAAAAATTGGAGCCTAAATTGGGGCTACTCACAACCCCAACACTGCCATCCATCATTTGAGCCAAGCGCTGACATATATTCAAACCTAAGCCTGACCCGCCCATGCGCACAGATTGCTGGCCGTGAGCATCGGTGAACTCATCAAAAACATACGCGGCCTTATCAGCCGACATACCTATCCCTGTATCTTCTACGGAAAAACGTAAACTCACACTACTATCTTTAACTTGCAAAGGCATGACCCGAATAATGACATGGCCTTTCATGGTGAACTTAATTGCATTGGCCAGATAATTCATCAGGATTTGACGTAAGCGAACGGAATCGCTAATGATATAATTAGGGACTTTTTCATCAATAAAGGTTTGTAGATTTAAACCTTTTTCTCGTGCCTTGTTACCAACCATATCCACCAGCGAGCTCATAAACTGATCCAATTCAATGCTTTCGCTCTCGATGGTTAATTTATTCGCTTCTATTTTGGATAAATCTAAAACGTCGTTAATAATCGAAAGTAGATGCTCTGCGGATTGTTGAATGGTTAATACGCATTCTTGTTGCTCATGACTAAGGTCTGTTTGTTCAAGTAAAGAGGCCATACCAAGCATACCTGTCATCGGAGTACGAATTTCATGACTCATACTGGCCAAAAACTGGCTTTTAGCAACATTGGCTTTTTCAGCATTCGATTTCGCGGCAAGCAATACTTCATTCGCTATTTTTTGCTCAGTAATATCCGTAGTGATAATAAGCAGCGAAACAATCTTTTGATGCTCGATAATAGGAACAATTCGATTGGAAATCCAAACAGAAGCCCCCTCTGGGGAGACAATGTTTAATTCATAGCGCTGGACTTCTTGATTCTCTATGGCTTTTTGTAACGACTTAGAAAAAACACGCTGACCTTCCTCCGTTAGGAAGTCAAAGCTAGAGCGGCCGATCAAGTCTTTTTGGGAAAAGCCTTCTACTGCGTGATTCACCGTTAAGATAATACCGTCGCAATCAATTTCCGTAATGATGTCTGGCACATGACGCCATAATAAAGCCAAACGAGGGTCTGGCGATGACGAAGATTGCCGCAATGATCGATATATAAGAAGACAAACCGCACAAAAAAGAACAAGGAATAGAAATATTTCTGTTCCTTGCCAAACAGGAGTCACTGTTAACGCCTGCACACTGAAAGAAAAACCAATAGCCAGCAGGACAATAAGAGCTTTAATGACTTTCAGAACCATCTTGAGTCAAATAGTCCAATAGCAACTGTCGTTGCTCAGGCCATTGAAATGAATCCCAACCATCATGCATCTCCCTTTGATTCCCTTGCAAAAGCGCCATTTTAGGGGCGTCACTGCGATCCTTACTCACATCTTTCATTATTCGTGCCGCAATATCAGCATAATGTAGGTCCATCATTAATAATGCGGATGGCTTATCTTTGGCGATCAAATAACCGAGCTGCACAGGGTCGTCCGCCAGAACAACATCCCAGTTATTACGCCTAAGGTCGGCCGCTAGCTCTCTAGCACGACTATCTTGTAACGAAAATAATAGCAGTCGTCGATCGTCCGCTATTAGTTCATCCGGTACCGGCATATCGTTTTGCCGTAGGAAATCCACAAAGGTATCAACCGGTATACGGTTATCTCCTCTGCCCGGTAGTTTATATGCATCCAAATGTCCTCGCTCGATCCAGCGAATGACGGTTCGGAAATTAACACCACAATACTTTGCGGCTTCACCTGTAGTTAACGCTTGTTTATCTGCCACTGCAACTTCTCAGTTTCTTACTAAACTTATACTAAGTATAGGTACTGACTAACCATACTTGCCTAGGAAGTTGTCACTTTTTCTTAGAACTTATTTTAGCCAGAAGGGATGCTTTAATGAACTCGAGTTATTATGAACCCTACTTTACTGCTTGTAGACGATGAGCCAGCCATTGCGGATGCAATAGAAACCTCTTTATTAGATGAGCATTACACCATCTATAAAGCAGGTTGCGCAGCGGAAGCGCTGAGCATATTAGAACAACATGACATTACTGTGGTGATTACAGACCAGGTAATGCCTGGTATGTCAGGATTAGACCTGTGTACGACAATTCATCAGCGTTGGCCGACAACCTATCGAATATTGCTGTCGAATGAACATGAAACGTCTATAACTCCAGCTTCATTGAATGGCGACGTTCACCAAAACATGGCAAAACCTTGGGATGCAATGTTATTACGCTACAACATTAATGAAGGCATTCGCCAACAGAAAATCTTACAACAAGCTCTGTATTTAAGTGAAAAATTCCAACAAAAAGACCAAGCTTGCCTTATTACCGACAAAAATTGGGTTATTCAAATCGCCAGTCCCAGTACGGCACAATGGCTAGGCTATAACCACGATCAGTTAATCGGTAAGAATCTTTTCTCTAAATCGGTCAGTAACAACTCAATTGAACAAGAAACCCAGCTCATCAATACTCTAGAAGGCCAAAATCACTGGCAGGGAAGCTTTCAGTTAAATACTCAGAGCATCCATGGCAGTGAAGCTTGGATGTGTATCGTGCCATTTGATGAGCAACACTATTTGTGTCTCGCTATTCCTATGATCGATGACATGCTTAATAAGTTAACGGGCAAACAAAAATCGATATTAAAACAAGAGACATTACTCAATATTGATGACAAGTCAGAGTATTCCTATTTAAAAATCATCCCTGAACATGCTAATAAGCTAGACCTTGATTTCATTACGGTCATCAACGAACACTTACAACACGCATCTGACGGCCTGTATCATATTATTGCCACCCTTGAAGGTGACCATATTATTCAACTCCCCAAAACGCTTGAGAAAGCACATTTGGACAACCTTCTCGGCCGTATTCAACAGAATTTTTTAGAGCCCATCTTATTTCAAGGTAGGGAGGCTATGATCAAGTGGAAATCCGAACGGATGCAAAGTGCTGCAATACATTCGGCTAAGCCTCAGACAGACCCCGATATTCAAGACATTCAATCGCAGCATAAGGATCCTTATCAAGGGCATAGTTATTTCTTACCTCATCATTATGAAAAATCAGGGTTTAGCTGTTTACCCCTGTTTGATCAAGATGGAAAAGCCGTCGCGTTAATGCCACCAGCGTGCCCAAATAGAGATAATATTGAGCAATGGTTAAAAGATGCGCTCTATTGCAGTCAGGAGTGGCAGAATTATAGTGATAAACCCATCCATTGGTTTAATGACTTCAGTGACTTGAAGCCTCATCAAAGCTTAAAGGCTTTAGCCGCTATCGTAGCGTTAAGCCGCCAAAAGGGTCAGGAAGACAATACCTGGAAATTGATTCTTAGCAGTGAACAACTACTGGATATAAAGCAGGCCGATAGCCAAATTCAAAGCCATTTAGAGAGTTTAAATACCCAGCTACTGGTTAAAAACCCTGACTATCACTTAAATACGATAAAAGACCTGACTCATCACTTACCCAAGCTATTTACAGGAATTAGCATTGATAGCCATTGGTTATTTGATGGCCGTGAACAGATAAAGCGCCATAGCATGCAGCTTTTAAGTCACCTAAAGAATCAGAACTTGCTCATTGTCGCCCAAGGAATATCCAGTCCACAGCAATTGGCATTACTGCATAAAAGTCCATGTCATTGGCTTGCGGGTGACATATTATCCACTAAATTATTGCCCCAACAAATTTCTTGGTTACATCAATAACCTTCAAGTTAAAGGAGCAATCGCTACAACAATAAAGCTGGAAATAAGGTATCATTCGCCACTAATTCTATTTACCCAATATCAGGAATCAACTGTGAAAAAAGAAAAGCTGTATCATCAAATTGCCCATGCCTGCTTACAAGTACTAAAAACGCCGAAAGCAGAAAGCAAGGAACAAGTAAAAGCGGTTTATGATGCTATCGACCTAGCCTTTCAGAGCCAGTTTGCCTTGTTATCTTCTGAGCTTGAAGACTGTAAGCAGCGCTTACAGCAGATTGAGAATCTTGATGAAACTGAACATAACTTGCAAGATGCACAACAAATTGCACGTCAAGATAACGCGAAACACTGATCTCCAGTGTTATTGTTAGACAAGAATATTAGCAGCAATCTTTAGCGCAACGTCTCAACAAAGCGGCTGCATGGCTCGAAACTCAGTTTCGGGCTATAGAATAATAAGTTTAAATTGGGGTTCTCATGCTTTTTTCCACTCGCTACAGCACCTTCTTGCTGTTGGTTATTTTGGCAGTCGCGACCGCGGCTTATCGGATCAATATGTACTCATCTGCAAACAATATCGTTCAAAGCCCAAATGACCAACGCGAATATCGCTCAGTCATCTTAGATAATGGCCTAAAAGTCGTTTTAGTCTCTGATACCGACGCTGACAAATCAGCCGCATCCTTGGCGGTTAATGTCGGTAGCGGTGATGACCCCCAAGATAGACAAGGTTTAGCCCATTTTCTAGAACATATGCTTTTCCTTGGCACAGAGCCTTTCCCAGATCCCGGTGAGTATCAAGAGTTCATTAGTAAGCATGGAGGCAGTCATAATGCGTTTACTGCTCATGATGTGACCAACTATTATTTTGAAATCGATAATGACGTACTTGAAGAAGCCTTAAATCGATTTGCCCCCTTCTTCATTTCCCCTACCTTCGATAACGAATATGTCGAACGAGAGAAAAATGCAGTCAACGCTGAATACACTTCTAAATCAAAAGATGATGGCCGTCGTATCTATTCCGCTGAAAAACAAGCCATGAACCCAGAGCATCCTTATGCTCATTTTGCTACCGGCAGCTTAGAAACCCTAGCCGATCGACCTGGCAGTCTTATCCGTGATGAATTATTAGAGTTTTACCAACAACACTACTCTGCGAACGAAATGACACTCGCACTGATCGGTAATTACGATCTTGACCTATTAGAAACATGGGTAAAAGAAAAATTCAGTGCAATTCCAAAACGCTCTGTGGTTGTCAAATCGCCTCGACCTGCACTATACCAGCCAGATCAACTGCCTCTCGATTTACAAATTGAGCCCATTAAAGAAATACGCCAGCTCAAATTGACCTTCCCAATGCCGGAGAGCTTGAGCCTTTATCAATACAAGCCACTGCAAATCATTAACCATTTATTGGGCCATGAAGGTGAAGGCAGCTTGCTCGCATTATTCAAACAGCGAGGTTGGGCTGAAGGATTAAGTGCGGGTCGTGGCGTCAGCACTCCTTGGGAATCAACACTCAGTATTCAAATACAGTTAACCATGGTTGGCCTTTATCGCATTGATGAAATAACGGCTGCCGTTTTTGCCTATATCGAGCTATTACAAGATGGCCTTAAAGATCCTGAATTCATTAAACGTATTTATAACGAACAACATCAATTAGCCGAACTGGCTTTTGCTAATCAAGAAAAATCAAAAGCAGGCCACTTTGCCGTTCGCCTAGCGAATAACTTACGTCACTTAGAAGCTAGCCAGGTTATCTATGGTGATTACCAGTGGATTACGCCCAAGGCGGATATATTAAAACCTTTCTTAAATCAGCTTGTGCCAGAGCAATTAGTCCGTGTTCTTATCGCTCCGGAAGTTGAGACCAATACCCTAGATCCGTGGTACGACACTAAAATGATGTTGCGCTCCGCGGTGATTAAAACGCAGTCCGCAACAAAGGAACCAATATTAAAAGAAGAGTATCGTGCTCAACTTTTCTTACCCGTTGAAAACCCCTTCATCCCAGAGGTTTTCAGTTTGACCGATTCCCCGGCTCAAGCCGTCCCTGAAACGCTAATCGATCAACAAGGTTTACGCTTATGGTATTACCCTGAACAGGAATTTCGTCTGCCTAAAGCCAAAGTCTTCATAAATTTGCATAACCAGGACATAGCCGATAATGCAAAAGATCGCATTATCGCCCAACTTTTTAGTCATAGCGTTAATGAGCTGATTAGTAGTTACACCTACCCTGCTTATATTGCGGGTTTAAATTATCAGCTCAATGCGAGTGGTCGTGGCCTAGAGCTTTCCATGTCGGGTTATCACGACAAATTGCACGTTTTGCTGGAAAAAATTGTTGATACCATGGCGGCACTGACTGCTGAAAATATTAGTGAAGAAGAGTTCAAGCGCTATCAAGCCCAACTTAAACGTCGACTTGAGAATCAGCTAAAAGCGAAGCCTTATGAGCGTACCATCAGCGAATTACGTCGTTGGTTACGCAATCCTAGCTTTAGCCAAGAAGAGCTCATCGACGCACTAGAAACCGTTACTCTGACCGATGTACTCACTTTTAATCAACGTCTTAAAAAATCATTGTATATCGATATCTATGTCCACGGCACCTTAGAACCTGAAGCCGCTAGGTCCATCACGGATGTTTTGAAACAGGCTTATCAACCGTCTGCAAATCGAATTCCTCCAGCTAAAATTAGTAAGGTACCGAATTCAGCAACATCCGCCAATGGCAGTCCTACCCAATTTGTCCAGCGTATTGAACAGCAACACCCGGATAGTGCTATAAGCCTCTATATTCAAGGGCAGAAATTTGACTCAATGACTTCTGATAAATCCCGTGCTCATTACGCCCTGTTAGCGCAAATCATTAGCTCACCTTATTACCAGTGGCTACGGACTGAGAAAAAGCTCGGTTATATCGTTTCCGCCTCCCCTTTTCCTCAAAACTCTGTGCCCGGTTTAATATTTATCGTGCAATCACCAACTGCCAGTAGTTCTGAGATTTTAGCCGAGTCAGAATTGTTCTTTAGCGATTTCAAACAGCAATTAGCGGGTTTATCTGAAGAAGAGTTTGAACAGCACAAGCAAGGACTTATCAGTCGTTTGGTCAGTAAAAAGAAAAATATGGCAGAGAAAGTAGGTTACTTTTGGCACAATATCGAAGTTAACCGCTTAACTTTTGATACCAATGAGTCCATTGCCAAGGAAGTTGAATTAATTCAACTCGATGAAATAAAAGCCCTTTTCGATACCAGTATTATTGGCAAAAAAGATCCCCGCTTATTATTTTCCCATAGCGAGAAAGCCCTAGATAACAACTGGGAAGAGTTAAGTAAACTTGATAAAGATGCTCTAGATAAGCTGTAAGCGGCTATCGCTTAAAATCAATTCCTTGTGATAGTTGTGAGTAATTTCTATCACAAGGTACTTCCTAATGCTTACAATAATACCGAGCTTGCTAAATCACCATTTGCCACCATGGCCGCGACTAGTGAGTATTGCAAAAATTCAGCACTGGTTGTTAGGTGATTATGCAGCCAAAGCTGAATCTGCTCTTGCTGATCTTCTTCATTACTCAGATAAGCGTCATAATTCATTAACTTCAGTTGTACTCTATGCTTAGCTAGAAGAGTTTTAGATGGATCGGTAATACTAATGGTTAATGTTTGTTGGGCAAAATCCCAATCAAACAAGCAATACATAGACTCATCTTTGACATTATCATCGAACAAGGAAAATGCGTAATCAGCACTAGCTAATACCGCTATTTTAATTGATTCTTGAGTATTATCAGCGCTTTCTGCCTTATGCAGGATTTGGTCATCACTAATATTGTCTTGAGTCCACATAGTTATGTCTCTGGGCTAGTTAAAGCTGGCATTATGCCTCCCCCTGTCGATTTAGCAAGATTATTACAAACACACTATAATCAACTAAAGCAAATAACCTTAAATAGCGAATATAAGACATTATTATGGACAACAGCTCTGATTGCCCGCTACATCGCCGAATTGCTGAGCTTGAAGAGCAAGTAAAGCAACAGCAGGTGGCGCTCAAGAAACAGCAAGCAGACCAAAGGATTAATAACCGCTATCAAGAGCTTGTGGAACATGCCCCCGTTTGTATTCACGAAATAGACCGCTCAGGAAAGCTGGTTAAAATGAACCCCGCAGGACTAGAAATGCTGGGCCTTAGCCAAGAATCAGAGGTCATTAATACCCCCTACTTAGACTTTGTTGGCGATGCGAATTTAGGTCGTATTCAAGGTCTAATGCAAGAAGCGTTAAAAGGAAATCAGGCATCACATTTTCATTTTACGGTCGAAACCCCTACTGGGGATAAAACTTTTGAATCAAATTTTATTCCTATTTTGGACTCTCGAGGTGATATTTCAAAGCTGATGGGGGTTACTTCTGATATCACGCTAAAACAGCAATCTGAAAGCCACCTAATAAAAGCTAAAGAACGTGCTGAACATGAAAACTTGGCCAAAACTAGAATCACGGCCAATATCAGCCATGAACTGAGGACACCGCTCAATGGCATTCTCGGTGCATCTCAATTATTGTCATTTGAAAATTTATCCGATGAACAAACAGAGCTTGTCGATATCATTCATTCATCCAGTGATATATTACTCGAATTAATTAACGATTTATTGGATATTTCAAGTTTAGAAATCGGCGAGAATCGATTAATTCTAAAAGAAACTAACTTAACCAATCTGATCAAGAACATATTTAATATGTTTTCTATTGATGCTCGAAATAAAGGGCTTTCATACAAGATTAACGGAATTGATGAACTGCCAAAATTCGCCTATATCGATGCCCTTAGAATTACTCAAGTTATCCAAAATATAATATCAAATGCCATAAAATTTACCGATCATGGCAGTATTAATATAAACATTGAAGTCGAGAACTTAAGCACTAGTTCGTTTTTATTCATTGCTAAAATAACCGATACCGGTTTAGGTATCCCTAAAACCAAACAACAAGACATTTTCACTGCATTTACCCAGCTTGATATGGACATGGCTAAACGACAAAAAGGCTCAGGTCTTGGGCTAGCCATATGCCACCAGCTGTGTGAATTAATGTCTGGAAGCATTCAAGTTAAAAGCCAACCAGGGAAAGGATCCATTTTTACGATTAAAATCCCTATGCAAGTAAAAAAACACCAACCCAATGATTCAACCTCGTTAAAACAGCAGTTTGAATTCGAACGTCAATACGACAAAACAATATTATTGGTCGAGGACAATATTGTTAATCAGAAAGTAACAAAAAAATTATTACTAAAATTAGGGCTAAATGTAAAAATTGCACACAATGGTCAAGAAGCCTTAGACCTATGCAAGGGTGAGGTTTTTGATTTGATTCTGATGGATATCCAAATGCCGATTATGGACGGAATACAAGCGGCTGAGTTTATCTCTGTCCTCCCCAATTTCACTCAAACCCCTATTATTGCACTAACCGCATCAGCAACCGAGCAAGAGCAGTTAAAATGCAATGCTGCTGGTATGTCAGGCTTATTAGCTAAGCCAATTAATTTTAAAGCCTTAGTGAAAGAGTTTGATCTATGGTTTTAAACTGCAATCAATATTAATAGATAGTTTAAAAAATGTTACTTACGAATACTATTCGCTAAGGCAGTAATCATATCCTCTCTATCTTTAATCTTTTTGATAGCCATAAATAATTCATTCGCTTCCGGGTATGAGCGACGCATTTGACTTAGCCATTGTTTAACCCGGCTAGAATAGTGATGCCCTTTTGAACCAATAACCTGTACTTTGCGATAATCTAGAATCATCTGAACAACTTCAACCCAGCTCATCTTTTCGCTAATCCCGGCGACCATGGCGGCAAGGTTAGGAGATGCTAAAGCACCACGTCCAATCATAATATCATCACAATTTGATATCTTCCGACAGGCCATAGCATCCTCAACATCCCAAATTTCACCATTCGCAATAATAGAAAATGACTTACCTTCTACGGCCAATCTTTCTTTCACTTTAGCAATGTAATGCCACTTAATCGCTTCCGCTTTATAGCCATCCTCCTTCGTTCGAGCATGAATGGTTAGTTCGTCCGCTCCCGCTTGTACGATGGCATCGACTATTTCATGAACGCAATTCGGATCATCCCAACCCAAACGAATTTTGACCGATAATGTTTTGTCTTTAGGTACGGCTTTGCGCAATTCGTTCACCGCAGCTGAGATAAGCTGTGGTTCTTTTAATAGCACAGCCCCCCCCTTACTTTTATTCACGGCTTTTGCAGGGCAACCAAGATTCAAATCAATACCATGAGAGCCTAGCTCAATCGCGCGCTGAGCATTCATCGCCAAAGTATCGGGCTGAGAACCTAATAATTGCAAGCGCACAGGCACACCGCTGGGGGTAAAACCATTATTCTCTAGTTCTGGTGCTAACTGATAAAAAGTACGCGGAGGCAATAATTGATGGTTAGAGACTCTTAAAAATTCGGTTACGCATAGGTCGTAACCACCTAAACTGGTTAATAATTCACGAACGGTATGATCCATGACCCCTTCAAGTGGGGCTAAAACGATGCGCATAAAACTGATATAACCTAACGAGAATTCAAAAGCGTGATGATATCAATTTCCTTTGCACTTCACTATCGAGATATTAATAGAGCTTTGGCGGTATCTGACATTACCTATTAATGAAAACCTTGATAATCTGGCTATGTTTAAAACAATAACAATACATTTGCATAACATATTCGAATAAGAAGGTTGCTTGATGAATACTCAATTTGATGTGGTCGTTTTTGGTGCCACCAGCTTTGTTGGTCAAATTCTAGCTCAATATTTAACTGATAAATTCAATCATCAAGGGCAAGAGTCGCTTAAATGGGCCATCGCTGGGCGCTCACAGAATAAGCTCGATGAAGTGAAAGTAAAAATCCAACAACCTGAACTAACAACGATCATTGCCGATGCGAATGACGAAGCAGCAATCAAAACGCTTTGCGAGCAAGCTAATGTCGTTATCTCAACCGTAGGCCCTTATGCCTTATACGGTGAAACCCTAGTCAAAGTATGTGCTGAAACGGGCACCGATTATTGCGACTTAACTGGTGAAGTGCAGTGGATTAGCCGCATGCTGAATAAATATGAAGACACAGCAAAAGCCAGTGGTGCCCATATTGTCCATTGCAGTGGTTTTGATTCTATTCCGTCAGATATGGGGGTTTATTTCACCCAACGAGAAGCAAAGAAATCTTGGGGTGAATTTTGTCAAAACATATCTATGCGTGTAAAAGCGGCGAAAGGCGGTGCCTCCGGAGGTACTATCGCCAGTATGCTGAACATTACCAAAGAAGTTGTCGCCAACCCTTCAATGCGTAAAGATTTAGTGAACCCTTATTGGGTCTGCCCACAAGATCATGGTTTTAATGCACGCCAATTCGATACCAAAGGCCCAACGTTCGATAAAAACTTCAATGCTTGGACCGCCCCCTTCATTATGGCGGCCATTAATACCCGAATCGTATTTCGCTCCAATGGCTTAGCAGGCGCCCCTTATGGCAAAGACTTTAAATACGACGAAGCCATGCTGGTTGGTAAGGGTTTAAAAGGTCGCTTAACCGCAACGGCTATTGTGACAGGCTTAGGGGCATTCTTCGTAGGCGCTGCGATTAAACCAACGCGCTGGCTACTGGAAAACTATGTATTACCTAAACCTGGCGAAGGCCCAAGCCCGAAAGAACAAGTAGAAGGCTATTATGATATTCGCTTTGTAGGTAAGACCGCAGACGGCAAAGAAATTCGTACTAAAGTTGTCGGCCAAGGCGACCCAGGATACGGTTCAACGAGCCAGATGCTAGGCCAGGTCGGTGCTTGCTTAGCCCTAGATAAAGACTTAATAGCAAGCAAAGAAGGCGGTTTTTGGACAACCTCAACGTTATTCGGCGATCGCTTAATTGAACGCCTAGAAAAAGACGCAAAACTCAAGTTTGAAGTTTTAAAATAGTAGCCTTTCGCGCTCGCTTTCCTCTGTGAGCTTCACAGAGAAAGCGAGCAATTTAAAACAAAAGATCTCTTAAGCCACTCGCGCGTTCAATTCTTGCAATAATACCTCGCTCTAACACTTCTTGGTCCGCATATAACGAGAAGGTTTTCTTCGCGCGCGTAATCGCGGTATAGATCAATTCTCTAGAAATTACTGGGCTGTAGTTTTCTGGTAATACCAAAGCAACATCTTCGAATTCTGAGCCTTGGCTTTTATGCACTGTCATCGCAAAGGCTGTTTCATGCTCGGGTAAACGCGTCGGTAATAATTGCCTAACTCGTGGCATAGAAACCTCTGAATCACTGGCAACAAAGCAAACCCTTAACTCTTTAGCCCCTGTATTTTTTTTATTGCTGCCTAACCCCGCCTCAACATCCACAAACATGGCAATACCGATATCACCATTAAATAGGTTTAGCTCGTAATCATTACGGCTAATCATCACTGGTCGCCCGGGATACCAACGGTTTTGCTCGATGGCATTAGAATGGCTATCAATATTTAATAAACCACGACTTTGTAATAGTTTTTGCACACGCTCATTCAGAGCTTTTAAACCCGAACTCCCCTGACGTAACGCGCATAATAATTGGAAGTTATTAAATAACTGCAGTACCTCAAATGGACTTTTATTCTGCTCCATCGCCGCTAAATAATGACCATAACCTTGAACCACTTGTTGCTGCCATGCATTTTCTGCAGCCAGTAACGATTCGTTCACATCCTTGCTAAAAGGAGCTGATAAATGGCCCCAGCGCTTTATATCTAGATGATTTATAAAACTCTGATTTACTAGGTCGCCTCGCCCTAAATTAACCGCCTCAGCCAGCCTCCCAATGCCCGAATCACTGGTAAAGCGATAACTCTTTCGCAACTGAGACAAGCTGTTGGCCATCAAAGGTGCATCCACTTCTATAAACTCATTTAATTTCTCTTGCGGCAGGCCACAGAGACGTTCTAACTCAGCGGCTCTGATGTTTGTTAAGCCATGTGCAGGGTAGCTATTCACCATAACGCCACTATCGCACAAATCCCCTAATACACTACCCGCTTCCACTGACGCTAATTGGTCTTTATCCCCGAGTAAAATAAGTCGAGAGCTATCGGCTAATGCCTCAATTAGTTGCGCCATCATAGGTAAATCTACCATGGATGCTTCGTCTACAATCACTAAATCATAGGGTAAGGTTTTTTTATGGTTATACGAAAACCCGTCTGGTCGCCAACCTAATAGTCTATGTAAAGTGAATGAATTAACCGGTATTTTTTCTGCTAAAGGAAAGCTTTCTGCCAGATTAGCTTTTGCCCCCAATATCGATTCAACTAAACGTGCTGCAGCCTTCCCTGTGGGTGCGGCTAAAGCGATGCGTAAATTAGGCTGCTGACTAATTAACGCCGCTAATAAACGGGTAACCGTCGAGGTTTTACCTGTTCCTGGGCCCCCAGTAATAACACTAAAACGATTCAAACAGGCATTTGCCGCGGCTAACATCTGCCAATTTACCCCATCATCTTGATTCTGGCTTGCTGGGAATAATTGCTGCAGTGTAGCGCTGAGTGTATCAACATCAGAAGGCTGAGAGTGAGTATCCGTTAAACGAGTATTAACCGAGAAGAAGACCTGATGTTGATAAAACCAGTAGCGTGAAAAATAAAGCCGCCCTTGCATGTGAACCAAAGGATAGTTTACAACCAAGTCTGAGGGCTTTTTCTCTGTCAGTCGCTGATGATCGATTTCTTTAATCGTTACAAATATACTGATTGCCGAATTAATATTAGCAACGGAAATGCCAATTTTATTTTGCATATCGTAAAGCGCAGAAAGATCAATACAGACTTCCCCGCGACTGAGCGCCTGACTAAGTTTAATAATCAGATACGCATACAGTCTTAAATCTTCTTCTCTATGCTCAAGGTCTAACGTTTGAGATTGCTGCTGGTAGAGGGAGTTTTCGTTAAGACACAAGCTATTCGCGAGCTCTAAATCAATGGCCTTTAAGCTAGGTTCTCTAGCATCAGCCACAAATACCGACTTTAACCAAGGTTTCAGCGTATGAATTTTTAACGTCGTCATTAGAATAAGCCCAACTGCTGGTTACTTTCTATTTCAATAGTATCTTTATTAATCGCATCATCTTCATTATGAGCTGTTTCGCTAATCACCATTTCTTTCGAAGAGTCTGTACCCAATAACCAGAGACGCCACTTCTCTAGCTGCGATTTTTCTGGACGAGTAAAAAACACCCCTTCCCCATCAGTCTTGCCATTCATCCCCCGTAAGAAGAAATAATAAACACCACCAAAATGTTTTTCGTAATCATAATCTGGCATTCGTCGACTCAAATACTGGTCCACCGCGATAGTATAAATCCAATACTGCAAATCATATTGATGATGCTCCATGGCTTCGATTAGAGCGGCAGGTTGATAATCGCTGATCTGATCACCTAAATAATTTGATTTATAATCTGCAACATAATAGCGTCCATCATGGCGGAAGATTAAATCGATGAAACCTTTTAGCTGACCTCGCATAGGCTCAAACGCTAAGCGCCTTCCTCCTAATAATGGCATTACCCCAGAAGCACGAATTTCTGTCATCGGTAAATAGAATTCCATTTCCACTAAGCGATTTTGCTCACTCACATCCGCTAGGCAACAATTAGCCTCTTTCAGTGGCTGCGTTACAACTTGTGTCATCCAATCATTTAAAAGTGGAATAAACGCATCTTCAATACCGTAGAAGGTTAACTGCTGCTCAATTTGCTCTACTAATTGCTCTTGATCGACAAAGTTCCAATTTTCTAAAATACCGTGTAAACAAGTACCAGGGGTTGCGCCTTTAGGAAAATCAAAGGGGGTCAACTGATTTTCCAGATCAACCTCGCCAGCATGAACTTCTTGGTTGAATTGAACTTCTTCAGGCTGCAAATCTTCAGAGTGCAGTTCTTCATGCTGAACGTCATTTTCCAGCATAGGGGCAAGAACCTCGGCTTCCGCATCAAATTGACTGCCAGAGTCTAGGACAAGGTCACTGCTGTGATTTTCATGAGACGGAGAACTCAAATGAGGTTGAATATAGTCCGCATCTAATTTGGCTAATTGGCTATAACTGGTCAAACGCCAGTTATCCCATAACTTTCCATTAAACTGCGCTGCGCTCAGTTCAACCTGCTCCTTAGCTTCTTCTAATGCGACTGAATCAATGGAATCCATTTGCGTTAGCCAATCAGAGTAGTAATTTAACGAAATATTTCCTTCTTTGATTGCTTGAGAAAACCGTTCTCCCAAGCCTTCAATACTGACAGATTCTTGCTCCAACAAATAACCGATAGCGGAGTTCATTAGCAGGCCTTTCGGACCCGCTTTTAATTGTTTAACAATATTTTCTAACTGGATAAAACACGCTTGCTCGGCCCTGGTTAATGCGACGTATAATAAACGCATCGCCTCTGCTCTCACTTCGGCTACATGTTTCTTCTTAGCATCAGCATCGGGTTTGGTATCGATCGTTAATACCGATGATGTATTGTCTTCAGTCGTCGTAGACGGCTTTTCTGTATGGTATATCGCATCGAATTTGACCGAGTTATTATCTTCATCCCAACAAAAAGGTAAAAATACAATAGGGTATTGGAGGCCTTTACTCTTGTGAATCGTCACAATTTGAACCAAGTTCGCATCACTTTCTAAGCGAATCTGTTGTTCTTCTGATTGATTCAAAATAGCATTTTGACAACGTTCAGAATACCAACGTAATAACGTCAACAACCCCTTGCCGTCGGTATTATAAAATCCCGATTGGATCCCTAACTCACGACAGGCTTGCTGCAGTACTTCCCCTAAATGTAAGAAGTTAGTGAGCTTGCGCTCACCATCCGCTTGCTGACGTAAACGTACCGCTAAGGCTTCTGGACTATCTGCTTGCGAAGATAAACTTGGTTTCATCTCCAGCCAAGTTATCAGAAATGCCATAACCCCGCGCTGATTAAAGCGTTCGCGTAATTGATAAAGTTTTGCCAGTTCACCTTCCCACAGTTCCTCATCTTCTAATAACGAAGCTAGATATTGAGCGTCATAATTTAAGCTTTCGCACGCTAGAGCATTGCGTAATAAACGCTCATTTTGCGGCTCTGCAATAGCACTTAACCAGCGCAATAAATCACGGGCTTCGGTTGAATTTAGAACACTGTCACGAGATAAAAAGACACTGTTAATACCGAGCTGCTTTAAATTGTCTTTAACCAGCTTGGCTTGTTTTCGGTTATGTACTAAGACCGCGATATCACCTGCTGTAACAGGTTTCCCGCTTTCTTTAGCACACGCATTATTACTCGCTTTATCGTTTAGACAGCCTTTGAGCAATAGCTGCTGAATACTCTTTGCACACATCTCTGCCGCGCTATAGCGCCCATGATCACGATTTGTCCCCTCTGAATTTAATAACAAGTTCAGCGGTGAACACTTTGCCTGATCATGATAATGAAAGTAGCCATTATCCGACTTTCCCGCTGCGAGCACCGACTGAAACTCAATTTTACCAGGCAATACAAAAGGCTCTGGATGACGAGAAAATAATTCATTGGTGGCCGATACCAGATCACTATGGCTACGCCAGTTGGTATTCAAGGTAAAACGGCTACCTTCAGCGAGAGACTTTCCTGCTTGTAAATAGGTAAAGATATCCGCACCACGGAAACTATAGATAGCCTGCTTTGGATCTCCAATCATATACAAGCCCGAACTTTCTTCGGCGCTGTATACTTGATTAAAGATTTCATACTGCAGGCTATCTGTATCTTGAAACTCATCGATCATGGCAAAGGGGTATTGTCGACGGATATGATCGGCTAAAGCGACTCCATGTGAGCCTCGTAACGCATTGGCCAGTAAGCGTAATAAATCATCCGGATTCATTAAATTCGCTTGTTCCATTGAGGCCCAAAACTTGGCTTTGACTTGTGCCAACATGTGATGAGGTAATACGGCCGACATCTGCTCGCAATCCTGAGCAAGCTGATCAATTAAGCGAAACCCTTGATGTTCTGGCGCCTCGCCTTTTTTAGTTTTAGTAAATAAATTCTCTTGACCCAATTCCAATACATCTTTTGGAATCTTGCCAGTAAAAGAGTTACGTTCACTAAAAAAGGCTTTCGCAGCTGCAATCCGCTTTGGCCGCGTTGACTTGGAGAAACTGCGCTTATCGACTCCCGAGTTTTCGATAAGATCATTAATATCCTCGTTTGCCCAAGGCTGCCAAACCTGCTGAGCTTTGTCATAACTCGCTTTGGCTTGTTGCCAAGCCGATGAAAAATCCAAATCCGCTTTCGCTTTTGGTAACAGTTCAATATTCTCTTGCTGCAGCCAGCCTCTCACTTGCCAGAAAACATCTTCTGGGCTAGATATTTGAGTTAATAACGCCGTTAGCTGCCCTTGGTCCATAGGGTAAGCAAGCTCGCGCCAATAGTCTTGTGCTGCTCTCCTCAAATATTCTTGGGCATCCAAAATCATCTCTGACTCGAAGCCAACCCCACTATCAAAAGCAAACTGTTTTAAAATACGTTGACAGAAACCATGAATGGTAAAAACCGAAGACTCATCCATTTGTGCAAGATTCACTTGTAGCCAATCTGTTAGTTTCAGCTTCTTTGGATGTTGTTCGCTATAGAAATTAGCTTGAGTCCGTAGAATTAAATCTTTGATATATCCATCGAGGTTATTTAAAGCAGGATCAACGGAGCTGTTCTTATTTTGTTCACCGCACTGCTGCAAACGCAATACCGCTTCATACAATTCTTTAATGCGGTCTCGAATTCGCCCACGTAACTCCTCGGTTGCGGCGCGAGTAAAAGTCACTACCAATATACGATCAACGGCTTGCAGACTTAACGGAGTATTCCCATTGGATTGAAAGTCACCAAGCAATAACCGCAAATAAAGATTAGAGATTGTATAGGTTTTACCGGTACCGGCACTGGCTTCGATCAAACGTTTACCTAGTAGAGGAAAGCTATCGGCCTGTAGAATATCCATGATTATTCCTCCTCTTCCTGCTTTTCAACGGTATGATCTAATAACGGCTGCAATAAGGTTTGCCACATCCCTTCTTGGTTTGATAAAAACGCTAGCTCATCCTCTTCCAATGATTGAGAAAAGCAGCGCCAGACGAATTCGTCATTCAGTTCACTGAATTCACTATCTGATGCCTTGATTAAAATAGCTTCACGTTTATCCGTTTCTGCTATCAGGTAGGCCCAAGCAAGCTGCAAGAAAAAGGGCTGAGGTTGGGTATAACAAAGATTCATAAACTCAATCAACTGCAATAGGTATTGCTTGGCCATGTCGCTTGTTATTGAACTGAACTCACATCGTTCAATATCACCTTCTTTATTAACTCCCAGGCCAATACTATTACCCACTGTAATGCCGATGGGTAATTCACTGGCACAAACAAATAGATGTTCTATCCAAAGGTTTATGATTTGCTTCGCTTTAAAGCCGCCACTGCGAAAATGCAGCACTTGCCTTAAACCGTCATTATCAATTAAATGCTCTAACTGACCTGTTAACAGATAATCAGATATTTGCAGACTATTCGTTTGTGGTGGCATTTTACCGATACTGGGCAAATGGCCTTTAACCTCTTCAATGAGCGGCGCAATTTTTTCTTCACTGCGGGTTAAAATATAATCGGCAAAGCCAGCAGCCGGTAAATTTCCCAAAGATTTTTGCTGCTGTTTAAATACGTCCGCCCCCCCTTCTAATTGAGTCTCTAAAATAGATTCATTGAGTAAATAAGACTGCAGACTATCTAGAGCGAAAGGCTCATCGACATCTGTTTCATCCCAGTATTGAACAAGATTAACTTTTAACCGACGCTGCATGAAAAACTTAGCCGGATTGATTAAACATTGCTTAATATCATTCAGCTCTGGATTCAAACGAATGCTGCTATCCCTATCATCAGATAAGGGTTCAGTAATAAATTCTGGCTGCCACTTTATTTTATCGGCGGGTTCATCAGTGCTTGTGGCAACTTGCTGCCATAGCTTTTGATAACTTTGCGGTAAAGAGTTTTCACAATGATCTGTTTTATCAGAGGATGCTGAATTAAAATAATCTCGGTTAAAAGGCTGTAATAACTGCTCTCGAATCAGATGCTTTCGTAGCTTTTTCTCACTCTTATTATGAGGTAATACCTCATCTCCGTTCAAAACATACCCATTGGCAATATAATCGATTAATTCGCTGACCAGCACACAAGGTTGCAGCTCATTATTTTCTCGACTATCGCGGCCTCGATAACTGATATAAAGCTTATTTTGTGCCGCTGTCACGGCTTCTAAAAATAAATAGCGATCATCTTCACGGCGAGAACGGTCGCCTCGGCGATAACCACCTTGCGCCATTAAATCAAATCCTTGTGGCGGCACCCGACGAGGATAATCCTCATCATTCATACCTAGCATGCAAACAATTTTAAACGGAATGCTGCGCATCGGCATTAAAGTACAGAAATTAACCGGACCGGCTAAGAAACGTTGCCAACCAACTTGCTTGGTTAAACAGCCCGTTAAATACTGCAGAACAACACCGTGACTTAAACCTTGATCATAAGCTGCCAGCTCTAACTCTTGCTGCCAACGCTGTATCTGATCGCGGATTTTTTGTAGTACCAGCTGGTCATTTAAGCCAAGCTCATCGATTGCTTGGCTAGGAAAGAAATCCGCAATTAAACGTAACAGTAAATCTTGCCATTCTTGTTTATCCAGTGGCTCTTGATTCATGCTCGCGAGATTATTATGGGTTTGCTGCTTAAGAGCTTGATACCAGTGGCCTAATTGATCTACAAAGCCCATCAATTTACCTAATAACTCACCTTGGCTTCCCATCACCGCCGGCACTGGCCAGTACTGATCTATTGCATGTGCACTATCTGGCATAACGAGCCCCAGCAATAACTGCTGTAAGCCTTTGAACCAACTATTATCATCCCAGCTGGGCAAACCTAAATCACTGCGATGAGACTCATCTAAGCCCCAACGAATATTAGCTTTAGTTAGCCAGTATTTGATTTGATCTAAATCTTTAAGCTCTATTTCAAATTTCTGAGCAATTGCAGGAACTTCTAAAAATTCGAGAATATCGGTAATGGTCAAACGGCTGCTTGGCAGCTGCAGTAGACGCAAAAAAGAGTCAATCACCAGATTTTCTTTATTTAATGCTTGGTCGGCAATGGCCCAAGGGATACGTAAATCATCTGCCGCACTTCCGAATACCGCTTCGATATAAGGAGCATAGACGTCAATATCTGGCACCATTACCAGAATGTCTCTGGGTCTTAATGCATCTTCCCCTTTGTTAGAAAGCGCATCTTGGTCAAACCAGCTCAACATTTGATCGAATAATGTTTGCACTTCTCTTAATGCTGAGTGCGCACTCACTACTTGAATACTTTGATCAGTTTTTTCTATCGTTATTTTTGCATGGCTATTATCTAACGCCGCAATACCAAAGGCTGCTTCACTGCGGTTTTTAAGTTCTAAGAAATCATGTTGAATATTTTGTAATAAATTCCGTTTATATTTCCCGTCTTCACTATCAGGTTCGACATAGGCTTCAATATCTTGAAAATACGCTTCACGCCCACCTTCATTCGCCGCTTCATGAGTTAAAGTTACAAAATCACGCCCTAGTTTTCCCCAAGAAGCCAATAATGGATTACCGACATTAAAATATTCCACTAAAGAAGCATCTTTTTGCAGTAACTTGGCACGAGTTTTTTCACTGACGATATCGCCCCAGTAGTTCCGGCAGGGGTTAAGCAAAAAGAAATGCACATCCACATGTTCGCTGATCGCATTCAATACTTGCCAATAAGTACCCGGTAACGCAGCAATGCCAAAAACAAATATTCGAGCATTCTTCTCAGAAGAACTTGCAGGCAATAATGTTTTTAAACCTTCTTTGCCCGACCGTACGATATCCACCAGTTGATCTGTCAAACGCGCTCGATGATATAAGCTATGCCCAAGCAGATCGCTATCAGTCACTAGTCTTCGCCACAGCTCAGGCTGCCATGGCTGATGACTAATATCACCATCTTCAATTTCATCATTGCCTGCTTCCCAGGTTAATAACCAATCAGGGCGATATACGAGATATTGGTCAAAGGTATCGGCAATTTTTTCAGCAAGGGCAAAGACTTTTTGCTGATTTATGTTGCTTTGGTTAGTAGAGTCTTCATCCGTATGTAAATAATGAGCAATCGGCGCAAACAATTCCTCATTTAATAACGTCGGTAATAAACGCATCAACTTCCACGTCATCGACTCTTTTTCGAAATGAGATCGTTCAGGTAAATCAGGTTTAACTGAGTTGTATACCTTCCAAACAAAACTCGATGGCAGAGGAAACTCAATATTGGCAGCAATGCCCAAGGATTCCGCTACCTGAAGTTTTAACCAATGAGCCATACCTTGGCTTTGCACCAAGATCTGTTCAGGAATGAAAGGGTCACTATCTCCCTGCTTCATTTGGTGAACCAGCAGTTCTTTTAATACATCGAGATCATTGGAATGGTAAAGTCTGAACATCCGTGCGCCGCGCTTGATAACAAATAAGGATACGAAAGGCCTAATTTAGCATTTATTGGTTAACCACGCATTTTATAACGGACATAAAAAAGCCCTACTAGATCTTCATCTAGCAGGGCTTGACTGTTAATAACTAAAATTAATCAACTTGAGTCAGCTTACTCGTTGTTGTTGGTCCATCGGCCAAAACTTCAAATTTAGCTTTAAATGTTGATACTGTTGTATCTGCAGCAATTCTAATGTAGTTGCTATCCGTCGTAATGTTCTCATTTGAAACGATATCACTAACGAATACCCATTCAGCAGTTGCTTTTGCTGGAGTAAAAGTTACTTCCATAAATCCACGACGACTAGCATCCATAAACTTCAGATCATCGACTAAAGAAGTAACAACTCCTTCAAAGGCAGCTGCAGGATTAGTATTATCAAACGTCAAATATTCATCAAAACCAGGAGAGCTTACAGAAGAAGTAGCAAACTCTACTCCAGCACGAATATTGGAAACTGTAGAACCGCCCAGTTCAAGTAAACGTAAGTCGCTTGCCCAAGCGTTGTGGGTATCACCCGCTAATACAACTAGGTTTTTATCAGCTTTAACAGCTTCAATTAGCAACATTTCACGCTCGTAAGCGTAACCATCCCAAGCGTCTAGATTATAAGGTGCTACCGTAGCGATTCGCTCTAGATCATCATCTGTTGCCGGTGTAACACCTGGAGCACTTGGAGTCCAGCCAGCCTTAATCGTTGCCAATTCTGTTAATGTAGTTTTAATACCAGCTTGCAGAGCTGCAATAGCAGCAGCGTCTGCACCTTGTTCAATTGCACCTTGCAGTTGTCCTAATGAGACTAACAATTCAGCAGGAACAAGAATACGCCCCATCAATACTTGCTGTCCTAAAACCTGCCATGTAGCTGAGCTGTTTTTCATACTCGAAGTTACAGTATTATACTGGGTTGCTCCTAAAAGAGTTCGATCAGAAGAACTGATTTCAGCAATGAAAGCATCAGTATCACCTGCTAAAGCCTCAGGAAAATCCCCCACTAAATCGATAGGCTTTGTTCTTGCTACATGACGCGTATCCATCATTTGAAGGTTTACTAAATCACCGATCTCAAATTGACGATAAATATCGGATAAATCATTACCGGTACGAATTGGTAGCCACTCGTGATAAGCCTGGAAAGCCGCTGCGCGACGATCTGCAAACATACCTTCATCACCATCGGTATGATTGGCAGCGCCATCTTTATAAGCATCATTGGCTAATTCATGATCATCCCAAACGCAAATGAAAGGTTTAGCTTTATGCGCCGCTTGCAACATAGAGTCCTGTCGATACTGAGCATAGCGCTGGCGATAATCAGCTAATGTCCAAATTTCTTTTGATGGGCTATGATTTCGGCCCTGATCGATTGTATTTGCAGTTGTACCATATTCACCAACAGCATATTCATAAATATAATCACCCAGGTGCAATACAATAGCGGCATCAGATGCGGCTATCTTGTCATACACATTAAAGTAGCCAGCCGGATAGTTAGCACAAGAACAGACTGCAAGTTTAAGAGATGCCACATTCCCTTCTGGTAATGTTACGGTTTCACCTATCGCACTGGCATCAGTATTCACATTATTGAACTGATAATAATAGATTGTATTTGCATCTAAACCCGTTACATCTACTTTGACGGTGAAGTCTTTTGCTGAGTTAGTTGTCACACTGCCTGTTTTAACAGGGTTTGACATATCAGCGGCTTCAGATACTGCCCAAGTGACTTCTACAGAATCTGAGGAATTTTCACGCTCAGGTGTAATACGCGTCCAAATAATGACACTGTTCGCTAATGGGTCACCACTAGCTACACCGTGGGAAAAGGTTAAAGCACCTAGTTTTACATCATCATCGTCAGCACCACAGCCTGTTAATGCCATAGGTACAGCAGCGGCACTCGCCCCTGCCGCTGCGCTCTTGATAAAAGAACGGCGGGTTAAATCTGTTTTAATTGTCATGTTTTAAATCCAACGGGTGTTCATTATTATTATGTGGAAATACTTCTAATACCTTGAATGATCACAAGTTCTCTCACTAACTAACTTTTTACCGATTTAGTCACTCCCTGACAACCCCCCTATGTAATGATTTGTTACTAATCGCACATAAAAGCCCTTTGCCGCCCGAAATGACCTGCAAAAAATTAAAAAGCCAATTTAGTAAGCAAATTTATCTTTTATTCAGTACCTGCAATAAAAGCAATTCGCTTCTCTTCCCCAGCAATATATTTAAGCCATTGCCCCGCCATCTTTTCAGTTTCAGCCGATTCAACAGCAATGTTGAATTCAGCCTTAGCCAATAACAGATCTTTCATATTAAACAAAACCAATCCTTTTAAAATTCGAGCCTCATGAACCTTAATTGCCTGCGTTGAATCGGCTTCATTTTTATCAATCGCTTTGCTCACATTAATTAATGCATCATTCCATTCTTGTCGTTCTGTATGTATTTGAGCCAACTTATAATAATCTTTGGCCGAATCCGATAACTCAGCAGCTTTTGCCATGATAATAATTGCTTGCTCATACTCTTTCGCCAACATCAGCGCATCCCCTAATAAGGATAGATTTTTTGCATTTTCTTCAATATTTTTATTCTTCATTCCCGCCAGCATAATTTGTGCAGACTTATAAGGAATCTCTTTCCCTAGCATAGCTTGGGCTAAACTCACCAATTGCGCTTCTTTCTTTAATAGCCCTTGTTCATAAGCGGTTTCTAGGGTCGACAGCTCGGCTTCTGGCTTACCTAGCTCATTATAAATAGCCGATAGCTGCACCCAGTATTGAGCGATAGAAGATGACTTAGGATAAAATGCAATTAAGTCCTTTAAGCAGCGTTCCATCGAAACATAATCTTTGTGCTGAAAATAAACAGCTCTCTCCATAAGCAACCAATTCTCACGAGGTTTTTTACCTTGTGCCAACGTAATCGATATGGCCTGTTTTACGTCGGGTAATGCTTGCTGATATTGTTCTAACTGGTAATAAACTTGTGCACGTAAAACATACGATTGTGCATTGGGTTTTTCGACAATTTCAAACCAACTATTCAAAGTTGCTAAAGCGGAACTGTATTCTTGTTGAATAAGATACAACTTAGCTAAACTATACAGGGTTGTTTGCATCAAACTTTCTGGAACACGCTTACCTGCAATAATTTTTTCATAGGCTTGGGCTGCCGCCGCATAGTTTTCTTGGTTAAAGTGCATATAAGCATGCATATTCCAAGTCATCGCAACTTCATAAGAGTTTCGCTTTACCTTAGATAACGATTCTAAAACAGAAGCAGCACCGTCATAATCTTTGCTATCGGCAAGTTCACGTACTTTATCTAATTTCTTAAATATTTTAGGTCGCATGGTTTGAGCACGACGAACACGCTTTTTCTTTGCTTTTTTCTTATTAACAGCTTGTTGATCTAACGTTGTGTTTTTTTCAACAGCCGTCGAACTTTTTGAGTTCATCTCTGCATAAGAAGCCGGGGCAATAATGGCCGACAGCCCTATACAGCTTATGAAAATAATATTTTTCATTGCGTTCATCATAATCTCCTGAGGCGTGATTATCGTTTACTGCTTTTATCTAATTCAAAGCGAATAATATTTCGCACACCGGTGACCGCTTGTGCTTTACCATCCACTATTTGGGGTTTGTATTTAAATTTCTTCGCCGCATTCATTGCTGCACGATTAAAAATATTCGGCGGGTTCGCATCAATAACCCTAGGGTCAATTACTGTGCCTAATGCTGTTACCGTAAACTCAACCGTCACGTGTCCTTCAATGCCTTTTTGCAATGCCCTTCTTGGATACTGAGGCGCAACCTTAACAATGGGTAAAAAGTCGCCATCACCACCAGCCCCTGCTAGACCCGCGTCAATATTTAGATCCGCGGAAAGATCGATAGCTCCCAGATCAAATGCATTGGCAGAATGTGCTTCCACACTCGGTTTAGGCAAGTCTGGCTTCGGCGGCTCTGCTGGCGGCGTTGGGGGTTTATTCACCTTGCGCTGCTTGGTTTGAACATCATCATCTTGGGAAACATCAACAAACTCAATTAAACGGCCAAAGCTTTCTTCATTGACCACTGAGTTACCGGAAGATATTAATCCCTGCATCATCCAGAACACTGAAAAAGTTGCCAAAGCAGCCACTAATAGCGCGATTGTCCAGCGACTTAAAGCTGAGTGACTGATTGAATTTACACCTGTCGATTCCATGCTATTTCTTCTCTGTTGCCAGGGAAACATCATTCACACCTGCCTCACGTGCTGCATCCATCACAGCCACCAAGGTTTTAGTTCTCGCTTCTTCATCCGCTTGCACAACCACAGTACCTTGTGGGTTTTCAGCGTGTAAGCGTTCGATATTGGCACGTACTTGGCCCTCATCGATCTTGCGTTTATTGATCCAGATTTCACCTAGATCATTAATCGCAATCAGAATGCTGGCTCGGGGTTTCGCATTCGAAGTACTGGCATCAGGTCGGTTAACTTCGATACCTGATTCTTTAACAAACGATGCGGTAACAATGAAAAAAATCAGCATGATAAAAACAACATCCAGCATGGGTGTAATATCAATGCCATCTTCTTCAGTTTGTGCTGCTAAGTTTGAGAATCCACGTCTCATAACTTTATCCTCTTTAAATTTCGAACATCTTTTAAATTCGAACGCTTTTAAAATTCGAAAGATTAATATTTATTCAATCATCTAATGATCGAAGGTCATCTTATCTTCAAGCTGAGCTTTTTGACGCTGTATATAGCGCTGTAATAACGACAAGGCAAATACCCCAGTAATCGCGCCTACCATGCCTGCCATCGTAGGAATCGTGGCTTTTGAAATCCCCGAAGCCATCGCCTTAGGGCTGCCACTTCCGAGAAATGCCATGATATCGAAAACTTCAATCATGCCTGTTACCGTGCCTAGCAAACCAAATAAAGGGCATAGACCTACCAACATCTTGATCGTTGTCATATTGGTTTCTAACGCCATTCGTACTTGGCTGGTTAGATCTTCTCTAACTTGGTGTGCGTGCCAGGATGTACGCTCATTTCGCCCTTCCCACTCGCTCACAGCGTGTGCAAGCTGTGGGCGGTAAGTGAAAGAGAAAAATGCAATTCGCTCTAAGATAAAAAGCCATAATAAGAAGATCACCAATAGCAAGGCGTACAATACATCGCCGCCCCGCTCCATAAATAAAGTAACCTGATCTATAGCAGTAAACATATCGATTAAGCCTTCGCTAGTGACAACTGTTCAGATTTGCGTGCAAGAATCCCCGTCGCACGCTCTTCTAAAATGGTAATTAATGCTCGGCTGCGGTTGTTCGTTAAGGTATGCAAGAAAACACACGGTATTGCTGCAACCAAACCTAGTACGGTTGTAATCAGGGCTTGAGAAATACCCCCCGCCATTAGCTTAGGATCCCCGGTTCCAAATAACGACATGGTTTCAAATACATCGATCATGCCCGTTACCGTTCCTAGCAGTCCTAATAACGGCGCTACAACAGAGATGATTTTGATCCAGTTAACACCGCGAGTCAGACTGGGGACTTCTGAAGAGATAGCTTCACTCAAGTGCAGTTCTAACGTTTCAACATCGGCATCACCATTATCCTGATAAACCTTCATCACACGGCCCAATGAATTATCATCATTTGCCTTCTCGTAACCAGGGGCGCTGCTCATTTGTTTTTTCATACGCGCCGTCTCAGCCGTTAGCTTTATCATTCTCCAGATCGCTAAAATCACACCGATTACTGCTAGCGAAAGGATGATATAGCCCACAACACCACCTTGATCGATACGCTCACCTAAACCTGCAGATTGACCCATGATTTTTAATAGCTGGCCACGAGAGGGATCAATCCAAAAGCCAGTGAAGTTTGTCGTACCTTCTGTTGCTTGCGCTTCTTCTAAGTTAGCTGCAGGGCCGTTATAGCGATTACCCGGTTGCGCTGCCAGCTCTACAAGCTTCTGAGCTTCCAAATCAAACGTCAGATAGTTTCCATCGGCAATTGCATTAAAACTACCTAAGCGAACGACTTGCTTCTTAACCGTGTCCCCCGTGGGCAAAATCACATCCGCCTGGTAGCTAGAGACTTTTCCAGAGAGAGTCATTTCGCGCTGCATCTCAAACCACAACTGCTCTAACTCTTCGATAGAGGGTAGCTTAGAACTAGATCCTGCAGTTTTAATTAAATTGCCTAAGAAAATTTCACGACCTGCGGTTTCAGAATTTTCATTAAGCTCTGAAGTAATTAAAGAGCCTTCAAAAATGCCCTTACTATCACCGGCAACTTGCTGCAGTACACCAAATAATTCTTTTAAACTGCCTAAACGATTGGTTAAGCGTTCTTGCGCAGCTGAGATTTCAGTTTCATTACTCGCAAAGGTGCCTTCTTTATTTTCACTTTCATTTTCAAGTGCAAGGCGCTGATCTTTTGCTTGCTGCAACATTAATTGTTGCTGTTGTTTATCGCTATTGAAACGCTGTATGCGTGAATTAAATTCACTATCGTCACGAGCCTGACCTTGTTTAACCAAGTTTAATAACGAGTCAAGATCGATATCTTGGTTAGCCTGAGCGGGAACGAACGCCGCGATAGAAGCCGCTGCACCGATGCATAAACTTAACGCTATTTTTTTGGCTTTTTTAATTGCATCAAAAGTAGATAGGCTTTTCATTGTTAGAGATGTCATTATTTAGCTTCCCCATAAGAAATTGTTCTGTTAGCAATAGTTCCGTGAGCGATATTGGAATTAGCACCATTAGCAATAGCAGGTAGAGATGATTTTGAGGGTGCAGCAACCGGTATTTTAATAAGGCTAGGTGCGGCTTGTTCACGGGCAATACGTAATGCACCAATTACCTTACCTTTATATTCACTTTCAAGAGGCTGCCATTTTTTACTTTGCTGATCCCAAATCCCTAAGCTTTCACCGTCTAGGGATAAAAACACCAAACTGATACGTCCGACTCGCAAGAAGTCGACTTCACGCTCTCCACCTTTTTCAAATAAAGAGGCATCTAAGGTGATCGAGTCGCGGTACGTTTTAATCGTACGGCCATAATCCATTTCTTTTTGATAAGCATCCATCACCTTGCGATACTTCTCTGCAACCGTCACATCAGAGCGTCCCATTAAAGCTTTTAAGCTCTCTACTCGAGCTAAACGCTCTTGCTGCTGAAAAGGAACATCCGCTGCAACAAATAAATCAATTGCATCAATCATGCGTAACATCAACGGTGTGATTTGACGCTCAATCAGTGTTACCTGACGAATACTGTTTTCAATGTCTAGTTTTTCAGCGTCCTGTGCGGCCAACTGCTTATTCAGCTGTTGGATATACACTTCTAAACCTTCAATTTCTTTACTGACACCCCGATATTCACGCTCAGCACCACGAATGTCCGCATCGATAGAATCAATCGTTAGCTGTGATTTAATCGCGTTATCCGCGCGCTGCTCGCCTTTCTTTAATACAGACGTTAGCGCCGTATCGGCTGATAAAGCAGAAGGTGCGGCGAGTAGAGCACCTGAAGTAAGCAGAAGAGCTGCGAGACTATTTTTTAAGAAGCTAGTTTTCACAAATTCTTTTTTTACAAATTGTTGAATACGCATTGCATAATCACCGTTTTTAATCGAAAAATACGAGCCACATGATTTAAGTGACCCACTGTTAATTTGATAAAAACAAGATATATCAGCAATATGACATTTAGATTACACAAGCTAATCACATTACAATTTAGTTGCGAATTAATTTCAGAAACAAGTCATTTATGTGACAGTAAGAGTGAAATAGCAGTTAGAAATATTTTTTTGAGGTATAAAAAAACCTCTTAGGCTACCCTAAGAGGTTATCTTAATTAGAAAAATAATAATTGAAGGATTATTCGCCTTGAGTTTCAATACCGTCTAGAGACCCTGGAATAGTCCAACCAGCCCACCACGCTGTAGCAGCAGGTGTACCTGGAGCAACTGCGCCCACATAAGTTGTATTATCAAATGCGAAACCAGAACCGTTATCAACTTCAGCGAAGTCTACTTGAGCAACTGAACTTACCGTTAGTGCACCAGCTGTATCCAGATCAAGAACAGCAGTACCTACGTCACCCATTTCAGCATCCGCATCACGCTTTGCATAGAACTTATCATCACACTGCCCAACAACATTGGTCAAGGTTACATCAGAGGCAATTTTAGCAGTTGCATCATCATTATCATGATCAGAATCGTCGATTCGCACACAATCATCAAAATTTAATACAGCTGAGTTGTAAACACGAGCAGTCAAAGAACCACGTAGACGCATACCTGGTTGCAGACCATCACCCTTGGAATTTACAACTTTATTTACTTCACTACCGACGATCGTTACGTTGGCAATTGCACCTTGAGTCGCTTCAACATAATCCTCATCAGAAGAGTTTGCTTCAATACCGCGAGGGTCATTTGAACCTGAAGGGGCTACTTTAGTTGGGTGCTTACGAATAATCGCATATTGAATATTACCCTGATAACCTTCATCAAAATCAATATCGTCATCATCATTATTAGTTAGCACTGCGTGGGTCACGTTAACAGTACCACCGAACCACTCGATACCATCATCTAGGTTATTGTGAACCTGAATGTAATCAACAGTAGTCCCATGACCAACGCCTTGCATTGTTAAACCGTTGATTTCGTTGTTTGGACCTGCAACACGACCAGCTTCAGCAATTCGTACGTATTTAATTGTACCGCTATTATCAGCTTTATCGTTCCCACCAAAAATACCAATACCATCACCACCTTCTCCAGCGACATTACAAATGGTACCTTCACCAAAACATGCTCCCGTATTACCTGCGCCATATTGAGGAGCAAAACCTTGCACAACAACACCACCCCACTCACCTTCACCGTCGAAGTTATCATCTTCAATTGAAGAGAATGTAATTGGAGCAGCAGCTGTTCCTTCTGCTTCAATCTTAGAACCGCGAGTCACTAACAAAACACCGGTATTGAATGCTTTAACATGAACGCCTGGCTCAATTGTTAAAGTAACACCTGCCGCTTTAGCCGCTACTACTGCCGCTTCGTCTAAGAGTTCAACATTACCTGCTCCAACAGTTACAAAACCATTTAGACGCCATTCTTTATCTGCTGTTAATGTAAGATCTTCAGTGATATTACCTTCTAAAGTACAAATATCTTCAATACAATAATTTCCAGCAGACTGATTCCCATTACCGCCACTACTATTACTACTACCACCACAACCCACTAGAGATGCTGAAAGAATTGCAGTTGCTAAAAGTGTTTTATGCATATTCATTATTTACTTCCTATTATAAGTTCTAACTTTATTAAATTTTCAAGTTCTATTATTGGTGATATTTATTACAGTAAAGTGACACTGCAATAGTTATTTCAATTAAAATCTTTTTGACAACGACATATTAAACCCAATACCGCTGTAGTAACTTTCAATCTCTTTTCCATCGCGACTGTATACAACTCTCTCATCAGTAAGATTCGTCGCTTTAGCTTTTAACTCTGTATCTTCATCAATTTCAAATTGATAAACCACATCAATTGACATACGCCCTTCCTCTACTTCAGGTGCTAAAGCACGTGAAGCTTTATATATTCGATCGTCAAAATAGTTCACAAGGAAAGTTAAATTCTGACCAGTAGGTAAATGATCTAAGCCAAACTGAACATTCGCTAGATTTTCAGACTGCCCTTGCAGCTTACGTTTAGCTATTTTTTCTAAACTAGCTGTTTCAGCACTCAAAGTTACTTCTGCATCAATAAAAGTATAATTCCCTGAAACAAAGCCTAACCAACTATCGCTATCAATAACGTCTTTGCGGAAATCGATTTCTAAACCTTGCAGGATTGCAGAATCCTCATTACGAAAAGTCGAGCCATCAGACGCACTCCCTGAAGCATTTGGAACTGTTCTTTCAATAGGATCAGCTATATCCTTAAGAAACAATGCAAAACTTAAACTTTCATCATCAGAGAAATAATATTCTGCACGAACATCAATATTTGTAATTTTAGAAATTTCCAAATTGGGATTTCCAAATATCTGTTCATCTGTTTCTGGATCGTATTGCACAGACTGTGAACGCTCGGTAATTCCAGGACGTGATAACGTTTGACTGATGCCCGTGCGAAATTGTAATTCTTCACTTGCCATCCAGTTAACCGAGACAACGGGCAGCACATCATTTGATTCCAGTTTATTGTTTGCGGCAGGCTGCTCTGCATACTCTAACTCTTGGCTTGCAGATTCGGAACGAGCACCAAACAAAACACTGATATTTTCAAAATTAAATTCTGCAGACCCATAGAATGCACTCATCACATCACTAGCATCATAAGAGTCTGTTTTGGAGGTGGTTGTTTGATAACGAATATAAAGATCATCAAAATTATCAGGTGCAAGTATATTTTCAACACTCTGGTTTAATGCTAACGCATTGTCAGTAACATTTAGACCAAATCGAGCCATTACAACCTCACGATCTTTAATCGAAGATAGCAAACCTGTTTTTAATTTAATATTAAGGTCTTCTGATACACTGTAATCAAACGTATAATCAATACCAAGATCGATTGCATTTTCAGTTAAATCCGAAAAGCGGCGTTCTACAGTAGATGCGCTTAGGCTGCTATTAATATAGCTATAGGTACGACGATCAGGCTCATAACGAGTTGTTTGTCCAAAACCAATTCGCCAATCTATTTCGTGCTCGCCGCTACCAAAGAAATGCTCACCCAAGAACTGCTGAGAAACATACTGACGTTCAACCCATTCCAAAGTAGCTTTATCAACCGCTTGCCCTTCATCCTCATCATTGATTGAGCTTGTTCGGATCGAATTATCTGTTTTACGTAATAAAATTGTTTTACTACTAAGAGTATTACTTTCATCTTCCTGACTAAGAACAAAATACCCAGTTACATCTGTTTTAATTTTTGTTCGCTCGTATTCTCCAATACCATTCAGATCATCAATTTGAGCGTCATGGCGCGCTTCCCATTTATTTTTATATTGAAAAGCCCCGTAATAACCACGAGTTTTCCCATCAACATCATAGATATCACCATGAGAAAATGAGAAACCAGTTTCAGGGCGAGCCATGACCTGATTGACTGAGAAATTATTATCAAATGATTTACCTATTTCTGATCCTTCATTTGGCGAGGTACAAATATTGGGGTCAAAAGAACAGTAATTCAAAACATCTTTGCCGCCATTGGTCGCTGAATCAATCTTGCTAGGCAATTCTCGACTACCGTCATCAAAGCCTAAATAATCTAGCTCCCCTCCGTCGTAACTATTAACATCGCTAAAAGTAGTTCGATTATTCATCCCCAAGGTTAATGAAACCTTGGTTGTCCGCTCATCAGGAAGACCCCTAGTCTCCATCAAAATGGCTCCACCAGTTGTATCTCCAGGCAAATCAGGGGAATAACTTTTTTGAATGTTAATTCCACCGAGAACACTGGATGGAAATAGATCTAAAGGGACATCACGACGCATAGGATCGGTACTTGGCATCAAAGAACCGTTCAAGGTTGATGAGATGTAGCGCCCTTGCAAGCCACGAACAACTGCAAATTGACCGCCAACTAAAGATACACCCGACACTCGCTTTAAAGCTGAAGCCGCATTAGAATCGCCAAAACGTGCGAATTGCTCTGAACCAATTGAGTCTAGTACTGCGCTTGAGTCTCGTTCTTGTGCCGTAATAGAATCAGCGACGTAAGTTCCAATGGCTACGACCTCCTCAATGATTCCGTCACCAGACATGCTCATATCAACGTCAATTTCAGTAGCTACATTAGCCAAAACTCGCAAATTACGTATTTTTTTCTGGCCGTACTCTTCATGGTCGACCATCACCTCATAAGCACCACGAGGGACTTCAAACTCAAAATAACCTTGCTGGTTCGTCGTCATTACTAAGTCTTTAGAAAGGCTTACCTGAGCCCCCACGATTCCCGCACCGGTTTCTTCAGAAACTAGATAACCTGCTAATGTACCTGTAGCCACTTCTTCTTCGGAATAGACATTTACTTCCGCAAGCGCTTCTCCTCCCACGAGCTCAACTTGAATTTCAGCATTTTGATTATCGGCTATTGAGAATTCTGCTTCCCCTGCCCATTCCCCCATCTGGCTAAATTCAACTTGATGATCTCCGTTTGCTAAATCGAAGCTAATAAAACCATTACTCCGTACTAGCTTCTGCTTACCATCAACCGTAATAGCAACATCACTAACAGGCTTTCCATCTTCAATAACATAAAATACAGTTTCACCGGCCTGTACTGGGCCTACGCTTAATAACGATGCTAACGAGATTGCACCCAATAGAGATGGTGCTGATTTGAATTTCATAACTTACCCCAAAACTTCTACTTCAGAATGATTGGTTGGCAAGTTACTACAGTTTTATGACAGGTTTGTTACAACTAGATGGAGCTAGGTATTCAAATACCCAGTACTTTATAGACTTTAGCTTGAGAAAATAATTGCACCAGTTCAGGTTCAATATGGCCGCATTCGACTTCACTTTGTAAGATAGTTAAAGCTCTTTCTAAAGGTACGGCCGCTTTATAAGGTCGATCAGTTGCCGTTAAAGCATCAAAGATATCACACACAGCCATCATCTTTGCGCCTAAAGGGATTTCATGGCTTTTTAAGCCATAGGGATAACCACAGCCATTTAATTTTTCATGGTGTGCCCCCGCTATTTTGGGGATATTACTTAATTCAGGTGTCCATGGGATTGTTTTCAAGAACTCAATGGTATGGCTAACATGACTCTCAATCTCAAGTCTTTCATCAGCGGTTAAGCTTCCTCGTTTTATCGATAAGGCGCCGAACTCTAAGTCATCAATCAAACCTCTAGATTGACCATGAATGTCTTCTACTACGTACTCTCTTATTTGCTTAAGATGTTCAAAGGTTCCCTCCGATAACAAGCTAGGTTCATTCGCATCTGCTACTGCTTGCATATAATCATTAAGCCTTTGATGTTTGGCCGCTTCCTCGATTGCTAACCTTTCTTCAACATCAGAACCTAACTTTCTTTCTCTTAATAGACTGAGTTTCTGCTTTAAATAATAATTACTAATCCTTTCCTTCTCCCAGGCAATTCTGTAAATAAATTGACCATAAGCATCAGGAGAAAGTTTTTTTGCCTTAGTTAGTATGTGCTCACGAACACCAACCTTACCGAAATCATGTAATAAAGCTGCAAACCTAAGCTCTTTCATCTCATCAGAGTCAAAGTTCATATTCTTAAACGGACCAATATTACTTTCACTGGCCGTTTCAGCTAACGCACAGGTTAACTCTGCCACTCTAAAAGAATGACCACTGGTCGTAGGGTCTCGTTGTTCAATCGCTCTTACAGAGGCTTTTACAAAGCCATCAAAAAGCATATTGACACGATCTATTAATAAATTGTTTTCAATCGCGACAGCGGCCTGACTGGCTAAGGCTTGTAAGATAGGGATGATTTGCTGATCAAAATTTATCGTCTGATCTAAGGCTATTTCCGGGCTCGTTAAAGGAACATCAATATCAAGCTTGCGGTTAATAAATTGAATAACACCAATGACTCGGCCTTGATGGTTCCTCATTGGAATCACCAGCATCGAACGCGTGCGATAATTCATACTCTGATCAAAAGAAGAGTTGAACTTGTAGATGCTTGAAGTAGGTAAGTCATAGACATCGTCTAGATTGACTATTTCACCCGTTAACGCTGAAAAACCGGCGACGGAACGGTTATCCAAGCCAAAACGCTGCTCTTCAAAATGAAAATCGATCGAATCATTTTGGGTAAGCTTAAATACTAAATCAGGAGCTTGATTGACATCCTTCCCTGTATGGCGGTCAATCAAAAATATAGAAGCCGCATCACAACAGGCTAATAATCGAGCTTCCTTTAAGATTCTAGCTAATAACGTATCATGATCTCTTTCAGCCGATAAGGCTTGGCCAACGTCTAATAGGCGACTAATTTGTTCATGTTCATGCTGAAGGTTTTTGTGACTGATTTCGAGTTGTTGCTGGGTATTCAGTTGATGTAAGGCTTTTACAATGGCATTTTTAAGAAATATTTCAGGTAAGCCTTCTGGTACCAATATGCAGCTTTCTTCATCACAGGGGTGTTCAACGATGAAAATAGTGCGGTTACAGGCTTGTTTCCACTGCTCCATTCCATGATCGATTATTGAGATCTGATCTAGAATCACGATGGAGGGTGTTTCACTTATGGATAGAGGAGAGCTGGCAAAGCTCACCTCAGCATCATTTAGCTTGCCTTTACTGAGTAATTCAAAGGATTGCTGGTGACTGCAGGCGATTACAAAGCCCTGATCAGTCGCAGTGGGTAAACTCATCCTAAGCTCCAGCGTTAAACCAAAATACATATACCTTGTATAGAGATTAGGTGAAATTAACCAATTCGCGACTAATTACGGCTTAATTATCATCAATTAATTTTTTATAAGCGGCCAGCTGTTCTTCTGCAGTAGGAAGTTCTTCAATGGCCATTTTCAAATCTTCGATTTCTTTCACTAGAAAATCGATGAAATGCCTAACTTTTAAAGATAAGTACTGCCTACTGGGGTACACAACTGAGATAGGCTCTGGCTTTAACTTCCAATCCGGCAAAATGGGGATCATTCGTCCTGATAGTATGTATTCACCGGCCATAAACATGGGAACAATACCCACGCCAGCCCCTTGAATAATACAATTTACCGCCGCAGCAATATGATTGGTTACAATACTAGGCTTAACCTTTACGGAAGTATGCTCTCCTGAGTCATGAATAAACTCAAAAGTCTCATCCAACATGCCTTCACCAATTTTTACGACATCTAATTTTGCGAGGTCTGTCGGGTTATTTAAGGGCCCTAGTTTCGCCAGATATTCCGGGGAAGCGCAGATAATGGTCTCGGTATCTGAAATTGTCCGCGCAACCAAAGAAGACTCGGGTAATTCCCCTAAAAAAAGCCCTAAATCGAATTTTTCTTCGATCAAATTCACCTGTCGGTCTGTATGAGATATTTCAATTCTCACATCAGGATATATTTTTTGAAAGCGAGCGACAAAACGACCAAAGATACCACTGCCAACGACCATGGGCACTGAAATTCTAAGTACACCATGAGGGTGATCTTGTCGATCTGAAATAACCGTATGAACATCCATGATTTCACTCACAAGGTGCTTACAGTTATTATAATAATCTGCCCCTACTTGAGTTAGGCTGATCTGGCGAGTAGAGCGCTGTAATAATCGAACCCCTAGGCTGCTTTCAAGATCAGCGACCATACGGCTTATACGGGATTTAGGAACATTTAATGCCTTACCCGCAGCGGTAAAGCTCCCTTCGTCGACAACACGGATGAATATGGCTAATTGATTAAGGTCTAACATTTTAGAGTTCTATAAGTTAACTGTTCTATTTATAGAACAATATACCTATTTTTTACTATTATATGCAAATCATGAATATGACAGCGGTTAAAAATTACAAATATATCGCCAAAAATTACTGATCTAACTATTTTGATATTTTTATGTAAAGATACAGGGATCAGCTATTGGGAGTAGCGTACCAAAGTGATATTATCTATGGATAAACCTAAATAATAAATACAACAATATATAAATAGGTAATCTTAATGGGTGCTATTAACAAACTAGGAACGGTTTTAGCTATTAGTTCGTTATCGATAGCGATGTTTGGCTGCGTGGATCAAAATAACAGTTCTTCACCTCAGCACGCTACACCTGCATCTATTGGTGGCTCAAGTAAAAATTCAATTGAGTTAACCAGCATTGATACTCTGTCAATACCAGATACAGCATTAAGTAACTGCATTGTAAATTCAGGACTACTTTATATCGAAAACATTAATGCCCTATCCTGTAATAACAAGGGGATTCAGAGCCTTGATGGTATAGAACAACTCACCGAGCTAAAAAGCCTGTTTTTGAATCACAACGAAATTCAGGATTTAACCCCACTTAAAGAGCTAACTGGCTTGTATACTTTGTATTTATCCAATAACAGTATTCAGGATATCAGTGCCTTGAGTGAATTAAAGAGCCTAACCGAGCTTGCCATTCAAAAAAATAACATTCAAGATATCACCCCACTAGAATCCCTCAGCGAATTACAATCTCTTTATACTCGTAACAATACTATTTACGACTT